>MHCFR04200__coassemble_134_pt1 | contig 87753 bp, 87 predicted proteins | sample MHCFR04200__metabat2_high_PE_011 | metagenome-assembled genome bin MHCFR04200
CCCGCGCCTTGGCGGCGGCATAGGCAATGGCGATGGGCTCGGTGCAGCCCATGGCAGGGATCAGCTCTTCCTGCAAGATGCGCACATATGCCTGATAAACGTTGCTGTTCCGTTCCATCGTTCAATTTCCTTTCTGCTTGTGCTCCAGAATGTCGATCATGGTCTTTTCGGTGCCCGTCATGCCGGGGGAGGCGATCAGCCCCATGTTCCGCATGGTCTGCTCGGGGGTGGGACCGTTGATGCCATGGATCGGGTCGATCGCGATGCCCTGCATTGCCATGGAGACAGACCGGTAGGCGGCGTCCACCGCCACCACGCCCTTCATGGTGCAGCCCTGATTGCCGCCGTCGCAGATCATCCCGGTGATGCTGCTGGCCATGTTGCAGATGGTCCGCGCCATGGCGTCTGCATCGCCGTCCCGCAGAAGGACAAGGCCGCAGGCCATGCCGGTGCCCGCCGCAATGGCGCAGCCGCAGAATGCCGACAGCTTGCCCGAATACTCCTTGATGTACATACAGACCAGATAGCTCAGGGCGGCGGCGCGCAGCAGTTTCTCCTCCGGATACCCCTGTACCTGACAGGCGGCGTAGAGGGGCATGGTGGCGATGATCCCATGCGCTCCCGACCCGGTGATGCTCATAGCCGGCTGGGGCAGGCCCAGGACCCGGGCTTCAATGGCTCCGTTGCAGAGCAGGGAAGCGGTGGCCTGTTCGTCCCGGGAAATGAGCCGGCCGCCGTTTTCGGTCAGCAGATAGCGGGCATAGGTGGTTTTGGGGCTGTCCAGGCCCGCTTTGCAGAGGGCCAGATTCATCTCGAAGGCGCGCCGGATGAAGGCGATCTCGCCGGCCGGCACGGTGAGGGCGTAATCCCGCAGCTGTGCCAGGGTGTAGCGGTGGATCAGGGGGACGGCGCCGCCGTCCGGGGCTTCTTCCGGGACCGGCTTTTCAAAGACGGTGCGGCCGTTCTCGGTGATGCGGACGATGTTGGTATGGGTATCCCGGATGGTGACGGAGGCTTCCTGCTCTTTGGCGGTCACGGTGGCTTCGATAAAGATGCGGCTGCTGATCCCGGCCATTTCCACCCGGACCATCCCGGCGGCGACCATCTCTCTGGCCTGGCGGGCCTGTTCCGGCGTGATGCCGTCCAGACATTCCAGACCTTTGTCCGGGTCTGCCCCCACTGCGCCCAGGGCGGCGGCGTGGGCGTTGCCCACCTCGCTGCTGCCGGGGATGCCGCAGGTGAAGGCGTTTTTGAACATACCGCTGTTCAGCCGCAATGTGATCCGGCGGATAGCGCCGCTGGTGTGCCGCCGGGCACAGGCCACCGCAAAGGCAATGGCTCCCGGCTCGGTGACGCCCAGCGCTGGCTTCATGTCCTGCCGGATCAGCTCGGTCAATTCGTGCATGGGCACGCTCCTTTCGCCTCTCCTTCCCACAAGAGGACCCCGGCGCGGCGGGCGCCGGCCGGGGTCAACCAGGGAAATTAGGAGGGTATATCGTGGGTTTGGCGGGTTTAGCGCAGGATGTCGTGCAGGTCCAGCGTGAGGCTGCCGTCCTCCTGTACAAAGCAGGGGACGCCCAGCCGCCGGGTGCCGCGGATCTCAGCGTAGAGGGGGCTGCTCTCCCGGATCTGCAGGTAATCCTGCAGGGCTGCATGGCAGGAGAGGATGTCTTTGAATTCCACTTCTGCGCCGGCGGCAGCCAGCTGATGGAGGGCATAGAGGGTATCGGGGCAGAGATGACTGCCGATGACGATCACTTTCATGGCTCACACCTCCGCAATGGCTTCGATCTCACAGAGGACGCCTTTGGGCAGGGCCTTGACGGCGACGCAGCTGCGGGCGGGTTTGCCGGTGAAGTAGCCTGCATAGACCTCGTTGAATGCGGCAAAGTCGCCCATATCGGCCAAAAAGCAGGTGGTCTTGATGACCCGGGTCAGGTCGGAGCCGGCGGCTTCCAGGATGGCCTTGACGTTCTCGCAGCTCTGGCGGGCCTGGGCGGCGATCCCTTCGGGGATGCTGCCGTCGGCGGGGCTGGCGGGGATCTGACCGCTGGTATAGACGATGCCGTTCACAACATAGCCCTGCACATAGGGGCCGATGGCGCCGGGGGCGTTCTTGGTGTCGATCAATTTCATACAAATGCTCCTTTTCTCATGTCTGTAAATGGGGTGTGCGTGGGCTCAGCGGGCCTGCTTGCGGGTGCTGGCCTTGACCAGCCAGTCCTTGCCTTCCACCAGGCGGGTGACCATCATGGAGGCGATGGTGTCGCCGGAGGAGTTCAGGCAGGTGGCGGCGGGGTCGAAGATGAAGCCCAGGGTCGCGATGATGGGGAAGGCCTCAGCCGGGAAGTTGAACATGCTGACGATCAGCATTTCGCCCACCAGGCCGCCGCCCGGCGCACCGGACAGGACAAAGGCCGAGAGGATGGCCACCACGATGGCCATGCTGTAGGTGCCTGCGCCCGAGAAGTCCATCCCGAAGATGCCGTACAGGAAAGCGATCTTGACGATGGAGGACAGGACCGAGCCGTCCATGTGCATGGTGCAGCCCATGGGCAGGACCAGGTCGCTGACATCCTTGGGAACGCCGATGGCGTCGCAGGCCTCTTTGTTGACGGGGATGGTGGCGGCGGAGGACTGGGTGGCAAAAGCGGTGATGGCCGGCGGGAAGATGTGCTTGATCATGGTGGTCACGCCCAGCTTGCCGGCGGCCAGGAAGGCGTACAGGGGGAAGAAGATGACGGCGTAGAGCAGGCACAGGGGGTAGTAGACCAGCATGGACCGGCCGTAGTCGCCGATGATCTCGGGGCCGTAGGTGGCCACCAGGTTGGCAAAGTAGGCGCCCAGGCCCAGAGGGGCGATGGTCATGATGACGCCGACAAACTTCATGATGATGTCGTTGAGGTTGACCAGCAATTTGCCCACAGGGGTCTCGTCGCCGCCGCAGGCCGACACGCAGAAGCCGATGAGGATGGCGAAGATGATGAGGGGCAGCATATTGGACTTATCCCACAGGTCCGAGAAGTCGGACACGGTGAGGGAACTGACGATCAGCTCGGCGGCGGTCTTGGCTTCACCAACCTCGGCGCTGGTCATCTCGATGGAGGTGCCGGCAGAAGGGCTGAACAGGTTGACCCAGACCAGCACGCAGGCGGCTGCGATCAGGCCGGTAAAGATGAAGGTGCCGATGGTGCCGCCCAGGATGCGGCCCAGACGCTTCATGTTGGCCATGCTGCCCACAGCAGAGGCGATGGAGACGAACACCAGGGGAACCACGATGGTGAACAGCAGGTTCAGGAAAATGTCGCCCACCGGCTTGATGGCGGTGCCCACACTGGGGGCGAAGGCGCCGATCAGCGCGCCCACAACGATGCCGCCCAGGATCAGGATCAGGTTGCCGTACTGCTGCCAGAAGGTCTTTTGTTTGATGATGTTGGACGATGTAGACATGATTCGGTCCCTCCCTTTCCGTTACAGGGCATCTACGGCGGCTTTCAGCTGGGCCATGGCCTTTTCCAGGGTGGCCCTGGGGCAGGCTGCGTTCAGGCGCATATAGCCGCTCAGGCTGCGGCCGAAGGTGTAGCCCTCGTTCAGGCCCAGCTTCGCCTTATGGATAAAGAAATCGCGCAGTTCCTCGTTGGTCATCTGCAGATCGCGGCAGTCCAGCCACATCAGATAGGTGGCATCGGGACGGTTGGGCTTGATCTGGGGAATGTTTTTGGCGCAGTAGTCGCAGACATAGTCGAAGTTGGCCGACAGATAGGACAGCAGCTGCTCAAGCCACTCCTCGCCCTCGCGGTAGGCTGCTTCCATGGCCACCGAGCTGAATGCGTTGTTGCGGTGGATGTCCATTCCGCCCCAGAATTTGTCAAAGACGGCCTTCATCTCCTGGTTGGGGAAGATGGTGGTGCTGGCCTGCAGGCCGGCCAGGTTGAAGGTCTTGGTGGCCGAGGTGCAGGTGATGATATGGCTCGCGATCTCGGGCGAGAGGGAAGCGGTGACGGTGTGATGCTTGCCGTGGAAGATCAGGTCGGAGTGGATCTCGTCGGACACCAGGAGCGTTCCGTTCTCGATGCAGATCTCGGCCATCCGGCGCAGGTCGGCGGGGTCCCAAACGATGCCCAGGGGGTTGTGGGGGTTGCACAGCAGGAAGATGCTGCACTCCTTCGCTTTGGCGGCAAAGTCGTCGAAATCGATATGCCAGCGGCCATTTTCCTCCACCAGCTGGTTCTCCACCACCGTGCTGTCCCAGGCTTCCACCACGTCGTAGAACTCCGAGTAGACCGGCGTCTGGATCATCACCTTGTCGCCGTCCTTGCTGAACAGCTTGACGATGGCCGACAGGGCCGGAACAACGCCCAGGCTCCAGCTCATGAGGGCGGTGTCGGGCTTCCAGTGGTTGCGCTTGACCTGCCACTGCTGCACAGCCTCAAAATAGCTGTCCGGCCGGGAAGTGTAACCCCAGATGCCTTCCTCGGCTTTTGCCTTGCAGGCGTCGATGATCGGCTGCGCCGTGCGGAAATCCATATCTGCGACCCACAGAGGGATGACGTCTGCTGTGCCGAATTTTTTGACCCGCTCATCGTACTTGGAGGAACGGTTGTGGCTGCGGTCAATGACCTCATCAAAATTGTACTTCATACGAGACTCCTTTGCTTGGTTGACTCAGGATCGTCTTTCCCGTCGGCCGCCGGGCTTTCCTTGTTTGTGCCTTTACTATACCCAAGACTTGCCCCGTTGTCCAATGTGCCGGAATTTATCCGGAGGAAACAATTTGGACGAAAAGTTTCTTCAAAGTGGAAATTCGGCTTGTTTTCAGGGTGCAAATGCCGTATAATGAAAAAAAGAGCCAAAAGCGGATTTTTGTGTATTTATCGGAAACTGCACAATTTGCACGAACAAAGGGGACGTTTTTTGTGGATATAGTGCGCGAAACCGGCGAACGCATCCGGTATTATCGAAAAAAGAGGCAGATGACCATCGACCAGCTGGCAGCGGCCATCTGCAAGAGCAAATCCTGCGTTTCCAAATATGAGAACGGGCAGATCGCCATCGACCTGGCCACCCTGTACGATGTGGCCGCCGCGCTGGAAGTGCGGGTGACGCAGCTGCTCTATCTGCCGCCCGACCGAACCCCCGGCCTGCCGGGCGGGGCGGTCCCCGCCTTCTTTTCGGGGCTGGACCGCTTTTACTGCTACTATTACGATGGCCGGAGCAACAGCATCGTGCGCAGCGTGGGGGACATTCTGGAGGAGACGGAACCGGGGTCCTTCCATGTCCATATGTACATGAACGTGGACGATTACGGCCACTACCACCTGTGCGAAAACCTCTACGACGGCCGTCTGACCCATTTTGATACGCTGAGCCTGCTGGTCCTGCAAAACCAGCATATGGAGATGGACCTCTATCAGGTGGGCATCCCCAGCCCTTATATGAATGGATCGGTCAAGTGGGGGCTGGCATTCGGCATTTCCAGCCGCCCGCTGATGCCCACCTCCACCAAGATCCTGTTCGCCAAGAGCCCGCAAAAAGAAACGCCCGAGTTTGAAAAGAGCCTGCGTCTGTCCAAAGAGGATATCCGGCTGATGAAGCTGTACAATATGCTGACCATCCTGTGATCGCGCTGCCCCGGCGGCTGGGGCGGCGGAGGCCGGCAGAAAAAAGTCCTGTCCAGCCGACATGTGCGGATGGACAGGACACATACAGGGAAATTTAGCGCTGAGAGTGTGCGAGGCCACAAGGCCGAGTGCGCGGTTCAGCGCTAAATTTTGTCCCCAGGGGGATACCAGGGGGAAGGAATTTCTGCCGCGCGACTGCGCGCAGAAATGGGTTCCCCCTGGAGCGTGTCGAAAACGACACGCTAAGGGCATCCCTTGCGGGATGTCCTATTTTAGTCATTGTAGGGGAGATGCCGCAAAGCGGAAGCTCCTTTTACGGATCTTCGGTTTTGGATGCCTCCGGCGCGGGTGCGTCCTGGACAGCCTCGGATGCTTCTGCGGTGGGCGTATCCTGGGCGGTTTGGGGCGCTTCCGGTGCGGGCGCAGCCGGAATGGTCTTGGGAAGTTCCGGCGCAGGCGTATCCTGGACGGTTTGGGGTGCTTCCGCTGCGGGCGCAGCCTGGGTGGCCGCAGGAACAGGAGCCGGTGCGCTGGGGTAGACCTTCACACGGCGGGCATAGATGACCCGGGTGTCGGCCAGCATATCATGCAGGGCGGTCTTTTCTTTGGTGAAGGCGGCCATGAGGTAGCCGATGCAGGCAAATCCGCTGAGGTATTTGCCCACCGTCTCCCGGTAGACCAGACTGAACAGTCCCGGGTCCGAGCCGTCCCGGGCCACCACCCGCAGGTTCATGACCCGCTTGCCGGGGGTGGCTCCGCAGCGCCATACCAGCAGGATGTTGTACAGCGCTGCCAGCAGCCAGAACAGGATATCCTGCAGGGTATGGTCAAACAATACCTGGCCCCCCAGAGGGGTTTGTTCCAGCAGTGCGAAGGGCCCTGCCAGGGCCAGCCGTACCGCCAGTAGTCCCACGGCCAGGATGGCGCTGTCCAGGGCAAAGGCGGCCAGCCGCACCCAGAACCCGGCGTAGGTGCAATCTTTCTCAGTACAGGTCTGCATAGTACATCAGCCCTCCTTGCGTCTGCTGGGCCAGCTCGGTCAGCACCTGTGCCTCGGACTTGGGCATCACCTGATCCACGGCGGACAGCAGGGTGTCCAGCAGGCGGGCGGGCCCGGCTTCCAGGGTGTAGAACCGATCGACCCCGCTTTCTTCGCTGATCGCGGCTTTGGCCTCGTCGTACAGGCAGATCTGGTCGATCAGACCGTTGTCCAGAGCCTGCCGGGCGGTATAGGTCCGGCCGTCGGCCAGGGTGCGGACGGCGGCCTCATCCATGCCGCGCCCTTCGGCCACCACTTCCACAAAGCGGTCGTAGCTCTCGTCCACCTGGCTTTGGTAGATGGCGATCTGTTCTTCGGTCAGGTCGCCGGCTTTGAAGGGGCCGCTGGTGATGTTCTCCTGCCGGATGCCCAGCTTGTCGTACAGACCGGTCATATCCACCGCCGACATGATCACTCCGATGGAGCCGGTGGTAGTGTTGGGGTTGGCGTAGATGGTATCCGCCGCAGCCGACACATAATACCCGCCCGACGCGGCATAGTGGCCCATATAGCACCAGATGGGACGGCCGGTGACCTGTTTGTACTCCTGCAGCTTCCGGTACAGCTCCTCGCTCTCGTACACTGCGCCGCCCGGAGAATCCACGTCCAGCAGGATGCCCTTGTTGGACTCGTCCTGCATCAGACAGTCGATGTATTCCAGGGTGGTGGTGTGCTGGTAAGTCTGGCTGGTGTCCAGCAGGGTGGTGGAGGTCTGCTCACCGATGGTGCCCTTGACCTGCACCACGCCGATGTAATCCTCGTCCGGGGCCTGGAAGGTATAGCCGCCGGTCAGCCCCATCCCTGTGGGCTGGACAGGAACGAGGGAAGCAGCCAGTTGGTGCGTGAGTACGCTGCTGACCCCCGTGACGATGAACAGGGCGGCCGCAGCGGCCAGCCCCACGATCTGCTTGGTTTTCATTGGATCACTCCTTGCTGTTTTTGATCTGCTTGGGGCGTATCGGAAAACTCATCCATCCTGAAAACCGGCATAGCGCAGGTGCCGCGGCGTTCATGCGCCTTGCATCCGCATCTTTCTGGCAAATGGTTCAGCATTTTTGACTTCTCAGATACACCTTAAAGATTACCACCAAGCGGGGCCGCGGTCAACCGTCCGCACCGCCTGCACAGCAAAAAAGCCCCCGCCTTCCCGCAAGGGAGGGCAGGGGCGTGTTTGGTCGCAGAGGGGAGCGGATCAGTATTCCTTGGCCTGCTCTTCGCCGGTGACCACCCGCAGCGCGCCCTGGCACAGAGCCAGCAGCTCGTCTTCGCCGGGGTAGACGGTGATGGGGGCGATGAAGCCCAGATACTTCTCCAGCACCTCATAGGTGTAGGGATCGTAAGCGATGCCGCCGGTCAGGATGATCTGGTCCACCTTGCCGCACAGCACGGCGGCCATGGCGCCGGCGTCCTTGGCGATCTGGTAGTAGAAGGCGTCCTGCACCAGCTGGGCCTCGGCGTTGCCCTCCTTGGCCAGCTTTTCCACCACGCGGGCGTCGTTGGTGTGCAGGTAAGCGTTGAAGCCGCCGTTGCCGCAGATCTTTTTGTAGATCTCCTGCTGGGTGTACTTGCCGCTGAAGCACATCTTGACCAGGTCGCCCACCGGCACGGTGCCGCTGCGCTCGGGGCTGAAGCAGCCCTCGCCGTCCAGGATGTTGTTCACGTCCACCACCTTGCCGTGGTCGTGGGCGCCCACCGAGACGCCGCCGCCCATGTGGATGACGATGAGGTTCAGGTCCTCGTAGCGGGCGCCGTGCTCCTTGGCGTAGCGGCGGGCCACCGCCTTCTGGTTCAGGGCGTGGAAGATGGAGCGGCGGGGCAGCTCCGGCATGCCGGACAGCCGGGCCTTGTCGGTCAGCTCATCCACCACCACAGGGTCCACGATGTAGCTGGGCACGCCCAGCTTGTCCCCGATCTCCCGGGCCAGGATGCCGCCCAGGTTGGAGGCGTGCTGGCCCTGCACGCCCTTCTTCAGGTCGGCCAGCAGCGCATCGCTGACGGCGTAGGTGCCGCCGGGGATGGGCTTGAGCAGGCCGCCCCGGCCCACGATCACATCCAGGCTGTGGGGGTCGCAGTTCTTTTCCTTCAAAAAGTCCAGAATGATCTCCTTGCGGAAGTCCTTCTGATCGATGACGCTTGCGTATTTGGCGATTTCCTCGGTGGGGTGGCGCAGGGTCTCCTCGAACAGCAGCGTTTCGTCCTCGAACACACCCACCTTGGTGGAGGTGGAGCCGGGGTTGATGACCAGCGTTTTGATCGACATACTCTCTTCTCCTTTTTGTTTACTCAGCCTTCAGGTTGGCGGCCACGACGGCGGCCAGGGCGATGGAGTTGACCTTGGTCTGGAAGGAATCCGACCGGCTGGTCAGGATGGCGGGCACGCGGGTGCCGGTCAGGATGCAGCCGTTCTTGCAGTCGGCGGTGTGGACCAGGGTCTTGTAGACCAGGTTGCCGGCCTGGATGTCGGGGAACAGCAGGATGTCGGCGCAGCCGGCGGCCGGGCGGTCCTGGGCGCCCTTGTGTCTGGCGGCCTCGGGGTCGATGGCGATGTCCATCGACAGGGGACCATCCACCACGCAGCCGGTGATCTTGCCCTCGGCGTTCATCTTGCGCAGCTCGTCTGCGTCCACGGTGCAGGGCATCTTGGGGTTGACCACTTCCACAGCGGCCAGGGGAGCCACCTTGGGGCACTCCACGCCGCAGGCATGGGCCACGGCCACCGTGTTCTCAATGATGTGCACCTTGTCCTCCAGGGTGGGGTAGGTCACAAAGGCCACGTCGGTCAGGAACAGCAGCTGCTCGATCCCCTTGACTTCAAACACCGCCACATGGGACAGGGTATTGCCGGTGCGCAGGCCCACTTCCTTGTCCAGGACGCTCTTCAAAAAGGTCTTGGTGTCCAGCAGGCCCTTCATGTACATATTGGCCACGCCGTCATGGGCCAGCTTGACCGCGGTCAGGGATGCCTTGACCTTGTCGGGCTCGTTGATGATCTCATAGCCGGACAGGTCGATGTCCAGCTGGGCGGCGATCTTGCGGATGGCGGCTTCATCGCCTACCAGAATGGCGTCTGCGATGCCCTGCTTGCGGGCCGCGTCCACAGCCTCCAGGACGGCGTCGTCTTCGGCGGCTGCCACGGCCAGCTTCTGCTTGCCGCAGGTCTTTACTCTTGCGATCAGATCCTCGAAATTCATGGTACTGCACCTCGTTTTCATTTCCACTGCATAAAAAGAGGGGACACGCCCCGTTGTTAAAATAATAACACGGTATGACCCCCGGGTCAAGTGGACGCGCCGGCGCGTCCTTTTGGGATGGATGGGCCCTGCTGCACAGGGATTCAAAAGCTGTACATATTCTGCACATCGGTTGAACACATCCTGCTGGTACAATCGGGCCAGGCTGGAAAAGGGAAGCCAAAGGCCTCTTTTTGGGCCCCTTACGCTGATAGTTATAGCATTAACGAAGTCGAGAATCAATAGAAAAACGCAAAAATGACGCTGTCATGCCCTCTCTTGGCAAAATCTACAAAAAGATGAGAGATTGTTTTAAATTGTTTGGGGCATGAAAACAGAAAATCTGCACAAAACTACTTGATAAACTTTTGACAATGTGCTTTACTATGGGTGTCAGGAGGCGAGGGACGCCGCCTTGGCCCACAGGTCGTTAGAAAAATAACGACAGGGGTCGTTTGACACGGAACGCAGGGCCGCTGTATGGCAGGCCCGTGCGCAAAACAGGGAGGCAGTTTCCATGGCCATCGCCATTTATCCCGGCTCGTTCGACCCGGTCACACGGGGGCATCTGGATATCATCCACCGGGCGGCCAACATCCACGACCAGCTGATCGTGGCGGTGCTGATCAACAGCGCCAAGCGGCCGCTGTTCACCATTGAGGAAAGGGTGGCGCTGCTGACCGAGTGCTGCAAGGACCTGCCCAACGTCACCGTACAGAGCTTTGACGGACTGACGGTGGACTTCGCAAAAAAATGCCACGCCACCGTGATGGTGCGGGGGCTGCGGGCCGTCACCGACTTTGAAAACGAGATCCAGCTGGCCCAGACCAACCACGCCCTGATGCCCAGCATCGAGACGGTGTTCCTGGCCACCAGCATCAAGTGGAGCTATCTGTCCTCCACCGTGGTCAAGGAAGCGGCCCGCTACGGCAGCGACATCAGCCAGTTCGTCACCCCCAATGTGGAGAAGGCCGTGCATGAGAAATACAGCGCTCTGCGCACAGCCGGCTCGTCCTTATAAAGAGGGCGCATCCATGCAAAAGCCCCTGAGGGCGTATCCCAAAGGGTTTTTGATAGAAGGTTTTATTCGCAGCAAATCCGTCCTTCCACACAATCAACCATAACAGGAGGCAAACAAACATGAAAAAGATCGTCATTGCATCTGCATGCCGCACCGCCATCGGTAAGTTTGGCGGCACCCTGTCCAATGTGCCCGCCGCCGAGCTGGGCGCCATCGTCATCAAGGAGGCCATCAACCGCGCCGGCATCAAGCCCGAGCAGGTCGATCAGGTGTATATGGGCTGCGTCATCCAGGCTGGTCTGGGCCAGAACGTGGCACGTCAGGCTTCGATCAAGGCAGGCCTGCCTGTGGAGACCCCCGCTGTCACCCTGAACGTGGTGTGCGGCTCCGGCCTGGAGTGCGTCAACAACGCGGCACGGATGATCGAGGCCGGTGATGCCGACATCGTCGTGGCCGGCGGCACCGAGAACATGGATATGGCTCCCTTTGCCATGATGAAGGGCCGCTACGGCTACCGCATGGGCTACCCCATGGGCAAGAGCGAGCTGGTGGACACCATGGTCAACGACGCGCTGTGGGATGCGTTCAACAACTACCACATGGGCATCACCGCCGAGAATGTGGCCGACCAGTGGGGCCTGACCCGTGAGGACCTGGACAACTTCGCCTACAACAGCCAGCTGAAGGCTTCCGAGGCCATCAAGAACGGCGCCTTCAAGGAGGAGATCGTCCCCGTCGTCATCAAGAACAAGAAGGGCGACATCGTCTTCGACACCGACGAAGGCCCCCGTCTGAGCGCCCCCGAAGTGCTGGCCAAGCTGAAGCCCGCCTTCAAGAAGGACGGCAAGGTCACCGCCGGCAACGCCTCCGCCATCAACGACGGCGCCGCCGCTCTGGTCATCATGAGCGAGGACAAGGCCAAGGAGCTGGGCATCACCCCGATGGCTACCTGGGTCGCAGGCGCTCTGGGCGGCGTGGATCCCTCCATCATGGGCGTCGGCCCCGTGGCCGCTACCCGCAAGGTGATGGCCAAGACCGGCCTGACCGTGGCTGACATGGACCTGATCGAGGCCAACGAGGCGTTCGCTTCCCAGTCCCTGGCTGTGGCGCACGACCTGGAGTTCGACATGAGCAAGGTCAACGTCAACGGCGGCGCCATCGCTCTGGGCCACCCCGTCGGCGCTTCCGGCGCCCGCATCCTGGTCACCCTGCTGTACGCCATGAAGCACCGCGGCGCCAAGAAGGGCCTGGCCACCCTGTGCATCGGCGGCGGCATGGGCTGCGCCACCATCGTCGAGATGGACTGAGCCTGTCTGCGAAAAAGATCCGATCCGGGCGGGGGACGCAGGCTCCTGCGCCGCCCCGGCCCGATAGTCTGAAAGGAAACGACAAAAATGGCTTTTGTGAAAACTGAAGTGCAGGGCGCGGTGGAGATCATCACCATCGACCGCCCCAAGGCGCTGAACGCGCTGAACCCCGAAGTCCTGGCCGACCTGAAGGCCGCCTTTGAGGCCGTGGACCAGGATACCATCCGCTGCATCGTGCTGACCGGAGAAGGGGACAAGAGCTTTGTGGCCGGCGCGGACATCGGCTCGATGAGCACTATGACCAAGGCAGAAGGCGAGGCCTTCGGCAAGCTGGGCAACGACATCTTCCTGATGATCGAGCAGTTCCCCATCCCCGTCATCGCCGCAGTCAACGGTTTTGCGCTGGGCGGCGGCAATGAGCTGGCCATGAGCTGCGATATCCGCATCTGCTCGGACAACGCCGTCTTCGGCCAGCCCGAAGTGGGTCTGGGCATCACCCCGGGCTTTGGCGGCACCCAGCGTCTGGCCCGCCTGGTGGGCCTGGGCATGGCCAAGCAGCTGGTCTACTCGGCTTTGAACATCAAGGCCGACGAGGCCCTGCGCATCGGCCTGGTCAACGCGGTGTATCCCCAGGCCGAGCTGATGGACAACGCCCTCAAGCTGGCCGGCAAGATCGCCAGGAACGCCCCCATCGCCGTCCGCAACTGCAAGAAGGCGATGAACGAGGGCATCTCCCTGCCCATCGAGAAGGCTGTGGAGGTGGAGGAGAAGCTGTTCGGCGACTGCTTCGAGACCCACGACCAGGTGGAGGGCATGGCCTGCTTCCTCTCCCGCGAGAAACCCAAACCCAAGCCCGTCTTTACCAACAACTGAGCCTTGGGGCAACAGGATATATATAAAAATCATAAAGGAGAAATTGCTATGAAAATCGGCGTTATCGGCGCTGGCACCATGGGCCAGGGCATTGCAAAGGCATTTGCGCAGGTCGAGGGCAACACCGTTGTCCTGTGCGACATCAAGCAGGAGTGGGCCGACAACGGCAAGGCCAAGATCGCCAAGGGCTACGACCGTCTGGTCGCCAAGGGCAAGATGACCAAGGCCAAGGCCGACGAGATCTGCGCCGCCATCACCGCAGGCGTCAAAGAGGACCTGTGCGCGGACTGCGACCTGATCGTGGAGGCCGCCTTTGAGGACATGAAGGTCAAGCAGACCACCTTTGCCGAGCTGGACAAGATCTGCAAGCCCGAGTGCATCTTTGCTTCCAACACCTCGTCCCTGTCCATCACCGAGATCGGCAAGGGCCTGAGCCGCCCGCTGGTGGGTATGCACTTCTTCAACCCCGCCGACCGCATGAAGCTGATCGAGGTCATCGCCGGCGGCAACACCCCCGCCGACGTGGTGGAGAAGATCAAGGAGATCTCGGTGGCCATCGGCAAGCAGCCGGTGCAGGTCAACGAGGCTGCCGGCTTCGTGGTCAACCGCATCCTGATCCCCATGATCAACGAGGCTGCCTTCATCAAGATGGAGGGCGTCTCTGACATCGAGGGCATCGACACCGCCATGAAGCTGGGCGCCAACCACCCCATGGGTCCCCTGGAGCTGGGCGACTTCGTGGGCCTGGACATCTGCCTGGCCATCATGGACGTGCTGTACAAGGAGACCGGCGATTCGAAGTACCGCGCCTGCCCCCTGCTGCGCAAGATGGTGCGCGGCGGCAACCTGGGCTGCAAGACCGGCAAGGGCTTCTATGTCTACAACGCAGACCGCACCAAGACCCCTGTGGACAAGCTGTAACACCGTACCGCAAGGGTAACCGGGCGTGAAAGAACGTTCCCCGCAGAACCGAAAAGCCTGCGGGGAGCGGTTTTGCCCCCGCCCGATCAACAATACATTTCCAAGGGAGGAAGCAGTGATGGATTTTACTCTGTCCAAGCAGCAGCTCATGGCGCAGAAGATGTACCGCGAGTTCGCTGAGAACGAAGTCAAGCCCCTGGCAAAGCAGGTGGATGCAGAAGAATACTTCCCCAAAGAGACCGTCGAGAAGATGGGCAAGCTGGGCATGATGGGGATCTATTTCCCGACCACCGTCGGCGGGGCCGGCGGCGACGTGCTGAGCTATGTCATGGCCGTCGAGGAAATGAGCAAGGTCTGCGGCACGACCGGCGTCATCCTGTCGGCCCACACCTCGCTGTGCGCGGCCCCCATCTATGAGAACGGCACCCCCGAGCAGAAGGCCAAGTACCTGCCCAAGCTGTGCAGCGGCGAGTGGCTGGGCGCTTTCGGCCTGACCGAGCCCGGCGCCGGCACCGACGCCCAGGGCCAGCAGACCTACGCCGTGGAGCGTGAGGACGGCTGGCTGCTGAACGGCTCCAAGATCTTTATCACCAACGCAGGCTTTGCCGACGTGTTCATCATCATTGCCGTCACCGGCACCGTGGTGGACAAGCGCGGCCGCAAGTCCAAGGAGATCTCCGCCTTCATCGTCGAGCGCACCGACCCCGGCTTCAAGGTCGGCAAGCCCGAGGAGAAGATGGGCATCCGCGGCTCCTCCACCTGCGAGCTGATCATGGAAGACTGCCTGATCCCCAAGGACCGCCTGCTGGGCGTCAAGGGCCGCGGCTTCCAGCTGGCCATGGCGACCCTGGACGGCGGCCGCATCGGCATCGCCGCCCAGGCCCTGGGCATTGCGGAAGGCGCCATCGACGAGACCGTGGCCTACGTCAAGGAGCGCAAGCAGTTTGGCCGCAGCATCGCCCAGTTCCAGAACACCCAGTTCGAGCTGGCTGAGATGAAGGCCCGTGTGGACGCCGCCAAGTACCTGGTCTACGCCGCCGCCCTGAAGAAGCAGGACGCCATGAACGGCCAGAAGGTCCGCTACAGCGTCGAGGCCGCCGAGGCCAAGCTGATCGCCTCCCGCACGGCCAGCGACGTGACCCGCCGCTGCCTGCAGCTCTTTGGCGGTTACGGCTACACCCGCGACTATCCGATCGAGCGGATGATGCGCGACGCCAAGATCACCGAGATCTACGAGGGCACCAGCGAGGTGCAGATGATGGTCATCTCGGGCGCGCTGCTGAAGTAAGGAGGGCAATGTTACAATGAAAGCGATTGTTTGTGTCAAGCAGGTTCCCGATACCTCCGGCAAGGTTGCAGTCAAGCCGGACGGGACCCTCGACCGTGCCTCTATGGCAACCATCACCAACCCCGATGACCTGAACGCCCTCGAGGCCGCCCTCCAGCTGAAGGACGCCACCGGCTGCGAAGTCGTCGTCGTCACCATGGGCCCCCCGCCGGCCGAAGGGATGCTGCGCGAGCTGCTGGCCCGCGGCGCAGACCGCGCGGTGCTGGTGTCGGGCCGTGAGTTCGGCGGTTCCGATACCTTTGCCACCAGCCAGATCCTGGCCGCCGCCGTCAACAAGATCGGCGTGGGCCCCGAGGACATCGTCTTCTGCGGCCGTCAGGCCATCGACGGCGACACCGCCCAGGTCGGCCCCCAGATCGCCGAGAAGCTCCACCTGCCCCAGGTCACCTACGCCGCCGACATCCAGAAGGACGGCGACAGCCTGGTGGTCAAGCGGATGCTGGAGGACGGCTACATGATGATCCGGGTCAAGACCCCCTGCCTGATCACCTGCATCAAGGAGCTCAACCAGCCCCGCTACATGAGCATCAACGGCATCTTCACCTGCTACGACAAGCCGATGGAAGTCTTCGACTACGAGGCGCTGAAAGATGATCCCCTGATCGAGGTGGACACCATCGGCCTGAAGGGCTCGCCCACCAACGTCTTCAAGTCCTTCACTCCTCCCCAGAAGGGTGCAGGCACCATGCTCACCGGCGACGACGTGGCTGCCCAGCTTGCGTCTGTCCTCGCCAGCAAGCATCTGATCTGACGAAAGGAGCAGGATTACAATGGCTGATTTTAACGAATACAAGGGCGTGTGGGTCTTCTGCGAGCAGCGGCAGGGCGCACTGATGTCCACCGACTTCGAGCTGGTGAGCGAGGCCCGCAAGCTGGCCGACGAGCTGGGCTGCGAGGTCACCGGCCTGCTGCTGGGCGACCATGTGGAGTCCATCGCCAAGGAACTGGGCGGCTACGGCGCAGACAAGGTCATGGTCTGCGAGAGCCCCCTGCTGAAGGATTACACCACCGATGCCTACGCCAAGGTGGTCTGCGATATGGTCAACGAGTACAAGCCGGAGGTGCTGCTGATCGGCGCCACCAACATTGGCCGTGACCTGGGCCCCCGCTGTGCAGCCCGCCTGCACACCGGCCTGACCGCCGACGCCACCCATCTGGACATCGACACCAAGAAGTATGTGGACTTCCTGGCTGAGAGCTCCACCATCGATCTGTCCAAGCAGAAGTTCGACTATGAGGACCGCAACCTGAAGATGACCCGTCCGGCATTCGGCGGCCACCTGATGGCTACCATCATCTGCCCCCGGTTCCGTCCCCAGATGTCCACCGTCCGTCCCGGCGTTATGAAGAAGGCTCTCTTCGACCAGGCCAAGGCAGATGCCTGCCAGATCGTCAAACCCGCCTTCTCCCTGACGGCTGAGGACATCAAGACCGAGGTCCTGAGCGTGGAGAAGGCCGCCACCAAGCTGGTGGACCTGATCGGCGCAGACGTGATCGTCTCGGTGGGCCGCGGCATCTCCAAAGATGTCGAGAAGGGCATCGCCCTGGCTGAGCAGCTGGCCCAGGCTCTGGGCGGCGGCGTTGTGGGCGCTTCCCGTGCCGTCACCGATGCAGGCTGGATGACCGCCGACCATCAGGTGGGCCAGACCGGCAAGACCGTCCACCCCAAGATCTATGTGGCTCTGGGCATCTCGGGCGCTATCCAGCATGTGGCTGGTATGCAGGACTCCGAGACCATCATTGCCGTCAACAAGAACGAGTCTGCTCCCATCTTCGGCGTTGCAGATTACGGCATCGTGGGCGATCTGTTCAAGGTCGTGCCTGAGCTGGTCAAGGCCATCGAGGCTGCCAAGGCTGCCAAGTAAGACGGCTTTACAGTAAAAACTGCATCTCCATGCGTTCCAACGAGCGCTCCGCCTTCCGGGCGGGGCGCCCGTTTTTGTTTTGGGGGCTAGGACAGGGCTTTTTGCCGGGCGGGCTGCACCCTTGCGCAAACGCTGTTTTATGTTATACTATACTTGAATAAAGTAAGGGAGGACAGGGCTTTGGAAGAATACCGCACCATCCGGGGGCAGGCCGCCGGGGAATATGAGGAGAAGAAAAGCCGCTTCCTGGCGGCGGCAGCCCATGTGGAAAGTGAGGAGCAGGCGGTGGCCTTTTTGGAACAGATCCGCGCGGCCAACCGGACAGCCCGGCACAATGTCTATGCATATAAGCTGCGTGCGGGCAACCGGGAGCGCTATTCCGACGACGGCGAGCCCGCCAAGACTGCGGGCACCCCGGTGCTGGAGGTGATCGGCCACAGCGGCCTGACCGACCTGATCGTGGTGGTGACCCGGTATTTCGGGGGCATCCTGCTGGGCACCGGGGGTCTGGTGCGGGCTTACACCACCGCGGCATCCCGGGCACTGGAAGCGGCCGACCAGGTCACAGTGCAGCCGGTGGTGCGGCTGTCCATGACGGTGGAGTACCCTCTCTACGAGCGGACGGCGCTGCTGGTGGAGGCGGCGGGAGGGAAACTCGCAGACCCCGTCTTTACCGACCGGGTGGCCTTGCAGTGGCAGATGCGGGCGGGTACCCAGGCCCCTCTGCTGGATCAGCTGCGGGAGCTGACCCGCGGCCAGGGCAGGGTGGAGGTATCCCAGCCTTTCTACGGATCCATTTGAACTGGAAAATTTTTCCAGACTCCATCATTCTACCCCTTGTGACACGCCCGCTGTGGTAGAATACTGCCGGCGGACCTTGTGCCGTGATGTTGAAAGTGAGGTATAGCCGATGGATGTACGCCTGCGCACCCAAGAGATCGAGCATTTGACCCTGGCGGACTGGGCCAGTTTTTCGGACCGGAGCCATGGCCGTGCCCGTCCCGAGCCGGAGGACCCCATCCGCCCGGTCTATCAGCGGGACCGGGACCGGATCATCCACTGCAAGGCCTTCCGGCGGCTCAAGCAAAAGACCCAGGTCTTTCTCTCGCCCGAGGGGGACTTGTACCGCACCCGCCTGACCCACACCCTGGAGGTGTCCCAGATCGCCCGCACCATTGCCCGGGCCCTCCGCCTCAATGAGGACCTCACCGAAGCGGTGGCCCTGGCCCATGACCTGGGGCACACCCCCTTCGGCCATGCGGGAGAGCGCGCGCTGAACGGCCTGTGCCCCGGCGGGTTCAAGCACTATGAGCAGAGCCTGCGTGTGGTGGACCGTCTGGAGAAGGACGGCCGGGGCCTCAATTTGACCTGGGAGGTGCGCAACGGCATCGTCACCCACACCAAGGGCACCTGGGCCGCCACGCCGGAAGGCCGGATCGTGCGGATGGCGGATCAGATCGCCTACGTCAACCACGACATCGAGGACGCGGTGCGCGCGGGGGTGCTGGATGCAGCCCTGCTGCCCAAAGAGGCCACCGATGTGCTGGGCCTGACCAAGTCGGCCCGGATCACCGCCATGATCAACAGCATCCTGGTCCACACCCGGCCCCCTGCGATCCAGGCGGGCCCGGCGGAGGACGAGGCGTTCCGGGCGCTGAAGGCGTTCATGTACGACACCGTCTACGTGGACAAGGTGGCCAAACGCGAGGAACAGAAGGTGGAAAAGGTGATCGAGGCCCTGTATGAATACTACATGGCCCACCCCGAGCGGATGTCCTCCCTCTATCAGCGGATCGCGCAGGAGGAAGGGGACGACCGGGCGGTCACCGACTATATCAGCGGGATGAGCGACGAGTTTGCCATCCGCGCCTTTGAGGAGCTGTATGTGCCCCGGCGTTGGCACGTCCTGTGACCGCAGCGGCCCGCGCCCCGGGACTGCGGAAGAATACCATCAAGCAAGGAAGTTATTCGGATGATCCCACACGAATATGTTGAAGAGCTGGTGCGCCGCAGCGATATTGTGGACGTGGTGGGCAGCTATGTCCAGCTCAAACACAAGGGCCGGCTGTATGGCGGGCTGTGCCCGTTCCACAACGAAAAGACGCCGTCCTTTTATGTCTACCCCGAGACCCAGAGCTTTTACTGCTTTGGCTGCGGGGCAGGCGGGGATGTGATCACCTTTGTCAAAAAGATCAATTCCCTTACATACCCCGAGGCGGTCAAACTGCTGGCGGCCCGGGCCGGTATGCCCGAACCCGAGGAGGACGACGGCACTGGCCGGATGCGCAGCCGCATCCTCTCGATGAACAAGGAGGCGGCCCGGTTTTTCCATGCCTGCCTCAACTCCAGCGTGGACGAGGCCGCCCAGGCCAGGGCTTACTGGCGGCGGCGCGGCCTGGATGACCGCACCATTTCCCGGTTCGGGCTGGGGTATGCCCCCAACGATGGACAGGCCCTCTACCACTTTCTGCGGGACAAGGGCTACACCCAGGCCGAAATGGACGCCAGCGGCCTGTTCAAGCGCAGTCAGGCGGGGCGGATCTACTGCCTGTTCTGGCGGCGGGTGATTACCCCCATCTTTGATCTGCGGGGCAACGTCATCGCCTTTGGCGGGCGGGTGATGGATGACTCCAAACCCAAATACGTCAACAGCCCCGAGACGCTGGTGTACCACAAGTCGGATACGGTGTTCGCCCTCCAGATCGCCAAAAAGAGCGCTTCCCGCCGGTATGTGCTGTGCGAAGGGTATATGGACGTGATCAGTATGCAGCAGGCGGGCATCGATACGGCGGTGTGCGCCTGCGGCACCGCCCTGACCCAAAACCAGGTCAAGCTGCTGAGCGAATACGCCGACGAGGTGATCCTGAGCTATGACTCGGACGAGGCGGGCCAGAAGGCCACCCTGCGCTCGCTGGAGCTGTTCCGCAACAGCCCCGTGCAGGTGGGGGTGCTGAACATCCCCAACGCCAAGGATCCCGACGAGTACATCAAGAAGTTTGGCCCGGAGCGGTTCCGCCAGCTGCTGGACGGGGCGGGCAACGCGCTGGAATTCCGGCTGGCCCGGGCCCGGTCCAAATACGATCTCAAGCAGGATACCCAGCGGCTGGAGTACATCCAGGAGGCGGTGTCCATCCTGGCGGACGGCTCCACCCCCACCGAAAAGGAACTGTACGCCGGCCGCCTGGCCGAGGAGACCAACCTTTCCAAGACGGCGGTGATGGCCCAGCTGGACCTGGCCGTCCGCAAGGAGGGCGCCCGGCGGCGTTCGGCCCGGCAGAAGGAGATCCTGCACTCGGGCGAGATGGATACCATCAAACTGCCCTTTGGAAAAAACGGACCCGGGGCGCTGGGGGCGGCCTCTTCCCAGCGCTGGCTGGTGGCGGCGGCCCTGCGCCAGCCCGAGTACCTGAAAAAGATCGCCCCGGCTCTCAAGCCGGAAGGGATCCTCAACGAGGATCTGCGGGAGGGCTACCAGGCCATCCTGCGCTGCTATGAGCAGGGCCGCGAGGTGAGCCTGGGAGCCGTGGCAGGGGAGATCGGGGAAAAGGCCCTGAATGAACTGAGCGCCGCTGCGGCAGAATACAGTCATGTGAGCTGCACGCCCCAGGATATCGAGATGCACCTGGAGCGGATCGCCCGGGGGGCGCCGCGCTCGGCCCAGGCCGGCGGCATGAGCGACCAGGAGCTGACCGACTACATCGCCCAGATCCGGCAGCGCAAGGGGGGCGGACAGACGGAACAAGAGGAATGAACCACACCTGTCCTGTGCGCTTTGCATCTTGACTGAAAGGAGAGACCTCTTTTGATGTCCCCAGAAAAGCTAGCAGATTCCCTGGCGCGGAAGGCACGCCGCCGGCCCCTGACCCCCGAGCAGCTGAGCCGCGCCATGGAGGCGGAGGATTTTGACCTGTCGGGGCTGGACGCGCTGTACGAGGCCCTCAAGGCCCGCGGGGTGGCCCTGGCCCCCGAAGCGGGGGAGGAGCCTGACCTGCCTCCCTTTGACGAGGCCCAGATCGGCACGCTGGAAAAGGAGCTGTCCCCCTCGGGGGTGACGCTGGACGACCCGGTCAAGGCGTATCTGAAAGAGATCGGCGCCGTGCCCCTGCTGCAGCCGGAAGAGGAACTGGCCCTGGCCCAGGCGGCCCAGCAAGGGGATGCGGGGGCCAGGCAGCGCCTGTGCGAAGCCAATCTGCGTCTGGTGGTGTCGGTGGCCAAGCGCTATGCCGGGCGGGGCCTGCCCTTTCTGGATCTGATCCAGGAGGGGAACCTGGGGCTGATGAAGGCGGTGGAAAAATTCGAGCCGCAGCGTGGGTTCAAGTTTTCCACCTACGCCACCTGGTGGATCCGCCAGGCCATCACCCGGGCCATTGCGGACCAGGGACGCACCATCCGCATCCCGGTGCATCTGGTGGAGAGCATCAACCGGGTCAAAAAGACCTCCTCGGAACTGCTGCATCAGAACGGCCGGGAACCGACCCCTGCCGAGATCGCCGTGCGGCTGTCCATCGAGCCGGACCGGGTCAGCCAGCTGCTGCAGCTGTCCCAGGAACCGGTCAGCCTGGAGACCCCGGTGGGGGAGGAAGAGGACGCCCACATCGAGGACTTTGTCCAGGACGATACGGCCGGCGTGCCGGCGGATGAGGCGGGCCGCCAGATGCTGCACCGGGAGCTGGTGTCGGTGCTGGCCAGCCTGACCCCCCGGGAGCAGCGGGTGCTGTCTTTGCGGTTCGGGCTGGAGGATGGACGCCCCCGCACGCTGGAGGAACTGGGCCAGGAGTTCAACGTCACCCGGGAGCGGGTGCGCCAGATCGAAGCAAAAGCCCTGCGCAAACTGCGCCATCCCAGCCGGGCCAAGCGCCTGCGGGATTATCTTGAGGAATGAACGGCTGAAGCCGCGGCCCGGAGAGCCGCGGCTTTTTTGTTTGGTGAACACTGTGTGTGAAAGCAGGGTTTTTTGTCTGCTTCCCTTGCAAAAAGGCCGCCGGAATAGTAAAATAATACCATATGTATCGTAACATGGGCTACTGTGACCCAAAGGCGGATATATATACAGAAATGATCTGGAAAGAATGAAAAGGGAAGAGGAACTATGATTTACAGCATGACTGGCTATGGCCGCGCCAGCGCGGTGTGCGGCGGGCGGGAGATCACGGTAGAAATGCGCAGCGTCAACGCCCGGTACTTTGAGTACAGCTCCCGGATACCCCGGAACTGCGCCTTCCTGGACAGCCGCCTCAAGGCGCTGCTGAACAGCCGTATTGCCCGGGGCAAGGTGGAGCTGACCCTGACGGTCCAGAACACCGAAGCGTCTGACATGGCGGTGGCCGTGGACATGGAACTGGCCCGCAGCTACCAGCAGGCCTTGCGGGATATGTCCGAAAGTCTCGGCGTCAAGAACGACATTACCGCAGGGCTGCTGGCCCGTTTCCCCGATGTGCTGGTGGCCCGGCAGGCCCCGGTGGATGAGGAACAGCTGTGGAGCGATGTATCGGATGTGGCGGCTCTGGCCCTGCAGCGCTTTGTGGAGATGCGGGGAGTGGAGGGCGCCAAGATGCTGGCCGACATCGCTGCCCGTCTGGATACGGTGGAGGCCTGTGTGGACCGTGTGGAGAGCCTGAGCGCCGGCCGGGTGGAAAAGTACACCCAGCGGCTGTATGAGCGTCTGAAGGTCATCCTGGAGGACCGCTCCATCGACGACGCCCGGGTGCTGACCGAGGCCGCCATCTTTGGGGACAAGACCGCCGTGGATGAGGAGACGGTCCGCCTGCGCAGCCATATCGCCCAGTATCGGGAGATCCTGGGCAGCGACCAGCCTGTGGGACGCAAGCTGGATTTCCTCACCCAGGAGCTGAACCGGGAGGCCAACACCATCGGTTCCAAGTGCCAGGACCTGGACATCACCCGGGTGGTGGTGGACATGAAGGCGGAGATCGAAAAGATCCGCGAGCAGATCCAGAATCTGGAGTAAGGGTATGAGACTGATCAACATTGGGTTTGGGAATATGGTCAGCGCCGAGCGGCTGGTGGCGGTGGTCAGCCCGGATTCCGCTCCCATCAAGCGCATCGTCAAAGAGGCGCGGGAGCAGGGCCGGCTGATCGACGCTTCCTATGGGCGCAGTACCCGGGCGGTCTTGATCATGGATTCGGACCATGTGATCCTGTCGGCTCTGCAGCCCGAGACGGTGGCGGGCCGCGCAGGAAGCCCGGTCCAGCCCGACCCCAAATCCCCACAGGAGGAAGCATAACCATGGAAGGCGAAAAATATTTGTTTGTAGTGTCGGGGCCGTCGGGCGTCGGCAAGGACAGCGTGATGAGCCGGCTGCGGCAGGCCCATCCCGAGATCGAAAAGACCATCTCGGCCACCACCCGCGCCCCCCGCGAAGGGGAGAAGGAAGGAGTCAACTACTATTACCGCACCAAAGAACAGTTTTTGCAGATGCTGGAACAGGGGGAGATCCTGGAGAGCAACCATTTCAATGGCAACTACTACGGCACCCTGCGCTCCGAGGTGGAAAAGCGGATGTCCGCAGGCAAGCTGACGCTGCTGAACATCGACATCCACGGCGCGGCCAACATCAAGCGGCTCTACCCCGGGTCCACCAGCATCTTTTTGCTCCCACCGTCCTTTGATACGCTGGAAGCCCGGCTGCGGGGCCGCGGCACCGACAGCGAGGCGAACATCCGGCAGCGGCTGGCCATCGCGCAGGAGGAGCTGCGCTGCGCCGATGCGTTCGACCTGAAGATCGTCAACGATGACATCGGACGGGCCGCAGAGGAACTGTACGATGTGATGATCCGGCGCTCCGGCCTGTCCCTCTGAGCGGGACCGGAAAAGCGATACATACCACAAAGAAAGGAAGCTGGACGGATGCCGAAGACGGTGGGTGTTGCGGTGAGCAACGCGGCCTTTCACTTTGATAAGCTGTATACCTACGCGGTCATGCCCGACCAGCAAAACCAGGTGCGGCTGGGCAGTATGGTGCTGGTGCCCTTCGGCCGCGGCAGCCGCCCCCGCATGGGGGTGGTGCTGGCCTGCGACGCCGAGCCCGAGAGCGCCAAACTGAAATACATCTTTGACGTGGCGCCCGCCTCCGCCTGCCTCACCGAGGAACTGCTGGAGCTGGTGCGCTTTTTGAAGGCGCGCACCTTCTGCACCTGGTATGAGGCGGTCAAGGCGGTGATCCCCTATGGGGCCCAGTATAAGCCCGCCCTGGCCGCCGACGGTGTGACGCCCGTGCTGCAAAAGCAGCTGGTGCGCCACACCGAGATCCTGTACAGCCTGGCGGGCCCGCTGCCCCAAAAGCCCAAGCCCACAGCCAAGCAGCTGGCGGCGGTGGCGCTGCTGGGCGGGGGACCCCGCACCCAGGCGGACCTGGAGGCCCATGGGATCAGCCGGGCGGTGGCCGAAAACCTCTGTGCCAAAGGGGTGCTGGCCAGCCAGCGGGTGAACAAGTCCATCGACCTGTACGCCCACATCCCTCAGGAAGCCGAACACCTGGAGCTGACAAAAGAGCAGCAGGACGCCTATCAGGCCCTGGCCCCCCATCTGGAGACAGGCCGGCCCCATGCCGCGCTGCTCTACGGGGTCACCGGCAGCGGCAAGACCCTGGTGTTCCTGCAGCTGATCCAGCGGTGCCTGGACCTGGGCCGCACCGCCCTGGTGCTGGTGCCCGAGATCAGCCTGACCCCCCAGATGATCCGCCGCCTCAAGGCCAGGTTCGGCAGGCGGGTGGCGGTGCAGCATTCGGCCCTCAACCACACCGAGCGGCTGCTGCAATGGCAGATGATCCAGGACGGCGGGGCCGATATCGTGGTGGGCACCCGCAGCGCCGTGTTTGCGCCGCTGGAAAAAATCGGCCTGATCGTCATAGACGAGGAACAGGAGCACACCTACCGCTCCGAGTCGGCGCCCCGGTACTCGGCCCACGAAGTGGCCCGGTGGCGGGCTGCCAAAAACGGCGCGCTGCTGGTGCTGGCCAGCGCCACCCCCAGCACCGAGACGTTTTACGAGGCGCAGGCGGGGCGGTGCCAGCTGGTACGGCTGACCCGGCGGTATGCGGGCCAGCCGCTGCCCAGCGTCCAGATCGTGGATATGCGGGCCGAGCTGGCTGCGGGCAACCCCCGGGAGATCAGCCTGGCTTTGGAAGATGCCCTGAAAGAAAACCTGGCCGCCGGCAAGCAGGCCATCCTGCTGCTCAACCGCCGGGGTTACCAGACCATGGCCCAATGCGAGGACTGCCGCCAGGTGCTCAAATGCCCCAAGTGCAGCGTGCCCATGGTGTACCACAAGGCGGGGGGCGGACGGCTGCTTTGCCATTACTGCGGCACCCAGCTGTCCCCCCGGCCCGAGACCTGCCCGGCCTGCGGGGGCAGGCTGCAATACTGGGGCTTCGGCACCCAGAAGGCGGAAGAAGAACTGGCGGCCCTGTTCCCCGAGGCGAGGGTGCTGCGGATGGACCAGGATACCACCGCCGCCAAGGATGCCCACGAAAAACTGCTGGCCCAGTTTGCCCGCCATGAATACGACATCATGGTGGGCACCCAGATGGTGGCCAAAGGGCTGGATTTTGAGGACGTGACCCTGGTGGGGGTGCTGGGCATCGATTCGCTGCTGTTTGCACAGGGCTTCCGGGCCAGCGAGACAGTGTTCAGCCTGGTGACCCAGGTGGTGGGCCGCAGCGGCCGGGCTTCCAGTCCGGGGCGGGCCATCATCCAGACCACCGACCCCGCCAACCAGGTGCTGGCGCTGGCCGCCGCGCAGGACTACGACGCCTTTTTTGCCCAGGAGATCGAATACCGGCGGCTGGGGCTCTACCCGCCCTTCTGCAGCCTGTGCATCGTCAGTTTTTCGGGCAAGAAGGAAGGGGAGGTGGCTCAGGCGGCCGCCCGCTTTGGCCAGCTTCTGGCAGGGCTGGCGGTCAAACAGCCGGACATCCCCCTGCGGGTGCTGGGCCCCACCCCCGGCAGCATCCTGATGATCAACGAAGTATACCGCTATAAACTCACCATCAAGTGCCGCAACGACAAGCGGTTCCGGGCTTTGCTGCGCCAGGCTCTGGGCCTGTACGAGCAGGAAAAACTGCCCGCCCGGGCTGCGCTGGCGGTGGATATGCACTCGGATGGAGAGATCTGACCGCGGGGCGCGCAGCGCTCCAAGTTTTGCGATTAAGGGAGGAAATGATTTATGGCAATCCGTACCATCGTGCAGGAAGGCGACCCCATTTTGAACAAGGTCTGCCGCCCTGTGACCCAGTTTGACCAGCGTCTGGCCACCCTGCTGGACGATATGCATGAGACGATGATCGCCGCCGACGGCGTGGGTCTGGCAGGCCCCCAGGTGGGGATGCTGCGCCGGCTGTTCGTAGTGTGGGACACCACCGACGCCCCCGAGGAGATCCCCGAGGGGTACGAGTACAAGTTCATCGACTTTATCAACCCTGAGATCGTGGCAGTCTCGGAGGAGACCGAGACCCACTATGAGGGCTGCCTGTCGTTCCCGGGCCACAACGGCGCCGTGACCCGGCCCGCAGCCGTCAAGGTGCGGGCCCAGGACCGCAACGGCCAGTGGTTCGAGCTGGAGGCCGACGGCCTGCTGGGCCGGTGCATCCAGCACGAGAACGACCATCTGGACGGCATCACCATCATGCAGTCCAGCGACTATTTCTATGAGGACACCGAGGAGGGCCGCGAGGCCGCCCGCAACGCAAAGGAGAACTAAATGCGCATCCTGTTTATGGGCACCCCGGACATTGCAGCCGCCTGTCTGGAGGCTCTGTATGCCGCAGGGCATGAGGTCTGCGCCGTCTACACCCGGCGGGATAAGCCTGTGGGCCGCAAGCAGGTGCTGACCCCGCCCCCTGTCAAGCAGGTGGCCCTGGCCCACGGTACCCCTGTGTTCCAGCCCCGCACCCTGCGGGACGGGGGAGAGGACGCCAACATCCGCGCCCTGGCCCCTGAGCTGATCGTGGTGGTGGCCTATGGCTGCATCCTGCCGGCGCAGGTGCTGGCCATGCCCCGGTTCGGCTGCATCAACCTGCATGTGTCCCTGCTGCCCAAATACCGGGGCAGCGCGCCGGTCCAGTGGGCGGTGCTGAACGGCGACAGCGAGACCGGCGTTTCCATCATGCAGATGGACGAAGGGCTGGACACCGGAGATGTGCTGGCCTGTGAAAAGATCGCCATCCAGCCCGAGGAGACCAGCGGCGAGCTGTTCGACCGTGTGACCGAGGCGGGGGCCCGGCTGCTGTGCAGCACCCTGCCGCAGATCGCCGCCGGCACCCTGACCCCTGTGCCCCAGGACCATCAGGCCGCCACCCTGGCCCCCATGCTGACCAAGGAAATGGCCCGGTTCCACTGGACCGACCCGGCATCCCACATCCACAACTGGGTGCGCGGGATGAACCCCTGGCCCGCCGCCTGGTTCGTCACCGGCGGGGGACGCAAGGTCAAGGTGATGGCCTGCCGTCTGGCTGACAGCCAGGGCGAGGCCCCCGGCACCGTCCTGCGCACAAAGCCCCTGACGGTGGCCTGCGGAGAGGGCGCCGTGGAGCTGCTGCAGGTGGTGCCCGAGGGCTCCAAGCCCATGGAGGGCAGTGCCTTTGCTGCGGGGCTGCGGCTCAAAGCGGGGGATCTCCTTTGAGGCCCCGGGGCCCGCGGGCCGCGGCGGTGGAAGCCCTGCTGCATCAGGAGCAGGGGGGCTATGCCAATCTGGTGCTGGACGCTCAGCTGGACCGCAGCGCCCTGGCCGGACGGGACCGCGCCTTCGCCGCCGCCATCTTTTACACCACCGTCGAGCGGCAGGCCACGCTGGATTTTATCCTAGGGCAGTTTCTGCCCAAGGGGGTGGACAGGCTGGACCCGCCGGTGCGGGCCATCCTGCGCAGCGCCCTGGCCCAGGCCAGGTATATGCAGGTGCCGGCCCCGGCCGCCGTCCATGAGGCGGTGGAGCTGGTCCGGGCGTTTGGCAAGTCCAGCGCGGCAGGACTGGTGAACGCCGTGCTCCGCAAAGCCTGCAACTATGACCTGTCCGCCGCCTCCTTCGAGGACGAGGTCCAGCGGCTGATGGTGCTGGGCTCGGCGGGGCGGGATGTGGCTGCGTTTCTCCGCCAATACTACCCCGATGAGGCTCTGGATATCCTGACCGCCCCGGCGGATGGAGGGCGCACCGCCCTGCGGGCCAACCCCCTCAAGACCACCCCGGAGGCCCTGGCGGACCTGCTGGCCGGGGAAGGGGTCGAGGCTGTGCCGGGCCGCGTGCCGGGCAGCCTGCTGGCCGCCTTTGAGGGCAGCCCTGCCGCCAGCCCGCTGTTTGCGCAGGGGTACTTCCATGTGGAAGGACAGGCCAGCCAGCTGGCGGCCCTCTGTGTGGGAGCGCGGCCCGGGGAGACGGTGCTGGATCTCTGCGCCGCTCCGGGCGGCAAGACCCTGACCCTGGCCCAGGAGATGGGGGACAGCGGCCGGCTGCTCAGCTGCGACGTCACCCCCAAGCGGGTGGGGCTGATCCGCACCGCTGCCGGCCGGATGGGCCTTGGCTGTGTGGAAGCGGTGTGCAACGACGCCGCAAAGCCCAACCCCGCGTTTCCCCGGGCGGACCGGGTGCTGGCCGACGTGCCGTGCAGCGGCCTGGGTATCCTGCACAAAAAGCCGGATATCCGCTACAAGACTCTGGACGAGCCCCGCCGCCGGCAGCTGCTGGATACCCAGCGCGCCATTCTGGACTGCGCCGCCGGCTACCTCAAGCCGGGCGGGCGTCTGGTCTATTCCACCTGCACCATCCATCCCGACGAAAACCAGGCCCAGATCCAGGCGTTTCTGGAGCGGCAGCCGGATTTCCGGGTGGTGCGGCCCCAGCCGGCCCTGCCCCAGGGCATGGAAGCCGGCCCTCTGGGGGCCCTGTCGGTGCCCAGCCGCACCGGGATGGACGGCTTTTTCATCTGTGTATTGCAGCGGGACTGAGAGGGCCCACTGCGCGGGATCTGCCTGCCGGGCAAGCGGGGGTGCGGCTGCATCCGGGTTTTCCCGGCGCCGGCATACCGGGCAGAGCGCGCTCGTGCCGCTGCACAGGAGACTACCATGGAACACAAACGCTGCATATCTTCCCTGACTGTTGAGGAACTGGCCGCCGAGATGAAGGCCATGGGCCAGCCGGCCTTCCGGGCAAAGCAGATCTTCCACTGGGTGCACCAGAAACTGGTCACCGACTTTGCCGCCATGACCGACCAGCCCAAGGCCCTGCTGGCCCGGCTGGAGGAGGCGTTTTATATCGCCGCGCCCCGGATCGAACGGCGGCAGCAGGCAAAGGACGGCACGGTCAAATACCTGCTGCGGATGGCGGACGGCAACTGCATCGAGACGGTGGTCATGCGCTATCACTATGGCTGCACCGTCTGCGTGTCCACTCAGGTGGGCTGCCGGATGGGCTGCCGCTTCTGCGCGTCCACCCAGGCCGGCCGGGTGCGGGATCTGGAGGCGGGGGAGATCTGCTCCGAGATCTACACAGCCCAGAAGGACATCGGGGAGCGCATCTCCCACATCGTCCTGATGGGCATTGGGGAACCGCTGGACAACTTTGACCAGGTGATGAAGTTCCTCTCCCTCATTTCGTCCCCCGACGGGGTCAACATCGGTATGCGCAACATCAGCCTTTCCACCTGCGGCATCGTGCCCCAGATCGACCGGCTGGCCCAGCGCAGGCTCCAGCTGACTTTGTCCATCTCGCTGCACGCCCCCAACGATGCGATCCGCAGCCAGATGATGCCGGTGAACAACGCCTACCCGGTGGCCCAGCTGATGGACGCGGTGCGCCGCTACCAGGACACCACCGGCCGCCGGGTCAGCTTCGAATACTCGATGGTGCGGGGCGTCAACGATTCCGATGCCTGCGCCCGGCAGCTGGCCGGCCTGATCCGGGGGATGGGAGCCCATGTCAATCTGATCCCCATCAACCCGGTGGACGGCAGCCCCTATTCGGCAACCGACGCCGAGAATGTCCGGCGCTTCCAGGCCAAGCTGACGAGCCTTGGAGTCAACGCCACCGTCCGCCGCAGGCTGGGCAGCGAGATCAGCGCAGCCTGCGGCCAGCTGCGCCGGGAGGAGATGGTCCAGGCGCAGCACACACAGCCGGATGGGAAAGGAGATGCCTATGAAACTTGCAGGGAAAACTGATGTGGGCCGGGTCCGGCGGGAAAACCAGGACGACTTCCGTGCGGGGGAATTGCCCGGCGGCGCGGCCTGGGGCCTGGTGTGCGACGGGATGGGCGGCGCGCGGGGAGGCCGGGAAGCTTCCCATGGGGCCTGCGATGTGATCGAGCGCTGCTTCCAGGACCAGTACAGCCGCTGCCTGCCCGGCGCCGAGGAACAGTTCTTGACCCAGGCGCTGGAAAACGCCAACCACTATATCTTCCAGAAATCCGCCCAGGAGGAGGCTTTGGCCGGTATGGGCACCACGGTGGTCTGCACCCTGGTGCGGGATGGACGGGCCTATATCTGCCATGCAGGGGATTCCCGGGCCTACCTGTTCCACACGGGGCGGCTGCATCAGCTGACCCACGACCACTCCTATGTGCAGGAACTGGTGGACTGCGGCACCATCACCCCCGAGGAGGCGGAACACCATCCCCAAAAGAACATCATCACCCGCGCTCTGGGGGTGGATTACCGCCTGGGGCCGGACAACAACTCGGTGGTGGTGCTGCCGGGGGATATGCTGCTGCTGTGCTCGGACGGGCTGACCAACGCCCTGACGGTGGGGGAGATTGAGTCGCTGCTGAACAAGGTCAACTTCTATGACCTGCCCGACCGGCTGATCGACGCGGCCAACGCGGCGGGCGGCCAGGACAACATCACGGCCCTTCTGCTGGGCATCGAGCCGGTGGAGGTGCAGCGCCATGGATAATCTGATCGGCAAAAAGCTGGACGGCCTGTATGAGGTGCGGGAGCTGATCGGCTCGGGAGGGATGGCCAACGTCTACAAGGCGGTGGCGGTGGGCCAGAACGGCCCGGTGCCCGCCGGCACGGTGGTGGCGGTCAAGGTGCTGCGGGCCGAGTATATGCACGACCCGGACCTGGTCAACCGGTTCAAGAACGAGTCCAAGGCCATCTCGCTGCTGCACCATCCCAACATAGTCAAGGTGTACGATGTGTCGGTCACCGACCGGCTGCAATATATCGTGATGGAGTATGTCAACGGCATGACGTTGCGGGAGTACCTCAACGAGCGGGGCGGCAGGCTGACCAGCCGGGAGACGGTCCACTTCATCTCCCAGATCCTGCAGGCGCTGGACCATGCCCACCGCAATGGGGTGGTGCACCGGGACGTCAAACCCCAGAACATCATGCTGCTGGACAACGGCCAGCTGCGGATGATGGATTTCGGCATCGCCCGGATCTCCCGGGCCGAAAACCAGCTGATCAGCGGCAAGGCCATGGGCAGCGTCCACTATATCAGCCCCGAACAGGCCAAAGGGGAAATGACAGGCCCCCGCAGCGACATCTACTCGGTGGGCGTGATGATGTACGAGATGCTGTCGGGGCGGCTGCCCTTCGACGGGGACGACGCGGTCAAGGTGGCTCTCAAGCAGATCACCGACACCCCCCAGCCCCTGGCCCAGGCCGCGCCCGATACACCGCGGGCCCTGGTGGAGATCACCGAAAAGGCCATGGCAAAGCTGCCCGAGAACCGCTATGCCAGCGCCCGGGAGATGCTCAGCGCCCTGGACCAGTATGTCAAGGACCCGGATGTGGTCTTTGCCTACAAGTATATCACGGAGGAAGCACCTGAAAAGGTGGTCAAACAGACAATGAGCCAGAAAAAAGAGCCACATACCGCAGGGCCGTCCGGCCAGCGGCCCCATAAACGGAAAAAGAAGCGTTCGGTATTCATCCCGGTGCTGCTGGGCATCACGGTGGCCTTTGCCGTGGCCTGCGCCGCTCTGTGCCTGATGATCCTGCGCAACGCCAACAATATGCTCACCGACCAGAAAGCCGACATCGTCCTGGAGGACTATGTGGGCGAGACCCGCACCGAGGCCGAGGCCAGCCCCCAGGTCAGCTCGGGACAGATCAACATCGAGTGGGTGGAGGAATACAGCAGCACCTACGGCGAGGGCTATATCTACAAGCAGTCCCCGGCGGCGGGCCGCGTGGTGCGGGAAGGCCAGACCGTCACCCTGACCGTCAGCCTGGGCACCCAGTATGTCACCATCCCCGACACAACCAACTATGTGCAGGCCGACGCCGAGCAGCTGCTGCGGGACAGCGGCCTGTCGGTACTGGTGGTGCAGAACGTGGAGCCTTCGGTGGCGGTGGGCGCGGTGATCCGCACCGACCCTGTGGCCGGCACCGTGGTGCCTGCGGGCAGCACCGTGGTGGTGTATGTCAGCCGCCAGCAGGTCACCACCACCACCACCGTACCCTCGGTGGTGGGCATGACGGTGGATGACGCCCGCACCCTGCTGGTGCAGAACCGTCTGACCCTGGGCAGCCAGACCCAGGCTTACAGCGACCAGCCTGTGGGCACCATCATTGCCCAGGAGACGGCGGCCGGGTCCACTGTCAAGTTCAACACCCGGGTCAATGTGACGGTATCGGCCGGGCCGGAGCCTGCGCCCGAACCGCCCGCCAGCTCGGATGCGGACAGCGGCGCAGACAGCGGCGGCGACTGGTGGAGCGACCTGTGGGGCGGCGGCTCCTCCAGCTCCTCCTCGGAGGGGCAGAGCGGCAGCTCCAGCTCGTCGGACACGACCACCATCTGGCCCTGGGATTGGTTTTGACGGGGGCGCAGGATGGACGGATATATCGTGAAAGGCATCGGCGGCTTCTACTACGTCAAGACATCGCAGGGCGTGGTGGAATGCAAGGCCCGGGGCATCTTCCGCAAGCAGCGGCGCAGCCCTGTGGCAGGGGACAACGTCACCCTGGCCGTGGAGAACGGCGCCGCCGTCATCGACCAGATCGCCCCCCGCAAAAACGTCTTTGTCCGGCCGCCGGTGGCCAATCTGGATGTGCTGTTTCTGGTGGCCAGCACCACCCAGCCCTCCCCCAGCACCCTGGTGCTGGATAAGCTGTCCGCCATCGCGGTGGATAAAGGGGTGCAGCCGGTGGTGGTCTGCACCAAGAGCGATCTGGCCGGTGCGGATTTTCTGGAAAAAGCCTATGCAAAGTCCACCCTGCCCTTCATCCGGATCGACTACGAGACAGGGGAAGGTCTGGACGAGGTGAAAGGCTGGATCAGCGGACGGCTGTGCGCTTTCTGCGGCAACTCGGGGGTGGGCAAATCCACCCTGCTCAACGCCCTTCTGCCCGATGCCGGGCGGGAGACGGCGGCCATCAGCCGCAAGCTGGGCCGGGGCCGCCACACCACCCGGGAAGTGACCATCTTTGAAGCTTTTGGAGGGCGCATTGCCGATACGCCGGGCTTTGCCAGCCTGGAGGCCGGCAGGGCGGGCTATATCCCCAAGGAAGAACTGGAGCTGGCCTTCCCGGAGTTCGGGCCTTATCTGGGCCGGTGCCAGTTCACGGGCTGCTCCCACCGCAGCGAAAAAGGCTGCGCCATCCGGGAGGCTCTGGCACAGGGGCTGCTGTCCCAGACCCGCTACGACAGCTACTGCGCCATGTACGACGAGGTAAAGGACGTCAAAGACTGGGAACAGCCCCGGCGGCAGGAGCCCAGCCTGTAAAAAACCCCGCCCGGACGGGATGGGGAGAGAAAAGGAGTGACGCTATGCCGCGCTGTGTGATCCTTTCGGCCTGCCCGGTCAGCGGGCAGATGGCTGCGGCGCTGCGGCCCGACGATCACCTGATTGCCTGCGATGCAGGCTACCGCAGCTGCCAGGTGCTGGGCCGCAGGCCCGACGCCGTGGTGGGGGATTTTGATTCGGCCCCCCGGCCCCAGGCCCTGCCCGGGGAGGAGCTGGTGGTGCTGCCCCATGTAAAGGATGACACCGACACCGAATACGCCGCCAAGCTGGCGTCCCGGGAGGGATACCGGGAGGTGCTGATGCTGGGCTGCCTGGGCGGCAGCCGGCTGGAACACACCCTGGCAAACCTCTGCACCGGCCTCGGGCTGGAGCAGCGGGGGGTGCGGACCACCCTTCTGGATGAGCACAGCCGCCTCACCTATCTGCTGCCGGGACAGAGCCGCGCCTATCCCAAAGGGGAATATTTCTACCTGTCCGTCTTTCCCATGGAAGGGCGGGCCGCCGGGGTGAACATCCGGGGCGCCTTTTATGAGCTGACCGACGCCACGCTGACGGCGGGTTACCCTCTGGGGGTCAGCAACGAATACGCCCCCGGTTCGGACTGCATCACTCTGTCGGTGCGGGAAGGGGCCCTGCTGGTGGTGGAAACAAAGCCGGATGCCCCCTGATCGGAACATTTTGGGCCTCTGCCGCCTATAATAGGGCAAAGAAGGAAAGGCAGGGAACCATTTATGCAGATCATCGTCATCAAGAGCCCGCGATGCCTGGCCGGCCTGCTGCGCCTGCTGTTCGGCGTCCGGAAAGAAAACTGAATCCAAAGCCGGAAGGCCCGCAGAGCCGCTTGCAAGTCAAGCCGCCCTGCGGGCCTTGCTGCGTCCGGTCTAAACCCGGCCGGCTGCCGCATAAAATGGACCATGCGCAATGGGCCATGAACGCGGACAGGAAAGGAGCGCCATCAACAATGGAACTGAAGGTCTTCCGTGATATACTCTACGCCGGGGGCGGGTGCTGCACCGTCCAGGCAGAACTGCCGGTGGAGGCCGAGATCCTCATCTCGGATTATCTGCCCCAGGTGTTCAAGATCGTCAAGTGCTTTGCGCGGCCGGTGGTGCTGCAAAAACAGCTGCAGCCGGGCCGCCTGAATCTGGACGGGTACATCCGCTGCACCGTCTACTACCAGGGGGAAGAAGGGGCCGGCCTGTGCCAGACCGAACAGAAACTGCCCTTCCACAAAAGTCTGGAGCTGCCGGAGTTCTCTTTTTCCTCCTGGAGCGCCGTGGTGGAAGGAGAGACAGAATACCTCAACTGCAGGGCGGTCAACCCGCGGCGGATCGAGGTGCGGGGCGCCTATGAACTGACGGCTTCGGTGTCGGCTCAGTGCAGCACCGAGGTGATCACCGGCCTGGCCGACTGCGGCATCCAGCAGCGCCTGGATCTGCTGCAGGGGGTGCGACGGGCCGCCGTCCTGGATAAGCTGATCTCGGCCGACGGTCCCATCGCCTTTGCCCAGCCCCCCGCCGCCGTGCTGGACGTCAGTGGCAGCGCCTTGGTCAAAGAGGTGAAACTGCTCAGCGGCAAGGCGGTGGTCAAGGGAGAGATCCATGCCCAGTGCGCCTGGCGGGCCGGGGATGGGGGCGGACTGCAAAGCCAGGATGCGGTGATCCCCTTCAATCAGATCCTGGATGTGGAGGGGCTGTCGGAGGACTGCCAGTGCCTGTGCGTGGCCGAGCCGGTGGGCTTTACCATCGCGGAGGGAGAGCAGGGAGGACCCGGCAAACTGACGGCCACCGCCCTGCTGCATCTGCGCGCCTGGCGGCCTTATGAGCTGCGCTGCGTGGCGGACGCCTTTTCCACCCAGTGCGAGATCCTCAGCGAGACGGCTCCTCTGGAGGCGGAACAGCTGGCCTGCATGGTGGACCAGAGCGTTGCCGTGACCTGTTCGGGGCCGCTGCCGGATGAGAATACCCGGCTCCTGGCCTGCTTTGCCTCGTTTGGGCCGGTGTCGGTGGAGATGCAGGGGGATGCCCCGGTGCTGACGGCCAAGGTGCAGGTGACTGCCTTTGGCCAGAACAGTCTGGACGAGATCGACAGCTATGACAAATCCGCCGAACTCACCCTGCCCCTGGCCGGCTGCCCCGCAGGGGAGCTGTATGCTGAATGCTGGCTGTCCGCGGAGGACGTCCGGGCCGCCTGTACCGGCGGGACGCTGGAGGTGACCGTCAGCGCCCGGGCCCAGGGAGCGGTGCTGCGGCGGGAAAGCAGGCCCTTTGTCAGCGAGATCCAGACAGGGGAGCCTCTGGCCCCCGCCGACCCGGACATCTCCCTGCGGATCTATTACGCCCAGCCGGGAGAGGAACTGTTCGACATCGCACGGCGGTTCCATGTCTCCCCGGGGCAGATGCTGGAGGCAAACGGCCTGGAGCCCGACACCCGTACCCTGGCGGCGGCCTGCCGCCTGCTGGTGCCCGGCGCCTGAGAGGAGGAAGATACACCGTGGAAAATCCTGTACTGTATCGGGAGATCGGCGCCAGGACAGGCGGCGATATCTACATCGGAGTGGTGGGCCCGGTGCGCAGCGGCAAAAGCACCTTGATCAAGCAGTTTATGGAGGCCCTGGTGCTGCCCGCGCTGGAGGACCCTGCCGCCCGGGCCCGGGCCCGGGATGAGCTGCCCCAGTCGGCTGCCGGCCGCACCATCATGACCACCGAGCCCAAGTTCATCCCGGAGACGGCAGTGCCCCTCCAACTGGAGGGGGGCGGCGAGTGCCGGGTGCGGCTGATCGACTGTGTGGGTTATATGGTGGAGGGGGCCATGGGCCACGAGGAGGACGAGAAGCCCCGGATGGTCAAAAGCCCCTGGTTCGACGAGGCCGTGCCCTTCGACCTGGCGGCCGAGACCGGCACCCGCAAGGTGATCCGGGATCACTCCACCATCGGCGTGGTGGTGACCACCGACGGCACCATCAGCGACATCCCCCGGGCGGGCTACGAAAAAGCTGAGGCGCGGGTGATCGCAGAGCTGGAGGAGCTGGGCAAGCCCTATGTCATCCTGCTGAACAGCGCCCATCCCGACGCCCCCGAGACCGTCCGGCTGGCGGCCGCCATGGAGGGGCAGTACCACCGGTCGGTGCTGCCGGTCAGCTGCATCGATCTGGACGCCCCCGCCCTGGAAAAGATCCTGGAAGGGGTGCTGTATGAGTTCCCCGTGCGGGAGCTGGATTTTGCCATGCCGCGCTGGGTGACCATGCTGGAGAGCGGCCATTGGCTGCAAAGCAGCGTCTATGGGGCGGCCATGGATTTTGCCAGCCGGGTGTCCCGCATGAAGGACCTGCAAAGCGGCGGCCAGGGCCTGGCCTGTGACGCGGTGCAGCAGTCGTCTGTCACCGGGATGGATCTGGCCGAGGGCAGCGTCCGGGTGACGGTGGAGCTGAAACCCGAGGTCTTTTACCAGGTGCTCAGCGAGCAGACCGGGCTGGAGATCGGGGACGAAGCGGGTCTGATGCCCTGCATCATCGAGCTGGCCCGGGCCAAACGGGAATATGAGAAGCTGCGCAGTGCCCTCGAGCAGGTGGAGGCCACCGGCTATGGCATCGTGATGCCCTCGGTGGAGCAGCTGCACCTGGAACAGCCCCAGATCGTCCGGCAGGGGGGACGGTACGGTGTACGGCTGGAAGCCAGCGCACCGTCCATCCACATGATGCGGGCGGTGATCCGCACCGAACTGAGCCCCATCGTGGGCAGCGAACGCCAGAGCGAGGAACTGGTGGAGAGCCTGCTGGCCGACTGCCAGGAGGATCCGGTCAAGATCTGGGAGTCCAACATCTTTGGCAAGAGCCTGCATGAACTGGTCAACGAGGGATTGCAGGCAAAGCTGCTGCATATGCCCCAGGAAGCCCGCACCAAAATGCAGGAGACCCTGGAGCGGGTGATCAACGAGGGCTGCACCGGCCTGATCTGCATTCTTCTATAAAGAGCGCAAAACGCGCCGTCCATGCATACCTGCACGGGCGGCGCGTTTTGCTGCTGCCTATTCTTCCCGCAGGGCCTGCTCGGTGGTGCGGCGGTCGCCCGCCAGACTGCGGGAGGTGCCGCGGCAGACAAAAATCCCGCCTCATACTTTCCCGGTTTTGTCTTATCCCTCCAAAAGCTCCAGCCGGTAGCTGCGGCTTCCCAGGCCGATGGCCTGGGCGTTCTCCAGCGTGTGGATGCCGTTGCGGCTCTCGATGCGCTGGGCCAGAGCCTGATGGTTGGGGGCGGCGTACACCAGATCGATGCAGGCCTGGTCCAGGGCCACCGGATCGGCGGAGGCCAGGATGCCGATGTCGGCCATTTCGGGCTCTGCGGGGTTGCCGTCGCAGTCGCAGTCCACCGACAGGCGGTTCATCACATTGAGGTAGACGATGTGCGCCCCGTGCCCCAGGGCATCCGAGACGGATTTGCCCGCGTCCCCCATGGCCTCCAGGAAAGCGTCCTGTTCGCCGCTCCACATACTGCCGCCCGTGCCGCCCGAGTGGATCCACTGTTTGCCCTCCTGGCTGCCCAGCCCGATGGAGATGTTCTTGATGGCGCCCCCGTAGCCTGCCATGGCGTGGCCCTTGAAGTGGGAGAGCACCACATAGCTGTCGTAGTCGGCAAAGGCCGCCCCCACATAGTTTTCCTGCAGCCGGGCACCGCCTTCCACCGGCAGGGTCATTGAGCCGTTTTCGTCCTGGATCTGTACCGTGGCGATGTCGGCAAAGCCGTGCTCCCGGGCCACCTGGTAATGTTCCTCGGTGGAGCTGCGGGCACCGCCATAGGCGGTGTTGCACTCCACGATGGTGCCGTTCAGCTGATGGATCAGGTCGGCCACCAGTTCGGGGCGAAGGTAATTGGAGGCGGGAGGTTCGCCGGTGGACAGCTTGACCGCCACCCGTCCCGAAGGCGTCCAGCCCAGAGCCTCATAGGCCCGCACCAGCGCCGCCGCGCTGATTTCCCGGGTGAAATAGACCACAGGGGCGGCTGCATCCTGGGTCCGATGCTGCAGGTCCGTCAAAGCGATGACGTCCCCCTCGTTGGTGGTGAGGGAGGCCGTGTCCGCTTCGCCGGAGCTTGCCGGGCTGGCAGAGCCGGCGGAAGGGGCCGGGCTGGCCGCCTGCACCGAAGAAGCGCTGGCCGCCGGGGCCGCGCCGCAGGCTGCGGCTGCCCCGCCCAGGACGGTGGCGGCGGAGAGTTTGAGAAAATCGCGCCGTTTCATGGCTGTATCCTCCTTTTTATAGAGAAAGCCCGGCCAGCCACTGGGCTACATCCTCAGCGCTGGCCGAGGAGCGAAACCGCATCCCTTCCTGCCAGTCGCCCGAACCGGCCAGCTGGGCCAGGTTTTGGGCGCTGCTGCCCAGGCCCGAACTGGCCGAGGTGCAGAAGGGGATGACCCGCTTGCCCGCAAAGTCGTTGCCGGTGACAAAGCCGTTGAGCGGCCAGCCCGCCTGCCCCCACCAGATGGGATAGCCCACAAAAACGGTGTCGTAGTCCGCCCATCCGTCGGGGGTGGTGGCTTCCAGTTCCACCGTCTGGAGGGCGGGGTCTGCGTGCTCCTGTGAGACCCGGCTTCCGCTGTCGTTGTAGTTCAGCTCCTCGTCGGTGTAGGGGTCCACCGGCTGCACCAGGAACAGGTCTGCGCCGGTGGCGTCGGCAATGTACCCGGCCACGGCGGCGGTGTTGCCGGTGGCGGAATAACAGGCCACCAGGGTACGACTCCCGGCAGCCTGGGCGGACGCGCTGGCTGCGCTGGAAGCCGCCGAAGCGGCTGAACTGGCTGAACTGGCCGTCAGGCTGGAGGCCTGTACAGAAGAAGCGCTGGCCGCCGGGGCCGCGCCGCAGGCTGCGGCTGCCCCGCCCAGGACGGCGGCGGAGAGTTTGAGAAAATCACGTCTTTTCATGGAAATGCCCCTCTCGTTCAAACAGAAGATGAATGTGATACAGTGCACTGTTCTGCTATTATCATAAAGCAAAAGGGGACGTTTGTCCAATACTTGGTTGTTATAGCGATTCATGCGCGTAAAGCATGGAAATGTCACAGGATGGACACAAATCAGACGGACAGGCCCCGCCGGACGTTTTCGCCGATCCATGCGCCAGGCGTATGGATCTCGATGAAATAGAAGCATTGGACATACCTCATTCTCTGCCCTATACTACGGACAGAGGGACCATTGAAAGACATTCCAAGGAGGTATACACCATGAAAAAGAAGATCGGAAATGCACTGGCCCTGTATCCCACCCCGCTGGTGGTGGTGGGCGCTATGGTGGAGGGCAAACCCAACTGGCTGCTTGTAGGGCATCTGGGCATCATGGGCCATGACCATGTGATGGTCAGTCTGGCCAAGACCCACTACACCAACCAGGGCATTCGGGCCACCGGCAAGCTCTCGATCAATATTGTGGACGAGGCGCTGCTGCCCAGGGCGGACCATGCGGGCTGTGTCAGCGGCAGCCGGGAGGACAAGTCCGGCCTGTTCCGCTGGGAGATGAGCGACGGCGGCGTCCCCATGATCTCCGACGCCCCGGTGGTGATGGCCTGCACTGCGGCGGATTTCTACGATACGCCCGGCTTTGACAACATCATCTGCACCATCGACGCCACCTATGCCGACGAGGCTGTGCTGGACCAGGAGGGCAGGCTGGATTACAGCATCCTCAAGCCGGTGCTGTTTGAAATGCCCACCTATCAGTATCTCAGGACCGGGGATGTACTGGGCAAATGTATGTTCTTTGGCAAGGATCTGGCGCAGGGATGACCGCCCGGCACGGCCCGACGGAGCCCGGGCTGCTGATCGTCTCCTATTCCTATACAGGGCACACCCGCCGGGTGGCCCGGGCGCTGCAGCAGCTCACAGGAGGGGAGTGGAGGGAGATCTATCCCTGGCAGCCCTATCCCACGGCTTTTCCGGCGCTGCTGCGGCAGGTCAAGGCGGAGATCCATGCCGGCCGCCGTCCCAGCCTGCTGCCGGGGGCCCCGTCCCCGCAGGGCTATGCCGCCGTCTGTGTGGGTTCTCCCAACTGGTGCGGCGCCATCGCACCGCCCATGGCCTCCTGGCTGAGCCAGCACGACTGGGCGGGCAAAAAGATCCTGCCCTTTTATTCCCACTGCGGCGGGGTGCCCTGCTCCATGCGCCAGGAAGTGCAGCGTCTGTGCCCGGGGGCGCAGGTGACCGAGGCTCTGGGGGTGCTGGATACCGCCGGCCCGGACGCCCTGGCTGCGAAACTGGCAGTCTGGCTGGCCGCGGCGGGGGAATAAAACGGCGCTGGGAAGTCATGGACCTGTTGCGTTCCGGGGCCGGTTGTGCTACCATGGGAGCATAGCATGGAACACATCCGGGCGTTAGGATGTGCCCCGGATCAAATGGCAACAAGGAGGATGGCCGGATGGAACTGCGCACCCTGCGCTATTTTTTGGCGGCGGCCAACGAGGAGAATATCACCCGGGCCGCCGACCTGCTGCACGTGACCCAGCCCACCCTGAGCCGCCAGCTGATGGGCCTGGAGCGGGAGCTGGGGGCCACCCTGATGACACGGGGCAAAAAGGGGATGACCCTGACGGATGAGGGCCGCTTTTTCCGCCAGAGGGCCGAGGAGATCGTAGAGCTGGCCGACCGGCTGGAGCGTTCCTTTGCCCGGCGCAATGCAGAGGTGAGCGGGGTGGTTTCCATCGGGGCCACCGAGGCGGTGGGCAGCCGCCTGCTGGCCAGGATCATCAAGGAGTTTTCGGACAAGTACCCCCAGGTCCGCTTCGATCTGTACAACGAGATGGCCGATTACATCAAGGAGCGGATGGACAAGGGCCTGATCGATATCGGCCTGCTGCTGGAGCCGGTGGACACCGCCAAATACGATTTTGTCCGCCTGCCGCAGAAGGAGACCTGGGGCGTGCTGATGCGGGCCGACCATCCCCTGGCCGGCAGCCAGGTCATCCGCCCGCCGGAGGCCGCCGCTTACCCTTTGATCCTGCCTCTGCGGGAGCCGGTGCGGGCCGAGATCCTCAACTGGCTGCAATGCGACGAAAAAGACCTGAGCATCCCGCTGAGCTATACGCTGCTGTCCAACGCGGTGCTGCTGGTGGAGGCGGGGCTGGGCTGCGCTTTCTGTCTGGACGGCGCCCTGGCCATCCACAACAGCCCGCAGCTGCGCTTTATCCCCATCTCGCCCGAACGCACCACCCGCAGCGTCCTGGTATGGAAGAAGGACCGCCTGTTCTCCCCGGCGTCCTCGCTGTTCATCCAGGAGGTCAATATGCTGCGGGCTGCGCTGGAATAAACATTGCCCCCGGACGAACGTTCGGGGGACTTTTATGCGCTGAATTATGTGGCAGGCGTATGGATCGCGATAAAAGATAGGCATTGGACATTGCACGGCCGCCGCCCTATAATGAAATCAACATCCGGACCGGAAAGGAAGGTGAGAAGCAATGAAGATCGTTATTCTTGCAGGCAGCCCCAACAGGAAGGGCTCCTCCAACCTGCTGGCCGACTGCTTCCGGCAGGGGGCGGAGGAGGCGGGCCACACGGTGGAGATCATCGACGCGGCCCATGCCGATATCCACCCCTGCACCGGCTGCATCCACTGCGGGTATGAGGGCCCCTGCGCCCAGAAAGACGGGATGGAGCGCATCCGCCCGGCCATCCTGGGGGCGGATATGCTGGTGTTTGCCACGCCGCTGTATTACTATGGGATGTCCGCCCAGCTCAAGACCCTGATCGACCGGTTCTGCGCTTTCAACGGTTCGATCCAGCGCAGGCATATGAAATCGGCCCTGCTGGCCGCCGCCTGGAACGACGACAGCTGGACCTTTGAAGCGCTGGAGGCCCACTACAAGACTCTGGTGCGCTATCTGGGGTTTGAGGATATGGGGATGGTGCTGGGGGCCGGCTGCGGCACCCCGTCCATGACCCAGCACTCCCGTTACCCGCAGCAGGCGTACCAGCTGGGCAACCGCCTGAAGTGAGGCGGCGCGCAGCCTGCCGCCATTTTTCAGCTTGGAAGATCTTACAAAGGAGGATCGGACGATGGACTATCGAAAGACAGACCCCGCGTTTATGGAGCGGGCCGAACGGTTTGCTTTTGAGGAAGTGCCCGCAGAGGAGGGCCAGCAGCTGGATGCACCCACCCGCTGGCTGGCGATCCTGGCGGCGCTGGTGGGCTGCCAGGGGCTGGATGCTTATAAGGCGTTCCTGGTGCGGGTGGTGTCTCAGTGCCTGCCCTATATCGGATATCCCCGCAGCCTGAACGCCATCACCTGCATCAACAAGGCGGCAGAGTAAAGCGCCGAAAGAGAGGAGCAAGACGATGGAATACACAAAACTGGGCAGCACCGACATCACCATTTCCAAGCTGTGTGTGGGCTGCATGAGCTTTGGCAAGGCCGGCACCATGCACGACTGGACGCTGGATGAGGACGCCAGCGAGCAGGTCATCCGGCACGCTTTGGATCTGGGCATCAACTTTTTTGACACCGCCAACGGCTATTCGGAGGGCACCAGCGAGGAGTACCTGGGCCGCGCCCTCAAGCACAATGTCCCGCGGGACAAGGTGGTGATCGCATCCAAGGTCTATTTCAACCCCGGCCGCCTTTCCCGGGAGGCCATCATGCGGGAGATCGACGGCAGCCTGCGGCGGCTGGGCACCGACTATCTGGATCTGTACATCATCCACCGCTTTGATTACGATACCCCCATCGAGGAGACCATGGAGGCCCTGCACGATCTGGTCCGGGCCGGCAAGGTGCGGGCGCTGGGCGCGTCGGCCATGTACGGCTATCAGTTCTACAATATGCAGCTGGCCGCCCGGGACCACGGCTGGACCCCCTTCTCGGCCATGGAGAACCACTACAACCTGCTGTACCGGGAGGATGAGCGGGAGCTGATCCCCATTTGCAGGCAGATGGGAGTGACGCTGATGCCTTACAGCCCGCTGGCCGCCGGCCATCTGACCCGCCCCACCTGGGAGGCCGACACCCTGCGGGCCCGGACCGACCGGGTAGCCATGGGTAAATACGACCGGATGGAGCAGCAGGATATCCGGATCGTCCAGCGGGTGGATGAGCTGGCCCGGCAGAAGGGGTGCAAGATGTCCCAGATCGCCATTGCATGGCAGTGGGCCAAAGGGGTGGCTTCTCCCATCATCGGGGCCACCAAGACCCGCTATCTGGACGATGCCGCCGGTGCGCTGGACGTGCATCTGACCGCAGAGGAAGTGACCTATCTGGAGGAGTGCTACGTCCCGCACCCCATCGTAGGGGCCATCAACGCAAACCCGCCCGAGGGCGTGGTGCTTCTGGACGAGAAGAAGTGACCCCCTCAGCCGCATAAAAAGAGCCGCGCCCGGCTGCGCGCCCCAGCGGGAATGGGATGACGCGGTGGCCTACCTCACCGGCGGGCCGCCCGCGCCCAGCCCTGAAGCCGCCCAAGCCGCCCTGCTGGACTGGCTGGCATAAAAGCCCCGGCCGGGACAAAATAAAAACCCGCCTTTTCCGCTTGTGCAGCCGGGAAAGGCGGGTCTTGTTTTTTACAGCGGGATCATTTGACCTCGCTGTTGTGCTTGGCCTGGAAGTAGGAGCGCAGGGAGTTGACCACGATGGTCAGGCCCAGAGCGATCAGCAGCACGGCAATGATCAGCTGCAGGCCCTCCAGCATAAAGGTGGCGCTGCCTGCCTGGAATGCCTGGATCAGAGCGATCAGGCGCTCCACCAGAGCGGTGAAGGTGACGCAGAGCATGATCACCAGGGGAGGGAACAGCATCTTGTTGTTGCGGCCGGTGACCTTGAGGAAAACGCACAGGGTGACCAGCACCAGGGCGCTGAGCAGCTGGTTGGCCGAACCGAACAGGGGCCAGATGTTGGAGTAGCCCACCTTGGTGAGGATGAAGCCGCACACCAGGGTGACCACGGTGGCAAAGTAGGTGTTGCACAGCAGCTTCCGCCAGCCCTCGGCGTGGGCCATGTCGTCCACACTGAACAGCTCCTGGAAGCTCATCCGGCCGATGCGGGCCACGGCGTCCAGGCTGGTGAGGGCCAGGGCGGATACGCACATGGTCATGAAGCACTGCGCCACATAGACCGGCACGCCGAACATCTCCAGGAAGCCGGCCACGCCCCGGCTGAAGATCTGGAAGGGGGTGCCGGCGGCAGCGGTGCCGTCAGCGGCGGCAGAGGCGCCGGCCACACACAGGGCCAGCACCGCCAGCAGGCTCTCCAGCACCATGGCGCCATAGCCAACCTTGAGCATATCCTTCTCGTTCTCCACCGTCTTGGAGGAGGTGCCGGAGGACACCAGACTGTGGAAGCCCGACACGGCGCCGCAGGCCACCGTGACGAACAGGATGGGGAACAGATCGCCCAGGCTTGCGTTGTGGAAGCCGGTAAAGACAGGCAGGTTCATGGTGGGATGGGCCACCAGCAGGCCCACCACGGCGCCCGCGATCATGCCGATGAACATGAAGGTGGTCATATAGTCGCGGGGCTGTTTCAGCAGCCACATGGGCAGTACGGCTGCAAAGAAGATGTAGACAAAGGTGATGTAGGTCCAGGTGTTCTGGTCGGCGATCAGGGGCATCATCATGCCCAGGGCCAGGGCGGCCACGGTGCACACCAGGCCCACGGCGACCTCTTTCCAGCCGGTGAAGTGGAACTGCTTTTGCAGCAGGCCGAAGATCATGGCAAATACGATGAACAGCAGCGAGATGGTGCCGGCTGCGCCGTTGCTCTGGGCGGCCTCCACCAGTGCGCCGTCGGTGCCGAAAGCGTTGAAGGTGCCGGCCACCATATCGGCAAAGGCGGCGATGACCAGCAGGGTGAACAGCCAGCAGAACAGGAGGAACAGCTTACGGCCCAGCTTGCCGATGTATTTCTCGATCAGCAGGCCCATGGATTTGCCGTCGTTCTTGACGCTGGCGTACAGGGCGCCGAAGTCGGTGACGGCGCCAAAGAAGATGCCGCCCAGCAGGATCCACAGCAGCACCGGCAGCCAGCCGAAGGCGGCTGCCTGGATGGCGCCGGTGACGGGGCCCGCCCCGGCGATGGAGCTGAACTGATGGCTGAAAACGGTCCAGCCGTCGGTGGGGACGTAGTCTTTGCCGTCGTTCAGACGGACGGCAGGGGTCTTGGCGGTGGGATCGATGCCCCAGCTCCTGGCGATCCAGCGCCCATAGAGGGCATAGGCCGCGATGAGGCACACCGCTGCGATGAGGACGATTACGAGTGTGTTCATGATTTTCCCTTCTCTCTTTTGATTTGGACGAGCCTGAACGACCGGCCGCGCCGAGTGCTTTGGATGGTCCAGACAGGCCCTGCCCCGTGGTCCGGGGCGGTGGTTCTCCAGCCGGCTGCGCGGAAATGCCGCATGAAAAAAGCCTCCGCCCTTGCAGGACAGCTCGAAGGCTGCTGCAAAGACGAAGGCTGAATGCTCCGCGTTACCACTTTGCTTGCCGCCCCGAAAGGCGGCCGCTCTGCCGCGGCGGAAGGCTCTGGGCCTCTTTACCGCGTGCCCATTCTAACGGCGGGCTTCCCGGCCTGGGTTACTGGGCGCGGCGCGCCGTTCACACAGGCTGCTTGCAGGGGATGGCCGGCCCGCTCCTTGCTGCCGCCTTCCCATCGTCGGCGGCTCTCTGCAAGCGGTGTGCGGGCAGGTGCGTCCTGTTCATCGCATTTGGCATCTGGCTTTTGAACGACACAAAAGTAGCACGAGGATGAAAGCTTGTCAACCGTTTGATGAAGATTTGTATGGGGTGATAAAACTGTGAGGGGAAAGTGAACAAACTTTGAACAGTTTTTGGCTGCTCACAGCTCGTCTTCGGTCAGCTTGTTGATGAGCAGCTGGTAAATTTCGTTGCCCTTGAGGATGAACTGGCGTTTGACCAGCTCGGCGGTCAGGCGGTCGGGCATCCCCAGCTCGAGGCAGAACAGCTTTTCGTCCAGCCGGTTGATCATGCAGCGGACGGTGCAGTGCCCGTCTGTCCGCTCCGAGATGACGGCGCTGTATTCGGCCTGTTTGCGGGTCCACAGCTGCGCCTTGACCACGGCGGCCACCGCCCGTTCCCGGACGCTGAGAGGCAGGTCGTAGGCCAGCTCCCGGGCCACGCGACGGCCCTTTTCGGTGATGGTGAACTGCCCGTCCCCGTCCTGCTGCACCAGGCCCTGGCGCTTGATGTCGTCCAGACAGGAGCCGATCTCAAAATAGTTCACCAGCTGCGCGTCCATCAGCCCGGCCTCAAGCTGCTGCTGGGTGATGGGGCCGCTGTGCTGGACCAGGTAGCACAGCAGCAGACGGATCTCGGTGCTGTTGTTCAGTCCGCCGGGCCGGACCCCGGCGGTAAAAGCATCGCGTTCAGCCATGGTTCTTCACATCCTTTATACACAAGGGCGGGCGGCGGCCCGCCGGTATGGCTTTTGGGTCAATATAAACAGTATAAGGAATTTTGGCGCGGATTTCAAGCGGGATTGCAGACCGGGCAGGTAAATTCGGTCACGATCTGCTTTTTGCTCTCGGGGGTGGAGTAGACCCACCGGTCGATGTGCCCCTCGGTGACAAAATAGCGCAGCTCAAACCGGTGGCCCTGCCCCAGGGCGCGGTTGACGATGACCAGCTTGATCTTCATCTTTTCGGGCAGGATGCTCTTGATGTAGACGCTGACCGCCTGGCCGGGGCGCAGGTCGGGGCAGCTTTCGGCCAGTCCTGCCAGGTTGGGCGCGATCTCAATGAAGGTGCCGTATTCCTCCACGCTGCGCACGATGCCCACCACCGTTTCCCCGGCCGAGAAGGCGGCGGCGTTTTCGGCCCAGGTGCCCAGCAGCTCCCGGATGGTCAGGACAAAGCGCCCCTGGGCGTCCCGGCTGCGGATGGCGCAGAGGATCTGCTGGCCCACGCTGACCCGGTCGGCGGGGGAGGAGATGCGGCTGACCGACAGGCAGTCGATGGGCAGCAGGGCGCTGATGCCGCAGCCCACGTCGCAGAACGCCCCAAAGGACTCGATGTGGGTCACCGCGCAGGGCAGGATGTCCCCGGGGCCCAGCGTGTCCAGGTACTCTGCCTTGCACATCTGCTGGGCTCTGGCGCGGGACAGCAGGTAATAGGGCCGGCCCTGGGGGTCCTGTTCCAGGCTCTCGATGACAAAGCAGGTGGGGCGTCCCACCCGCGTCAGCACCGCGATGTCGCGCACGGTCCCGATGCCCGCGCCGTCGGCGCACTGGGCAAAGGGCATGATCCCCCGCACGCCGCCCAGCTCAAACCGCAGCTGGCGCTGGGTGTCAAAGGCCAGGGCGGTGCTCTGGAGGATCTCGCCGCTGGCCATGGCGGCCCGCAGTTCGGCGCTGCCCAGGCGGGCCGCGTCGCGGTAGTTGCCTTCGGTTCTAAAGGTTTGCATCATCTTTCATTCCTCTTTCTTCGGTTCTGTTGCATGGTCGGTAGCAAGCCGCCGGGGCGGCCTGTTACAGCATATGCAATTTTTCAGCCCGGTATTTGCTTTGTTGATTTTTGCGGTCATTTGTTTTATACTATGGGATACGGTGCGTTTTGGCCCGTACACACAGAAAGGAAAGGAGTCCGGCTTTATGGACATCGCTGTGGGCGACATCATTCAGACACGGAAAAAACACCCCTGCGGCGCTTCGAGCTTTGAGGTGCTGCGGGTGGGGATGGATTTCCGCATCCGCTGCACAGGCTGCGGGCGGGAGGTCATGCTGCCCCGGGCCAAGATCGAAAAGAACATCAAAAAGGTCCTGAAGCCCGCTTCCGGCCCCGACGACAAAGGGTAGACGCTCTCCTTTTGCAGGTACTTGCGACGCGATGCAGAAAGGAGCCCCCTTTTGTCACTGGAACAGCAAATGGCGGTGGTCAGCCGCCGCTTTGAAGAACTGGCCCACAGGCTGAACCAGCCCGAGACCGCGGCGGATCCTGCGTTGTTCCGCCGCCTGATGCAGGAGTATCACGAGGCGGAACCGGCGGTGGCTGCCTACCGGGAATGGCAGACCGCCCTGGACCACCTGGCCCAGGCCCAGGCCCTGCTGGACAGCGAGGACGCCCGGGAGCCGGACTTCAAACAGATGATACAGCAGGAGATCTGCGAAAAAGCGCAACAGGCGGCGAAACTGGAAAATTCTCTCAAACTGCTGCTTGTGCCCCGGGATGAATACGACGGCCGCGGCGTCATCATGGAGATCCGCAGCGGGGTGGGAGGCGAGGAGGCCGCCCTCTTTGCCCACAGCCTGCTGCGGATGTACACCATGTACGCCCAGAACCGGCGCTGGCAGCTGGAGCTGCTCAGTCTCAGCGAGACCGAGCTGGGGGGCGTGCGGGAGGCGGTGGTGTCGGTGGACGGCCAGGGGGCGTACAGCCGCCTGAAATTTGAAAGCGGGGTCCACCGGGTGCAGCGGGTGCCCGACACCGAGACCCAGGGCCGCATCCACACATCCACAGCCACGGTGGCCGTGCTGCCCCAGGCCGAGGAAGTGGAGGTGCAGCTGGACATGAAAGATCTGCGCATCGACACCTTCCGTTCATCGGGGGCCGGCGGCCAGCATATCAATAAGACGTCCAGCGCCATCCGGGTCACCCATCTGCCCACCGGTATGGTGGTGGAGTGTCAGAACGAGCGCAGCCAGTTCCAGAACAAGGACAAAGCCCTGGAGATCCTGCGCAGCCGCCTGCTGGCCCGCAAAAAGGCCCAGCAGCAGGACGAGATCAACGCGGGGCGCCAGGCCCAGGTGGGCACCGGCGACCGCAGCGAAAAGATACGCACGTACAATTTTCCCCAGGACCGCTGCACCGACCACCGGATCGGCCTGACCGTCCACAACCTGGATAAGGTGATGGACGGCGGGTTGGACGAGGTGCTGGATGCCCTGGTGCTGCATGAACAGGCCGAAAAGCTGGGCAAACTGGCTTTTTGAGCCGTTGGATGAGGCGCGGCCTGACCGCGCCGGAAAGCGATGAAAGAATGGATGCGATAGAAACCCTTCTCTGCCCGGCGGACCGGGATGGCATTGCCCGGGCTGCCGCCCTTTTGCGGCAGGGAGAGATCATTGCGCTGCCCACTGAGACGGTGTACGGCATTGCAGCCGACGCCCGCAACGGCAGCGCGGTGGCAAAGATCTTCAAGGCCAAGGGCCGCCCCCAGGATAACCCCCTCATCGTCCACATCGACGATGTAAAGATGCTGCCCGGCCTGGTCAGCGAATTCCCCGAGCGGGCCCAGCTGCTGGCTGCGGCCTTCTGGCCGGGGCCCTTGACCATCATCATGCCCCGCGGCCCCCAGGTGGCCGACGAGTGCTGCGCCGGACTGGACACGGTGGGGATCCGTATGCCCAGCCACCCGGTGGTACGTCAGGTGATCGAGGCCAGCGGCTGCGCCTTTGCGGCCCCCTCGGCCAACCTTTCGGGCAGGCCCAGCCCCACCACCGCCCAGGATGTGCTGGCCGATATGCAGGGCCGCCTGCCCCTGATCCTGGATGGCGGCTCCTGTGCGGTGGGGGTGGAATCCACCGTCGTTTCGGTGGTGGGAGAGAAGCCCACCCTGCTGCGCCCCGGGTACATCACTCTGGAGGATCTGGAGCGCGCCCTGGGCGAGGAAGTGATATTGTCCGGGGCCATCCTGGAAAAGCTGGCGGAGGGCGAGGTAGCCCGCAGCCCCGGCATGAAGTACAAACACTACGCCCCCAAAGCGGATATCACCATCCTGGAGGGGAGCTTTGAGCAGTTCAAGGCCTATGTGGAGGCCCATGCCGGCCAGGACCCCGCCTGCCTGTGCTTTACCGGGGAGGCGGAGAAACTGGGCGTGCCCTGCGTGGAATATGGCCGGGAAGGGGACGGGGCCGATCAGTCCCGGCATATCTTCCGGTGCCTGCGGGCCCTGGACGAACAGGGGGACCGGGTGGTCTACGCCCGCTGCCCCCGGAAGGACGGCGTTTCGATGGCGGTATACAACCGCCTGATCCGCGCCGCGGCGTTCCGGGTGATCCGGCTATGATGACGGTGGGGATCACAGGCCGCAGCGGCTGCGGCAAATCCACGGTGACCGCCTGCTTTCTGGCTTTGGGGGTGCCGGCGGCCGATGCAGACCAGATCTCCCGCGAGATCCTGCAGCCCGGCAGCCCGGTGCTGGTGCAGCTGGCGGACCGGTTCGGCTCCGACATCCTTCGGGACGGCGTACTGGACCGGCGGCTGCTGGCCGACCGCGCCTTCCAGACCCCGGAAGGCAAGGCGGCGCTGGATGCCATCACACACCCGGCCATCATCCGGCGCATCCATGAGGCCCAGGCGCAGGCCCGGGCTGCGGGCAGCCCTCTGTTTTTGATCGACGGGGCGGTATTGGTGGGCAGCGCCCTGGACGGCCAGTGGGATAAGCTGGTGGTAGTCGCCGCCCCCTACGAGACCAGCGTCGAGCGGATCGTCCAGCGGGACGGCATCAGCCCCGAAATGGCCCGCCGCCGCCTGGACGCCCAGCTGTCCGAAAGCCAGTTGGCGGCCCGGGCGGATATCCTGCTGCACAACGACGGCACCAAAGAGCAGCTGCACCGCAAGGCCCAGGCCCTTGCGGCCCGGCTGCTGGCCGAGGCGAAAGGGGGCGCGGGTCAGACGGTTTGAAATCACGAAGAACATGCATTGCCCTTTTGCTGGCGGCGGTGCTGCTGCTCTGCCTGCCCACCGCAGTGCGCCAGGTGGAGCTGCAGCTGTACCCCCGGCGCTTTTCCGCCCAGGTGGAGACCTATGCGGCGGAATACGACCTGGACCCGCTGCTCATCTATACCTTCATCCGCACCGAAAGCAGCTTCAAGCCGGACGCAGTGTCCAGCGTGGGGGCCCGGGGCCTGATGCAGATGACCAGCGACACCTTTGAGTGGATCAAGTCCAAGCTGGCCCCCGACGAACCACTGACGTTTGACGACCTCTATGACCCCGGCTGCGCCATCCGCTTTGGGGCGTATTATCTCCGGCTCTGCCTGGACCGGTATGGCGGGGATGTGGCCACCGCCGCTGCGGCCTACCACAGCGGCTGGGGCACGGTGGACAGCCTGCTGGCCCATGAGGACTATGTGGGGGACGGCAAGACCCTGCCTTCCTTCCCATACAGCCGGATGAACCACTATGTAGAGAAGATCCTCCGCTGCTATGAGCGATATACAAGGCTGTATGACGCTGCATCGTAGGCGGCTTTGAGGAGATTACAATATGATTATGATACAGACAAGAAGGACCGACGAGAAATTTCTGGCGCTGTTTTCGGTCTCGCACCCGTTCTCGGAGCATCTGACCAAGCGGGAGGATGACCAGCTGCGGGACAAATACGATCACAACGCATTTTTCTATCAGGGGCAGCCGTCGGAGCAGGAGGTGCGCAGGGCGCTGGCGTACCAGAAGGCGAGAGGGGACGGTTTCCTCAAGCTGGAGGGATACGCGCCGCTGGAGAAGGACTTCGGGCTGGAGCGGGAAGAAACGCTGACCATGGTCCTGCCGAACGAGGTGGATCCCTCGGCCTGGAAATCTGCCCCCAACGTCACGGTCGGACCGCCTGACCCCGCCCAGCTGGAGCAAAACGAGCTGCGCTATTATGGCCCGCTGTACGGCGAGGATTTCACGGTGCGGAACCTTTGCCGCCTGCGGCAGAAGCTCACCTACCATGGGGCTTACCTGGACGGGAAACTGGCCGGCTCCTGCTACACCTATTCATACGGCGGGTTTACCTGCATGGACGGCCTGCTGGTGGACAGCGAGTTCCGCTGCCGCTATGTGGCTACGACCCTGCTCAAGGCCATGGCCCTGCAGGCAAGGCGGGAAGGGAACACCCTGTACCTGCACGCAGACCCGGAGGACACGCCCAAAAATCTCTACGCCCGGATGGGCTTTGAGACGGTGGACCGGGTCTATGAGTATCTCTGCACCGACCTTTCCCGCCTGAGTCTGGGAGAGGAGCAGAAACCAAGCTATACGGAGCATGACGGCTCCAGTATATAAACGGAAAGAGGGCTTTTGCGGGTGCGCGATGCGCGTAAAATACTGAAAAGCGATTTTGCTTTACAGTGTTTTAGGACGAAACAAAGTGCATTTTGCAAAAACCCTGGAATGTAAATTGAGAGGTGTATTGAAATGAAAGAACTGACTGCCGCACAGCAGAAAGCCAAAGAGCTGCTGTACGAGCCCGCCTACAAGTGCGACAAGGACGCCCAGGTGCGTCAGGCTGCCGCCGCTTTTGGCGAGGGCTACAAGGATTTCCTGACCCGCTGCAAGACCGAGCGGGAAGTGGCTGTCTACGCCGAGAAGGCCCTGCAGGAAGCGGGCTACCAGCTGTACGATGACCGCAAGCAGTACGCTGCCGGCGACAAGGTCTACTGGATCTACCAGGGCAAGACGGTGCTCTGCGGCACCATCGGCACCCGCTCGATGGAGGAGGGCTTCCACCTGGTCATCGCCCACATCGACAGCCCCCGGCTGGACGTCCGGCCCAACCCTCTGTATGAGGCTTCCCACTTCAGCTACCTTAAGACCCACTACTACGGCGGCATCCGCAAGTACCAGTGGGTCACCATGCCGCTGGCCATCCACGGCGTGTTCACCCGGGCCGACGGTACCACCGTCACCCTGCAGGTGGGCGAGGACGCAGGGGATCCGGTGTTCTGCATCACCGACCTGCTGCCGCACCTGAGCGCCGAGCAGAACAAACGCGAGCTGTCCGACGGCATCCGGGGCGAGGAGCTGAACATCCTGATCGGCTCGGACGCGGTGGAGGATGAGGACGTCAAGGAGAAGGTCAAGCTGAACACCATGATCCTGCTCAACGAGAAGTATGGCGTCACCGAGAAGGACTTCACCCGCGCCGAGCTGGAGATCGTCCCCGCCAGCCCCGCCCGCGACATCGGCTTTGACCGGTCGATGGTGGGCGGCTACGGCCAGGATGACCGGGTGGACGCCTACGCCGCCCTGAAGGCCGAGCTGGAGGTCAAGGACCCCGCCTTCACCACCATCTGCGTTCTGGCAGACAAGGAGGAGATCGGCAGCTACGGCATCACCGGCATGGGCAGCGCCTACACCTTCGACTGGCTGCGCCAGCTGTGCCGGATGCAGGGGGCCGATGAGATCCGTGCCTTCCGCAACAGCCTGTGCCTGTCGGCGGACGTCACTGCCGCCTACGACCCCACCTGGTCCAGCGCCTTTGAGCCCCAGAACGGCACCTATGCCGGCCGGGGCGTGGCCTTCTTCAAGTACACCGGCAGCCGCGGCAAGAGCGGCGCCAACGACGCCTCCGCCGAGCAGATGGGCTATCTGACCCGGATGATGGACGCCGCCGGCGTGGCCTGGCAGATCGGCGAGCTGGGCCGCATCGACCTGGGCGGCGGCGGCACCGTGGCCACCGAGGTGGCCCACAGCGGCATTGCCGTGGTGGACATCGGCGTGCCGGTGCTGTCCATGCACTCGCCCTTCGAGGTGGTCAGCAAGAACGACCTGTACATGGCTTACCGCGCTTTCAGCACCTTCCTTGCGGCAAAGCAGTAAAAGATCAACAAAACGGGGGAGCGGCGCGGTCAGTGCCGCTCCCTTTTGCGGGTGGGAATCATGACAAAGTTAATACGATTCATCAAACAGGAGGCCGTCCTTTCGGTGGCGGCGGTCCTGGCGCTGCTCTCGGCCTTTTTTGTACCCCCGGATGGGGCGTATCTCGGCTACATCGACTTCCGTACCCTGGCCATCCTCTTTTCGCTGATGACCGTGATGGCTGGGCTGCGGCAGCAGGGGATCTTTGACCGGATGGGCCGGGCTCTGCTGGCCCTGACGGGCAGTACTTTGCAGCTGGTCCTGGTGTTGGTGGGGCTGTGCTTTTTTGGCAGTATGTTCATCACCAACGATGTGTCGCTGCTCACCTTCGTGCCCTTTACCTTTGTGGTCCTGAACAGCCTGGGCGCCGAGGTGCGGAAAAAACTGATCCTGCCGGTGGTGTGTATGCAGACCATCGCGGCCAACCTGGGCAGTATGCTGACCCCCATCGGCAACCCCCAGAATCTCTATCTGTATGGCCGCAGCGGCATGGGGATGGGCGCCTTTGTGGCCCTGATGCTGCCCTATACGCTGGCCTCGCTGGCGCTGCTGGCCGGCTGGGCGGTATGGCTCTGCCGGGGCGGCAGTCCGGTCCGCAAGGGGACCGGCGGCCCCTTCCTGGCCCCGCAGCAGAGCGTTGCAGCGGACGGGCGGATCATCTGGATGGATGCGGCCCTGTTCGTGGTCTGCCTGCTGGCGGTGGTGCGGGTGCTGCCCTATCCGGTGGCGTTTGGAGCGGTGCTGGCGGCCACGCTGCTGGCGGACCGGGCCACGTTGGGCCGGGTGGATTACTCCCTGCTGCTGACCTTTGTGGCCTTTTTCGTCTTTATCGGAAATCTGGGCCGGGTGGAGGCTTTTTCGGACTGGCTGCGGCAGATCATCGCCGGACGGGAGGTGCTGGTGGCGGTACTGGCCTCCCAGGTCACCAGCAATGTGCCGGCGGCGCTGTTGCTGTCCGGTTTTACCCAAGATGTGCAGGCCCTTATCATCGGCACCAACCTGGGCGGTCTGGGTACCCTCATCGCGTCGATGGCCAGCCTGATCTCCTACCGGCAGATCGCCCGGGAGGAGCCGGCAGGGAAGGGGCGTTATTTTGCCCTGTTCACCCTGTCCAATCTGCTCTTTTTGGCGGTGCTGCTGGGGCTGTGGGCCATCCTGGCTTAGGATGGACCGGTACGCCTTTCTGCCAAAAGACATAGCAACAAAGAACGCCGGGCTGTCTGTGGGCAGTCCGGCGTTTTTTTGCTGCGGGGGGAGGGCGGCGGGCGGATGCAGCTCCTTTCAGCCGGTTCTGCCGTACAGCTGGGATACGGTGCAGAAGGCATAGCCGTTTTCCTTGTACCAGCGGATGATAGAAGGCAGCGCCTGGGCGGTGGTGGCCGTGGTGGCCGAATCGTGCATCAAAACCACACACCGGTCCAGCCCCTGGCTGCCTTCGGTGACGTTGCGGCAGACCGCGTCGGCCGAGAGCTTTTGGCCGGTGGCATCTTCGGCGCAGACGTTCCAGTCCACCCAGCGCAGGCCCTGCTGCTCGGCCTGCTCCTTGAGCTGCTGCATGATGCCGCTGCCGCCGTATTTGTGGCTGACCGTGTTGGTACTGCCCCCGGGGAACCGCAGGCAGCGGAGTTCTTCGGCGTCCACATAGGGGGCCAGGCGCTGGCGCAGCAGCTCGATGTCGGCCCAAAAGGCGTCGGCACTGCGGTAGATGTCGCTGTACTTATGGGAGGCGGAATGCAGGGCGATCTCATGACCCGCCTGCTGGGCCTGCTGCACCAGGGGCAGGTACGACTCGTTGGATTCGCTGGCCACTACAAAAAAGGTGGCGGGCACCCCTTCCGCGGCCAGAGCCTCCAGTACGGCGGGGGTGGTGCGGCTGGGGCCGTCATCGAAGGTCAGGCAGACCAGGCGCTGGGGCAGGGGCTGGCTTTGCGGCGGCGACGGCTGAGAGATGGCTGCGGGAAGAAGGCGGACGCTGGGCGCCGGGGCCTTCCCGGCAGAGGGACGCGCCGACAGCGCCGCGCCCAGGGCAAACCCCGCCGCTGCACAGGCGGCGCCCAGAAGAAGGCAGCACGCCGCAAAACGCCCTTTGGCAAATGAAAACTGCATACCAAAAGCCTCCTTATAAAAAGATCCAGTATCAGGATATGAAGGAAAGAAAATTCTATGAAAGCCTATAAAATCGCTTTCACGCCTTGACTTTGCGCCGGCGGTGTGATATTATAATCAAGCAGTTCAGCGCACGGTGCTTTGACAGCACCACAAGACAGATATGCGAGGGTGGCGGAACTGGCAGACGCGCACGTTTGAGGTGCGTGTGGGTAACCTTGAGGGTTCAAATCCCTTCCCTCGCACCACAACGGGTGCTCTTGCAGTGTCAGCTGCAAGGACACTCGTTTTATTGTAATAAGCAGCGACTTTGTCTTCGTAGCTCAGCTGGATAGAGCACTCGCCTCCTAAGCGAGGGGCCGGCAGTTCGAATCTGCCCGAGGACGCCACAAGACGCAAAAAGCCCGCCGGCAGATTGCCGGCGGGCTTTTTGCTGCCATTGCGGTGTCAGGCTATATGGGCTTCCGAAATGTTTCCGAAATCCGCGCAAGCTATTGCAGGAGCCCGGCATAAGAGGTATTCTTGGAATGTACAACTGAATAGAAATGTCTTCGGGGCAGGGTGAAATTCCCGATTGGCGGTAAAGTCCGCGAGCGTGAAAGCGCATGATTTGGTGCGAGTCCAAAACCAACAGTACAGTCTGGATCAAAGAAGATGCATAGGACTCGCGAAACAGAAGCGCAATGTTTTGCGTTCTATCAATGGTTTGACACCCGAAAGGCATTCCCTTTTGGGTGCTGTTTTTGTGAGGGAGGAAATTTATATGAATGGTAAAACAAAAAAGATCACGGCAGTCGGTATGCTGTGTGCGATTACCTATGTGATTGTAGCTGTGGGGAGAATCCCCGTTGTGCTGTTTTTGCGATACGATCCGTCGGACGTTGTCGTTACTTTGGGCGGGCTGATTTGGGGACCAATGACGGCTTGTATCGTATCGGTTCTTGTGGCAGTGATTGAGATGATAACGGTCAGCGACACAGGTATCTTGGGATGCCTCATGAATATTGTTCAAACCCTTTCTTTTGCCTGTACTGCTTCTGCCATTTACAAGAAAAAACGGACTCTATACGGCGCAGTGATCGGTCTTTTTATCGGGTGCGCAGCTATGGTGTCGGTCATGATGCTGTGGAATTATCTCGTTACACCGATTTATATGGGATACCCAAGAGAGGCGGTCGCAAAATTGCTTCTTCCGGTATTTCTTCCGTTCAATTTACTGAAAAGTGTGTTGAACGCGGCCATAACATTTTTGCTGTATAAACCGGTCGTTACTGCTTTGAGAAAAAGCGGCTATGTTGCAGCAGAAAAAGAGACGGTCCATCAAAAACGAAACGGGCTGATTTTACTTGCAGTGCTGACGATTGTTACTTGCGTTTTGGTTATCTTGTCCATGAAGGGCATGATATGAGGAAAGCCATGAAGGAAAAGAAAGATAGGGAAGCTGTTTATACGATAACAGGCGTCGTCGTGCACGGCAGGGGAATTGGAAAACACGTCGGCACGCCTACCGCCAACCTGCAAATGGAAGGGCACGATATCGCACTTGAAACTGGCGTATATGTGTCGAAAGTTTTGCTGAACTGCCATACATATTATGCCATTACCCATATCGGAACACGACCCACGCTTGACAACGACAAAAACATTTCGATCGAGACGCACATCTTGGATTTTGACAATGATATATATGGATGTGCTGTAACGGTCTGCCTGTATGAAAAACTGAGAGAAGTCAGAAAATTTGATGATTTATCTGCACTGATGGAACAAGTGCAAGCGGACCGATTCCTGGCAAGAAAATACTGGGGCTTGGACCAGACAAACTGCGCCTTATATATGGATGTAAAAAGACATTGTGCCATGCTGGGCGGACAGGAAATATACCTGTCGGTCAATGAATTTGGGGTGCTTTATTTGCTGTATGCATTCCCTCAAACTACCTTTACAAAGGAGGAGATCTACCAAAAGATTTGGCGCGAACCTGCCAACGATCATTTGCACGCGGTAGAAAACACGATCTTCCAGATAAGGAAAAAATTGAAGCCATATGCCAAAGAACATGAATATATCAAAACAGTGATTGGGTATGGGTATAGATTCTATCCCGCTCAGTAAAACCGCGGCTCCGCTCACCCCTGTGCGCCGCCAAAACAAAATGCAGGGACCCCGTCACAAGCCTGTGCTGGGGTCTCTGCATTTTTGAGAAAGAAAAATCGATTCACGCCGTGGGTGCACGGCGGTAAAGCTGTGTCAGGAGATCAGGTGCCGATCTTGGAGAGGGCGTCGTTCACGGCCTCCATGATGCCCTTGCTGGAGAAGGTGGCGCCGGCGGCTGCATCGACTTCCGTGGACTGTGCCGCGATGATGGCGTCGGGGATGGTCTCGAAGGCGGGATCGGAAACGCCTGCGGTCTCGCCGTGGGACAGCACTTCGATCTTGCTGATCTGATCGCCGTCCATGGTGACCTTGACGCGGATGGTGCCGCCAAAGCCTTCGCCCTCGCCAATGTATTCGTTGTCAGCCAGGGTCTCCTCGGGGGCGGGCTCTGCGGGAGCGGCTTCCATGTAACCAAAGTGGACGTTCAGTAATTCGGCGGTCTTTTTGGCAACGTCGCCGCTGACGCCGCCGCAGCGGGCCAGTCTCCGCGGGTCGCTCATCTCGGTGATGCCGGCTGCGGCCATGAAAGCGGTGACGCTGTCGGCGCAGTTCACGGTCTTGGCGATGGTGGGAGTCTCCGCCGTGATCTCGGGCTGATAGATGGGCAGATTGGTGGAAGTGTACCAGTTGAACAGCTCCTTGGTGATAGCAGAGGCGTCATCCGGGGCGCACATCAGGCCGATGATGGCGGCCGCGCCGCCCAGAGAGCCGCACAGGGAGCTGGCGCCATAGCCGGTCTTGCCGTTGACAAACATTTCGGCGGGGATGGCGGTGTAGGGGAAGCCCACTTTTTCTTTCAGCTCGGTCAGCATGGCGTTGGTCACGGCGTAGCAGCAGCCGTTCTCATAGAAACTCTCGTAGGCGAGCTGCTCGACCCGGTCCAGGTCAAATTCACAAGCGGGGTAGGGATGGGCAGGGATCTCGATTTCGGCGTCCGCAGCAGCCGCATCGGCAGCGGGCTGGGAAGAAGCCACCGATGCTGCGACCGAAGAACTGGAAGCTGTCTGCGAGCAGCCTGCGAGGCTGAGGAATGCCAGGCCGCTCAGGGACAAGCCGGTTTTCTTCAGGAACGTTCTGCGGGATTCCAGTTTTGACATGTATAAAACCTCCTTCTAGGCATCAAAACTTTTTAACTATATTGTACGCGTTTTGTGGCATTTGTCAACGATAACTTGACGCGCCGGAAAAAACAGCGCAGTCCCGCGCGATCTCTGCGGAGGATGAGCGGCGCGTTACAGCCCAAAGAGCCGCGCGGCGTCCGGCAGCGACTGGACGGGAAGGCGGAGGCGGCTTTTGCTGTGGGAGGGTCAGTGCTCCAGCTGGCGGAAAAACCGGCTGAAAGCCAGTCCCAGCAGGCAGACCAGCAGACCGCTTGGCAGCAGCACCCAGTGGACGCTGTCCGAGAACCGGTCCAGCAGGCCCCCGTAGAGGATCTGTCCCAGAGGCTGGGCGCAGAGGGCCACGGTATAGACGCAGGACATCACTTTGCCCATCAGCTGCTCAGGGGTCCGGGACTGGATCAGGGTGATGGCATAGGTGGAAAAGATGCTGCCTCCCAGCTGGCAGGCGCAGAAAGCGGCCACCAGCACCAGATACCGTCCCAGACTGCCCAGAGGGAACAAAAAGGCGGCCCCGGCGGGCAGCAGGGGGAACCCCACCAGCAGGACCAGCAGGGTCAGGTGGCGGGGACGCATTTTGCCCGCCAGCAGGGTCACCAGCACGGCCCCCAAAACGGCGGCCACCCCCATGGCGCTCTCGGCTGCGCCGTAATGGTTGGCCGACAGACCCAGCACCGTCCGCACCAGGTAGGGGAAGCCTACCACCACCAGCCCGGTGATCAGCAGGTTGACCAGGGCGGCCAGCACCAGCATGCGCAGGGTGGCGGGCTGTTCCTGCCGCATGAACCGCAGGGTCAGGGCAAAGTCGTCCCGCACCACATCGGCCAGGCGGGATCTCGGGCCGGGCTGGCGGCGGGGCAGCCGGATGAAGCATTCCAGCAGCGCGGTGAGGAAAAAGCACCCGACGGTGGTATACAGCACCGGCCGCAGCCCGACGGCCGTGTAGAACAGGCTGCCCAGAAAGGGGGTCACCAGGGCGGTCAGGGAGGCTACCTGGCTGACCATGGCATTGCCCCGCAGCACGTTCTCACCGGTGAGCATCTGCGGGACGCAGGCCTGCACGGTAGGGGACTCGAAGGCGGACAGGACCGACAGGGCCACCAGCAGCGCCCCGATCACCCCGATGCCCTGCCCCCGGCCGGGAAAGGCCAGAGCCGCCAGCAGCACCGACAGGCCGGACAGGCTGTCCAGGGCCACCATGATGGCGCGGCGGTCGGCGCGGTCGGCCAGGATGCCGCCAAAGGGGGTCAGCAGGATGGTGGGCAGCATGGCCGCCGCCATCAGCCCCGCAAACAGGGAGGCCGAGCCGGTCTGCTCCAGCACATACATGGACAGGGCAAATTTCAGGGTGTAATTGCCCACCAGCGAGCTGACCTGCCCCAGGATCAGAAAGACAAAGTTGCGGTTGAACAGTTTTTCGCTCATGCCTTCTCCCTCCTTTGCAGCAGGAAACACAGCAGCGCCGTCCCCAGGACGGCTGCCCCCGCGGCAATGAGCCGGAGGGCGCGGCGGTCAAATGGATCGTTGTTCATGGTTCATACCTCCATAGATTCGATGGTGTGGATCAGATCCGCTGCGGCCAGCGCCGCAGGTACGGCAAAGAAAAACAGGCATCCCGCCAGCAGGGCCGGCCGCCCATAGGCCAGGGGGAGCAGCTGGCACAGCAGGCAGACCAGGACCACCGACGCCACGACGGCAGCGGCGCCCGAACGGCGGCGCAGGCCCACCCACACCGCAGGCACCGCCGTCAGGCCGGCCAAAAGGGAACAGCAGGCCAGCGCCAGCAGAGCCAGACCCAGGTCGCCGGCTGTGGGCGGGGCGGCGCAGATGGGAAAGAGGGCCGCCGTCCCAAAAAACACCCCCTGCACGGCCAGCCCGCTCACGAACATGGCCGCAGCCGTATACCCCGCCGTGAGCAGGAGCTTGGCGCACAGGATCTGCCGCCGGGACACAGGGTAGGAAAAGAGCAGCAGCGCCTGGCTGCCGCGGTATTCGGCCACCACCACCCGTGCGCCCAGCGCGGCGCCCAGGATGCCGAACATGGCGGTGCAGACGGTGTCGTTGATCCCGATCAGAAAAGGGTAGGAGGAAAACAGGGCTCCGTCCGGGTCGGTGGGGTCCATCCGGGGAAGAAAGGCCATCAGATACCAAAAGCAGAGCGCAACTCCCGCCAAAAGGACTGTGCCCCGCAGCCAGGGCGCCAGCCGGGTGCGGCGCAGCTCAAGCGAGATCCATTGCTTCATCCAGGTTCCCTCCCTGCATCCATGCGATGAGCCGGTCGGTCAGGTCCTGCGGGTACCGGCGGCGCAGCCGGTCCAGGGACGCGCTCAGTACAAGGCGCCCCTCGGCCAGCACGGCGATCCGATCGGCGGTCTGCTCCACCTCCGCCAGCAGATGACTGGACAGCAGGATGGTCACCCCCTGGCCGGCCAGCTGCCGGAACAGCAGCCGCATTTCCCGCATGGCCACCGGGTCCAGGCCGTTGAGAGGCTCATCCAGCAGCAGGACGGCGGGCCGGTGGCTCAGGGCCCGGGCAATGGCCAGCCGCTGGCGCGTCCCCAGGGAGAAGCTGCCCACCGGCTCCCCGCCCACATCCCCAAGGCCGGCCAGACGCAGGGCAGGGGAGAGGTCCCGGTCCTGCATCCCCATATAGGCGAGGTGCAGGCGCAGGTTCTCGGCGGCGGACAGGTGGTCGTAAAAGGCGGGGGTCTCGATGAGGCTGCCGGTCTGCCGCAGCAGGGCGGGGCGGTCCCGGATGCTGTCCAGCCCCAGGATGGACGCCGACCCAGCGGTAGGGCGCAGCAGCCCCAGCAGCAGCTTGAGCAGGGTGGTTTTGCCCGCGCCGTTGCGGCCCAAAAGGCAGCAGACGGCGCCTCTTTGCACCTGCAGAGTACAGCTGCAAAGGGCGGTACGGCCGCCAAAGCACTTGGTCAGCCCCCGGGTGGATAGTGTGATGTCTTGCATGGGATACCTCCTTTTGTTTATAACATTCATTCGGAAGGTATGTATAACAGCCAAAAGAAAAACGGTCTGTGCCGCAGTCTTTTGAAACATACCGACTGAACGAATGTATATAGCTCCAAAAACAGCCCCCCGCAGGGGGCAGGATGATCAGCTCTCGTAGATGGAGTCGGGGATCTGCTCAAAGTATTCGTCCACCACCCGCAGCATCTCCTCGTCAAAGAAGGGGACCCCCATTTTCTCCAGCATATCCCCCATAAACAGCATCTTGCGCTTGGCCTGCTCTTTGGTGGCGGGGAAAAGGGAGGGGATCAGCCACAGACTGCTGAGAATGGGCATCAGTTCAGCCAGCTCCCGGGGGTAGTCGGTGTGGATCGAGCCGTCCCGATTGCCCTCCTCCAGGATGGCCTGGTAGTAGGGGGTCAGGATCTGCCGGTTGGATACGATCATATCCACCAGCAGTTCCGGGTTGGGGGCGATGGACAGCTGCTGGATGGTCAGATTGGTGCTGTCTGTATCCGACTGATGGGCGCGGGCCACCGCCCGCAGTTTTTGCAGGCCGTTCAGGTCGGTGCGGTCCTTCACCACGTCAAAGGGGTTGTTCTGATAAAACAGCCGGTCGCTCACCGCGCTCAGGATGGCTTCCTTGGACTTGAAGTGGTGGTACACCGCCCCTTTGGTCAGGCCGCCCAGCTGGTCCACGATATCCTGTATGGTGGTGTTGTCATAGCCTTTTTCCAGAAAGAGGCGCTGGGCCGTATCCAGGATCAGCTGCACCGTTTCTTCCGGGTATTTGTTCCGCGCCATAGATCGGCCTCCCTCTCAAAAACATTCTCTTGGTATGTATCCAGTATACAGATGTGCGCGCCGTTTGTCAAGACCGTACGGTTCACAGAGGCAGCGTGAAGCCGTAATGGGTGCTGCGCATCCCTTCCCGCTGATAAAAGCGGTGGGCCCCGGCGCGGCGCTGGTTGGTGACCAGCTCGATCTGGGCGCATCCGGCCTGCCGGGCCAGGGCGCACGCCGGTACGGGCGTCAAGCGGCGAAACAATTCGAAAAAACTTTTGCGGCGCGGAAGAATCGTCTCTGCAAAACCTATAAAAACACGGGACTCTATTTGGTAAAACTGCGGAATATACTCCAAAACAAGAAAAAGCTCTTGCAATTTATGACCGGTAGAGCTACAATGCAGATAACACCAATGTTTCGTAATGTTTCGTAAAGACGCGGGTGCAAGCGGAACATCCTGTTCGGCAGAATGGAGGAAGCCATGAACAAGCGTGCAAGCGGCATTTTGATGCCGGTCAGCAGCCTGCCCGGCCCTTATGGGATCGGCTGCTTTTCAAAAGAGGCCAGGGCCTTTGTAGACTGGCTGGCCGACGCGGGGCAGACCCTGTGGCAGATCCTGCCGCTGGGTCCCACCAGCTATGGGGACAGTCCCTATCAGTCTTTTTCCACCTTTGCGGGCAACCCCTATTTCATCGACCTGGAGGCGCTGATCCAGGAGGGGCTGCTGCGTGCCGGGGATTGCGCCGCCGCCGACCTGGGCAGCGACCCCACTGACATCGACTACGGCAAACTGTACCGCAACCGCTGGCCCTTGCTGCGGCAGGCCTTTGCGGCATGGCGTGCGGCGGGCGGCCCCGGGGAGGCGGAGTACCGGCAGTTCCTGGCAAAGAATGCGTCCTGGCTGGAGGACTATGCCCTTTTTATGGCCATCAAGGACCGGCAGGGGGGCGCTGCATGGGACCAGTGGCCCGACCCCTTGCGTCTGCGCCGGGCGGACGCCCTGGCCCGGGCCCGCAGCGAACTGAGGGAAGAAGTAGCCTTCCAGCAGTTTGTGCAGTATGAATTCGACCGCCAGTGGAGCCGGCTGAAAGAATACGCCAACAGCAAAGAGATCCGGATCATCGGGGACATCCCCATCTATGTGGCATTCGATTCCGCCGATACCTGGGCCCGGCCTGAGCTGTTCCAGCTGGACAAGGACGGCCGCCCCACCGGCGTGGCAGGGGTGCCGCCGGATGGCTTCTCGGCCACCGGGCAGCTGTGGGGCAACCCCCTCTATGACTGGAAGGTACACCGGGCCGATGGGTACAGCTGGTGGATCCAGCGGCTGGCCGCCTGCTTTGAGCGGTACGATGTGGTGCGCATCGATCATTTCCGCGGCTTTGATGAGTATTTCCGGGTGCCGGCCGGCGCCCCCGACGCCAGGGACGGCCAGTGGATGCCCGGCCCCGGCAAAGAATTGTTTGACGCCGTGCGAAAGGCCCTGGGAGACCGCCCGGTCATTGCCGAGGATCTGGGGTATCTCACCGACACCGTCCGTCAGCTGGTGGCGGATTGCGGGTTCCCCGGCATGAAGGTGATGGAGTTCGCTTTTGACGCCCGGGATTCCAGCGGCGCAAACGAATATCTGCCCCACAACTACCCCGAGAACTGTGTGGTCTACACCGGGACCCACGACAACGAGACGGTGGCCGGCTGGTTCCAGACCGGCATCACCGATGCCGAGCGGGCGGCGGTCTGCCGCTATCTGCACCGGGCTCCGGATGCAGTGGAGCCTCTGTATCTGGACTTTGTCTGCACCGCCATGGCCTCGGTGGGGCGGTGGTGCATCATCCCCCTGCAGGATCACCTGGGGCTGGACAACCGCGCCCGGATCAATCGACCCTCGACTCTGGGGTGCAACTGGCGTTGGCGCGTGGAAGCTGACGCTCTGACTCCCGAGCTGGCCGCCCGCATCCGCCGGATGTCCGAGACCTATGGGCGCGCCAAACCCATCCCCCAGCCGGAAGAGGAAGAGGATGCTGCCGCAGCCCCGGACCAGGCTGCGGCCGGAAAAAGCGATGCAGAGAAATCTTTGAGATAAAGAAACGGGCAGGCGCAGGGATAAGAAAGGAAATGGACCCGCAGCAGGGCGGCACAGTACAACGCTGTGCCGCTCTGCTGCTTTTTTGCGGAAAAATGGAAAGGATGCTTGACATTTGGACGGAATCTGCTATACTGGGATTACGGAAAGCAAACTTTCCATCCGACCGGAAGGAGGTGCTGGATGAAAAACCGTCTTGAAGAACTGCGCAAAGCCCGGGGCATCAAGCAGGAAGAGCTGGCCAGTGCGCTGGAGGTATCCCGCCAGACCATCGGCTCGCTGGAAAACGGGCGCTACAATCCGTCCATCCTGCTGGCTTTCCGGATCGCGCGGTATTTTGGATTGACCATCGAAGATATTTTCATCTATGAAGAGGAGGAAAAGCCATGAAAGAAAAACTGCCCTTTCTCATTTACATGGCCGTGGGCGCGGTGCTGATGGTGGTCAGCCTGGCGATCCGCTCCGACTATTACAGCAATCTGGTCTTTTGGATGGGCTTTGGCACCCTTGTGGCCGAGGGGGTGCACCTGGCCCGGCAGATGTGGTGGCAGGCTCCGTCCCGCCAGGCGGCCTACCAGGCCAAAAGGCGGCAGGACCACATCGACGCAGTGGACGAGCGCAAGCAGATGCTGCGGATGCGGGCAGGATGGCTGTGCAATGCGGTCATGTCCTTTGTCCTGCTGTTCCTGGGACTGCTGCTGGCCCTGCTGCAGGCGCAGGCCTGGGTGATCGCTATGGTGTTTGCCCTGCTTGTGTTCCAATACATCTTGGGCATTCTCATCTATCGCAATTTTGAAAAGAAACTATAAAGGAGGACAAGACGATGAAGAACTATCGCGATCCGCTGCTGGCTGCCCTGGGGGTGCTGCTGGTGCTGGCAGGGCTGTGGCAGGTCAGAGCCGGCGGCAGCGTCCTGGGTTATGTCTGCATTGGGCTGGGCTGCGGGCTGTTCGGCCACGGCACAGGGGAGCTGGTGGCCCGCTGGTCGATGCGAAATGACCCCGCCCTGCAAAAGGAACAGGAGATCCTCCGCCGGGATGAACGGAACGTGGCCATTGCATACCATGCCAAGGGCCGTGCGTTCGATCTGATGACCTTTGTTTTCGGGGCGCTGATGGTGTCTTTCGCCCTGATGGAGGTGGATCTGGCTGCTTTGCTGCTGCTGGTGTTTGCCTACCTGTTTGTAGAGGGATACGCCGTCTATTGCCGCTGCAAATACGAAAAAGAGATGTGAGCGGCCGGACCCAAAAACGCCCCTTCCTTCTGCGCGGGCAGAGGGGAGGGGCGCTTTGCTCTGCCGCCGGGGCAGAATGCTGCAAAAGAAAGAAGCGTTCCTGTGCACAACGCCCATTGACGGCTTGTCGAATATGTGGTATATTTTTAACATAAAGTTAGAAATACACCACATAACAAAGGAGGCGCCTATGCGTTCAAGGTATTATATGGAGGGCTTGCTGGGGCTGCTGTCCCTGCTGGGCTTTGTAGGCATTTTCACGGAGGAAAAATACTTTTTGTCCTTTTTTGCCTTCGCGGTGGACTTCGAATACTTCTTCATCCAGACCGACGAGATGATGGACCGCTACATGGACAAGGCTGCCGCCCGTGCATTCTATTGCGATATGTTCGCCACAGGGGTGGTGACCGCCGGCTGTATCCTGTTTGGGCACAGCCTGCAGCAGGCCATGCTGTATGGCGTCTGCACGGGGTGGGGCCTGGCGGTGGCGGTGCAGGCACTGCTGGTGGCGTATTACCGCACCAGAGAGAGTTTGGGGGCAGGGCATGATCCACAACAGAATTAAGGAATACCGCGCCCGCCGCAACATGAAGCAGGAGGAGCTGGCGCAGCTGGTCGGAGTACGGCGGGAGACCATCGGCAACCTGGAAAAGGGCCGCTACAACCCCTCGCTGGTGCTGGCCTGGAACATCGCCAAAGTATTTGAGGTGCCCATCGAGGAGATCTTTACGGTGGAGGACGACTGAGACCGGACCGAAAGGGGAGACGGAAAATGGCTTACTCTATCTAAGAGCTGACGGCTGCAAAAAACCGGCCCCGTGCATTATAACACAGGGCCGGTTTTGTCATCGGATCCGGCGGGTGTACATCCGGGTGGGGAGGCCGTCATCTCCCTGCACCATGCACAGGTAGTTCCAGCCGTACCGTTCATAAAAGAATGTATGGTCGGTGACGAGATAAAGGGTATCGACCCCAAGGGCGGCCATCTCGGCGCAGACCATCAGCAGCAGACGGCCTGCCAGGCCCTGCCCGCGGAAAGGCTCCTCCACATACAGGGCGCAGACATTGGGGGATAGATCTTTGCGGTCGTGGAAGTCGTTTTCGATGACGCCTATCCCGCCGGCGATCTGGCCGTTTTCCCGCGCCAGATACCACTGGGGGACGGCGTCCCTGCCTTGCAGGCAGGCGTCGATGCTCTGCCGGTAATCTTCTGCGGGTACGCCCCATTTTTGATGGAACCACTCGGCGGCCTGCGCGGCTAGCTCCGGGTGCAGACGCAGGGGAAGGATCTCCATATACGCTCTCCTTTTTATAGCAGGTCAGTTCTTGACGGTCCAGGTCAGATCCAGCACCGGGCCATAGGGATCAAAGACCAGGCCTTCCACACCGTCGGCCAGAAGCAGCCGCTTCTGCTGGGCGAACAGGGGCAGGACCAGCCCTTCGGCCAGCAGCTGCCGCTCACACTGAGCCAGCAGCTGGCAGCGGACGGTGCTGTTGGCGGCGGTGGTGCTCTGGGTCAGCAGGGTCTCGTAGCCCACGTCGTCGTAGCGGCACAGGCCGTCGGGGCCAAAACTGCGCAGCAGGGTATACACGCTGCCATCGGTGCAGGTGACCGGAGCGATGGCAATGGTGTACTCGCCGTCCGCCATCCGGGCGTCAAACGTCTCATCGGGCACCTCCTCGATGGAGAAGAAAAGGGACAATTCCCGCTGCCAGACGCTGTTGATGGATTCCACCGCCTGGGTCAGGCCGGCGCTCTCGGGCACCAGGATGGTAATGCCCATCAGGTCGCTGCTGGTGACGGTCTGGCGGGCGCCCCGGTAGAGGACGTAGGCGTTGCCCAGATCCGGGGCGGGATCGCCGGCGGTCTGACGGTAGTCCACGCTGCCCACCGACAGCCCCTCGGGCACGAGGCCGGAAGCGGGCTGGTAGATGCTGGTATCCACCGTCAGGGAAGCCGCCTGCCGGGCCGCCGAGACCAGAGCCTGCCGCAGCAGCGTGTTGGACAAGGCGGGATGCTGGCTGTTGAACAGCATACACCAGGTGGTGTCGGAATAGCGGACCGAGCGCAGACTGGTGGGAGTGCTGGTGTCATCCAGGGCGGCCGTGCAGCGCTCGTTGAGGATCAGGTCCTGGGCGGACTGGGCCGAACCGGTGTTCTGCACCAGGCGCAGCGAGTCGATCAGGCCGCCGCTGACATCCCGGCGCAGGAACAGGCCGCCGGACGTCCAGTTGTACAGATAAAAGCTGCCGCTGGAAAGGGTGGTGTCGCTGGTCAGGCCATAGCTGCCCCCGGTGCTGAGGAAAAACTCCTCGTCACAGGGCATGGCGCCGGGCAGCGCCAGCTTGTGGACAAAGTTGTCGTCCGGCTCGGTGAGGGTGAACACCACCGTCAGGGAGTCGGCGGCCTCCACCCCGATGTCGCTGGGGTCGGCCAGGCCGGCCAGAGCCGCGCTGCCCCCTTGGATGGCCGAAAACTCCACCGCGTAAGGGGAGCGGGTCTCGGGGGAGAAGATGCGCTGGAAGGCGTAGACAAAGTCCTCCGCCGTGATGGCGTAGCTGGTGGCCTCCCCGCGGGTGGCCTTGTAGGTCAGCCCTTCTTTCAGACGGAAGGTGTAGACCAGCCCGTCGGAGGAGACGCTCCAGCTCTCGCACAGATCGTTCTGGGGATCGCCCTCGGCGTCCAGGCGGACCAGGCCGCCGCAGAGGTTGGTGCAGGCAATGACGTCCGATACGGCCGAAGCTACCTGGGGATCCAGGTTGGTGGGCAGTTCCTCCACAAACCAGGTGAAGCTGTTGACGCCGGACCCCTGGGTGCAGCCCGCCAGGGGCAGCAGCAGGGCGGCTGCCAGTACGGCCGCCGTCAGCCGAACAAGAAAACGTTTCAAGGTGCAGTTCCTTTCTATCGTGACCGGCGCAGCGGGCCGCCGCGCCGGGATCCTGTATAGCATGATTTATAGATATGTCATCAGAAAAAGATCCATGCCGCGCAGCCTTGTGCAGACGAGCGGGCGGCCGGAACAAGTCAAGTGTAGCAGAAAGGCCGCGAAAAAACAACAGGGATTTGCGCTCTGTTTTGGGATTTTCGTTGCCAACGGCAGCCAAAAGGGCTATAATAGACCTTGTGTCTGAATCAACCGGCAGTTTGGGGCGCCACGCCCCGGGGGAGGTTTTTGTTATGCAGAAGGAACAGCAGCAGCTTGCTGCGCTGGTGCGCGGCAAAAAGGTGGCTTTCATCGGCGCGGGGGTCAGCCATAAGACCCTGATCGAGGAGTTTGTGGGCCTGGGGGCAGAAGTGACCCTCTGCGACCGGAAAAAGTCGGTGGAGGAGTTCGGCGCGTATGCCGATACCATCCGGCGCCTGGGCATCCGGCTGAGCCTGGGGGAGAACTACATGGACGGGTTCAAGGGGCAGGACATCATCCTGCGCACCCCCGGCTTTGAGTTCTATCAGAAACCCCTGCAGGACGCCATTGCCGCCGGCACCATGGTGACCAGTGAGGTGGAGCTCTTTTTCGACTTTTGCCCCTGCGAGATCGTGGCGGTGACCGGCTCGGACGGCAAGACCACCACCACCACCCTCATCAGCGAGATGTTCAAGGCGGCGGGCCGCACCGTCCACCTGGGGGGCAACATCGGCGCGCCGCTGCTGCCCATGCTGCCCCGGGTGGCCCCGGAGGACGTGGCGGTGGTGGAGCTGTCCAGCTTCCAGCTGATCAGTATGCGCAAGAGCCCCCGGGTGGCGGTGGTGACCAACGTCACCCCCAACCACCTGGACCACCACAAGGATATGCAGGAGTACATCGACGCCAAGCGGAACATCCTGCTGTACCAGCAGCCTCCCTGCCGGGCCGTGCTGGGGTATGAGAACGACATCACCCGGGCCATGCAGGCCGACTGCAAGGGGGAACAGGTGTGGTTCACCCGCCTGCATGAGACCGACAACGGCGCGTTCCTGCGGGAGGACGGGATGCTCTGCATGGCCGAGCACGGGACGGTGACCCCCTTCCTGGCGCAGAAGGACGTCAAGCTGCGGGGCCTGCACAACATTGAAAACCTGCTGGCCGCCGCTGCGGCGGTCTGGGGCCGGGTGCCGGTCGAGGCTATCCAGAAGGTGGGCAGCACCTTCACCGGGGTGGAACACCGCATTGAGCCGGTGCGCACCCTGGACGGGGTCACCTATTACAATGACTCCATCGCCACCAGCCCCACCCGCACCATCGCGGGCCTGCGCAGCTTTGCGCAGAAGATCATCCTGATCGCGGGCGGCTACGACAAAAAGATCCCCTATCAGCCCCTGGCTCCCGAGATCCTGGCCCATGTCAAGGTGCTGGTGCTGATGGGCGCCACCGGTCCCCGGATCGAGGAGGCGGTGCGGCAGCAGCCCGGCTTTGAGGACAGCGGTCTGGTGATCCTCCATGCCGGGGATATGCAGGAAGCGGTGGCCCTGGCGCGCAGCGCAGCCCGCCCCGGGGATGTGGTTAGCCTGTCCCCGGCCAGCGCCTCTTTTGATGTGTACCCCAATTTCGAGGTGCGGGGCCGTCACTACAAGCAGATCGTCAACAGCCTGCCGGAGCAGGCGGAATGATCGCGGCCGTTGCCACTGCGGCCCAGCGGCAGGCCTTTTTGGAGGCGGCCCGCAGGGACCCCATGCTGCACGCGGTGCTGGGGCGGGATCTGACCCTGTGGGCGGGCAACAGCGGCGCGCCGGTGCAGCTGTATCTGGCCGGCGGCGCAGCCCTCTCTCTGTCGGACGACTGTGCATGGATGTCGGGCCTGCCCGATGACCCCGAGGAACTGCACAGCTTTTTGCGGTTTGCCGGGGTGGGCTGCCTGCAGACCCCGGCCGACCTGCGAGGCTGGCCCGGCCTGCGCCCCGGTGTCCAGGATACGGGGCTGACGCTGCCGCCGGGCGGCGCCCTGCCCCAGCCGCCTTTGCCGGAGGGCTTCGTTCCGGACCGGGAGGTCGGGGTAGGGGAGGCCGCCGGGCTGCTGTTTCCCACCCATTCGGGCTACCGCGACGGCTTTTATTCCCGCACCTGCACCGCCGTCAACCACGGTCTGGCGCGTCTGTGGGGCCTGCGGGACCGGCAGGGCCGGCTGCGGGCCACCATGGGCGCCGATGCGCTGTTTGAAGGCCAGGCTTACCTCTCTTTGCTGCACACCGACCCGGCCTGCCGCGGCCAGGGCCTGGGCGGGTGGTTGGTGGTGGCCATGGCCAACGCCCTGTCGGCCGAGGGCTGGCAGTGCGTTTTTTACAGCGAACCCCGCAACCGGGCCTTTTACCGCAGGCTGGGCTTTGCCGAGGCCGCCCCGCTGTATGCCTACCAGGTGGGGGACACGATACAGAATCAGGAAGGATAAGGATAGATACGACCCATGATCGAACGTTTTTTTGACTATAAACCCGAGGTGCTGGTTCTGGACCAGAAGGCCATGGAGCTGTGCGCCCCCTATTTCCGCCAGGCGGAGGAGATCCGCGACTACAACCAGCTCAAGATGCTGCGCGCCTTTGCGGACAACCAGATGTCGGCCACCGATATGCTGGGTACCACCGGCTACGGCCTGTGGGACACCGGCCGGGCCAAGCTGGAGCAGATCTTTGCCCAGGCCATGGGCTGTGAGGATGCTTTGGTGCGCAGCCAGTTCATGAGCGGCACCCATACCCTGGCAGTGGCCCTCTTTGGACTGATGCGCACCGGCGACACTCTGCTGGCCGCTACCGGCCGGCCTTACGACACCCTGGAGGGTGTGATCGGCATAGACGGCAAGGGCAAGGGGACCGGCACCCTGACCGACTACGGCATCCGCTACGAGGAGGTGCCTCTGGGGGCGGATTTTGTTCCCGACTACCAGGCCATTGCGGCGGCGGCTCCCCGGGCCAAGGTCTGCCATATCCAGCGCAGCCGGGGCTATATGCAGCGCAACGCGTTTGACCTGGAGACCATCCGCAAAGTGGCCCGGGTGGCCAAGGAGGCCAACCCTTCGATCATCGTCTTTGTGGACAACTGCTATGGCGAGTTCACCCGGACCCAGGAGCCCTGCCAGGTGGGGGCGGACCTGATCGCGGGCAGCCTGATCAAAAACCCCGGCGGCGGGATCGCCCCCACCGGCGGCTACATCGCAGGCCGGCGGGATCTGGTGGAGCAGTGCGCCTACCGCCTGAACGCGCCCGGCCTGGGCAAAGAGCTGGGCTGTACCCTGGACGCGCCCCGGGAGATGTACATGGGCTTCTACTATGCGCCGGGGGTGGTGTGCGAGGCCATCAAGACCGCCATATACGCCCAGTGCCTGCTGGAGCTGGTGGGCAAAAAGCCGGTGCCCCGCTACTGTGACAGCCACAACGACATCGTCACCTGCTTTGACGCGGGCACCGCCGAGGCGCTGGTGGGCTTCTGCCGGGGGATCCAGGCGGCCAGCCCGGTGGACAGCTATGCCGCCCCCGAACCCTGTCCCGAGCCGGGCTACACCGACGAGGTCATCATGGCCAGCGGCAGCTTCACCCAGGGCAGTACCATCGAGCTGAGCTGCGACGGCCCCATGCGGGCCCCCTATACCTGCTATCTGCAGGGCGGGCTGAACTTTGCGGCCAGCCGCGCCGGGGTGCTGCTGGCGGTGCAGAACGCCTATTTTGCCTAAGGTGTATCGGAAAACCCCTCCACGCTGTTCGATTCTGCCAAAAAGTACCACCTGCATCGAAAAGACCTGCCGTCAGCGCGCGCCTTCCTGTAAGGCGCGCGCTGCTTTTTTGTGCGCCGGGCGAAAAATAAACAGAAGCGGGATACAATTCTAACCAAACGGAAACAAAACAGGTGTACAATGCTCCCGCAATGCAGGACAGGCGGGATCGCCCCGGACAAAATGCAAAGCAGAACATCGATCGCAGAACATGGACAGGAGGTTATAGTGTTATGAAAAAAAGCAGTTTTATCACCCTTATCCTGGGCACAGTCAGCGGCGTGCTGTTCGCCCTTGGAATGTGCATGGCCCTGATCCCGGAATGGAACGCATTCCGGCCGGGCGTGGTATTCGGATGCCTGGGCGCCGTGATGGCCCTGGTCACCTTCATCCTCTGGCGCCGTATGGAGCACAAAGCGCCCATCCAGGTATCGGGCAAGATGATACTGAGCATTGCGGTGGGCATTCTGGGCGCCCTGATGCTGGGCGTGGGAATGTGCTTCTCCATGGTGTGGGGCAGACTGGTGGCCGGCATTGTGATCGGCCTGCTGGGCATTGTGATTTTGCTGTGCCTCATCCCGCTGACCCGCGGCCTGGAAGACTGAACCGATCCATTTATTAAGAAAGACAGACGAAAAGGAGAATCACCATGAAAATCAATGATACCATCAAGCTGCCCGCCAACTGCACCGCCCTGACCAGTCAGGAACAACGGGAGGCCACCGGCGGCGCGTCCGCCGAGACAGTCGTCAAGACCGTGGTGGCCCTGGGCGTATCGGGCGCGCTGCTGTGCGTAGCCGGCGTGGCAGCCGGCAGCGTCCTGGGACTGTTCAGGGGCCAGGGCGGCCTGGGGGCGGCCATCCAGGATTCGATGGACCGGGGCAGAGCTTTCATCGACGGGGCGCTGGAGGCAGGCCACAGCCTGCTGGATCAGCTGCTGCCCTGGTAAGGCAACGAACGGCGCAGAAAGGACACGGAACAGGATGGCAAAATCAAAGCTGGTCAAAGCCAATGAGAAGATCGCCCGGCAGGTGACAGGGGCGTTTGACAAGATCGAAAACGCTGTGGTGGGCGGTTACACTAAAATTGAGGATGCTTTTGTGGACCAGTACCTGACCCAAGACGGGGAGACGGTGGCCCAGGCCAAAGAACGGCTCCGGCAGGAACAGGCCCGGCGGGAGAAGGAAGCCCGGGACGCCCACAGGTAAATCCATAAAAACGGCAGAGCACACCTGTACAAAGGCGCTCTGCCGTTTTGTTTTTGTCATGGCTGCTGGCGGGCGGCCCCCCGCAGGCGGTATTCCCGGGGGGTGCAGCGGTAAAACCGCCGGAACTGCTGGGAGAAATTGCTGGGGCTGTCAAAGCCGCAGGCCGCGGCCACCTGCGCGATGCTCTCGTCGGGGCGGGCCAGCAGGATGTCGGCCCCCTGCATGATGCGGTATTTCAGCAGGTACTGCATGGGCGGGATGTGGATGGTCTTTTGGAAGCAGCGCAGGCATTCCCGCTCGCCGATGCCGGCAGCCCGGGCGATGTCTGCCAGGGTCAGCCCGTGGGAAAAGTTCTCCTGGATGCAGGTGAGCATCTGCTGCATCCGCACTTCGTCCAGGTTGGAGCGGAGCGGCCCCGCCTCCTGGAAATCGGAGGCATAGTGGCGGTACAGGGCCATGCAGACCGCCGACAGCTTGTCCCGCACCACAAATTCATAGCCGGGACGCTCGGCGGCCAGGGCGTTGCAGGCCTCCCGGAACGCCTGGATGGCGCCGGTGTCGGCCTCCCGGTCCAGTTTGAAGGCCCGGAAGGCGTAGCAGTCCAGCAGGGGAAGGATGTACTTTTTGGCAAAGACGGTGTCCTTGCCGCCGGTGATCAGATCGGCGCTGAACACCGCCGAACGGATCTCACAGAAAGTGCTGGTGTTGGCGCTGTGCAGGACCCCTCCGTTGAAGGCGATGCAGTCCCCCTCGGCCAGCTCGTACCGGACCCCCGGCGTCTCGGCGGTCAGCTGGCCCGAAAGGATGTAGATGACCTCCAGATCGTCGTGCCAGTGCCAGGGCAGCGCGTGGTCGGGGTCGGGGGAATAACACTCGGCATAGCCTGCGCAGGGGAAATCCAGGGTGCCGTGGGGCTGCAGCTCCCGGCGCTGGGGGGTGATGTTCAGATCGGGGTTGATCCCGCAGACTTTCAGACCCATAGTCGGCCTCCTTTTTGTCGTTTCTTTTATAGTATACGGCGTTTTATGGATTGAATCAAGAGGAACTTGGCGGTATTCTAGATACGCTTGGAAACCCTGTCCGGCCGCGCAGGCCACGGGGCGCGCAGGAAAGAACATCAGGAGGAAACACTATGGTACATTTGTTGCTTGGGGTCATCTATTTGGCCTTCATCAGTCTGGGTCTGCCCGACTCGCTGCTGGGTTCGGCCTGGCCGTCCATCTATGGGGAGCTGGGGGTGCCGGTCTCGTTTGCAGGGGTGATCTCGATGATCATTTCGGCGGGGACCATCGTCTCCAGCCTGGGCAGCGACCGTCTGACCCGGGCCCTGGGCCCCGGCCGGGTGACGGCCTGCAGTGTGGCTTTGACGGCGGCGGCCCTGTTTGGATTTTCCACCTCCACGTCCTTCTGGATGCTGTGCCTGTGGGCGGTGCCCTATGGCCTGGGCGCCGGCAGTGTGGACGCGGCCCTGAACAACTATGTGGCGATCCACTATGCCAGCCGGCACATGAGCTGGCTGCACTGCATGTGGGGCGTGGGCACCCTGGTGGGCCCCAACCTGATCAGCTACGCCCTGTCCGGCGGACAGGGCTGGCAGATGGGCTACCGGTACATCTCCCTGCTGCAGGTGGTGCTGACCGCTGTCCTGATCTTCAGCCTGCCTTTGTGGAAGCGCCAGCCCGGCGCCGCCGGCCAGCAGGAGGACGGCCAGACCCACGAGGCGCTGTCCCTGGGGCAGACTCTGCGCATCCCCGGCGCCAAAAACGCCATGGTAGCCTTCTTCTGCTACTGCGCCGTTGAGCAGACCGCCGGACTGTGGGCGGGCAGTTACCTGGTGCTGCACAGCGGCCTTTCGGCTGAGCGGGCGGCCCAGCTGGTCAGCCTGTTCTACATCGGCATCACGGTGGGCCGGGCGGCCTGCGGCTTTATCACCACTGCCCTTGGGGATGTGCGGATGGTGCGCCTGGGGCAGGGGATCATCCTGGCGGGGGTGGCTGCCATGCTGCTGCCCTCGGGCTGGGCGGCCCAGGCGGGCCTTGTCCTGATCGGTCTGGGCTGCGCCCCCATCTACCCCAGCATGATCCATGCCACCCCGGCCCGGTTTGGGGCTTCCCGCTCCCAGGCGGTGATCGGCCTGCAGATGGCCAGCGCCTATGTGGGCACCTGCCTGATGCCGCCCCTCTTTGGCCTGATCGCCCAAAACATCACCATCAGCCTGATGCCGCTGTACCTGCTGGCCATCCTGGTGCTGATGACCGTGATGAACGAGGGCGCCAACCGGGCGGCCAGCCGCCAGTCGGTCCTGCGGGCCGCACGGCAGCGCGCATCCTGAAAAGAGAGATTCAGCCGCAAGCAGCAGATGGGGCCTGCCCCTCTGCTGCTTTTTTGTGCAGCGGAAGGTTTTCCGCCCCCTTGACAGAAGCGCGGCGGGATGCTATACTGAACATCGTTCAGTTTGAGGTGGTGAGACAGTATGAATACCGTGGTGACATCCAGAGAGGACATTTTGCAGCACAGCCGCCAGCTGATCCAGCGGCAGGGCTGGGGTGCGGTGAGCATCCGTACGGTGGCCCAGGCCTGCGGGGTGTCGGTGGGATCGATCTACAATTATTTCGGTTCCAAGGCCGAGCTGGTGGGCGCCGTGGTGGAAAGCGTATGGCAGGAGATCTTCCGGCTGCCCCAGGGGACAGAGGGCTTTGCAGATACGGCGGCCTGCGTGTCCTGGCTGTATGGGCGGATGGAGTACGGGAGCAGGGCCTATCCGGGCTTTTTTACCCTCCACGCCCTGCGCTTTACCGGCGACGAAAAGCAGGACGGGCGGCGCCGGATGCAGCGGGCCTGGCAGCAGCTGCTGGACGCCCTGTGCGCCGTGCTGCGGCAGGACCCCCGGGTGCGTCCCGGCGCGTTTGACAGCCGCTTCACGCCGGAACGGTTCGCGGACGTGCTGTTTTCTCTGATGCTCTCGGCCATGCTGCGGCAGGACTTCGACTATGCCCCGGCGCTGGAGATCATCCGCCGCACCCTCTACTGAGGCACCGCCGCAAGGCGGCTTTTTTGCCCATGAACTTGAACATTGTTCATAACAGGGCCGGGCGGAAACGCCCGGCGGGAGAACCAGGGAGGCTGATACAATGCAGGCTGTTATGGAAACGCTTTTTGACGCGGTCTATTTGATCTCGGTCATCACCATCGGGGTGCTGATGATCCGGCAGAGCAGGCCGGGCAGCCAATACCGGCTGTTCGGCTGGATGGCGGTGGTTCTGGGGGCGGGGGATTCGTTCCACCTGGTGCCCCGGGCGGTGGCCCTGTGCACCACCGGGCTGGAACATTACACGGCGGCCCTGGGGGCTGGCAAGTGGATCACATCCATCACCATGACGGTATTCTATCTGCTGCTGTACCATGTGTGGCGCAAGCGCTACCAGATCGCCGGCCGGCGCGGCCTGACCGCTGCGGTGTACGGGCTGGCCGGGCTGCGGGTGCTGCTGTGCATGATGCCCCAAAACCAGTGGCTGCGCGCGGACGCGCCCCTCAGCTGGGGTATTGCCCGCAACGTCCCCTTTGCGGCGCTGGGGCTGGTGATCATCTGCCTGTTTTACCGCAGTGCCAAACAGCACAAGGACCGCGCCTTCCGCTGGATGTGGCTGACCATCGTGCTGAGCTTTGGCTTTTATATCCCGGTGGTGCTGTGGGCTGACGCCGTGCCCATGATTGGGATGCTGATGATCCCCAAGACCTGCGCCTATGTGTGGACGGTGCTGATCGGCTACTTCGCAATGAAACAGGAACAGAAAGGAAAGGAAAACTGACCATGAAACGCTACATCCATACCGCCCTTCTCTATGCCGTGCTGGCCATGGCGGGAGAGGTGTTTTACCGGGAGTTCACCCGCTTCACCGGCTACACCGGAAAGACGGCCCTCTCTGTGGTGCATACCCACTATTTCCTGCTGGGTATGGTGTTCTTCCTGCTGCTTCTCCTGCTGGAAAAGAGCTTCCGCTTTACCACCCACAAGACCGGGCCGGTGCTGGCCGTCTACCACGCGGGGCTGAACCTGACCGCCCTGATGCTGGCGGTCCGCGGGGTGGTGCAGGTACTGGGCAGCCCTCTGTCCTCCGGGCTGGATGCAGCCATCTCGGGCATTGCGGGGATCGGCCACATCCTGCTGGGGGTCAGCCTGGTGCTTGTGCTGCTGCAGATCAGGGACAGCGTCATCGGAACACGGGTATAACAAAACCAAGGCGGCAGGCCGCCCGGCAGCTGGTATGCGCCAGCCCGGGCAGCCTGCTGTTTTTTGAAGCTATTTTACAAGACTGCCGGCCCGCGGTATGGTATAATACCGGTAGGACAGACGGCGAGGGGGCGGACAGATGAAGCAAGGGACGCGCCGAGTGGTCTACGATGGCCAGCTGCGTCTGGTGGCTTCTGTTCTGATTCTGGGGGAACCTTTTACCTGGCGCACCGGGGTGGGTACGGCTCTCACTTTGGCGGGACTGCTTTTGTCCCAGCGCAAGGCCGGGATGGAAAAAAGAGAAGTCTGAAAGCGCTTGCTCCTTGGTTGCGTTCTGCGGAGAACGTGCTATAATAATAAGGCAGGACAAACCCATAAAAATGATTGCCAGGAGAGGCTTTTCTATGATAAAAATTGATTTGATCACCGGCTTTTTAGGGGCGGGGAAGACCACCTTCATCCAGAAATATGCCCGCTGGCTGATGGACCAGGGGCAGAAGATCGGCATTCTGGAAAACGACTATGGCGCGGTGAATGTGGATATGATGCTGCTGCAGGGGCTGGAAGGCCCCCAGTGCGACCTGGAGATGATTTCGGGCGGATGCTGCGCCGACTGCCATAAGCGGCGGTTCCGCACCAAGCTGATCGCCATGGGGATGCTGGGCTATGACCGGGTGCTGGTGGAGCCGTCGGGCATCTATGACGTGGATGAGTTCTTTGACGCCCTCTGTGAATCCCCGGTGGACCGCTGGTATGAGCCGGGCAGCGTGATCACCATTCTGGACGCCTGCCTGGAGGAGGACCTGTCCGGAGAGGCGGAATACCTGCTGGCCAGCGAGGCTGCCAGCGCCGGCTGCGTCGTGCTGAGCCGGACCCAGGAGGCCGGCGCCGGGCAGGCCGCCGCCACGGTGGCCCATCTGGACCGGGCGCTGGAAGCGGCGGGATGCAGCCGCCGGTTTTCCGGCGGGGAGGACGTTTTGGCCAAAAACTGGGATGACCTCACCGACCGGGACTTTGCCCGCCTGGCGGCCTGCGGCTGGAAGCAGGCCAGCTGCCCCAAACGCATGCTGGAAACGGCGGGGGGCTTCGAGTCGGCCTACTTCCTCCATGTGGACCTGCCGGCCCCGATGCTGCGCCAGCGGGTGAAGGATCTGTGGTCGGACGCGGCCTGCGGCAGGATCTTCCGGGTCAAGGGCTTCCTGCCGGCAGAGGACGGGTGGCTGGAGCTGAACGCCACCCCGGACAGCCTGACCCTCCGCCCCATCCCCCAGGGACAGGAAGTCATCATCGTCATCGGGGAGGGGCTGGACAGACAGCGCATCGCAGATCATTTGGGGGCGGAACTGCCCGCCTGATGGATACAAGTTGACATTTCCCTTTGTGTGTGGTATAATGACCTCAATTTGTACAGAAAGGGAGGTGCAACAGCTCGATGGAAGACAGTTCGGATGGGGATCCCCATACGGCCGCCTTTGTTTCTCCTCGGCGTGTTATGAATCGGATGAATTTATAAGGCATAGTCTGCACTTTTTCAAGCTGCGGGCTGTGCTTTTTTGCGTTCAAAACTTTTATGACATAGATAGGAGAAATAATTGTTATGATTGGTGCTTTGATTTTACAAGCCGTTCTGATCGCGGTCAACGCGCTTTTTGCAAGCTCGGAGATCGCGGTGATCTCGATGAGCGAGGGCCGGCTCAAGATGCTGGCGGAGGAGGGCGACAAGCGCGCGAAAAAGCTGCTGTCCCTCACCGAGCAGCCCTCCAAGTTCCTGGCTACCATCCAGGTGGCCATCACCCTGGCCGGCCTGATGGGCGGCGCCTTTGCGGCGGAAAACTTTGCCGATCCCATCGTTGACCTGATCCTTTCGCTGGGGGTGGCCATTCCCCGCAGCGCCCTGCACTCGGCCGTGGTGGTGCTGATCACCCTGGTGCTGACCTATTTCAGCATCGTCTTTGGCGAGCTGGTGCCCAAGCGCCTGGCGATGAAAAAGACCGAGAGCCTCTCGCTGAGCCTGGCGGGCATCCTCTTTTTTATGTCCAAGATCTGTGCGCCTCTGGTCTGGCTGCTGACCGCTTCCACCAACGTGATGCTGCGGGCCCTGGGCATCGACCCCAACCAGAATGAGGAGATCGTCACCGAGGACGAGATCAAGATGAAGCTGATGGAGGGCGCCCAGCAGGGTACCATCGAGACGGACGAAAACGAGATCATCCAGAACGTCTTTGAACTGAACGATACCACTGCCGAGGAGGTCAGCACCCGCCGCAGGGATGTGGTGTGCCTCTACCTAGAGGACGATATGGACGTCTGGGCCAAGACCATCCGGGACAGCCACTATACTTACTTCCCGGTGTGCGGCGAGAGCCAGGACGATGTGGTGGGCGTGCTGAATACCAAGGATTATTTCCGGCTGGACGACCTGTCCCGCCGTTCGGTGATGAAGAACGCCGTGGATAAACCCTTCTTTGTGCCTGAGGGCATCCGGGCCGACGCTCTGTTCAGCCGGATGAAGCAGGAGCGCAAATACTTTGCCATCGTCATCGACGAGTACGGCGGCATGAGCGGCATCGTGACGGTCCACGACCTGATGGAAGAGCTGGTGGGCGACATGGATGACGAGGACACCGTCCGCCAGGTGGAGATCCGCCAGCTGGGCGACAGCCGCTGGGAGATCCGCGGTTCGGCCGACCTGGAGGAAGTGGCTGAAAAGCTGGATGTCCAGCTGCCCACCGATGAGCACGAGACGTTCAACGGTCTGGTGTGCGGTATCGTGGGCCGGGTGCCCGACGAAGGGGAGCAGTTCACCTGCGAGGGCTATGGCCTCAGGATCAACGTCAAAAACGTGGCGGGCCACCGCGTGGATACGGCCGTGGTGGAAAAGACCCGGCCCGATGTGCCGCCCCAGCAGCAGGACGAGGACTGAGAGACGCACAGCGCCGGCTGAAATCAAGATTCCCGCTTGATTTTGCGCCGAAATACAGTATAATAAGAAAAGCTATTGGCTTATTGTATGGAATATGACCGGCGCAAGGTCATCAAATGGGGAGGATTGGAATGGATCGAACCTATATTTCCGAAGTCCGTGAACACATCGGCGAGGCCGTCAAGGTCCAGGGCTTCATTGAAAATCTGCGCAGCAGCAAGGCGATGGCCTTCATCGTGCTGAAGGATATCACCGGCAAGCTGCAGATCACCATTGAAAAAGAGGATCACCCGGATCTGGTGGACACCATCGACCGGCTGACCGGCGACTCGGTCGTCACGGTGGTGGGCAAGGTGATGGCCAACGATTATGTCAAGATGGGCGGCATCGAGATGATCCCCGACACCATCCAGATCGAGAGCATTGCCGACCCGCTGCCCATCGTCCGCAAGGAGATCGCCGCCACCAAGAAAAAGAAGGCGGTAGAGCGCTCCAGCATCGACCAGCGGATTGATTACCGCTGGATCGACCTGCGCACCGACGAGAACCAGCTGATGTTCAAGGCCCAGACCGTCATGGTGGCCGCCATGCGGCAGTACCTGCTGGACCGCCACTTCATCGAGATCCACACCCCCAAGCTGATCGCTGCTGCCAGCGAGAGCGGCTCGGAAGTGTTCAAGGTGGATTACTTTGACCGCAATGCCTACCTGGCCCAGAGCCCGCAGTTCTACAAGCAGATGGCCATGGCCAGCGGCTTTGAGCGGATCTTCGAGGTAGGGCCTGTGTTCCGTGCCGAGAAGTCTTACACCAACAAGCATACCACCGAGTTCACCGGCTTTGACCTGGAGTTCAGCTACATCCATTCCTTCCGGGACGTGATGCAGATGGAGGAGGGCCTGCTGAAGGCCGCTCTGCAGGCGGTCAAGGACGCCTACGGCCAGGAAATCGAGGAGACCTTCGGCCTGCCGGTGGTGGTGCCGGAGACTCCCTTCCCGGTGGTCAAGCTGGCCGACCTGTACAAGGGCCTGGAGGAAGACTTTGGCTACACGGTGGATGAGTCGGAAAAGGGCGATCTGACCACCGAGGCCGAGCGCCTGAGCTACGACTGGGTCAAAAAGCACTATGGCCATGAATTCCTGTTCGTCACCGACTATGCCGCCGACAAGCGGGCTTTCTACCATATGCGGGACGAAAACGGCGTGCCCCAGGGTTATGACCTGATCTGGCGCGGGGTGGAGATCACCACCGGCGCCCAGCGTGAGCACCGCTACGAAGTGCTGAAAAAGCAGGCGGAGGAGAAGGGCCTGGGCGAGGACATCAAGTTCTATCTGGAGTTCTTCCGCTACGGCTGCCCGCCCCACGGCGGCTTTGGCCTGGGCGTGGACCGCCTGACCATGCTGCTGGTCGGCTTGAGCATCAAGGAATGCATGTTCCTGTTCCGCGGTCCCAACCGTCTGACTCCGTGACGGAGCGGTCCGGCTGCGCGGTATATGTGATACAAAAGGGACGCCTCCCGGCGGGGGCGTCCTCTTTTTTTGCCGGGCGGCGCTTGCAAAAGCCAGCGTTTTGTGCTACTATAAACAAAGCGATGTATAAAACGCGATGACGGAGAAAGTATCCGCGGCGCGCCTGGTCCCAGAGAGGAGCTCCACCGGCTGAAAGGGCTCCCGGAGGCGGCAGCGGGGAAGTTCGCTCCCGAGCGGCCTGCGGGAAAGGCGGTTTTCGGCTGCCCGGTAGTGCGGGACGGCGTGCCCCGTTACGGCGTTTGAGTGCCGTGCAGCTTCGCACCTGCGCGGAATTTGGGTGGTACCACGGAGTATTCGACAGGGCTCCGTCCCTTGGCTGGCTTTGGCCGGCAGGGGACGGGGCCCTTTTCTGTTCCGTCCCGAAGCAACAAGAGAGCTTTGAAAAAGGAGAGGAAATGTATGCAGGCAATCATAGATGAGCTGGCAAAGCAGGCCCAGGCAGACCTGGCGCAGGTGTCCTCCAAAGAGACCCTGGCGGCTTTCTGGCAGAAGTACCTGAGCAAGAACGGACAGATCCCCGCCCTGATGAAGGATCTGCGCACGGTGGCCCCCGCCGACCGTCCCGCCATGGGCAAGGCCGTCAACCAGCTGAAACAGAAGGTGCAGGCGGATTATGACCAGGCAGCCGCCCGGGTCAACCAGCTGGAGCTGGCCGCCCGCAACGCCGCCGAAACGGTGGATATCACCCTGCCCGCCAAGGTGCGCCCCACCGGCGGGCTGCATCCCCTGACGTTGGTTCGCAACCAGATCATCGACGCTTTTGCAGGGATGGGCTTTGAGATCTATGAGGGCCCCGAGATCGAGGACGACGATCACTGCTTCACCCGGCTGAACGTGCCCAAGGATCACCCCGCCCGGGATATGCAGGATACCTTCTATCTGTCCGACGAACTGCTGCTGCGCACCCAGACCTCCACCGGCCAGATCCGCACCATGGACGCCGAAAAGCCCCCCATCAAGGTGCTGGTGCCCGGCCGGGTGTTCCGTTCGGATTCGGACGCCACCCACAGCCCCATGTTCCACCAGATGGAGGGCCTTGTGGTGGACAAGGGGATCACCCTGTGCGATCTGCAGGGTATGCTGGACGTGTTCGTCCAGCGCCTGTTCGGCAGCGAGGTGCGCACCCGTCTGCGCCCCTCTTACTTCCCCTTCACCGAACCCAGCGTTGAGGTGGATGTCAGCTGCTTTGCCTGCCATGGCAAGGGCTGCAGCCTGTGCAAGCACACCGGCTGGATCGAGATCCTGGGCGGCGGCGTGGTCAACCAGAAGGTGCTGCGCAACTGCAACATCGATCCCGAGGTCTACTCCGGCATCGCCTTCGGCATCGGCATCGAGCGCATCGCCATGCTGAAGTATGGCATCAACAACATCGGTCTGATGTTTGAGAACGACCTGCGGTTCCTTGGGCAGTTCCATGAATAAGAGGGAGGATGGGTTAAGATGAAAGTACCTTTCAGCTGGTTGAAGGAATTGGTAGAGATCGACATTACGGCCCAGGAGCTGGAGGACCGCCTCTTTTCCTGCGGCTTTGAGGTGGAGGAGCGGATCGACCTGTCCGCTGAAATCCACAAGGTGGTGGTGGGCGTCATCACCTCCATCGAAAAACAGGAGGGCACCCACCTGAGCAAGTGCATCGTGGACTGCGGCGACTACGGCCATGAGATCCACATCACCACCGGTGCGCCCAACATTTTTGTGGGGGCCCATGTCCCCGCCGCTCTGGACGGCGCCACCTTGCCCGGCGGCATCCAGATCAAAAAGCGAATGATGCAGGGCTTTGAATCCAACGGTATGCTGTGCTCGGGGGAGGAGCTGGGCCTGAACGATGATCTGTACCCCGGCGCAGACGTCTATGGGCTGCTGATCCTGCCGGAGGACACCGTCCCCGGCGCGGACATCTGCCCCATCGTCGGTCTGGATGATTCCATCTTTGACATCTCCATCACCGCCAACCGCCCCGACTGCCAGTCCATCCTGGGCATCGCCCGGGAGGTGGCTGCGGTGCTGCACAAGCCCCTGCATATGCCTGCCACCGACTACCAGACTGTGTGCGAGCCCGACGCTCCCATCTCGGTGACGGTGGAGGCCCCCGACCTGTGCCCCCGCTATATGGCCCACTACGTCCGCAACATCCGGATGGGCCAGTCGCCCCGGTGGCTCAAGCGGCATCTGGCCCTGTGCGGCCTGCGCTCCATCAGCAACGTGGTGGATATCACCAACCACACCCTGCTGGAGATGGGCCAGCCCATGCACGCCTTCGACCTGGACAAGGTGGCTGGGCGCTGCATCGACGTCCGCCGCGCCCGTCCCGGGGAGAAGATCGTCACCCTGGACGAAAAAGAGTTCACCCTGGGGGAGAACAACCTGGTGATCTGCGACGCGGAAAAACCTGTGGCCCTGGCCGGCGTCATGGGCGGCGCCAACTCGGGGATGGATGAGAACACCACCAGCCTGCTGTTCGAGTGCGCCACCTTCGCCCGTGACTCGGTGCGCAAGACCAGCCGCGCCCTGGGCCAGTCCAGTGACTCCTCGGCCCGCTATGAGAAGGGTGTGGATTTCGGTTCTCCCCAGCTGGGCCTGGCCCGCGCCCTGCACCTGATCCAGCAGCTGGACTGCGGCGATATCACCACTCTGGCCTTCGACTGCACCGACGGCCGCTCCACCCAGCGCAAGGTGATCACCACCACCCCCGAAAAGATCTGCGCCGTTCTGGGCATCCGCGTGCCCGATCCGGATATGATCGACATTCTGACCCGCCTGAACTTTGAAGTGACGGTGGAGGACGGCCAGTGGAAGGTCAGCGTCCCGCCCTACCGGGAGGACGTGGAGGGCTATCCCGACCTGGCCGAGGAGGTTATCCGGGAATATGGTTATGACCACATCGTGCCCACCTTCCTCAAGACAGGGGCCATCACCAATGGCGGATTGAACAGCGAGCAGAAGCGCGCCCTCAAGGTCAAGCGGATGCTGGCCGGTCAGGGCTTCTTCGAGGCGTCCACCCTGGCGTTCTATTCCACCGCCGAGCTGGATATGCTGCACATTCCCGCGGATGACCCCGCCCGCAAGGTGATCCGCATCCTCAACCCCATCAGTGAAAATCTGTCGGTGATGCGCACCATGCTGGCACCCTCCATGCTCAATGTCATTGTGGACAACCTGAAAAAGGGCAACGGCGCCGGCCGCCTGTTTGAGATGGCCCCCGTCTATCTGCCCAAGAGCCTGCCCCTGACTGAACGCCCCGACGAGCGTCAAACCCTCTGCATGGGCGTCTTTGGGCCCGGGGAGGACTTCTTCACCGTCAAGGGCGCACTGGAGGCGCTGGCTGCGTCGCTGGGCCTCAGTTTCACCTATGAGCGGGAGACCGGTACGCCCTGGCTGCATCCCGGCATCGCCGCTTCGGTCTGGTGCAAGGGCAAGCGTCTGGGTGTCTTTGGTAAGCTGTCCAATGAGATCAACGCCGAGCTGAAGATCGCCAAGGATGAGAAGGAGAACCAGAACATTTATCTGGCCGAGCTGGATTATGAGGCGCTGTCCGACTGTGCCGAGAACGATCTGCATTACCAGCCCATCAGCCCCTATGCGCCGGTCAAGCGGGACCTGGCTTTGGTCTGCGATGAGGCGGTCACCTGCGGGGAGATCGAGGACACCATCCGCAAGGCCAGCCCCCTGGTCAGCGGCGTCAGCCTGTTTGATATCTACCGCGGCAAGAATCTGGGCGAGGGCAAAAAGAGTATGGCTTTCTCGGTGGTGCTGGCCGATCCCAAGGCCGAACTGGATGCCGAACAGGTGGACCGTGCCATCAAGAAGATCCTGGGCAACCTGAAGTACAAGCTGAACATCGAGATCCGTTGAGAAAAGGAGATCGCCGGTATGGAACGTTTTAAGAAAGTGTATACGCAGGGGGCGCTGGATGTGGTGGAGGTCTGGGTGGACACCGAGACCGGTGTGAACTATCTGTACCACAGGAATGGAAACACGGGAGGGCTGACGGTCCTGCTGGATAAGGACGGCAAGCCGGTGGTCACCTCCAACACCTGATACCTACCTTATTATAAGTATAAGGATACAGGGCTTTTGGCCCTGGCAAACATTGGGCTGCCTGTGCGCTGCATAGGCGGCCCTTTTTCTGTCCAGAATAGGGGAGCGGGGATGTAGGGAAGGAAAGAAAGGAAAAGTCCGTCTTTTTTTGCAAAAAAGGGTTGACAAAAGTCCCAGGGTGTAGTATTATATTCGAGCGCTCCACGGGGCGCCCACAAAACGCAAAAGA
>MHCFR04200__coassemble_135_pt1 | contig 87567 bp, 81 predicted proteins | sample MHCFR04200__metabat2_high_PE_011 | metagenome-assembled genome bin MHCFR04200
CTGGCGATGGCTACTATTTTTTCTGCAGAAGGAGCCTGGAAGGAATCCTGGCCCTCCTGGTTCTGGTCCAGCTTTTGATAGGCGTCATAGGCCTGCTGGAAAAAGGACTGATAGCTTTTCAGGGCCTGCTGATAGTTTTCCAGACTGCCGGACAAACGGGAAGCAGCAGCGCTGATATCGGACTGGCACTGGATGTCCCAATCAAGGTTTTTGACAGTGCTGGAGAAGTTGCTTTGGATTTCCTCGATCTGTGAAGCAATGCTGGTCCAGGAATCCTCCAGCTGTTTCATGCCCGCAAACTGTACGTAGACACGCGGCATATGTAAAGCCTCCTTTTACCCTGTTTCGGTGCTGCCTGTCTGCTGTATCAGAAGGAGCCGATGGAACCGCCCATCGAAGCGCCCAGGGAAGCGGCCAGAGCGGCTGCCTTCTCGGCGGCCTCCTCGTCCTCCCGCTGGATCCTTCTGGCACAGGTGCGGATGGTATCGGCCAGGGTGGACATCTGAGACCGGGTCTGGGTCATTTCGCTGCGCAGAGCCGTCAGTTTAGCCAGAAAAGCTTCTGCGGCTTCTCCTTTCCAAACGGTGCGGCAGTCCTGCTCCATTTGCTGCAGTTTCTGGATCTGACTGGCCAGCTGGCTGGCCTGATCGGAGATTTCGTCTGCCTGGGACATCACTTTAGAATAATTGATCCGGAATTTCATGTTGCAGATTCCTCCTTTGCGATCATTACATCAAAACAAGCTGTGCTCCATCCGCAATGCCCAGCTGCCGGAAGCTGCATTCCTGGCGCAGGGCTGTGCCGTCAGCCTTGTCAAAGAGGGACAATTCCTCTGTACCTTGCTGAACGCCATATTCTGAGCACAGAATACGGGCCATCAACTGCTGCACATGCGCAACAGGCAGCGAGTCCGGTACGATAAAATCATAGACATTGCCCAAGGCAGGAACGGTGACAGCAACAGATATTTTTTTCATGAAAGTCACCACCCAATTTCTACGGCTTTGCCGTCGGTCACAAAATAGCCTGTATCTTTGCGGGCCTTCTGGAGGAACGGCAGCGTGCTGATCCCGGCGGCAGCTTCATAGCAGCCTGGCGCAATGAGAGCGCTGCCCGCGCTGGAAACCAAGTGAAGGAACAGGCTGTCCAGGTTGGTTCCACCGTTCACATCACAGCCGCAGATAAAGCTGATGCCATACTGAGGGCCGTCAATATAGCGGAACACCTTCCGCAGGAAGGCGGCCTGCTGGTCTGTTATTTCTTCAAAGAAGGCGTGGAACTCTGCAATCAGCACAAACAAATGATGCCTGCGGCTTGTTTCCTCCTCCAGCCGGCGGTTCAGTTCGGGTTTCAGATCTTCGATCCAGCCATCCAGATCTTCCAGGGTTTGAATGTAGCGGCAGGCAGGGAAGGCCTGCGCAGCAGAGGCTAGGAGACCGGATCGGTTATCGATCAGCACGACGGTGCGGTCTGGCTGAAGGAAAATGGTGCGGAGGGTTTCCTGCAGCCGGCCAGCCAGATGACTCTGGTCGGCGGCGTAGATGCAGACATTGCTGGTTTCTGCTAGAGAAATGCCATACAGCATGGCGCCGGACAGGGAGGTGGCCAGGATCAGGTTCTCAGGACTGTCCTCACAGGGGGCAGGACGGGGAACAGAAGGAGCTGCAAAGCTGTCCTCTGTGGGAGAGAAGGATGCAGGCTGGGAGCTGCTCTGTCCGTCGTTCAGCTGAAGGGGTAGGAAACCATGCCATTCCGCTGCGATCTTTTTGTACTGCTCACAGATAGCCGAGGTGCGGGCTGTTTCGTTTTCGCCATCCACACCTAGAGCCAGTTGGAATTCCACTGCTTCCTTGCCGTCAGCCATCAGGCCCCGGCCCGGCACATGAACCGGGATAAAGGCAGGGCGCAGATTCAAAATATCCAGATAGGCATTGGGATCATTCATGTGCAGCACGAACTGCGTGGAAATGGATTCAGCGGTTTTATAGTGAATCGAGTTCTTGGCCGTTCCGGTAATGACAAAGTAGACGCCCAGCGTGCTGCCGGCTCCAACGAGCTGGGCAAACTGCTCCGACAGATCCATGTATTTCTCCCGGAAGGCCGCATAGTGATCCAGCAAAACCACGATGGCAGGCAGAGGCTCTTTGCCAAGGGAGCGGTAATCTGCAAACGAGCCGCAATGGTTGGCGGCAAAAAGCTGTTTGCGCTCATCCAGAATACTGGACAGCAGTGTGTACAGGCCAGCCACTTTTTCCGCTTCGTCTGCAAAGACCACGCCGCCGGTGTGGGGCAGCCGATCCAGATAACCCAGGCTGCGGCCTCCAAAATCCATCACGTAGAAATTCAGTTCCTGGGGCGTATAGCCATACTGAACCACCATCGAAAAAACCAGCGTTTGCAGGAAGGTGGTTTTTCCGGTACCGCTGGCGCCGTAAAGGGCGATGTGCCCCGTCCGGGCAAAATCCACCGTCAGGGGCCTCTGCTCCTGGGCATAGACATAGTCGACCATGCCCAGCGTTGCGGTCGCCAGACCCCTGCGGCCTGCGGAAATGGAAAACAGCAGGATCTTTTCGGGCAAAACAACCAGCCACAGCGGTTTGACCGAAAGGCCTTTTTTCTGGCCCAGTGCCGTCAGCTCGGCCACCACAGCTTCCAGCTGGGTCTTGTCGGTCTTTTCAGCCACGTCCAGTTTTGCAGTATCTACTGGATTGGCGGTGTGATCGGTCATCTGAACGGTGATTTCGTCATCGGGCATATAGGTCCGCGTGGGGGCGTATTCGGCACCGCTGTATCCCGACTGGATGCACTCATAAATTTCATCGTATCCCACTTGCAGGTACATTCGGCCCGGATTTTTAATCATGGCTGCGTCCGGCTTGTTCAGCACATCGGTACTGTCCTGTTTGTCTGCCACCCGCAGGCAGATTTTGAAGTGGGAGTTACTCATAATCTGGGGGTCCACAATGCCGGCCGGCTTCTGGGTGGCCAGAATCAGGTGAATGCCCAGGCTGCGGCCCACCTGGGCCACGTTGATCAGCTGGGTCAAAAATTCTGGCTGCTGGGTCTTGAGCTGGGCAAACTCATCCACAATGATAACCAGATGGGGCAGCGGTTTGCTGAGCCGCCCGGCTTTATAATATTTGTGGTAAGAGTTGATATCGATTTTGTCCACACCCAGCGTGCTGGCGGCCTGGTTGAAGCAGATCTTGCGTGCGTTGATTTCTGCCTGCAGGGAGACCAGCGCACGGTAGAGGATGCTGCCCGACAGGTCGGAAATGGTGGCGGCCAGATGGGGCAGGCCCGGAGAATTCTTTTTGGCCATAAAGGGCCGCGCCATGTCGCCGCCCTTGAAATCCACCAGAACAAAAGCCACTTCTTTGGGGCTGAAATGAATGGCCAGGGACAGTACAAAGGCCTGAAGAAATTCACTCTTACCCGAACCGCTGGTGCCGGCCACCAGGCCGTGGCACCCGTGGTAATCCTGGTGGATGTCCAGGCTGAATACTTCGCCGCCGGCCATCACACCGATGGGCGCAGCCAGGGATTTGGCAGAATTGTTGTTGTCCCAGTAGGTTTCAACATCCAGGTCTTTTACATTGCCCGCTTTGTACATCTGCAGGAAGGAAATGCGATCCACAATACCCAGGCTTCGGGTGTCATACTGGATGGGAAGCTGGGACAGCAGGCCGGCAAAGTCTTGCATCCGTTTGGTCTGCAGGGAGTCCAGCGTGAAGGGAATGAACCGGTTTTTGTTTTCATTCCGGATGTAGAAGCCGGTGCGAGAGGTATCGCTCTGGATAATCGTCTTGCAGGAACGGGGCAGTTCGGTGATATCCCCATAGGCAAACAGGGTGGTAATGCCGACGTCATTCTGGGGATCATTCATGTAGCGCAGCAGTGCCTCCCGCTCGATCAGGGACGGGTGCATCACCAGCACGACATAATGGGGAACAGGAGCTTTACCTTTGCTTTCCTGATTTTTCCGGGTTTGGATTTCTTCATCAATGGCGCTGAATACAAAATGCACCTCATCCGAAGTGGTGGCAAAATAGCGGATTTTTTTGTCATCGCTCCACACATGGGGTACATCTTTGAACATCTCAAACCGGTGGGCCTGCTGGGGCGGCACAACAAAAACCAGCTTGGCTTCATTGTAGGGATGCAGGGCAATGATATTGAGGATGATGGATTCCAGCAGGGTATATAGGTTCGCCTGATCGCCGATCAGGCCGATGGTCTGACTGCTGCCCAGGTCCAGAGTCATGGGAACATCCGACAGTACACTGTATTTTTGAACCAGCTGGCCTGGCAGCACACTCAACTTATCAGGATGCAGCTGGAAGCCAACTTTGGGAATTTTGATTTTCAATTTGGACGGACGGCTGCCAATCCCCAGGCGCACCCGCAAAAAGTCTTCATCCTGTACTGAGCGCTCCCACAGACGCAGTCGGTTGACCTCATTATCCAGCATAGCGCAGAGGGTCTCCGGGGGAGGATTCAGGGTTTGGCCCAGCAGCTTGACAGCATGGCTCTCTTTTTCAGCCAGGATCTGGTCAATCTCTTGAATATAGGCTGTATAGCGTGCTTCCCGGTATGCGGTATCGGCGGCCAGCCGCTTTTTTTGATAATTGCGCAGCAGAGTGGGCCAAAGCAAAGAACCCAGCAGCATACCCACGGCCATCACACCGCTGGTCACCACAGTGGCAGTGCTTCCACCGTTGAGGGCATTGACAACCGAGACCCCCACGCTGACCAGCATAACCATCGACATGGTCAGGCTGGGGCCAATGGATAGAAGGAGAGGCGTTTTATCCATGGAAGGGGGAGAAGGCGGACCGTCAACTTCTATTTCCTCGGGTTCCAGGGTGCGGGAAATGCGGGGAGTGCTGATAAAATAGGTTTCTTTGGATGCCTGCTGTTTCGGAGCTTTCAGCGGCCAGTCATGGACTTCTGACAGAGAAGTCTCGATGCATAAATCCCGTATGGCGATGATGTTTTCGCCCAGATAAATCAACGAAAATCCCATGAAGGCCAGCTCGTCAAAGGGCTCCAGTTTCCGGGAATGTACAGCCTGTCCGTTCACATAAATGCCGACGGTCCGTTTTAAGTCTTCGACATAAACACAGCCTTGATCATCTACCCGGATGGCAACCTGTTTTTCTCTGGAAATATAATTGCTCAGTGTAAATACAATGTCATTTTGGGCACCGCGGCCGATATAAACATTGCTGTTTTTAGGCAGACAATATTTTTTATAGGAAAGGGAAAGGGAAGACCTAGCAATCAGGAGAACCTTCACTTTGGCTGCGCCTGTCGGGTCTTTGAATGTGATGTAATCGCCGTTTTGCAGAATGCGTTCCTGGCAGACCTGATGATCCAGTTCTGCTCGAAAAAGGCTACTGCCCTCCTGCCGCAGAACATAGGAGGAAACCGACTCGGTTTCCTCCTGGAAAAAAGGCAAAACAAACCCTTCCGGCAGTCCCAGAGCTTCGTAATACAGTGTGTTGGTGCGGTTTTCCACCACCTTGTTCAGCATCTGGGATATCATATGATTTCCGATGAAAAAGATCACCAGAAAATCTGTAACAGACCGATTTTTCTCTTGTTGGGCCACGCCAGATACTCCTTTTTATATGTCATGAAGCAGCAATGAAAATAGAACAGCAATTTTACCAGTTTGTTTTAGAAATAATTCTTATATAGTATAGCAAATATCAGGTACTAATGCATTTAATATGTATTATTTTGCATATTTTATGTCATGATTTGCGGATTCCATGGAAAGAATTTGTTCTATAAAAATATATCCTGACTGGAACCTGCAAGCAGTTTTGAGACAGCTGCCTTACACATACAATGGAAAAAGCCGCACCGGGATGATTCCCAGATGCGGCGGTTTGACTATATCGTATGAAAGGAAGCTGCAAGCATGGATTGCACAGTCGGTCTCTTTATCTCTGTGAAACACCGGTCTCCCATTTGCCGACGGCCTGTCGGGAAAGGCCTAGCCGGGCGGCCAGGTCCTCCTGGGAAAGGCCGGCGGCTTTGCGCAGCTCCTGCAGTCGCTGGGGTAAGGTCTCCATACGATCACCTCCAGGGCAAGTATAGCATAAAAGCCGGTTGCGGGCTACCAACAAAGATGGTCGACCCGGCAACCGGCAGTTGCAAAAGGGGAAAGATATATAAAAGCCCTCCCGCCGGTACAGGCGGAAGGGCTTATAAGTACCTTGAGGCGCGGGGTTTACAGGCCGAAGTACCGCTTGGCGTTGTCGAAGCAGATGCCCTTGACGATCTTTTCCAGGGCCTTCTCGTCAGCGGGATATTCACCGTCCTCGACCCACTGGCCGATCAGGTTGCACATGATGCGGCGGAAGTAGTCGTGGCGGGTGTAGCTGAGGAAGCTGCGGCTGTCGGTCAGCATGCCGATGAAGTTGCCCAGCAGGCCGAGGTTGGCCAGGGACTTCATCTGGTTCTCCATGCCGATCTTCTGGTCGCAGAACCACCAGGCGCTGCCGGCCTGGATCTTGCCGGGCACCTCGTCGGACTGGAAGCAGCCGCAGATGGTGCCGATCTGCTCGTTGTCGATGGGGTTCAGGCTGTAGATGATGGTCTTGGGGCACTCGTCGGTGTCGTTCAGCGCGCTCAGCAGGGACGCGATGGCGCCGCCGCAGGTGTTCTGGTTGATCATGTCAAAGCCGGTGTCGGGGCCCAGCAGAGCGTTCATCTTGCGGTTGACGCCGCGCAGGCAGGAATAGTGCAGCTGCATGGCCACGCCGTGCTTGTGGTACAGACGGCCCAGGTGGATCAGGATGGCGGTCTGGTACTTTTCGGCCTCCTCGGTGGTGACGGCTTCGCCGGCCATGGCTTTCTTGTAAATGGCGTCCACTTCCTCCAGGGTGGCCTCACGGTAGGGCACATAGTCCAGGCCGTGGTCGGAAGCGCGGCAGCCCATCTTGACAAAGAACTCCAGCCGCTCGGTCAGGGCGTCCATGACGCAGTGGATGCAGGCCAGTTTTTCCTTGCCCACGCTCTTGGCCAGCTGGCCCATGTACTCCGCAAAGCCGGGCTTGTTGATGTTGATGGCTTTATCGGGACGGAAGGAAGGAGCCACCGTGAACTTGATGGTGGGGTCGTTCTTGATCTTCTCGTGCCACTCCAGGCTGTCGATGGGGTCGTCGGTGGTGCCGATGAAAGCGACGTTGGACTGCTCGATCAGGCCGCGGACGGTCAGCTTGGGGTCGTTCTGCAGCTTTTCGTTGCAGAAGTTCCAGATCTCCTCGGCGGTGTCGCCGTTCAGGATGCCGTCGTAGCCAAAGTAGGTGTGCAGCTCCAGGTTGGTCCAGTGGTACATGGGGTTGCCGATGGCCATGGGCAGGGCCTCGGCAAACTTCTGGAAGCGCTCGCGGTCGGGCTTGTCCCCGGTGATGTATTCTTCGGGCACACCGTTGGAGCGCATCACGCGCCATTTGTAGTGGTCGCCAAAATAGCTGCCGTCGGGATTGCGGCCGCCCAGCCATACCTGGGTGATGTTTTCGAACTTGCGGTTCTCGTAGATCTCACGGGGCGGGATATGGCAGTGATAGTCGCAGATGGGCATCCCGGCCGCGTAATCGTGGTACAGGTGCTGGGCCGTGGGCGACTGAAGCATGAAGTCTTTATCCATAAATGCTTTCATGGTTGGATACTCCTTTTCTCCGCTTGTTTGCAGCGCGTGTTTCGGGTGTGCCTCTGTCCGCAGAGCATATGGACAGAATCTCACTTATGTATAGTATACCTTAAAAGGGCGATTGTATACAACTGAAAAATTGCCGAAATTTCCTAGAATTGATTGTGTAAACCGCCGGAATTTGTGAATAGGGCCTGTTTTCAACGGAAAATCTGCAAGAAAGGGCTTGACTTATTTGTATACAAGAGCTTAAAATGAAACAAGGAACCCCGGCGGCAAACCGGCCTGCCGGCGCTGGCTAGAGTACGTTGTAAAAGGAGATCTTGAGATGGAAACGTTGAATTATAAGGTGCTGGAGCAGTCCGGCTACAAGGGGTATGTGCTGAAGGACGCCCCCGTCAAGGTGATGCAGTTTGGCGAAGGCAACTTCCTGCGGGCGTTTGTAGACTACTTCTTTGATATCGCCAACGAGAAGGCGGGCTGGAACGGCAAGGTCAGCCTGGTGCAGCCCATCGGCAATTTCCCCCAGATGGCAGACTGGATCAACGCCCAGGAGGGCCTGTACACCTTGTATCTGCGGGGCAGCGACAAGGGCCAGAAGGTGGATGACAAGCGGGTGATCTCCTGCGTGGCCAACTGCGTGTGCCCTTACAGCGAAGGCAAGTGGGACGAGGTGCTGGCCCTGGCAGCCAGCCCCGCATTGGAGATCATCGCCTCCAACACCACCGAGGCGGGCATCGCCTATACGAAAGGGGACAGCGCGTTTGACCAGGTGCCCCCCAACAGCTTCCCGGCCAAGCTGACCCGGGTGCTGTACGAGCGCTACAAAGCGTTTGACGGCGCGGCGGACAAGGGCCTGGTGATCCTGTCCTGCGAGCTGATCGACAACAACGGCAAGGAACTGCAGAAGTGCTGCAACAGCTATGCCGCCGACTGGGGCCTGGAGCAGGGCTTTATCGACTGGATGAACACCGCCAACACCTTCTGCTCCACCCTGGTGGACCGCATCGTGCCCGGCCGCATCCGCGATCCCCAGGAGCTGGCCGCCATGGAGGAGTCCAACGGCTACCACGACCAGGTGCTGGACGTGGGCGAAGTGTTCGGCGTGTGGGTCATCGAGGGTCCGGCCTGGCTGGAGGACAAGCTGCCGTTCAAGAAGGCCGGCGTCAACGTGATGGTGGTGCCCGATGTCACCCCCTACAAGAAGCGCAAGGTGCGCATCCTGAACGGCGCCCATACCGGCTTTGTGCTGGGCGCATACCTGGCGGGCTATGACATCGTGCGGGACTGCATGCACAACGATACCATCCGCGAGTTCATGAACAAGATGCTGTATGAGGAAGTCATCCCCACGCTGCCGCTGGACAAGAACGACCTGAAGGAGTTTGCCGCCGCCGTGCAGGACCGCTTCAACAACCCCTTCATCAACCACGAGCTGATGAGCATCTCCCTGAACTCCACCTCCAAGTGGAAGGCCCGCAACATGCCCAGCTTCCTGGAGTACATCAAGGAGAAGGGCGAGCTGCCCAAGTGCCTGACCATGAGCCTGGCCGCCTACATCGCCTTCTATTCCAGCGACATCCAGGAGCGCACCGCGGACGGCCTGATCTGCAAGCGCCCCAAGGGCAACACCTACAAGATCCAGGACGACGCATGGGCGCTGGACTTCTACTATGCCCACAAGGATGACACCGCCGCCCAGCTGGTCAAGGCTGTGCTGAGCAACACCCAGATGTGGGACCAGGATCTCAGCGCCATCCCCGGCGTGGAGCAGGCTGTGCTGGCCGACCTGGAGCTGATCCGCACCCAGGGCGCCGAAGCCGCCTACAAGAGCTGCCTGTAAGGCGCTGACTGCATCAACAGAACCGTTGCCGGCGGGGGCCGTTCCCGTGCGCCCCGCCGGCCTTTTCTTTGCAAAGGAGAACACTATGGCGCAGGCTATTCACATCAGCCCCATCGACAACGTGGTGGTGGCGCTGCACCCCATCGCCAAGGGGGAACTGGTCCAGACCGACGGCCTGTCGGTGACGGCGCTGGAGGACATCCCCCAGGGCCATAAGATGGCGGTGCGGCCCATCCGGGCAGGGGAAAACGTGGTCAAGTACGGCTTTGCCATCGGACACGCCACCGAGGACGCCCAGCCCGGCCGCTGGATGCACACCCACAACGTCAAGACCAATCTTTCGGGAGAGGTGGAGTACAGCTACGATCCCGCCCCCGATCTGGCCCCCCTGCCCAGGGTGGAGCCCGAGACCTTCATGGGCTTCCGCCGCAAGGACGGCCGCGCAGCCATCCGCAACGAGATCTGGATCATCCCGGTGGTGGGCTGTGTCAACGAGAACGCCAAAAAGATGGTGCAGGACAACCAGGACCTGGTGACCGGCAGCATCGAAGGCCTGTACACCTTCCCCCATCCTTTTGGGTGCAGCCAGACCGGCCATGACCATGCCCAGACCCGCAAGCTGCTGGCCGCGCTGGTGCGCCACCCCAACGCCGCCGGCGTGCTGGTGCTGCACCTGGGCTGCGAGAACATCCAGCCCGACCAGTTCAAGGCAGAGCTGGGCGAGTACGATCCCGACCGGGTCAAGTTCCTGGTCTGCCAGGAGGTGGAGGACGAGTTTGCCGCCGCCCGCAAACTGCTGGAAGAGCTGGCCGCCTATGCCCGCCAGTTCGAGCGGGAGCCCATCCCCGTCTCCGAGCTGGTGGTGGGCATGAAGTGCGGCGGCTCGGACGGGCTGTCCGGCATCACCGCCAACCCCACCATCGGCCGCTTCTCGGATATGCTGGGCCAGCGGGGCGGCTCCACCGTCCTGACCGAGGTGCCCGAGATGTTCGGCGCCGAGGGCTTCTTGATGAACCGCTGCATCAGCCGCGAGGTGTTCGACAAGGCCGAGCATATGCTCAACGGCTTCAAGAACTACTTCATCAGCCACAACGAGGTGGTCTACGACAACCCCTCGCCGGGCAACAAGCAGGGCGGCATCACCACCCTGGAGGACAAGAGCTGCGGCTGCGTGCAGAAGGGCGGCACCGCCCCCATCATGGACGTGATCGACTACGGTGACCCGGTGGTGACCAAGGGCCTGAATATGCTCTACGGACCCGGCAACGACCTGGTGTCCGCCACCGCCATGACGGCGGCAGGGGCCCATATGATCCTGTTCTCCACCGGACGGGGGACCCCCTTCTCGGCGCCGGCCCCCACGTTGAAGATCTCCACCAACACCCCCCTGGCGGAAAAGAAGCCCGGCTGGATCGACTTCAACGCAGGCGTCATCGCCGACGGCAAAAAGACCATCGACCAGACCGCCCAGGACCTGCTGCAGCTGGTGATCGACACCGCCAGCGGCAAACAGACCAAGGCAGAGATCAACGGCTTCCGGGATATCTCCATCTTCAAGGACGGCGTGGTGCTGTAAAAGCGGAAAAAAGAGAAGGGCCGTGCCAAAAGGCATGGCCCTTTTTTGAAAAATCTGGTACAATAGAGGCAAAACCGGACGGGCCGGCCCCGCCCCATCTTACAGGAGGTATACGCTATGAATCAGATCACCACCCGTTATGTCACCGAAGGCGATGCCTGCTATGAGCAGTACGTCATCACCGACCCCGCCGCAGGCACCGAGCTGGTCATCACCCCCGAGCGCGGAGGGATGATCACCGGCTTCACCCTGAACGGGGAGGAGTACATCTGGGTGCGCCGCCCCAACTTCAGCGAGTGCAACCGCCCCCGCTTTGGTGTGCCCATCCTGTTCCCCAGCTGCTCCAACCCCGACGGGGGCGTCCACATCTTTGAGGGCAAGGCCTATCCCATGGAGACCCATGGCCTGGCCGATCTGTGCGCCTGGCAGGTGGACAGCGTGGGACCCGACGGGGTCACCCTGATGCTGCAGTCCTCGCCTTTGACCAAGTTCCTGTATCCCTTCGACTTTACCCTGCTGGTGACCTACAACCTGCAGGGCAGGACCGCCACCATCGACCTGACCGTCATCAACGACGGGGATAAGCCCATGCCCTTCAGCTTTGGCTATCATCCCTATTTCATGGCCAGCAAACTGGAGAATGTGGCGTTTGACATCCACTGTGCCACCTGCTCGGAAAACGCCAAGGGCGAACAGCCCGCCGCACCCGAGACCATCACCCTCACCCGCAAAGAGGGCGCCGCCGACAGCATCCGGCTGCTGACGGGGGTGCAGTTCCCCATGTCCTTCACCGACAAGGGCAACGGCCACAAGGTGACGGTGGATGCCGACGAGAGCTTCACCAACGGCGTGCTGTGGCAGCAGGATGCCGAGAACTTTGTCTGCATGGAACCCTGGAACGGCTGGGCCAACAGCGTCAACGAGGAGGGCCGGCACGAGGTGCTGGAGCCCGACGAGGCTCTGGGCAGCACCTGGAGCATCACCATCGACAAAGTCTAAATCCATAACATCCCGCCTCCTTTTCGGGACCGTCCGAAGGGGAGGCGGTTTTTGCGTCATGGGGCGGTGCGCTTTTCTTCCAGATAGCGCCGGGTGCGCCGGGACACCTCCCCCGAGAGGGCGAACAGCCCCGCCAGGTTGGGCAGCATCATCAGACCGTTCACCGCGTCGGCCAGGGCCAGAGCCAGAGTGAAGTCGGCGCAGGCTCCGGCGGCGGTCAGGGCCAGGAACACCAGCTTGTAAATCCAGAGGCTGTCCGGCCCCAGCAGATAGGTCCAGCAGGCCGCACCGTACTGGCTCCACCCCAAAATGGAGGACCAGGCGAACAGGGCCACGGTGACGCCCAAAAACACCGGGCCCAGCGGCCCGAAGGCGGAAGCGAAAGCCGCCCCGGCCAGCTGCTCCACCGGCGCGGAGAACGCCACCCGCCCGGTGTCCAGGTCCACCAGACCGGCCGTCAGGATGGCCAGGGCGGTGAGGGTGCACACCACAAAGGTGGATACGAACACCTGGAACATCCCCCACATCCCCTGCTGCACCGGCTCGGGGGTGGAGGCCGAGCCGCTGGCGATGGCCGAGGAGCCAAGTCCCGCCTCGCTGGAAAAACACCCCCGTGCAAAGCCCCAGCGCACCGCCGTCCAGACGCCGTAACCCACAAGGCCGCCCCCGGCGGCCCGCAGCCCGAAGGCGCCCCGGACGATGGCTTCCAGCGCCGCCGGCAGCCGCGCGGCGTGCAGTCCCACCACCAGCAGGGCCCCCGCCAGATAGAAGGCCGCCATCAGCGGGACCAGACGTCCGGCGGCGGCCGCCACCCCTTTCAGGCCGCGCCACAGCAGCACCCCGGTGGCCAGGGCCACCACGGCCCCTGTCAGCGGGGGCGGCGTGCCAAAGGCCCCCTGCAGGGCTGCGGCCATGGCGTTGACCTGGCTCAGATTCCCCATGCCCAGGGAGGCCAGCACGCACAGGCCCGCGAACAGCCCGGCCAGAGCCCTGCCCAGAGCCTTGCAGCCCGGCCTTGCGCCCAGCCCTTCCGACAAATAATACATGGGCCCGCCCTGCCACATACCGCCCTGCCGGCGGCGGTAGGCCAGTCCCAGTAGGTTTTCGGCGTAGGCGGTCATCATCCCGAACAGGGCCATCACCCACATCCAGAACACCGCCCCCGGCCCGCCGCTGGCAATGGCCGCCCCCACGCCCAGCACGCTGCCGGCCCCGATGGTGGCCCCCAGGGCGGTGCACAGACTTTGCAGGGGAGAAATGCTGTCCCCGCCCTGACGGTCCAGCTCGGGACTGCCCGCCAGCAGGGCGCCCAGGGTCTGGCCCAGCCACAGCCGGGCCTGCCGCAGCTGGAACCAGCCGGTGCGCACCGTCAGCCACAGGCCGGCGGCCCCCAGCAGGCCCACCCCCAGAGGACCCCACAGCACCCGGTTCAGTTCTTCCAGCATAGGCCACACCTCCCCGCACAACAGAAAAAGGAGCGGCGCCTGGCGGCGCAGCTCCTGGATGTATATGCGGAAAAAGGCTGTGTTATGCCCGGTGGGCCTGCTTCAGGCTGTGGTCCTGGGGTTTGGGCAGCAGCCCGGCCCGGTCCAGAGCGGGGCGGACGGCCAGGTACAGCAGCACCGCACAGAGGGTGGATACCAGGCTGTTCACCAGGGTGACGCCTCCCGCCACCGAGGCCAGCACCTGGGCTGCCGAGTAATCCTGCCCGAAGATGTAGACGTTGCGGAAATAGCCCAGCAGGGGATCGGTGAACACATTGACCAGCAGACCCGACCCGGCCGACACCGTCACCCGGGCCAGATAGGGCAGGCTGCGCCCCGGCGCGGCGGCATCGATGCGGCAAAGACGGTGGGCAGTGAAGCCGCACACCACCCCGATGATGAACTTGAGCACAAAGGTGGTGACCGCATAGCCCGGGTCGCCGGCCAGTACGTCGGCCAGGGCCAGGCCGATGGCCCCCGACAGCCCGCCGGACACACCGTCCAGCAGCAGAGCCGCCAGGGCGGTGAAGGTGTTGCCCAGATGGAAGGAGGACCCCCCATAAAAGGGCACGCGGAAAAACAGGTAGGCGACAAAGCTCAGCGCAGCCATGACGCCGGTCAGGGCCAGCTCATGGGGGGTAAAGGTGCGCTTGTACAGCACGCTGACAAACAAGATGCCGATGACCACGACGGCCAGCAGCAGCCACATGGCGGTGGATGACATGGCGATCCCTCCAAACAACAGATTCCCGTGGGGGCTTGACTTTTGGGTCCCCGGCGGGTATGCTCCTATTATAGCCAAAACTGGCTCCATGAAAATACCCAGAATACAACTTTTTTATGGTATCAGTTGAGAGGAGGTGCCTGTTATGCTCCATTTGACCGCAGCTCTGGACCCGGCTTCCCGGGTGCCTTTGTACCAGCAGCTCTACCGCAGCCTGGCAGGGGAGATTCGCTCGGGGGCTCTGCCCGCAGGGACCCGGATGCCGGGCAAGCGCAGCCTGGCCGAGGCGCTGGGCGTGTCGGTGAACACGGTGGACGGTGCCTATCAGATGCTGGCAGCCGAAGGGTATCTGGCCAGCCGGGCCCGCAGCGGCTTTTATGTGCAGGAATATCCCGCCCTGCCGGGCCGTCCCGAGCCGCCGGCAGCCCCGGCGCCTGCGGCTGCGCCCGCCGGTCCGCCGGTTCGGTTCGACCTGTCCACCGGCGGAGTGGATACCCGGCTGTTCCCGTTCCGCACCTGGGCGCGGCTCCAGAAGGAATTGCTTTATACCAGCCCGCAGCTGCTGGCCCGGGGCGACCCCCGGGGGGATATCCAGCTGCGGCAGGCCCTGGCGGGCTATCTGGAGGAGTACCGCGGGGTGCGCTGTACCTTCGGCCAGATCGTGGTGGGGGCGGGCATCGAATACCTGCTCAGCCTGCTGGCCCCTCTGCTGCCGGGACCTGCGGCGGTGGAGGACCCGGGCTACCCCCGGGCCAGGCAGGTGCTGGAAAACAGCGGCCGGCCCTGCCGGCTGATCCCGGTGGACGAAGGGGGACTGTCGGTGGCGGACCTGGCCGCCTCGGATGCGGCGGTGTGCTATGTCACCCCCAGCCACCAGTTCCCCACCGGTGTGACCATGCCCGCCCCCCGCAGGGCCGAACTGTTGGGCTGGGCGGCCGCCGCCCCCGGCCGGTATATCATCGAGGACGACTATGATTCCGAGTTCCGTTTCGATACCCGGCCTCTGCCCAGCCTGCAGGGGATGGCCGGGGGAGACGGTCCGGTGATCTATCTGTCCACGGTGGCCCGTAGCCTGGCCCCCGGCATCCGCATCGCCTATATGGTGCTGCCGCGCAGCCTGCTGCCCGCCTGGCAGGAGAGGTACAGCCTCTATTCTGCCACGGTGGGCCGGTTCGAGCAGCAGACCCTGGCCCGCTTCATCCAGGAAGGGTATTTTACCCGCCATCTGGCCCGCAGCCGTATGACCTACAAGGCCCGGCGCAATGCCCTTGCCGGCGCGCTGACGGAGGCTTTCGGCCCAAAGGCCCGGTTGTCCGGGCTGCATACCGGCCTGCATCTGCTGCTCCATTTGGCAGGGCCGGTGCCCTCAGACCAGGCGCTGGTCCGGGCGGCCCGGCAGGCAGGCATCCGCCTGGCCGCCCTGAGCGGTTACTCGATGGCGTCCCCGGCCCGCTGCCCTTCGGGCACGCTGGTGCTGGGGTACGGTGCGCTGGAGGACTCCCTCTGCCCCGAGCTGGCCTCCACATTGAAGAAAGCCATCAGCGCGGCCTGCGCCTCCTCGTCCAGGGCGTAAAAGCCGGTGCCCGGGCGGTACTGTCCCGGCAGGACCCCGCTTTCCACGGCGGCCCCGCCGTTGGCCAGAAGTTCCAGGGTGTCCTCCAGAGTCAGCAGATCCCCGGCTGTCAGATCGGTGAGCAGGGAGCCGCTGGCGTCCCGCAGGGCCTGGGGCAGAGCGGCGGGCAGGGCATCGAGATTCTGCCGGAAAAAGGCGTCCCATACAGCAGCCCTGGCGGCGGCCACCGTGCCGGGAGGCAAAGCGTCCTCCAGCCCGGCCAGGAAAGCGTGGGCAGAGGAGACGGTCCAGTCGCTCACCCCGCTCTGGCCGGTCTGTTCCAGCTGGCTGGGGGTGAGCGCCCCCGAAAAGCCCACCCGCAAGCTGCCATAGCCGCCGCACAGTTCCGCCAGGGTCTCGGGGGTGGCCGCCAGATAATGGGCGTCCTCGGGCAGACTGAGCACCTGCCCCAGACCCTGCAGACAGCGTGCGGGGCCTGCGGCCTGGTAGCACTGGGCCAGGGTGGCTTCCCCGTCGCTGAAAGGCACTGCCAACTGGCTGGGCAGGGCCAGCAGGTGGATGCAGTTTTGGTCGGCGTTCAGGTACAGCAGTACAAAAGCCGGGTCCTCTCCGGCTACACAGGCCAGCAGGGTCAGGTGGTTTTCTTCCCGGGGCAGGCGCACCGGCACCCCGCTCTGGCTCTCGGATGCCCGCACCCGCTGCAGCGCCTGGCGCTGGGCCAGCACCAGCGTGCCTGCCACCAGGGGCAGCAGGACCAGCAGAGTCACCCACAGGGCGGTCCAGAAACTTTTCCAGCCTTTGGTCTCCATAGGGACAGCCTCCTTTGACAGATGGTGCATAAAGTATAGGCCCCGGGGCCAGACTGTATACAGTCCGCAGCACATCCAACCAAGGAGGACGGTCAGATGAAACGAGCACAAAAGGATACAAAGCACGCCCCGGTCCCTGAGCCGCAGGCCAAGGACCTGCAAATGCCCGAGGCAGAGCAGTTCTGGCTGGAGCTGGGCCCGCCCAGCGCTTACAGCGGAACCCCGGCCTATGACACCGCTGTGCGGGAGGGCGACGCCAGCCCCGATGCAGAACGCCTGGGCTGGACCGGCGCCGAACCGGGCAAGGGGAGCCTGGACGACCTGCCCCCCGAGGATCGCTGACCCCGCGCCCCAAGGAGAGCAAAAAGAATCTGAAAAAAGTGCTTGACAATCCGCGCCAGTGTGGTATAATAACACACGTCCCAGCCAGACAGCGGGACACAAAACCAAAGATGAGCGGATATGGCGGAATTGGCAGACGCGTTAGATTCAGGTTCTAATCGGGGCAACTCGGTGGAGGTTCAAGTCCTCTTATCCGCACCACAAGCAATAGATCCGGACTTTTTCCAATGGGAGAGAGTCCGGATCTTTCGTTTTCTTCAGAAGTTGGATCGGGAAACTGCCACCCGCTCCGAAGCTGCATTGGAGGACAAAAAGAAAGGCGCACCCCGAAAGGTACGCCTCGTCTGAAAAAAGTCGTTTACGGTCTGTATGTAAAGCAGGGCGTTCCCCAGCGGGAACGTCCTGTTTTTCTTTGGCTGTGAGTCTGGCCTGTTCTGCCTGCCAGGCAGCAAAAGCCCGCTGGCCTTCCTCGCTTCGGGATAAATTGAAATGTTGACGACTTTTTTCTTTTTGTTCAAGTCCACCTCCTGTTCCGGTCCACCGCCTGGCTTATGGGGGCAACCGATTTGCAAAGCCCTAGGTGTGGAATACAAGGTACCCGCTCCATAATCCCCCGACTGTAAAAACAAACCAATCTGTGAGAAAATAAGACAGAGTATCAAAAGTCTTAGAAATCATAGAAGTCTTAAAAGTCTCACAGGGGGTAAAAATGAGCAATCAATATCAGGAACTAAAAAAGCAGCACTACCTTGGCCTGCTGCGGGAGTGCGCCCGCAGCGGAAAGAAGAAACGGGAATGGTGCGCACAGGCCGGCGTGAAATATTCAACGCTCATGAGATGGCAGGGATTGCTGAGGGATGAACTGGCGGGAGAAATTCTTTCGGGACAAGAGATTGTTCCGGTACAGATCCAAAAGCCAGGTGAAGAAGTACATGCATCTACATCGTCTTCAGACTATTGTGCAGACGAGGCAGGAACATCCGGTATTTGCATCGAAAAGGGAGAAGTTCGCATTTATCTGCCGGCAGATGTGCCAATGGAATATCTGGTCAAGCTGGTGAAAGGGCTGGCTTAAGATGCTGGGCGATATCCGACAGGCAAAGAACGTGTATATTGTGTGTGGCTATACCGATATGCGCAAGGGGCTGAACAGCCTGGTTCCCTTTGTGCAGCAGAACTTTGGGAATAGATCCCTATCCCAGCAGCCTGTTTCTGTTCTGCGGCAAACGCTGTGACCGGCTGAAAGCCCTGTTGTGGCAACCGGACGGCTTTGTGCTGCTGTATAAGCGGCTGGATAATGCCGGTATCAGTGGCCGTGGAATGCACAGGAGGTCAGGCAGCTGACTTGGGAGCAGTTCACCTGGCTCATGCAGAGGCTGAATATTGAGCAGCCCAGAGCGATCCGTCCCGGACGTCCGAAAGAGCTGGTATAATTCCACCAGGGAGGCGTTTTTCGGGGAATATTCTGCCTGAAAAGCAGCGCTTTTCAACAATGGCGCGCAGGAATTTCCTGTTCTGCGACACCGCAAAGGGTGCCGATGCCAGTGCCCTGTGTTTCAGCGTGATCGAGACAGCCAAGCGCAATGGTCTGGATCCCTTTGGTTACCTGTTGTTCCTGCTTCAGGAGCTGCCCAAACTGGGCGAAAATCCTTCCGAGGACCAACTGCTTCCGCTGCTCCCCTGGACCGAATGCCTTCCCCAATATTGCAAACTCAAATAATTTTAACCGATTTGAGCTCCTCATGGGAGCTCTTTTCTTTATCCCTCACGGGGGATGATGGAGCGGTTACAAAAAATCCATACCGAAGTCTTGAAGATCAAGTTCCGACAAACAAAAACCCACGAGAAACTGTAAGGTCTCCCGTGGTTTTTTGTTTGGACTGAACCAAAGTGCGCCGGTCAGATTTGCAGAAGAGCGGCGGCGTTTATGCGTGATATGAGATGGTTCATAGCAGCAAAGGATGTGCGGCTATGAGTGGTTGGAAAGGTTAATATGCAACGTTGTTTTCCAGATCTGCTCCGTTGGAAGCAATCAGCTTTTTGTAATAATAGAAAGACTTCTTCTTGCTGCGCTTACCCGTTCCATGGCCGTAGTCATCCTGATCTACATAGATCATGCCATAGCGCTTGGTCATCTCGGAAGTGCCGGAGGAGACCAGATCAATAGGGCCCCACCAGGCGTAACCGAAAACGTCCACACCATCGGCGATGGCTTCCCGCAGCTGCTCCACATGGGCGCGCATATAGTCGATGCGGTAATCGTCCTCAATACGGCCATCAGCGTCAGGATGATCCACCGCGCCCAGACCGTTTTCCGAAATAAAGATAGGCTTGTGGTAACGGTCGTAGATCCGGTTCAGAGTGATGCGGAAGCCGATGGGGTCGATGGTCCAGCCCCAGTCCGACTTGGGCAGATGAGGATTTTTGATATCTGAGACAAGGCGGCCGGTGGGCTTGGGAACCGGGCTGCCCTTGTACCGCATGATGTAGGTCATGTAGTAACTAATGGTGATGAAGTCCACAGCGCCTTCTTTCAGGATCCGGAGGTCGTCGGGGCCCATTTCGATTGTGATGTTGTTCTCATCAAAGAAACGCTGCATGTAATAAGGATACGCACCGGTAGCCTGTACATCGGTAAAGAACCAATTGAAATGATCCTCAAACATGACCTGCAGCTGATCCTCGGGTTTGGAACTCTCGGCATAGTTCTCCAGGCGGCAGAGCATATTGCCCATCTTGGCGTCGGGTGCAATTTCATGAAGGGCTTTGGTGGCCAGAGCGCTGGCCACAAACTGGTTGTGTACAGCCTGGAATTTCAGCTGCCAATGTTCCAGATACGGATTACAGCTGTTGGGTTGGGGAGCTCCGCTCAGGATCACGCCGCTGCTGGTGAAGGGATTGGACAAGACGTTATTGATTTCGTTGAAGGTCAGCCAGTATTTGACTTTGTCCTTATAACGGCGTATGACTGTCTCAACATAGCGCGCAAAAGCATCGACGGTGTGACGGCTGGCAAATCCGCCATAGGACTCGGCCAGATGGAGAGGCGTGTCAAAATGGGATAGCGTCACCAGAGGTTCAATGCCATATTTGTGCAGCTCGTCAAAGACAGCGTCATAGAACTGCAGGCCCTCTTCGTTGGGAACCAGATCATCTCCGTTCGGGAAGATGCGGGACCAGGAGATGCTCATCCGGAACACTTTGAACCCCATCTCGGCAAAGAGAGCGATGTCATCCTTGTAAGTGTGGTAGAAATCGATGCCGCGGCGCTTGGGCAGTTCCCAGTTTTCAGGGTGTGCCTTCATGTCTGCCACCATCTCCTGGGAGGCGGCATTGTGGGGCACATGAGTATCGAAAGGACCCTCAGTATCTCGGATCTCTTTGGTGATCAGCCGGGCGAAATCGGATGTGGCGGGTCCGCGTCCGCCTTCGTTCCAGGCACCTTCGATTTGGTTGGCGGCAGTGGAGCCGCCCCAGAGAAAACCTTCAGGAAATGCGTATGCCATATTAGCCCTCCCTCTTGTTCATCAGCATCTTGACGATGGGCAACAGCTTCTGGGTCATCCGAAGCTCGGTATTGATGGTCATTAAAGTATCCTGTGCGTGGATAAACAGGAGAGAATACTCCATGTTCTCGCCGCTGACCTGGCTCTGGATCACTTCGGTCTGGGCGTTGTGAGCTTTGACAATCAGAGATTCCGCTTCCTTCAGCAGTGCATTGGCCTGCTCCAGATCGCCGGCAGCCACGGCGGCCAGGGCTTCATCAATTTTGTCGCGGCCATCGCCGGCGTTCATGATGACTTCCATGGCAATTACGTTGATATCACGATTTTCTTCACTCATATTTTCTTTCTCCTTGTCCAAACAGACTCAGGATTTAGCGGCCTTTTTAGCGGCCTCCCGCTCCTTCTCTCTCTTATATTCGGCGTTGTCGGATGCTTTGAAGAAGGGATACCAGATCAGAGCTGCGATCACAAAGTTGATGCAGACCAGGATCACGTTGCGGAAGTCGCCACCAGACATAAAGAAGGCTGATACGGCGTTGGGCGCAAAGTTCATGTCAAAGTTGACATAGTTGATGGTGCCCCAGCCAAACTGGAACCAGAAGTAAGAAAAGGCCGGCAGGATGATTGCAATCAGAACGGTGGGAATGAACATGAAGGGATTGCCTACAATGGCACCGTACTGAAGAGGCTCATTGATGTTGAAGATGGAGGGAACCAGAGTGGCTTTGCCCAGCAGGCGATACCGGCGTGATTTGGCCCGCAGCATGAAGAAGGCCAGCGGAAGGGTAGCGCCCTGGCCGCCGATATGGTGATAGCGGCTGAAACCGTAGGCGTAGATATTGGTGGGCTGCATCCCGGCAGCTACCATGGCAGCATTTTCAGCAATAGCTGCCTGGGTGATGGAGCGGGTGACAGGGGTAAAGACCCAACCCGAAATGCCAAAGAAATAAAAGATGTTCTGGAGGAAGACGATCAGCACCACGCCGGGAGCGCTCTGCGCAAAGCTGGTGACCGGCTTCATAATCAGCTGGACCATAGTGAACACATCAATCTTGAGAACGAAGGTCAGCAGGTAACCCAGGAAAAGGCTGATCAGAATCGCAATGATGTTGTCGAACCAGTTCTTGACAAAATCCGGGATAACGCTATCCTCGCCAAAGAAGGAGTACTTGGCCATCAACTTGTAAACGACAGCCACCAGCAGACCGACGAACATGGCTGTGAACATACCGCCGGCACCGAATTTGCTCAGATCTACAAGAGAACCGCCGTCCACGGCCTGGAAGTTCATGCACATCATGTATGTGCCAATACCGGTGAAGCCGGCGATGAGAGAACGGTCCTTTTTGCCGATCTTATTCAGGCAGTTGTAGGGAATGATAAAGACGACGAACAGACCGATCAGTCCAAACGAATAGGTGCTGATCGCACTGATGTCCGGTAATGCCGGGACAAAGTTGCGGATGATGGTCCAGATAGAAGGGATGGCACTGACCATCGAGAAGGGGACAATGTACAGAATGGCGTCAGCCACGATGCCAAACCAGAAGTTGGACGTGATTTTATTGATGATAGGGACCAGGACGCGCTCGATCCACGCTTGTATCTGTTTCATTTTGATCCTCCTGCACCGTTTGTTTAGCCGTTGTAAAATTCGATGGCACTTTCCAGGATGGCCTCACCGTCCAGAGCCGCATAGTCATCGGGGTCGATGGAAGTGACTTTGACGTTGTGGTCTTTCAGCATCTCCACATACTTGGGGACCTCAGCAGAGAAGTGGGGACCCAGCAGCAGTACGTCGATTTTGTCAGCGTACTCGGGCACCTGGGATTTGCTGACAGCGTGGATGGTCACATCCAGGCCCTGGGCTTTGGCTGCCTTCCTCATACTGGCAGCCATGAAGCCGGTGGATGCGCCGATGCCGCAGGCAAGAAGAATACGAATCATAGTGTGGTTCTCCTTTCGATCTGTTTTGAGAGGGATTGGACATACCCTCTTTGGATTGATACCAGTGTAACAGAGGAGCAGGAAGAAAATAAAACAGAGTTTTTTCAACCTGGCGGCAATACAATCATATTTCCGCCAGGTGGCAGATTTTCAGGTTTCCATTTGAGAGGATCTATATTAGAATAATACAGGGAAAGAGAGGATCTGTAAATGAAAAACGACAAGCAAAATGAACTGCTGCGGTTCCTTGGACGATCGGACCGCGGAGTCCCGGCAGCGACACTGGCCGGCATTCTTGGCGTCAGTCAGCGGACCGTGCGCAACTATGTCCGTGAGATCAATGCACGCGGCGGCCCTCAGATCGTTTCTACCCATGAAGGTTACCGGCTGCAGGAAAAAGGAGAACTGCCTACGATCGAGTCGGCCTCTGAAAACAGGATCCGTGTCTGGAAGACGCTGTCTTATCTGCTGACCAGCAAAGATGGAATGGACATCTATGAGATTGCAGATAACCTCTATGTCAGCGCCAGTACCATCGTCAATTCTGTCATACCACAAATCAAAGGGATGGTCCGGGACTATGACCTACGGATCGAATCTCAAAAATACCGCTATACACTCAAAGGCAGCGAACAAAACAAGCGACGCTTGATCGGGCATTTGGCAACCCAGGATGTATATGGCTTTTTCAGTTCCAAAACAGCGCTGGAGCAGCTGTTTCCGGGACGTGACATTCACGGAGTTATGCAAAAGCTTTATGACACCTGCCAGCAGGCCAAGCTGTTCCTCAATGACTATTCTCTGAACAATCTCCTGGTGCACATTTTGGTCATTCTGATTCGCCTGGAATCCGACAACGATCTAAGCGAGAAAGAGGTGCCTGCTGTCCCTGATAATCTGCCCGCCATAGCAAACCGGGAAGAGGTGGTGGCACTGGCGGATCTGATTGTGGAGACCTTTGCCCAGGATTATGGCATACAGATCCCTGCGCCGGATTATCAGCAGATCATGATGCTGATCGCTTTGTCAGTGGAGCATGAGACAGCGGACATCCAACAGGTGATTGACCCTGAGTTTATCAACAATATCATGGCCATTCTGGTTGCACTGTCCAAGCGGTATTGCACACCGGCATTCAGCAATGATTTTGCGCTTCAATTTTCGGTGCATATGTATTACGCGTTTCAGCGCGGTATCCTCGGCTTGAGCTATCCCAATCCCATCGCAGGACAATTCAAGACAGACTATGCGCCCATCTATGATATGGCAGTTTATTTTACCCACCGCTTTGCAAGCATCTACCGAATTGAACTGAATGAGGACGAAATAGCGTTTGTCGCTTTTCATATTGGGGCCTATTTGGAAAATACTACCCATACCACAGAACGAATCACCTGCATCATCCTTGCAGAAAGCTACCATACGCTCTCACAGACGTTGGTGCGGGAAGTGGGCGAAAATTTCACTGACCGGCTGTTGATTCTGGATGTGATGCCCCTGAACCGGTATTTACAGTACCGGCCCGCCTGTGACTTTATCATTACAGCGCTGCCTCTGGAAGGGGAGAGACGCCCAGTGGTAAAAGTGAGCCCGATTTTGACCAAGCAGAACATCACCGCTATCCGTGAAATGCTGGATGCGATAGACCGTCAGCGTGAGCTGGAGAGCGCACGGTCCTTTTTGAAACAGCTGCTGCATAAGGAACTCTATTTCCGGAATGTATGCTTTGCAGATGAGACCGACTGCATCCAGTTCCTGGGACAGAAATGCATCGATAACGGCTATGCCACTGATGCGTTCGTACAGGATGTCCTGTTGCGGGAATCCCTGTCGTGCACGGCGTTCACGAGTGCCCTAGCAGTGCCCCATGCGGTCAGCCAGTACGCCGAACGTTCGTTTATCTGTGTCCTGCACAATGATATGCCGATTGTATGGAAGGACAAGCGAATCCATTTTGTTTTGATGATCGGTATTACCCAGCAGGAGATGAAGTATTTCAAGGATGCCTTCAATCTGATTGTGGAGCTGTTCAGCTCCACCAGCCGCACTCTTAGTCTGCTTAAGACAGACTCTTTTGAAGAGTTTTGCGAGCAGATGTATTGACTTCCGGTGATGACGGCCGGCGCTGTTCCGGCAGGAAGCGCGTTAGAAGAGGCGGAAGTTTGGAGGAAAAAGGATCCGCTGCAAAAAAGAAGCACCAGATACGATGACAGATGTCCCTTCGCCCCCACAGAGAAGCAAAAAAACTCTGCGGGGATTCTTTTGCCTCCTTTGGGGCAGAGATGTTTCAAAAAAGGGCGCAGAAAGATTTATTTGCATCAAAAATCACCAGTCGCTCCGTTTTAGATTGCCAAGCGCAGGCCACAACGCTATGATGGGTCCATAGGCGCAGCCGGCGTCTGTATGTTGCGGAAAGGATGGACTGGGATCGTATGGGAACGGCTTTGATATTGCAGCAGATGATTGTTTTGTTTTTGATGATGGCGGCAGGGTATGTTGCCGGCCGGTGCGGGGTGATGAGCCGGGAGTCGGAGCAGCTGTTCTCCAGGCTGATCGTCAACCTTACCTGTCCGGCTCTGATCATCAACAACGTCACCACCAGCGCGCGGCTGGAGAGTTTAGGCGCGCTGTTTGTGATCTTTGTGGCGGCGATCGGCTATTATGTCCTGTTGCCGCTTGTGGCAAATGGAGCGGTCTGGCTGCTGCGGATGCCGGCCGGCCGGGCGGCCGAATACGAGGGGATGCTGATCTACTCCAACATCGGTTTTATGGGCATCCCGGTGGCCAATGCCGTGCTGGGGCAGGACTCAATCCTCTATCTCTCCATCTTCATGGCGGTGTTCAACATTTCAGTGTTCTCCTATGGAACCTTACTGCTCCAGCAGGGCGGGGGAGGAAGAGCCGACCTGCGCAAGATGATCAACCCGGGCACCGTCTCGGCGGTGGCAGCCATCCTGCTGTATCTGCTGCAAGTGCAGCTGCCCGACCTGCTTTTGCAGCCGGTGGCATCCATCGGCAGTACCACCACTCCTCTGGCCATGCTGGTGATCGGCGCATCTCTGTCCCGTCAGCCCATCCAGGAGGTGCTGCAGGAAAAGAGCCTGCTGCCCTTCACTCTGCTGCGGCTGCTGGTATTGCCGGCGGTGACTCTGCTGGCGTGCAGATGGCTGATCGGCGACCCGATGCTGCTGGGGGTGCTGGTCCTGGTCTCGGCGATGCCGGTCGCCTCCAACATCGTGATGATCTGCAGTGAACAGGGGCGGGACTTCGCTTATATCTCCAAAGGCGTGTTTTTCTCCACTGTCTTTTCGGTCATCACCCTGCCGCTGGTCTCGATGCGGATCCGCATAGTAGCCTGAACGAAAAAAGGCGCCCTTCTGCCGAAGCGGAAGGGCGCTTTTTGCGTTCAGCGGGGCTTGGAAGTGCCGTTGATCCCGTCCTGGAAGCCCACCGGGCGGCGGACGCTCAGCCAGGCGGCATCCCGGCGGACAAAGTCGCAGTTGGCGTCGTAATCATTCTGGAACAACCGGGCAAACAGCAGATCCAGCATGGCCTTGGCGGCGATGGAGGAGGAAAAGGTCGAGATCTTGTTGTCGTTGGACTCCAGCAAGGGCAGAAGCAGGACGCAGTCGGACAGCCTGGCTGCCGGACTGTCTGCGTGGGCGGTGATGAGCAGGATAGGGGTGCCGTGCTGGCGGGCGAATCGCATCGCTGAGCCGATGGATTCGTTCATCCCGGTATAGCTCACGACAAGCAGACAGTGGGTGGAGTCCATTTGGTTTGCGATGTAGCTCAGGTTGACGCTGTTGGAGATCATATTGATCCGGAAACCAAACTTCATCAGCCGGAAAGCAAACTCCTCCAAAAGATAAAGCCCCGAGCCGGCGGCGCACAGCTCAATGCTGCTGGCGCCGCTCAGCAGGGCGGCTGCGCGGTCAAAGGCGTCGAAGTCCAGAGAGGCAGACAGGCGGTGAAGGGTACCGGCTTCCAGCTTGAGTAGGTCCCGCACCAGCACATCGGGCGGGGTGTCGGCCTGGAACGGAAAATCGCTGTCCGGCAGGTCGAAGGCGAGCGCGTCCGGGATGGCGCTGAAATAGTCGGCCTTGAAATCCTGCAGGCCCTGATAGCCGAACTTGCGGCAGAAACGAACTACAGCCGAGGGGCTGGTAAAGGTGGCCTCGGCGAGCTGGCGCGTATTCATACGGGCAACGCGTTCCGGGTAGCGCAGAAAGTAATCCCGCAGGCACTGGTCGGTTGGCGTCAGGCCCGTGTGCTCGCGCAGTCGCTTGTTGAGATCCATGTCGTTTTCCTTTCTCAATGTATGGCAAGTCCAAAGTTCTTTCTTATTGTATCATTGATGGAAAGGCAGGTCAAACGCCGGGCGGATAAATACACATTTTGCACAATGTCAGAAAAGATTTTTTGACAGAGTGAACGCTCTGTTTTAAATCTGCCACGTTTTTACAGGATTTTAAAATGCGCTGTCCCAAATTGACCAAAGGCCTTTTCTGCCATAGAGATTTTCGCTATACTATTGCCACAAGGGCGGCAGGAAAAGCTCGGAGATAAATCGGAAAGTGAGGATGCTGCTATGAAGATGCCAGAAGGCTTTTTGTGGGGCGGCGCCACTGCGGCCAACCAGTGCGAGGGGGCCTATGACCAGGATGGCCGGGGCCTGTCCAGCGTGGATGTAGTGCCGTTTGGGCCTGACCGCGGCCCGGTGGCACGGGGTGAGAAAAAGATGCTGGCCTGCGACAGCCAGCACACCTATCCTTCCCACCAGGCCATCGACCTGTACCACCACTACAAAGAAGATATCGCCCTGTTTGCGGAGATGGGGTTCAAGTGCTACCGGATGTCCATTGCATGGACCCGGATCTTCCCGCATGGGGATGACGCGCAGCCCAACGCTGCAGGCATCGCCTTTTACCGCAGCGTATTCGAGGAGTGCCGCAGATACGGCATTGAGCCGCTGGTGACCATCTGCCACTTTGACACTCCTATCGCCCTGATCGAGAAATATGGCGGCTGGAAAGACCGTCGGATGGTGGACGCCTTTGTGCGGTACTGCAGGGTGCTGTTTGAGCAGTACGGCAGCCTGGTGCGCTACTGGCTGACCTTCAATGAGATCAATATGCTGCTGCATATGCCCTTTATGGGGGCGGGCATCGTCTTTGAGGAGGGCGAGGACAAGGAACAGGTCAAGTACCAGGCGGCCCATCACGAGCTGCTGGCCAGCGCCCGGGCGGTGCAGCTGGCCCACGAGATGATCCCCGGGGTCATGGTGGGCTGTATGCTGGCGGCAGGCCAATTCTATCCCTATACCTGCGCGCCGGAGGACGTTTACCTCGCCATGGAACGGGACCGTGACAACTACTTTTTCATCGATGTGCAGGCCAACGGCGAATATCCCGTATGGGCCCAAAAGCGGATGGAGCGGGCTGGCATCCTGCTGCAGACCCAGCCGGAGGACGAGCAGACACTGCGGCAGGGCAGGGTGGACTTTGTCTCCTTCAGCTATTATTCCAGCCGCTGTGCCTCGGCAGACCCCGAGATCGCGGCCCGGCATGCCCGGGGCAACGCGGTGGTCAGCAGCGTGGTCAACCCCTACCTGAAGGCCAGCGAATGGGGCTGGCAGATCGATCCGCTGGGGCTGCGGCTGACCTTGAACGTCCTGTACGACCGGTACCGCAAACCCCTGTTCATTGTGGAGAACGGGATGGGCGCCACCGACAAGGTGGAGGCGGACGGCTCGATCCACGACCCCTACCGCATCGACTACATGCGGGAGCACATCCGGGCCATGCGGGATGCAGTGAACCTGGACGGGGTGCCCCTGCTGGGCTACACCTGCTGGGGTCCCATCGACATTGTGTCGGCGTCTACCGGCGAGATGAAAAAGCGGTACGGTATGATCTACGTCGATAAGGACAATGAGGGCGGCGGCACGCTGGCCCGAAGCAGGAAGGACAGTTTTTACTGGTACAAGAGAGTCATCGCCACCAACGGTGAGGACCTTGGATAAAAACAGAGGAATCAGGAGGAACACTATGGACTACAAACAGCTGGCCGCAGTCATCCTGCAAAAGGTGGGCGGCAAAGAGAACGTGGACAAGGTGCTGCACTGCGCCACCCGTCTGCGCTTCACCCTGAAAGATGTCAGCAAGGCTGACACCGAAGCCCTGAAAAAGACCAAAGGGGTCATGTCCGTCATCCATGCAGGCGGACAGTACCAGGTGGTCATAGGCCCGGACGTGCCGCAGGTCTATCAGGAAGTGGTGGTTCTGGGCGGTTTTGAGGCTGCCAAGCCGGTGGATGAGAAGCCTGACAGCAAAAACAAGAAGAACCAGAGCAAGCTGAGCAGCGTACTGGAGTACATTGCCAGCATGTTCCAGCCCATCATCCCGGCCATCACCGGCGCCGGCCTGCTCAAGGCCCTGATGGCGCTGGGCACTGTGACCGGTCTGCTGGACAGCAGCTCCCAGACCTATGTCATCCTGAACGCCATTGCAGACGCCGCGTTCTATTTCCTGCCCATCCTGCTGGGCAGCTCTGCGGCCAAGACCTTCAAATGCAACCAGTATGTGGCCATGGCCCTGGGCGGTGTGCTGGTCTACCCGGGATTTGTGGATCTGATCAACGCGGCCAAGGACGCGGGCGGCTCGGTCAGCCTGTTTGGCCTGCCGGTCACCCTGGCGTCTTACAGCTCCTCGGTGGTGCCCATCCTGCTGGGTGTGTGGTTCATGTCTGTCGTTGAACACGCCGTACAGAAGATCTCCCCCAATGCGGTCAAGTTCTTCACCGTACCCCTGGCCAGTCTGCTGGCTGCAGGCATTGTCACCATCCTGGCCCTGGGCCCCATCGGCACCTGGATCGGCAATGTCATCGCTGCCTTCTTCAAGTGGCTGGAGGTCAACGCAGGCTGGGCTGTGCCCACCCTGGTCGGCACCCTCAACCCGCTGCTGGTCATGACCGGTACCCACTATGGCCTGATCCCCATTGGCGTCAACAACCTGGCGACTGCCGGCTTTGACACCGTGGTTGGCCCTGGTATGCTGGCTTCCAACGTGGCCCAGGGCGCTGCCGGTCTGGCGGTTGGCCTGCGCACCCGCAACAAGGATACCCGGCAGCTGGCCATGTCCGCCGGTCTGACCGGCGTGCTGGGCATCACCGAACCGGTGCTGTACGGCATCAACCTCAAGTTCATCTATCCGCTGATCTCTGCCATGATCGGCGGCGGTGTGGGCGGTCTGTACCTGGGCCTGACCGGTGTCGGCCGCTACGCTTCCGGCTCTCCCGGCCTGCTGGTCCTGCCCGCTTACATCGGCGGTGACAGCATGGCCAACCTGATCAACGCCTGCATCGGCACTGTGATCGCCATGGTGGTCTCCTTTGTCGTCAGCTTTGTGCTGTATGGCGTGTGGAAAAAACAGGGCAAGCTGGAGGAAGGCGAATAAGCGGACCGCTGCCCCAAAAAGAATAAGCAACGCCGCAGTCTCCGGGCTGCGGCGTTCAAAAAAACGATGATGTACAAATGAGAAGAAGGGAAGGATCCACCATGAAAAAACTGTCACGCCGTAATTTTCTTCAGGCTTCAGCTGCAGCAGGCGTTGCTGCACTGGTTGGAAGCACTGGGATGATAGCCTCGGCTGCGCAGGCGTCGGCTAATGCAGAAGAAAACTGCATAGACCTGAAACTGGGCGGCACAGATCCCATCCGGATGGCATCTGTCAATGTAACGGCCGGTCGGGTGATCGGCTATGAGGACCAGGGAATGTATACTTTCCGTGGGATCCAGTATGCGGAGGCAAAGCGCTTCCAGAGCCCGCAGCCGATCAAGGCTTATCCCAACGGCTGGCAGAACGCCATGGTCTATGGTCCTGTATCTCCGCAGGACCGGTGCCTGAATGGTACAGGCACCATCAATGGCACGGAGTTCCGCACGCCGTCCGGCGCGGCTGACATGGTGGCCAACGAGACCTGCCAGTATCTGAACGTATGGACCAAAAGCCTGACTGGTGCAAAGCCCGTCCTGGTGTTCTTCCACGGCGGCGGCCTGAGCAACGGTGCTTCCAGCGAGCTGGCATGCTATACCGGTCAGTACTTTGCGGAGCGTGAAGATGCAGTGTTCGTTTCTGTCAACCACCGGCTGAATGTTCTGGGATTTTTGGATATGTCCGAATATGGCGACGAATACAAGAACAGTGCGATCGCTGGTATTGAGGACTGTGTGGTGGCCCTGCAGTGGGTGCATGACAACATTGCAAACTTTGGCGGCGACCCCGGCAACGTGACCATCCTGGGTCAGTCCGGCGGCGGTACAAAAGTTACCACTCTGGCATGTATGTCCAACACGGTGGGGCTGTTCAACAAGGTCTTCGTCATGAGCGGCGCGATGTCTACATACAGCGACACCAAAGAATCCGGCCTGGCCAACACCCGGAAACTGGTGGATTATCTGGGTCTGAAAAAGGAAGAAGTGGCCGAAAGGCTGACTGGCATGACGTACGAGGAGCTGTACTATGCATCTACCGAGGCGGGCTGCAACTGGGCTGCCTGCTACGGCAACGGCACTTTTGAGAGCCCCATGGTGGACGAGAACGGTACAGTCAACCCCTATGCTGCCCAGCGCAAATGGATCTTTGGCACGGCTTTCTCGGAGTTCAACGCCAATACGAAGCCCCTGATCAATGAGCAGGACGAATCTGCCGACTTGTCCAGGATCACCGATGACGATGCAGCCAACCGTCTGCGTGCCAAATACGGCGACAAGACAGACGCGTTCATTGCCGCCTTCCGTGCAGCTTATCCCGACCGCAGCCTGGGCCACGCCCTGTGGCTGAACGACATGGGCGGCTTCTCCGGCCTGTCCCGCTGGGGCCTCATTGAGCCCAACGGCGTTCTGGCTGCGCTGAATGCAAACGGTGTGGAAGTGTACAATTACATCGATGTATATGTGATGCCCTTCTTTGGAGGGCAGACCATGTGCCATACCGCGGATATCCCATTCTGGTTCAACTCTCTGGATACCGTGATGTACATGATGCGCGGCGACGAGAAGGGCGCCCGGAAGATGGCTGACTCTGTCTCGGATGCGCTGGCTGCCTTTATGGCAAATGGCGATCCTTCGACCTGGCGTTTGAAGTGGAAACCCTATACCTCTGCCGAGCACAACACCATGGTGTTTGATGTCAAGTCGGAATGCAAGGTGGACTTTGACCGTGCGCTGTATGAGTTGATGATGAGCAAGTAAAGCTTACCTCGCCTTGTGCTGGGGGATGATCCCCAAAAGAAAAGACCAGAGCTGTCAGGCCTTTTGGCCGGGCGGCTCTGGTCTTTTGGTTTGTCTGCAAAGGCGGCCTTTCAGCGGAAGGCCGGGGAAGCGCCGTGCCTTACAGGGCGTCCAGATCGTCGGAGGAGTCGTAGGTCTCGGTGCGGTAGCCGCTTTTGGATGCGGCGTCGGACAGCATCCGCATCAGCTGGCGGAACTGCTCGGCGTAGGGGCCGTCGTAGTCCTCGTCGGCCTCGCAGTTCACCGGCCCCCGGGCCCGGATGGCGGCCAGCTGGCCGTTGTCCTCCCGCTCATAGTCCACGATCCAGCCATAGACCGACTCGTCGGTCACCGAAAAAGAGTACACCTGCGGCATGAAGGGGGTCCAGCAGGCGGTGCAGTAGAGGGTGCGCCCGTCCTCCTGTCCCACCAGCTCGGCCACAAAGGTGTCGATCTGGCAGGGATTCAGCTCCACATCCTCGTGGTCGCCCATGTCGGTGTCGCAGCGGCGGTTCAGTTCGATCCACATAGTTTGATTGCTCCTTGTGCTTGCAGGGCGGCAGAGGCCGGCCCGGAAATTCAGCGGCGGCCTGGGGCCGCATACGCTGTTATTGTATCACAGGCCGCAGGGGGATGCAACGTGCCCGGCACAGCCGGTGCGTAATGGATGCTGCGCATTGTACAAAACGTATATTTTGCGCAGACCCGGCGGGCTTATGCACGGGGCGGGCGGCTGCTGCGGGCGGCCAGTCCAAACAGGATGACCAGGGGCAGGGCAAACAGCACCCCGGCAAAGAGTTTTTGGGCCGGGTCGGCCCCGGACAGCTCGGAAAGCAGGATGGACAGCGGCTCGTTTGCCCGCTGCTGCAGGAAGATCATGGGCTGCTCCAGCAAATTCCAGCTTTCCGCCATGGACAGCAGCGCCGCGGCTGCCAGATAGGGAGCCATCATCGGCAGGTAGATCCGGCGGCAGAAGGAGAGGCCCGCCGCGCCGTCACAGGCGGCCGCATCGAAAAGTTCCCGGTCGATGCGGCTGGTGCCGAACCAGAACAGCAGCACCATCCAGGGCTGAAAGGCGGTCATGAGCAACAGGCCGGCCAAGGTATCCAGCAGGCCAAACGTTTGCAGCAGCAGATACTGGGGCAGCATAAGGGCCTGTTGGGGCAGCAGCATGAGCAGCAGGCAGAGCGCCAGGCATACCTGCCGGACCCGTCCGGGCGCCAGCCTGGCGAGAAAGCAGCCGGCGGGCAGGGCCACGCCCGTCTGGACCAGAACGCCGCCCAGCGCCAGCAGCAGCGTATTGCGGTAAGCGCGCAGATAGTCCGGCGCGGAAACCGCCTGCCAGAGCGTTTCCGGGGGCTGTCCCGCCAGCGGCAGGACCAACAGGACGCAGGGCGCCAGGAAGCAGACGGCCAGCGCCGCCAGGCCCAGTTGCCAAAATCTATTTGTCCGCATGGCCTGTCCTCCCATGATACCATTTCCAGATCCCCAGAATGGCCAGCCCGGCAGCCAGCACCGCCGCCACCACCAGGATGGAGGCGGCTTCCAGCCGGGCGTAGTTCATGTTGGCAAAGTTGTTCTGCAAAAAATGCTGCAAGCTGTACAGTTCCTCGTGGGGGTGCTCCCCGCCGATGAGATAGGCCTCCCGGAAACAGCGGTAGCCGTTGAAAACCACCAGAATGGTACTCAGAACCAGCCCCCTCCCGATGAGGGGCAGCCGCACCCGCAGCAGGCATTGCCAGAACCCCGCTCCGTCCAATTGGGCGGCGTCGGTGACCTCCGCCGGGATGCTCTCGAAAAAGGCGGCGCAGATCAGGACCGTATAGCCCAATGTTTTCCACAGGACGATGGCCAGCCAAACCAAAGCCGACGCTGCGTCGAAGGTCCAGGTGTCTTCCCAACCCAGCAGGCTGACTCCCTCGGCGGCCGCCATCACCACACAGGCCGCCGGCAGGATACCCGGAAAAAAGAAGGCCAGCCGCAGACGAGGGCCTGCCGCTTCCACGCAGAGCACCGCCAGCAGAACGCCCAGCACCAAATTCAGGGGAATGGCGATGCACCACAGCCGCAGCAGGTTTTTGGCCGCCAAGCCAAAGGCGTAATTTCCGAACAGATCGGCGTAATTTTCCAGACCCACAAAATCTGTGCTCATCCCGGCGAAAAGGCTCTTGTACAAAGCGATGGCCAGCGGGAGCAGATACCCCACCCCCAGGGCGATCAGGGTGGGCAGCACCAGCAGCCAGCCCCGCATCTTGTTTCTGTTCATGGCCGCCTCCTATTCGTCCAGATAGAGGCGCATCTTGGAGGAGAGGGTCTCAACGAGTTCGTCCAGAGTGATCTCGTCATTCCAGTACTGCATATGGAGGTAACTTGCCACATTCTCCCCGGTTTCGGTCTTTCCCAAGTCCACGCCGCGATACCAGATGGTCTGGTAGTGTGCGGCCGTCACCTGATCGCAGATGGCTTCGAACTGCCGGATCCTGGCCGCATCGAGCGGGACGCCGTTTCGCTCTTTTCGTCCCGCAATGTACGCCTCGGTCACTCGTTCGCGCGAGGCGTCGTAGACGGAGAACCGATATTGTGCATCGAAGCAAGCCTGCATACATCCTTTTCGGATGGGGAACAGGTCAGAGTCCGCATAGGCGGCCGCAGACTGGCATTCTTCACTGACAAGATAAAGCAGCAAGTCCGCGACTTCCTCAGGATGTTTTGTGTTTCGATTGCCCATGGCATACGAACCGATCTCTGCCGTAACGGTTCCCTCCTCGTTGGGGACCGGCATGACCGATGTTTCGATTCCCAGCGCCTGGCACTGCCGCAGCAGATTCATACTGAAGTCGCTTTTCCTCAAGACCGCAAACGGCGCGCCCCGGGCAAATCCATCCTGAACCTGCGCAGGATCGGAAGGATCGAATAATCCATGGGCGAGACCGTAGGCAATGTCCCCGGTCCGAAAAACTTTCTCCAGTTCCAGCGCGCGACGGGCGGCAGCCGTATCCAGCCTCACCTCGTGCGCCTCATGATCCAGCACCGGCTGTGCCAGTGCCCCCAATGCGTCAAAGCTGGCGATCACCAGAATGGACTGCTCCTGGTGGATGCGCAGCAGCTCCGTCAGCAGGGTGTCCATGGTGTGCATGGCGCGCTGCAAGTCAAAACTGCTGGCATTCAGCACATCGGCTGCGCTGACCATCAGCGGAACAGAGAAACCAAGAGGCAGAATGTACTGTCGTCCCTCCCACTGGCCTGCATCCAGCACGGCGGTGTAAAAATCCTCCTCCCGGGAAAGGCCCTCTTTCTCCATGGCCTCGGTCAGGTCCAGGAACGTCCCGTTGACCATGGCTTTCTCAATGTCGGGGAACAGGTTGATTTCCGTCCAGCGGTGGCCCTCCATAATAAAAAGATCCGGTCCGCCGCCCGAAAGGATTTCGGCGTTGAGCTGGTTGATGATGGCCTCCCGTTCGGCCAGGTCGTTGCTTGCCGGCGTCACAAAGGTAAGCTCGATGTTCGGGTGCGCTTGCTGATAATCCATCAGTTTTTCATAGATGGGGTAATGGGTCGTTGGGTCGGCATACTGCTTCGGCAGATAGACCGACAGGGCGACAGGCTCGTCCGGGCGGGCGGAAGCGCTGGAGGCTCCGGCCGGCTGCCCGCCGGCAGAGGGGGCCTGGCAGCCGGCCAGGCACAGACAAACCGCGGCCGTCAGAGCCAGCCGCCGCAGCCGTTTTGCAAACATGGTGATTCCCTCCTTTTGGAAGATGGTTTCGGGGCTTTGCCGCATCGGCCTGTGCCGTATGGCCGGGTGCAGGAAAAACAAAACCCTGCCGGCCTGCAGGCGGACGCCTGGCAGACGGGCAGGGGACAAAGGATCAGATGGTGCGGTGCTGGCGGGACATCCAGGTCCACAGGTCGGCGCCGGTGGCGTCGTCCTTGCACAGGCCCTGGAAAAAGTAGATCCAGCTGCAATGCCCGTTGTACTGGTAGGGTTCGCCGTCCGGGCCGGTCAGCCGGCCGGTGGCGTCGGTGACGCTGGGCCACACGGTGGAATACAGATCGGCGTCCATGGCGGCCAGCCGGGCCATGGTGGGAGCCGCATACAGCTGAGGGGGGACGGTGGTATCGTTCCGGGCATAGACGAACCAGATGGGCAGGCGGGTGTCGGCGATGGCGTGCAGCTCCTCGTCGGTGATGCCTGCATCCAGATAGGCTTCACAGATGGGATAGGCCGCGGCAAAATAGCCGGGATGGTGCATGACCAGGTCCATGGTCATGTAGCCCCCATTGGAGCAGCCCCCCAGGATGATCCGGTCGGGGTCGATGCCGGGATTTTGGGCTACATAGTTCTGGATCAGCGCCATCAGGTCCTCCCGGTAGACGGAGGAGACGCCGGGGTTGTCGCTCCAGTCGCCGTTTTCGTTGTAGCACATCCAGAAGGTGGGGGTCTGGGGGGCCAGGATGTAAGCGCCGCCCATCACCGACTGGAAGGCGTCCGAAAAGAGGGAGGACACCTGGTTGCCCAGCAGGACCACGGCGGGGTCCTCGCCGCCCTCGCCTGCGCCGTGCAGCCACACCACCAGGGGATGCTTTTCCCCGGCGGGGTGCTGGGGCTGGTAGGAGGCGTAGCAGAATGTATGCCCTTCCGGGCCGGTGAACACCCCGTTCAAGTCCACGTTCTTGAGGCAGGGGGCCGCCAGGGAGACGTTGGGGTCGATGGCCAGGCCGGTCATGGGGCCTCCGGCCAGGGTCTTGAGGGGGGCGTTGAGGAAGATCTTGAGCTGGTAGGGGTCGCAGCGGGTGGACTGCCCGGTGAGGGGATCGTAGCACAGGGGGCAGCCGACATCGGGCTGGATGCGGAAGGTCAGCAGGATGTACCGGGAGGACAGCTTGGTCACCCGGCCGTCGGGGGTGACGGTGACCGCCTCCACCACGGTGCGGGGCGCGCTTGCCAGCATATGCCGGGAAGTGTCGGGGTCAAAGACCTCCTTGCTCTCGATCACCGTGAACTTGTCCGCCGACACCGAGCTGCTCTTGACCGCCTGGGGCAGGCACAAGATGGTGCCCCGCACCGCCGGCCCCCAGGGGCAGCCTTCAATGATGGCGATCTGGGTGCCGGGTTCGCCGATCTCGTCTACTAGGCTCAACATGGGTATATCCTCCTGCTGGCAGGCCGAGAGCACGGTGGCCAGGGCGGAGATACCGGCCCCTTTGAGGAACGATCGTCTGGAAATCCTGCCCATGGCACTGCTCCTTTCCCGCCTGACGGCGTTCTGTCCGAAATGGGCGGACCGCTTGCCGGACGGCCCGTCTTCTTTTTATAAACATACCATATCCCGGGGCAAAATGTCAAACCGGGATGGGGCCTTGGGCGGGCGCAGGCTCCATGCTTGTCATCCCGGCCGGATTGGTTTATACTGTAAGGGAAGAAAAAACGGGGAGGTCTTTCTGTATGGAATTGAAAGGCAAATGCGTGCTGCTGGGGATCACCGGCGGCATCGCCGCATATAAGATGGCGGGGGTGGCCAGCGCCCTCAAAAAGCAGGGGGCGGATGTGGAGGTCATCATGACCCGCAACGCCACCCAGTTCATCACCCCCATCACCTTCGAGACTTTGACCGGGCACAAGTGCATGGTGGACACCTTTGACCGGGATTTCAAGTTCGAGGTCACCCACATCGAGCTGGCCAAAAAGGCGGACGTCATCCTGGTGGCGCCGGCCACCGCCAACGTCATCGCCAAGATGGCCCACGGCATCGCCGACGATATGCTCACCACCACCGTGCTGGCTGCCGGCTGTCCCAAACTGGTGGCCCCGGCCATGAACACCGGTATGCTGGAAAACCCCATCACCCAGGACAACATCCGCACTCTGGAACGGTACGGCTTTACCGTCATCCCTTCCGAGAGCGGCCTGCTGGCCTGCCATGACGTGGGCAAGGGGCGGCTGCCTGCCGACGAGGTGCTGCTGGACTACATCCACAGGGCCCTGGCCCCCAAGGATCTGGCGGGCCTGCGGGTCACCGTCACGGCGGGGCCCACCCAGGAAGCCATCGACCCGGTGCGCTGCCTGACCAACCATTCCACCGGCAAGATGGGCTATGCGGTGGCCCGGGCCGCCGCGCTGCGGGGCGCGCAGGTCACCCTGATCCATGGGCCCACCGCCCTGGCCCCGGTGCGCTTTGCCGAGGATGTGCCGGTGGTGTCGGCCCAGGAAATGTACCAGGCGGTGACCGGCCGCTTTGCGGATACCGACATCCTGGTGATGGCGGCTGCGGTGGCGGATTACCGCCCGTCCTCGGTGGCCTCCGACAAGGTCAAGAAAGGGGATGGGGAGATGAGCATCCCTCTGGTGCGCACCGCCGACATCCTGGGCACCATCGGGCCGCAGAAGACCCACCAGTTCCTCTGCGGCTTCTCGATGGAAACCAGGGACATGGTGGCCCACTCGGCGGAAAAGCTGCGCAAAAAGAACCTGGACATGATCGTGGCCAACAACCTCAAGGACCCCGGGGCGGGGTTCGGCGTGGACACCAACCTGGTCACCTTCCTTACGCCGGACGGCGGGGTGCGGCAGCTGCCGCTGATGAGCAAGGAAGCGGTGGCCGGGGCCATCCTGGACGAGATCCTGGCCCGCCGCGGCTGAGACGGGGCCGGACGCTTTTGTAGTATCCTACAAAAAATGCAAGCGATTTCCGGCTTTTTCTCGAAAATGGGGCCGACCTGTTTATTTTGGACTGCAAAAAATATATAATGATAAGTGATAACAATGTGTCACTGCGCCCTGCGCCCGGTTTTGTCCGGGCGCAGAAGCGCCTTTCGGCCGGTCGGGCTGTATCAAGAGGCATTGATAGGGAGGTAAAGCCTAATGACCATGTTCAGTAACTATGACCAGCGCCTGCTGGATCATGTCCACAAGATCCATTTCATCGGCTGCGGCGGCAGCGGGATGTTCCCGCTCATCCAGATCCTGGCCGCACGGGGCTATACGATCACCGGCAGCGACGTGCTGGATGGCAGCATCATCCGGGCCGAGCGGGAAATGGGCATCCAGGTGACTTTGGGACACAACGCCGACAACGTGATCGGTGCGGACATGGTCGTCTACTCCGCCGCCATCCCCAAGGACAATGTGGAGCGCGCCGCCGCGGACAGCTACGGCATCCCGGCCATCGAGCGCAGCGTCCTGCTGGGGTACATCAGCCGTCTGTACAAGAACAGCATCTGTGTGTCGGGCACCCACGGCAAGACCACCACCACCGCCATGATCACCGCCGCCCTGGAGCTGGCCGGCCGTGACCCCAGCGCGGTCATCGGCGGCAAGCTGCCGCTGATCGGCGGCTATGGCAAGGCAGGCAAAGGGGACGACATCGTGGTGGAAGCCTGCGAGTATGCCGAGACGTTCCTCAAGCTGACCCCCTATTTCTCGGTGGTGCTGAACATCGACAATGATCATCTGGACTACTACGGCAGCATGGGCGAGCTGAAGTTCGCCTTCAAACGCTTCTCGCTGATGACCCAGTTCATGATCTTTGCCAACGCGGACGACAAGAACACCATGGACGTCATGTACACCATCCAGCGCCGGGTGCGCACCTTCGGCATCAAGAACGGCGGCGACTACCAGGCGGTGAACGTTCAGGAGTACCGTCCCGGCTTCTATGAGTTCGACCTGAAAGAGTGGACCAGCAACGGCGTCACCGGCCACATCAGGCTGGCTGTGCCGGGCTACCACAATATTTACAACGCCCTGGCCATGTGCGGTGTCTGCCGCTCGATGGGCCTGACTGTCCAGCAGTGCGCCGACGCGCTGGCGCAGTTCAAGGGCGTCTGCCGCCGCTTTGAGGTGTACGGCGAGTGCAACGGCGCCGTAGTGGTGGACGACTACGCTCACCATCCCACCGAGATGCGCGCCACTCTGGCCACCGCCAAAGAACTGGGCTACAAGCGTCTGATCGCAGTGCACCAGCCCTTTACATACAGCCGCACCAAGATGCTGCTGGATGATTTTGCGCAGGTGCTCCAGATGGCCGATGTGACGGTGCTGACCCCCATCCTGGGCAGCCGCGAGCCCAACGATCCCTCCATCACCAGTGAGAAGCTGGCCGCCAAGATCCCCGGCGCCGTGGTGGTGGACAGCCTGGACGCGGCCGCCGATTGGGTCAAACAGAACGCAGGAGAGGGAGATCTGGTGATCACTCTGGGCTGCGGCGACATCTACAAGGCAGCCCGCAAGATGGTGCAGGAGGGCTGAACGCTCGATGAACGCGCCTGTCGATATCCGGGGCGTGGAACTTCGCACCGCCCGGCTCCTCCTGCGCCCCTGGCGCCCCGATGATCTGGAGGATTTCTATACCTATGCCCGGGTGGATGGGGTGGGCCAGATGGCCGGCTGGCTGCCGCACAAAGACCGAGAGGAGACGCAGAAGATCCTGGATCTGTTCATCAGCCAGCACAAGACCTTTGCCCTGGAATGGCAGGGCCGGGTGGTGGGGTCCCTGGGCATTGAGCCGTACGACGAGGAAAATTATCCCGAGCTGGCCCCATACCAGGGCCGGGAGCTCGGCTATGTTCTGGCCAAGCCCTGCTGGGGCCAGGGCCTGATGCCGGAGGCGGTGAAGGAAGTCATCCGCTACCTGTTTGAGCTGAAGAAGCTGGATTTCCTCATCGCGGGGCATTTCGAGCGCAACACCCGTTCGGGGCGTGTGATCGAAAAGTGCGGCTTCCGCCCGTACAAGGTCCTGCCCTATCAGACCCAGTATGGCACCGTGGAGACCTCTCTGGAGAGCATCCTCTGGAACCCCAGCCGCCCCGCCACCGTCTGAAAAATTGAAAACCCTCTTGCATTTCCGCCCAAAGTGTGGTATTATACTTAGGTCGCAAGACCCTTTGGACGGTTAGCTCAGCTGGTAGAGCATCTGCTTGACGTGCAGGAGGTCACAGGTTCGAGTCCTGTACCGTCCACCAAAACAAAACCCGAGGCCGCAGGCCCCGGGTTTTTGTTTTGCGCGGGCATCGCAGAGGTGTACCCAGTCCGCGTCCTGTACTGCTGCGCAAGCGAGGCGCTGCCTGCGGCAGAAGCAGCCGAGCCGGCGCGGGGCCGCAGTCTGTCTTTTGCAGCGCTTTTGAAATTCAAAAAACGTACAAAATTGGCATCTTAATTTTGTAGGAGTTGAAGATTGAGTTTTCTCCGGGGTTTTGCTATAATGGCTCCATAAGTTACCGGTTGGACATGTCACTGGTCATGCAGGCAGGATCTGACGGAACATGCGGGCTTTCCCATCCATTGCATTCTTACAGGTGGGAAGGCTGGATGCAGTGTTCTGTTGGGTCTTTTTCTTTTGTCGTTTTGGCCAAACGGCAGGGGAACGCTGTTTTGAACAAGGAGGTTCGTTTTCTGTGAAAAACTATAAGCAGACCGCTGCGGACGTTCTGCGTCTGGTCGGCGGCGACAAAAATGTGACCCATCTGGAGCACTGCTCCACCCGGCTGCGGTTCACCCTGGCCGACCCGGCCAAGGCAGACGTTGCAGCTCTCAAAAAGACGTCCGGCGTCATGGGCGTCATCGCAGGCGGGCCGCAGTGTCAGGTGGTCATCGGCAACGACGTCATCGAGGTGTATGACGAGCTGCTCAAGCTGGGCAGCTTCAACGCTGCACCGTCCGCCGCTCCGGCTGCGGCTGCCGGCAAAAAGAACATCGGCAATCTGATCCTGGATTACATGGTCGGCATCTTCCAGCCGCTGGTTCCCGCCATTGCCGGCGCCGGCGTGCTGAAAGCCATCCTGACCATCTTCACCAGCTTCGGCATCCTCGCATCCACCGATGTGGTCTACCAGGTGTTCTACAATGTAGCCGACGCCGCGCTGTACTACCTGCCGGTGCTGGTGGCCTTTACCACTGCCACCAAGTTTGGCTGCAACAAGCTGGTGGCAGTCGCTCTGGCTGCGGCCATGATCTCCCCCGCCACATCCACTCTGCTCGCCACCGAAGGGGGCGCGCACTTCTTTGGCCTGCCCATCCAGAACATCGGATACACCGGCCAGGTCTTCCCCTCCATCCTGATCGTCATCTTCATGGCCATCCTTGAAAAATGGTGCAACAAATGGTGCCCCAAGGCCATCCGCGTTTTCTTCGTACCCATGTTCTGCTTTGCGGTGGCTTTCCCGGTCGGTCTGCTGCTGCTCGGACCTCTGGGCTATAACATCGGCTCGCTGCTCACCGCCGCCATTCTGGGTCTGTACAACACCCTCGGCTGGCTGGCCGTGGCCCTGGTGGCTGCCATCCTGCCCTACATGGTTTCGCTGGGCATGCACAAGGCTCTGGTTCCTTACGCCGTCTCGTCTCTGGCCGACCCTGGCTTCGATATGCTCTACCTGCCCGCCTCTCTGGCCCACAATATCTCGGAAGGCAGCGCCTGTCTGGCCGTGGCCCTCAAGACCAAAGATGAAAACCTGCGCTCCACGGCCATCTCGGCCGGCATCTCGGGCCTGTTCGGCATCACCGAGCCTGCCCTGTACGGCGTCACCCTCCAGCACAAGAAGGTGATGCTCTCGGTCACCATTTCCAGCTTCATCGGCGGCTTGTTCATCGGCATCATGGGCATCAAGGCTTTCGCGGCCGTCGGCCCCGGCATTGCCAGCATGGCCATGTACATCGATTCCGCAAACAGCATGAACTTCATCTGGGCCTGCGTCGCCTTTGTCATCTCCCTCGTTGCGGCCTTCGTCCTCACCCTGATCCTCTATAAGGACGAGGAGAGCGCTCCCGCTGCTTCCGCTTCCGCCGGCGGCGCTGTTTCCGGTTCCGCGAAGAACGCCGACACCGCCGTTTACAGCCCCCTCGAGGGCAGCGCCATCCCTTTGACCAGCGTCAAGGATGAGGTCTTTTCCCAGAAGATCCTGGGCGACGGCATCGCAGTGGTCCCCGCCAAGGGCGAGCTGTATGCCCCCGCCGACGGCACGATCGAGTCGGTCTTTGACTCCAAGCACGCCATCTCGATGACCACCGACGCCGGCGTGGAGCTGCTGATGCACATCGGCATGGACACCGTCAAGCTCGAGGGCAAGGGCTTTGTTCCCCAGGTCAAAAACGGTGACACCGTCAAGAAGGGGCAGCTGCTGATGAAGTTTGATATCGACGCGATCAAGGCGGCCGGCTTCGACACCACCACCCCCATCATCGTCACCAACGGCGACCGCTTTGCCGTCAAACCGGTGGCCGACGGCGCGGTCGTGCCCGGGGCCGCCCTGTTGAAACTGGAGGCTGCACAATGAGTTTTCCCAAAGGATTTTTCTGGGGCGGCGCCCTGGCTGCCAATCAGGTGGAGGGCGCCTGGAAGGAGGGCGGCAAAGGGCCCAGCGTGGCCGATGTCGCCACCTATAAGCCCAAAACCGATGTCAAGGACTACGCCGCCCACATGGCCGTCAACGACGAGCTGATCGCCGCCGCCATGGCTGACCCCGACGACACCTATTATCCCAAGCGCCGCGGCATCGACTTTTACCACCATTACAAAGAGGACCTGGCCCTGTTTACCGAGATGGGCTTCACCATGCTGCGGGTGTCCATCGCGTGGACCCGCATCTTCCCCACCGGCGAGGAGACGGAGCCCAACGAGGCCGGCCTGCAGTTCTACAGCGACCTGTTCGCTGAGATGCACCGCCTCGGCATCGAACCGCTGGTCACCCTCAGCCACTATGAGATGCCCCTGGCCCTTGCCGTCAAGTACAACGGCTGGTACGACCGCAGGGTGATCGACTGCTTCACCCGCTTCTGCCATGCCTGCTTTGAGCGGTATAAGAACGACGTCAAGTACTGGCTGACCTTCAACGAGGTGGACAGCATCATCCGTCACCCCTTTACCACGGCCGGCGTCATCCCCAGCCGTTTCCCGGAGGAGAAACTGCTGGAAGTCTGCTACCAGGCTCTGCACCACCAGCTGGTGGCCAGCGCCCTGGTGGTCAAGGACTGCCACGAGATCATCCCCGGCAGCAAGGTGGGCTGTATGCTGACCAAGCTGACCACCTATGCCCGCACCTGTAACCCCGACGACGAGCTGGCGACCCAGGCCAAAAATCTGGAGAACCTTTTCTACGCCGACGTTCACGTCTGGGGCGAGTATCCCCGCCTGATCCTCAAGATGTTCGAGCGCAAGGGGATCTGCCTGCACACCGAGCCGGGGGATGACGCCATCCTCAAGGCGGGCTGCGTGGACTTTGTCTCCTGCAGCTACTACATGACGATGACCGAATCGGTGGACCCCAACGCCGAGCGCACCCCCGGCAACACCGTGCTCGGCGTCAAGAATCCCTATCTGCCCGCCAGCGACTGGGGCTGGCAGATCGACCCCAAGGGCCTGCGTTACAGCCTGATCGAGCTGTACGACCGCTACCGCAAGCCCCTGATGGTGGTGGAGAACGGGATCGGCGCCAAAGACACCGTCGAGCCGGACGGCTCCATCCACGACCCCTACCGCGTCGATTACTTCCGCCAGCACATCAGCGAGATGGGCAAGGCCATCGACGAGGGCGTCGAGATGTGGGGCTACACCAGCTGGGCTCCCATCGACCTGATCTCGGCCTCCACCAACCAGATGAGCAAGCGCTATGGCTTCATCTATGTGGACCAGGACGATATGGGCAACGGCACCCTGGCGCGCAGCCGCAAGGACAGTTTCTACTGGTACAAGAAGGTCATCGCCTCCAACGGCGAGGATCTGGATTGAAGACGGCACAGGATTCTTACCGGGAAAGGAGGCGGGCGGTATGCGGATCAGCAAGGTGCTGAACAGCAGCGTTGTCCTGGTGCAGGACGACAGCGGTGAGGAGTCCATCCTGCTGGGCAAGGGGATCGGCTATGGCCGCCGCCCCGGCCAGGTCATCGACCGGCAGCCCTCCGACCGGGTGTTCATCCCCCTGTCCAACCCGGACGCCCAGCCCATGATCGAGCTGTTTTCCTCCATCCCTCCGGTCTACCTCGAACTGACCCAGGACATCGTTGCCGATGCGGAGGCAGTCCTCGGCGTCAAGCTGTCTCCCCACATCTACCTGATGCTCACCGATCACCTTCACTTTGCGGTGGAGCGCCAGCGGCTGGGCATCACGGTGACCAACCGGGTGCTGTGGGAGCTGAAGCACTTTTACAGGCACGAGTATGAGGTGGGGCTGCGGGGACTGCAGCGGGCCTGCCAGCTGCTGAACGTCTCGCTGCCCGAGGAGGAAGCGGGGAACATCGCCTTCCACATCGTCAACGCCCGGATGGACGGAGGCGCGGGAGGCGACGCCATGCAGGCTGCCCGCCTGATCGGGGAGCTGACCAATATCGTCACCTACCGGATGCACACCCATCTCGACACCGAGAGCATCCACTACACCCGCTTCATCAGCCATCTGCAATTTTTTGCGGACCGGTTTTTCTCGGGCAAGCTGATGGACAACGACGACGACTTTTTGTTCCGCCAGATGCAGCAGGGATACCCCACTGCCACGGACTGCGCCGAGCGGATCCGCACCTATCTGCTGCGCAAGTACAACATCTTCATCCCCAACGAGGAGACAGCCTACCTCGCTTTGCACATTGCCCGCCTTGCGAAAAGCGCCCGTGACAACACGGAAGGCGAGGACCCTGCCCGTTGAGCCATCCAACTACCTGCATCAAAGGGAGGCGCTGCCTGGCGCCTCCCTTTTGTGTGATCGGAGGTATCTCTCATGCAGATCTCCCTTTTGCTCGCCCACGAGATCGCCCAGCTGTTCCTGATCCTGCTGGCCGGCTTTGTGCTGGTCCGCGCCGGGCTGCTGCGGGCGGCCGACAGCAAGGTGCTGTCGGTGATCCTGGTCTATCTCGTGATCCCCTGCGTCATCATCGACGCCTTCCAGATCGAGGACACGCCCGCCATCCGCGCGGGGCTGGCCGTATCCTTCGCGGCGGCCGCCGCCATCCACCTGCTGTTCCTGGTGCTGACAGGGCTGCTGCGCCGCTTTTTGGGCCTGGACGCCATCGAGCGGGCCACCGCCATCTACAGCAACGCCGGGGCGCTGGTCATCCCGCTGGTACAGGCGCTGCTGGGGCAGGAGAATGTGATCTATTCCTGTGCCTTTATCATCGTGCAGCTGGTGCTGCTGTGGACCCATGGAAGCATGATCCTGCGCGGGGCAGGCGCACTGAGCTGGAAAGCCATCCTCACCAACGTCAACCTGCTGTCCATCGCGGCGGGCGCGGTGCTGTACGCCGGCCGCATCCCTTTGCCGGCCGTCCTGTCCGGCGCGATGGATGACATGGGCGCTTTGATGGGGCCTTTGGGAATGCTGCTGGCCGGTATGGCCATTGCCGAGTCGCCCCTGCGGCAGCTGGTGTGCACCCCGCGCTATTACCTCACTGCTGCCTTGCGGCTGGTGGTCTACCCGCTGGCAGCGCTGGTCCTGCTGTGGGCGACGGGGATGGCGGAGCTGCTGCCCGACGGCCGCGCCATCCTGATGACGGTGTACCTGGCGGCCATCACCCCGGCGTGCACCACCATCACCTCGCTGGTCCAGCTCTATGGCCAGGATGCCGGCAAGTCCAGCGCGCTGTACGTCATGTCCACGCTGCTGTCCATCGTTACCATGCCCCTCATGCTGGCTGTGTTCGATTGGGTGATATGAGAAGGACGGTCCGGAGTGAATAAAATGAAGTTTTGTGGCGTTTTGATAAAAAATTGAAAGAAAGCTTGCGATCTTTGGCAGCTTGACTATTTACAATGCAGCTTTCATTGTGCTAAACTGCAAATGACCCAAGAAACCCGGCGGGGCAGCCCGGTAAGGCGCTCCGCGGTGGCACAGAGAAACACAAGGACACAACAATGACGTTGAAAAGTCATTGCTGTGTCCTTTTTTCTTTGCTTTGCCGATGGGACAGCATACCAAAAGAGGGGAGTAATACATGATGAAGAAAAAGATCACACGCCGTTCCTTCCTGCGTGCGGCAGGCGTCGCCGGCCTGGCAGCCGGCGCCATGGGGGTCCTGAGCGGCTGCGGCGGCTCCGACTCCGCATCCACGGCGGCCTCCGCAGTCTCCGGCGGCGCTTCTTCGGCGGCTTCCGGCCCGGTGGACACCACCCAGATCAAGGACACCCTTCACTTTGCCGTCTCCCAGGAGGCCGCCAGCTACGATGTGCACAAGACCACCACCCTGGTGGCGCGGCAGATCTTTTCCGGCACGGTGTGGGAAAAGCTGGTCACCCTGAACGCCAACTCGGAGGTCATCCCCGAGCTGTGTGAGAGCTATGAGCTGAGCGAGGACGGCCACACCCTCACCTTCCACCTGCGGCAGGGGGTCAATTTCCACGACGGCACCGTCATGACGGCGGATGACGTGGTGGCCAGTCTCAACCGCTGGACCGGCGCTTACAGCAACGCCGGCGAGATGGTGGGAGACAGCCTGTTTGAGGCTGTGGACGAAAACACCGTCACCATCACGGCGGAGAGCTCCCTGCTGACCCTGCCCGACATGATGGCCGGCGGCAGCCAGCCCGCCATCATCACCACCGCCGCCTGCTGTGCCGACGAGGACGAGAACGGCTACCTGAACCAGTACATCGGCACCGGACCCTACCGGTTCGTAGAGTGGCGGCAGGACCAGTACGTCCAGCTGGAGCGGTTTGACGACTACTGCCCCTACTACCTCCAGGGCACCACCGAGGAGATCATGGACGGCTGGGGCGGCTACAAGCACGCCTACACCAAGACCATCTACTACGACAAAGTGGCCGAGCTTTCCACCCAGCTGGCGGGGCTGCAGGCGGGCACCTATGACGTCATCAGCATTTCCAGCGACAACAAACCCATGCTGGAGGGGGACCCCAATTACCAGGTGATGGAGGAGCAGGCCGGCACCGTCTGCATGGTGTTCAACAAGGACCCCAGCAGCATCGCCAGCAGCCAGGATATCCGCAGCGCCGTCAACGCCGTCGCCAACTGCGATGACCTGATGGCCGCCGCCTTTGGCAGCGACTACCAGCTGGGCAGCTGCTATATGGACGACCTGAACGCCTACTGGGTCACCGACGCCGGCAGCGAATACTACGACCTGCGGGACCCCGACCTGGCCGCCTCCTATCTGGAGAGCGCCGGCTACAACGGCGAGACCTTCACCATCCTGGCCCCCACCCTGAACAATTACAACAACATCGGCCTCGTGCTGCAGGATGAGCTGACCTCCATCGGGATGGACGCCCAGCTGACCACGGTGGACTGGGCCACCTTCACCGGCTACCGCACCGATCCGTCGGCCTTTGACATCTACATCACCAGCTTTGCGGCGGTGCCCCTGCCCAGCCTGAAATCCTATTTCGGACCCACCTATCCCGGCTGGACCAACGATGAGCGCACCGCCCAGCTGCTGGACGAGTTCAACAACGCCACCGTCCGGGAGGACGCCCTGGAGATCTGGAACGAACTGCAGGAGTACAGCTGGCAGTACCTGCCCTGCATCAGCGTGGGACACTATATCGTCTCCTATGCGTGCACCAACAAGGTCAAGGGGCTGTATATGGGCAACGGCGTCTACATCTGGAACGCCTATGTCGAATTGTAAGCCTGCCAGCACAGCTTGACCCCGAAAAACAGGGCGCTGCCTTTTCCGGGCCCGGCGCCCTGTTTTGTTCAGAGGAGAGTGGAAATGAAGAAGTATATCGCAAAACGCCTGCTTTCGGTCCTGCCGATTTTGTTCATCGTCTCCCTTGTGGTGTTCGCGCTGGTCCACCTTGCCCCGGGCAGCCCCGCCGCCGCCATGCTGGGCAGCGAGGCCTCGATGGAGGACATCGCGGCCCTGGAGGAGCAGATGGGCCTGAACGACCCGCTCTACATCCAGTATTTCCGCTGGATCGGCGGCATTTTGCAGGGAGACCTTGGCACCAGCACCACCGGCGACACGGTGGCCAATATGATCCGGGAGCACTTCCTGCCCACCATCAACGTGGCCCTGTTCGCCATGCTGATCAGTCTGGCCATTGCCCTGCCCCTGGGGATGCTGGCCGCCCGCAAGCGCGGCAGCCTTGCCGACGGTTTTGTGTCGGTGTTTGCCCTGGCAGGGGTGTCGGTGCCCAGCTTCCTGCTGGGGCTGGGGCTGATGATGCTGTTCTCGGTGCAGCTGCGGTGGCTGCCGGTGTCGGGCTATACCCCCTGGTCAGGGGGCGCGGCGGCCCATTTGCGCTCCATCGCCATGCCGGCTGTGGCCCTGGGCTTTATGTACACCGCCCTGATGATGCGGATGACCCGCTCCAGTATGCTGGAGGTACTCAACAGCGACTACATCCGGATGGCCAAAGCCAAGGGGGTCAGCGAGGCGGCCCTGGTCGGGAAGCACGCCTTCCGCAACGCGCTGGTGAACATCGTCACCGTCATCGGGCAGAGCTTCATCGGGGCCTTGTCGGGCGCCGCAGTGGTGGAGACGGTGTTCGGGGTCCCGGGGCTGGGCCAGCTCATCGTCAACTCCATTGGCCGCCGGGACTATGAGGTGATCCAGGCGGTGGTGCTGCTGGTGGCCCTCATCAACGTGTTCATCAACCTGCTGACAGACCTGCTGTACGGCCTGATCGACCCGCGCATCCGGGTCAGCTGAAGGGAGGACAAGAATGGAAGCCACAAAGACCTATACGGCCGGCTCGGCCGAGCTGAAGGCCCTGCGCAGGCGGCTGGAAGGGGAGCAGCGCAGCCTGCGCATCCATGCCTTTTTGAAAAACCGCGCCTCGGTGGTGGGGCTTGCGCTGGTGGTGCTGCTGGTGCTGGTCGCCCTGGCGGCGCCCCTGCTCACCGGGCTGTCCGGCACCGACCCCTACACCAACGCCGTCTCCCAGCGGCTGCAGCCCCCCGGCCCCGGGCACTGGTTCGGCACCGACGATCTGGGCCGGGACGTGTTCGCCCGGGTGATCTACGGGACCCGCATCTCTCTGTTCGTGGGCTTCTCGGTCAGCGTGCTGGCCGGGGCCATGGGACTGCTGATCGGCCTGTATTCCTGCTACAACAAGGTGCTGGACGCGGTGCTGATGCGGATCTGCGACGGCCTGAAGGCGATCCCGTCCACCCTGCTGGCCATCTGCCTGATGGCGGTGCTGGGCCCCAGCGTCCGCAACGTGATCATCAGCCTGATGGTGGTCAGCACCCCCAGCCTGGCCCGGATGGTGCGTTCCTCGGCTCTCGCGGCCCGGGAGCAGACCTATGTGGAGGCCATGGTATGCCTGGGGGCTTCGCCCACCCGCATCCTGTGGAAGCACATCATGCCCAACACCCTTTCGCCGGTCATTGTGCAGATGACCTTTGTGTTTGCCAGCGCCATCCTCAGCGAGGCCGCCCTCAGCTTTCTGGGGGCGGGCGTGCCGGTGCCCGAGCCCAGCTGGGGCAGCATCCTCAGCCAGGGCCGCACCTATGTCTACACCGCCTGGTGGCTGATTCTGTATCCCGGCGTTTTTACCGCGCTGGCGGTGCTGGGGTTCAACCTGTTTGGCGACGGCGTGCGGGACCTGCTGGACCCCATGTCGCATTGAGGAGGAAGCGCTATGAGCGAAAAAGGAACGACCCTGCAGGTGGATTCCCTTTCCACCAGCTTCCGCACCCGGCAAGGGTGGCTCAAGGCGGTGGACGGCGTCAGCTTTTCGGTGGCCCAGGGAGAGATCCTGGGGCTGGTGGGAGAGTCGGGCTGCGGCAAAAGCGTCACCAGCCAGAGCATCCTGCGGCTGTACGATGAAAAACGGGATGTGCACTATGAGGGCCGCATCCGCCTGGACGGGGAAGACCTGCTGGCCCTCTCGCCCAAAGAGATGCACAAGGTGCGGGGCAGCCGGATCTCGATGATCTTTCAGGACGCCCTTTCCAGCCTGAACCCGGTCTTTACGGTGGGCGATCAGCTCTGTGAACCCCTGATGATCCACCAGGGCCTTGCCCGCAGGCAGGCCATGGAAAAGGCGGTGGAACTGCTCAAGCTGGTCAACATTCCCGCCCCCGAACGCCGGGTGATGCAGTACCCCCACGAACTTTCGGGCGGGATGCGCCAGCGGGTGATGATCGCCATTGCCCTGGCCTGCAAGCCGGAGCTGCTGATCGCCGACGAGCCCACCACCGCCCTGGATGTGACGGTGCAGGCCCAGATCATGGACCTGATCCGGGAACTGAACCAAAAGCTGGGGATGAGCGTCATGCTGATCACCCATGACCTGGGGGTGGTGGCCGAGACCTGCGACAGGGTAGCGGTGATGTATCTGGGGCAGATCGTGGAGCAGGCCGACAAAGCTGCCATTTTTGACGATCCGCGCCACCCCTACACCTGGGGGCTGATCCACTCCATCCCCCGGCTGGACGGCGACCGCGCCAAGCCGTTGTACTCCATCGAGGGGACGGTGCCCCTGCTGAATCAGGTGCCCCAGGGCTGCTGCCGCTTTGCCCAGCGCTGCCCCCATGTGTCGGAGCGGTGCCGCACCGCTATGCCCCAGCTGCAGGAAGCGGCGCCGGGCCACTGGGTGCGCTGCTGGATGTGCGCCAGGGAGGAATGAACCATGCATGAATCCAAAAATGTTGTGATCCGTACCCGGCAGCTGCGCACCTATTTTCCGGTGCGCAGCGCCCTGGGCCGGGTGGTGAATCAGGTCAAGGCGGTGGACGGCATCAGCCTGGAGGTGCGCAAGGGGGAGATCTACGGCCTGGTGGGGGAGTCGGGCTGCGGCAAATCCACCTTTGGACGCACCCTGATCCGCCTGCTGGAGCCCACCGGCGGCACACTGGAGCTGCTGGGCCAGGACGTGACCCACACCGGCATGAAAGCCCTGCGCCCCACACGGCGCAAGGTGCAGATGATCTTCCAGGACCCCTATACCAGCCTGAACCCCCACAAGCGGGTGGGCGATATCTTGATGGAGGTGCTGGAGATCCACGGGGAGAGGGACCGGGACAAGCAGATGAGCGCCGCCCTGGAGACCCTGCGCCGGGTGGGCCTGCGGCCGGAACACTTCTACCGGTATCCCCATGAATTTTCCGGCGGGCAGCGCCAGCGGGTGGGCATCGCCCGGGCGCTGATCCTGCAGCCCGAGCTGATCGTATGCGATGAGCCGGTGTCCGCGCTGGATGTGTCCATCCAGGCCCAGGTCATCAACCTGCTCAAGCAGCTGCGGGATGAAAACGACCTGAGCTATCTGTTCATCGCCCACGACATCAGTGTGGTGCGCTATATCTCGGACCGCATCGGGGTGATGTATCTGGGACATCTGGTGGAGGAAGCCTCCGCGGACGAACTGTTCGCCCATCCCATGCACCCTTACACCGAGGCTTTGCTGAGCGCCGTGCCGGACACAAATCCCCACGCCTCTGCCCACCGCATCCACCTGAAAGGGGAGATCCCGTCCCCCATCGATCCGCCCCGGGGCTGCCCCTTCCACACCCGCTGTCCGTATGCCGCCGAGGCCTGCGGCCAGATCCCGCCCCAGACCCTGGAGGCGGCCCCCGGGCACCGGGTGGCCTGCCTGAAATACGAAATGCCCCAGGCCATGAAGGTCTGAACCATCAGAAAGGAGCCCAGCATGAAACAGGAGATCCTGGATTATATCGAGGCGGAGCGCCCATACGGCTATGACCTGCTGACCCGGCTGGCGCAGATCCCAGCGCCCAGCAACCACGAGGAGCAGCGGGCCAAGTTCGTGTGCGACTGGTTCCACCAGAACGGCGCGCCCCAGGCTTTTATTGACCAGGCCCTCAATGTGGTGTGCCCCATCGGCGTCACCGATTCCAACCCCGTCACCGTCTTTATGGCCCATATGGACGTGGTGTTCCCCGACACCACGCCTCTGCCCCTGAAAGTGGAGGACGGCAGGATATTCTGCCCCGGCATTGGGGACGACACCGCCAACCTGGTGGCGCTGCTGCTGGCAGCCAGGTATGTGCTGGCCCAAGGGCTGCAGCCGGCGGGAGGCAAGGGCTTTGTCTTTGTGGCCAACGCCGGCGAGGAGGGCCTGGGCAACCTGAAGGGGAGCCGCCAGATCTGCAAAAGCTACGCCGGCCGGATCGCGGAGTTCTGCTCCTTCGACGGCTATTTCGAGGGCCTGTGCACCGACGCTGTGGGCAGCGAGCGCTACCGGGTGGAGATCCTCACCGAAGGGGGCCACAGTTTCGGGAGCTTTGGCAACCGGAACGCCATCGCCTATCTGGCCTCCATGATCGGTGAACTCTACCAGCTCAAGCCCCCGGTGACCAAGACCCGCACCACCTACAACGTGGGCACCATCCAGGGAGGGACCAGCGTCAACACCATCGCCCAGCAGGCGGAGATGCTGTATGAATACCGCAGCGACAGCGCCCGGGACCTGGATTCGATGCGCCGCCACTTTGAGGCGGTGGTGGAGGCCTACCGGGCCAAGGGAGTCACTGTCCGTGTGGAGCTGCTGGGCCAGCGGCCCTGCAGCGGCCCGGTGGACCCCGGACAGCTGGCCGGCCTCGCCCGCCGCATCGGCGCCGCCATCGAAGCGTACAGCGGGGTCAAGCCCGCTCTCCACGCCGGCAGCACCGACTGCAACATCCCGCTTTCTCTGGGCATCCCTGCGGTGTGCGTGGGCGTGGTGGAGGGCGCAGGCGCCCACACCCGGGAGGAATACGTGGAGATCGACAGCCTTGTCAAGGGATACCGCTGCGCCTTTGCCTGCATTCTGCCCTATTTTGGTCAGGAGGTGTGAACCGCCATGGAAAAATACCAGGATCTGAAGATCATCGATCGGAAAGCCGAGGAGCTGGGCGACCTGGCCGACAGTGTGTGGGACCACCCCGAAACGGCCTTCACCGAGTTCGTCTCGGCCGGGCTGCTGGCGGACTATCTGGAGAAAGAGGGCTTTGCGGTCACCCGGGGGGTGGCCGATATCCCCACGGCGTTCACCGCCCGGTACGGCAGCGGCCGTCCGGTCATCGGCCTGCTGGGGGAGTTCGACGCCCTGAGCGGGCTGAGCCAGAAGGCGGGCGTGGCCGAACCCTGTCCCCTGGAGCCGGGGGGCAACGGCCACGGCTGCGGCCACAACCTGCTGGGGGTGGGCGCGCTGGCGGCCGCCCTGGCGGTCAAGCAGTACCTGCAGCGCACCGGCGCGGCCGGCACCGTCCTCTATTATGGCTGTCCCGGCGAGGAAGGGGGCAGCGGCAAGGCTTTCATGGCCCGCAGCGGCATTTTCGGGCAGCTGGACTGTGCCCTCAGCTGGCACCCGGCCGAGGCTACCCATGTGATGCAGAACGTCTCTCTGGCCAATATCCAGGTGCTGTACACCTTTGAGGGGGTGGCCGCCCATGCGGCCGGCTGCCCCGAAAAAGGCCGCAGTGCGCTGGACGCCTTGGAATTGATGAACGTGGGGGTCAACTTTTTGCGGGAACACATGATCGACGACGCCCGGATCCATTATGCCATCCTGGACGGCGGAGGCTTTTCCCCCAATGTGGTGCAGTCCCATGCATCGGCGCTGTACCTCATCCGGGCTCCCCGCACCGAACAGGCCCAGGAGCTGTTCCAGCGGGTCAACCTCATCGCCCGGGGGATGGCCATGGCGACGGAGACCAGTGTGAGCTGGGAACTCATCAAGACCTGCGCCGAGCTGATCCCCAACATCCCCCTGGAACAGGAGCTGGCTGCGTCCTTCGGGCAGATCCCTGCCCCCGCCCTGACCGGGGAGGAGCTGCGCTTTATGGAACGCATCACCGCCAGCAGCGGCGCGGACAAAAACGAGGCCCTGCAAAGGGCCCTGAACTGGCTGGAAAAGCCGGAGGACCGTGCCGCCGTCCAGGCCCGCATGGGGGAGCCTTTCCACGGCCAGCCTCTGCCGTATCAGCCGCTGGCCGTTCCTCCGGTTGGGGGCGGCTCCACCGACGTGGGGGATGTGAGCTGGCAGTGCCCCACCGCACAGATCTATACCGCCACCTGGGCTCCCGGCAGCGGCGGCCACACCTGGCAGATCGTGGCCCAGGGCAAGGGCTCCGTGGCCCACAAGTATATGTGCTACTGCGGCAAGGTCCTGGGGCAGACCGCCATCCGGCTGATGCAGCACCCGGAGAAGCTGGCCAAAGCCCGCCGGGCCTGGCAGGCCGCGCTGGAAGGCCGCAGCTATCTCCCCATCCCCGGGGAGGTCCGGCCCCGGGCCATTTCTTCTCTGGGCAGGCGCTGAAAGGGGTGTCTTTATGGAAAAGTATGTCATTACCATCGCCCGCGGCTTTGGCTCCGGCGGCAAGCAGATGGGCATCCGACTGGCGGAGGATCTGGGGATCCACTGCTATGAAAACCGCATCCTGACCCTGGCCAGCCAGATGGCCGGCGAGCCGGAGCAGGACTTTGCCAAAAGCGACGAGCAGCTGCGTCGCGGCTATCTGGGCGCGCTGCTGCACCGGCTGCCCCAGCGGCTTCTGCCCTATCCCCAGACCGGACGCTTTACCTCCGACGACTACGTTTACCAGTACGAGGCCAGGATCATCCGGGAGCTGGCCGATACCGAGAGCTGCGTCATTGTGGGCAAGGCGGCCGACTATGTGCTGCGGGACCGGACCAATGTCCTCAGCATCTATGTGGAGGCGCCCCGCCCCTATTGCCGCGAACGGATCATGCAGCGGATGGGGGTCACGGCCAGCGAGGCCGACGCCTACATCGCCAAGACCGACCGCTACCGCGCGGCATACTACAAATACCATACCGGCGGCAGCAACTGGACAAACCCCGTCAACTACGACCTGACGCTGAACCCCAGCCGCCTTGGCTGGGAGGCCTGTGTGGCGGTCATCAAGGACGCGCTGTACCAAAAGCTCGGGGTCACGCCCCCTGCGGCGGCAACGTGATTTTCAGACGCCGGTACTGCCCGGCGCCGCGAAAGCCCTGGAACGAACGTTCCGGGGCTTTTTTGCACGGACGGGCGCAAAAAGGAACGGCCGCCCGCTGCACGTTTGTGTGCGGCGGACAGCCGTCCCGATTTTATGGCGCCCGGCAGGGGCTGTGCCTGGAGGCTGGTACTCGCACCTGCCGGCGCAAGGGGCCCGCGCAGATTGGCTGCGCGTTCGCTATGCCTTCATTCTGGGCCAGGGCCGCAAAATGCATTTGGAATGCCTGGTAGGACGCAAACCAGCCGGACCATTTGGTCTCGCAGGGGACGTCGTGGTCAAAAAAGCTGATGCGCGCCCGCCATGTGCCGTCCAGACAATTGACGGTGGGCTTCCAGAAAACACGCATCCCCCGGCTGTGGGCAAGCTGCGTTATGGCGAGCAGCTCCTGGTCGGAGGTGGTGTGCCGTCCGGTGAAGTCGATCTCCTCCACAAAGGGGTCGGCCTGGACCGCGCCGGGACAGAAAATGACGGTATCTGCCCCGGTCAGCTCCTGCATCCGGCACAGTTCACCGGCGGCTTCCGGGCCGGCAAAAGCCCCCCGGGGGGCGAAGGGTGCGAAATTGATGGCGTGGATTTGCTGCATAGATCAAGATCCTCCAGCGTTCAATGCTGTTGTTCCAGTTGGGCAAAGGCGGGCCGCAGCGCGAAGGCGGCCGTGGTGGACGCCCCGGCCGTGATCACAAGCACACAGCCCAGCAGCCAGCACAGATGCAGCAGGAACACGTCTCCGGCAAAACTCATGAATCGGAAAAAGGGAGAATCGTTCAGGTGTCTGTTTTTCATGGCAATCCTTCCCGTCGGGGCGTATGGGGACGCGCCCCGGGTCAATCGTTGAGTGTTTGGGGCCCGAAGGGCGCCGCGGGCAGGCCCGTGCCGCCGTAAAGACCGGCGGGGCCGTAATTGTACCAGGCGTAGCGGACGGCGCAGGGGTGCCGGAGGGCGCCGCAGTCCGCCAGGATCCGGTCGGGGCCGTCCGGGACGGCCCGGGCGTCCCGAAAAATGCCGTCGGCGCCAGCCAGCTGTACGCCGCCGCCCCGCACCTGCATCCCGCCGGCGGCATGGGCAAAGCGGAGCAGGACCTGTCCCGGGCCGGGACCCCGCCGGGCCTTCAGCAGCTGGGGCGAACGGCCCGCCACCGGCTGGCCATACACCGTCTCCAGCGCCAGCAGGGCGAGCCGCCGGCCCTTCAAAGTCGCCCCAGCAGCTCCGCCAGCAGCGGACCAGCTGCGTCAGCTCGGCCCGGTAGTCCCGGGGCCACTCCTCGTCCTGCTCGCCCTGGTAGTACCAGAAGCCGCGGATGCCATAGGGGCAGATGCGGCGCAGCATACTCTCAAACAGGTTGCCCGGCCGCTGGAAGCCGGTGCGCCCGGCCGGCGGCGGCCAGGGATACAGGCCGCAGTCGGCGTTCAGGACGGTCCAGCTCACATCCGGGTCGGCGGCGCGGCGGGCGGCTCGAGGCAGGTCACCTCCAGCGCCTGGTCCAGATGCAGCTGGCGGGGCTTGCCGTCCGCGCCGGTGCGGCCGTAGTCGTAGACCCGGTAGGTGACGTTGGAATTTTCCTGGATCTCTGCCACAAGGATCCCCTTGTGGATGGCGTGGATGGTGCCCGAGGGAATGAAGAAAAGGTCGCCCTTTTCGACGGGGGCGGCGTTCAGCACCTCGGTCAGGGTGCCGTCCTTGCCGATCTGGTGACGGAAACCGTAGTAGAGGGTGGCGCCCTCGTCGCAGTCCATCACATACCAGGCTTCGGTCTTGCCCAGCTGGTGCTCATGGGCCAGGGCATAGTCGTCCGGCGGGTGCACATGTATGGACAGGTCGCCCATGGGCGCCGCCCAGCACATCCCCCACCGCAAAGACGGCGGCCTCGTTGCCGTCGGGTGCGGCGATCATCCAGGCTGCGCCCAGGGAACCGGGGTTGGGCGGGCACAGGCGGTAGAGGTCGCCGCTGCGCACCAGCCCGCCATGTTCCCGGTACCAGGCTACATAGGGGCGCAGGGTTTCCAGCTCCTCCGGGGTGCAGGCGGTCAGGTCCAGCTCAAAGCCGAAGGTCCCCGAGAGGGCTGCGGCCATCCGCGCTTCGATGGTGGAAACATGGCCGCTGCAGTGGTTGGGCACCGCCGAGAAGTGGGCCCCCACGACACAGCCGGGATAAAACAGGCTGGTGCCGTATTGGATGGTCAGCCGGGCCCGGGCGTCGGTGTTGTCGCTGCACCAGATCTGGGGGCTGTAGTATAGCATACCGCAGTCAAAGCGGGCGCCGCCGCCGGCGCAGTTTTCCAGCAGCAGGTCGGGGAAGGTCTCGGCCAGACGCCGCTGCAGCTCGTACAGACCCAGCACGTAGCGGTGGTAGACTTCCCCCTGGCGTGCAGCCGGCAGGGCCGTGCTGTAAACATCGGCCAGGGCGCGGTTCATGTCCCATTTCAGATACCGGATGGGACAGCTGCGCAGCACCTGCTCCAGCTGCTGCCAGATGCCGTCCACCACATCCGGGCGGCTGAGGTCCAGGGTGTACTGATGGCGGATCTGGACAGGCCGGCGTCCCGGCACCGCAAGGGCCCAGTCCGGATGGGCCCGGTACAGGTCGCTGTCGGGGCTGACTGCCTCCGGCTCGACCCAGAGGCCCAGCTCCATGTCCATATCGTTCAGTCTGGCGCACAGCTCGGGCAGGCCGTCGGGCAGTTTGTTCCGGTCTGCGGTCCAGTCCCCCAGGCTGGAGGTGGTGTCGCTGCGCCCCTTGAACCAGCCGTCGTCCAGCACGAACAGGTCGATGTCCGCCTGCCGGGCCGCAGCGGCGGACAGGTCGGGGTTGGAGGTGTCCTTGCTCTCGGAGCAGAACACGCCGTAGATCCAGCCGTCCTCGTGCTTGGTCAGCCGCATATCGTAGACGTTGGTCTCCTCGGGGCAGGTGTCGGGCAGCTCGATGGGCTTATCCCAGAAGCGGAAGCCGTCCACCGGGCTGCTGCTCTCGGCCACCGCAAAGAAGCTCTTGCGGTCGTTGCCCTCCACCCGGGCCACCAGATAGAACTTGCCGTCCAGCTCGATGGCGCCGGCGTTGAACACCGCGTTCACGCCCAGCCGCTCCATAAAATAGGGGTTTGCGGCGGGGTCAAGGTCGAACCGCCACTCCAGGGGGATGTGCTCGCGGGTGAGGACCGGATGCTCCCATCGGTCGTAGATGCCGTTGTACCAGTCGGACTTGTGGTTCTTGCGGGCCAGAAGCGCCTCTTGCAGGGCCTTCTGGCGCAGGTATTCGGGGTGCAGCTCAGACTTCGACATGGGGGTCCCTCCTGATCAGTTCCATACACATACGCCCGTTGTGGTAGGGGCATTTCCACGGTTCCACGATGGGCTGGCGGCTGGCCGCTTTCATCCACCGACCAGAACCACTCGCCGCCGGGGCGCTTGTCCGCCAGCTTGTCGGTGATGTAGTGCCAGATCTGGGCGGCAGCGGCGGCATATTCCTGCCCGCCGGATTTTTCGTATTCGTTTACAAAACCCAGCACGGCCTCGGCCTGCACCCACCAGACGCGGGTGGTGTCGTCCACCCCGCGCTCACACTCGTTGAGCAGGGAGGAGCCGCGGTAGGCGTGCCGGTACACGCTGCGGGCCAGGTCCGAGTCGATGGCCGCGATCCGGGCGGTCAGCGCCTCGTCGCCCAGCAGGGCGCAGCCCCAGTCGATCAGCCAGCTGGACTCGATGTCGTGGCCGTAGCTGTACAGGTCGATGATGGACTGGTAGTGCCGGTCAAAAAAGACCAGCTGCCGGTGCAGCGCGGGGGAATAGACCCTGGTGGCGTAGATGTCCAGGATGCGGCTGTTGAGGATGCAGCCCTTTTCGGCGGTCTTGTCCACCCGGAGGTCAAAGTCCACCAGGCCGTAAAAGCCGCCGTGGACCGGGTCTTTGAGGGACATCCAGAAGGGCAGGATGACGTCGTTCAGTATCTCCTGCGCCGCCTGCTTGATGCGTGGCATGAAGAAAACCCTCCTTTTTTACACAGGCGCCTGCCCCGGGCAAAAGCCGGAGCGGGCGCCGGGCTGTCGTATTCAGCGCAGTCCCAGTTCGCGGTCCGCGCAGCTGGTCTCGTCGTGGGCTTTGATGTAGTCGGTCACCTCATCGACCGTGGTGAAGGCCAGGCCGACATAGCTGTCCGCGCAGCCGTAGTAGAGGGCGATGCGCCCGGTGGCGGCGGCCTGCAAGGTCGCGCAGGGGAAGCAGACGTTGGGCACAAAGCCGCGCTCCTCATAATCGGTCTCGGGGGTCAGCAGGAAGGTGGAGCAGCGGTGCAGCACACGGCTGGGCTCGTCGCGGTCCAGGATGGCGCCGCCGATGGAGTAGACATAGCCGTTGCAGGTGCCGGTGACGCCGTGGTAGAACAGCAGCCAGCCCTCGCTGGTCTCGATGGGGGCGGCGCCGCCGCCGATCTTCAGGTTCTCCCACCAGTTGCCGCTTTTGCCCATCACATGGCGGTGGCGGCCCCAGAACTCCATGTCCGGGCTCTGGCTGAGGAAGATGTCGCCGAAGGGGGTATGGCCCGAGTCGGAGGGGCGGCTGAGCAGGGTGAACATCCCGTTGATCTTGCGGGGGAACAGCACCGCGTTGCGGTTGAAGGGGACGAAGGGGTTTTCCATACGGGTGAAGGTCTTGAAGTCCTGCGTCCGGGCGATGCCGATGGAAGCGCCGTAGAAATCCTGGCACCAGATGATGTAGTAGGTATTCTCCACCTTGAACAGGTTCCGGATCAGGGCGTTGCCGGGGAATTTGAACCGGTTGAGCACATAGGCCAGCATGGAGGAGATCATGATGCTGCCCACCAGCACGCAGATCAGGCAGGGGAAGTAGAGCGCGCCCCGGAAGAATTTGCTGCCCTTGGTCTTGAAGCTGAGCAGGGTGGCGAACAGCAGGGCCGGGGCCATCTGGATCACCGAACCGGCCATGTAATACAGGCTCAGGGTCAGGGCGTGGAAGATATCGTCCCGGGTGAAAACATCGATGTAGTTCTGCAGGCCGACAAAGGTGCGCCGGCCGATGTAGCGCATTCGGGGTTGGGCCCGGCGTCCTGCATCTGGACGATGGCCCAGCTGCCCAGCACCATGACGGCGATCTCGCCGTTGTTCATGCGGGTCTTGCTGCCCTCCCAGTCGGTGGTGGTGGGGTCGGCCTCGGTCAGGCCGCGCTTGACGGCCTCATACAGGATATTGTAGACGGCGTAGGGACCGCTCTTGGGGTCGCCGGTGGGCACGCCGGGAGAGAAGGGGTCCACGGTCTGGGGCATAGTGATCCCCATCCAGTCGGGATCACCGGTCGCGCCGCCGCCAATGTAGGCGTCCCAGGCGCTCATGGTCCAGCCGGCGGCGTAGTTGGTGTACAGGGGATCGATGCTGGGATCGTAGTCCCGGATCTTCTGCAGCGCGTCCAGGAACTCGGTGGGAGTCTTGGGGAGGGAAGTGATGCCGGCCTCCTCAAAGACGCGCTTGTTGTAGATGACGCCCTGGGCGTTGCCGGTGGAGGGGATGCCATACACCTTGCCGCCAAAGGCGCGGTTGGCGGCGAAGTTGTAGTCCTCCTGGATGCCGCTCAGATCGCACAGGGGATAGAAGTAATCCGACAGCTCGGTCAAGGGAATGGTGGTGGGGATCATGCAGACATCGCCCCACTCCTGCGAGGTCAGACGGGTGGTCATGTCGCCGGCGTAGTCGGTGATCCCCTCGTACTCGATGGTGATGTTGGGGTACAGCTTCTGGAACTCGGCCACATAGCCGTCGAAGGTGCCGTCCTGGATCAGGTCGGTGCGGTGGTTGATGACCTTGATGGTGGCGGTCAGGTCGGTGTGGTCGGTGCCGACGGTCAGCTCGTTGTAGGCGGACAGATCGCTGGCGGCAGCTCCTGCGCCGGTGTCCGAACCACCGCAGCCGGCCAGCAGACTGCCGGCCACTGCAGCCGACAGGACGCCTGCAGCCTTCAGGAAATTACGACGATTGATCTTTCGCATGGTGTGTCCTCCTTTTTTGGATGAAAAGCTGGATGAAGGGCGTGTTCCCTCCACCCAGGTGATGGGTGCGGACGGCTGCCCGCACCGATCTGTCTGCATGCTCAGTATAGTATTTAGCTAACTTAAAGTCGATATATAAGCTAATAATTCGGCGCAATAACCTATAATTTAGCCTAAAATTTGGCTATCCTGCAACGTCCAGGGAGGAGAGGCACAAAAAAGCAGGCAAACCAAACGTTTGTCTGCATGGATGGAAAAAGAAAAGTTAATTTATTTAGTCAGGGTGGAGTCCCGGTATACGATGGTGCCGGGTACCAGGGTGATGGGCGCGGGGATGGCCTTGCCGTTCAGTTTGCGGGCCAGCAGGGTCACGGCGGCGTTGGCCATCCCGTCCACGTCCACCCGGTAGCTGGTCAGCTGGGGGGTGCAGATGGTGGAGAAGCGGTGGTCGTCGTAGCCGGTCACGGCGATATCCTCAGGGATGCGGTAGCCCTCCTTTTTGAGCTTTTCCACCAGGTTGAAGGCTACCTCGTCGCAGTTGCACACAAAGCCGTCCGGCATCTCTTTGGGCAGACACAGGGGGATCCAGCTGCCGTCGGCGTCGCGGTCCTCCAACCGCCAGTCGGCCCGCGGTTCGATGCCGGCCTGCAGCAGGGCGCGGCAGTAGCCCAGATACCGGTCCATGATCGAGCTTGTGGCCCGCACGCTGCCCACAAAGGCGATCTTCCGGCAGCCGGACTGGAGCAGGTGTTCGGTGATCTGGAAGCTGCCGCTGACGTTGTCGCTCTGGACGCTGTCGCCGGCAATGACATCGTCATAGAAGTCTAAAAAGACGAAGGGAAGATTGTTTTTGAGCATGGCGGCAAGGTAGCTGCGGTGGAACTCGCCCATGAACACCAGCGCGTCCACGCTGCCGCCCGCCAAAATCAGCGGCAGGACACAGCCGTCCTCCGCATGGGGCATGACGATCTCCAGCATACACTGGTATTTCAGCCGGTTGCAGTGGCTGACCAGGGAGCGATAGAGATTGGCATAAAAGGTATTGTCCCCAAAGTGGCGGTCGGCCACCAGGATGCCGATGTTGATGCTGCGCTGCGCCGCCGTGGACTTGGCCGGCGGGAGATAGCCCATCTCCTTGGCTGTCTCCAGGATCTTCTCGCGCATTTCCTCGCTGACGCCGTCTTTGCCGGCCAGCCCTTTGCTGACGGATACGATGCTGATGCCCAGCTTCTCTGCAATATCCGCCATGCGCACTCGCTTTGCCATAAGATTCCTCTTTTCTGTCGTTTGCACCTGAAAATGGACGGTCGACCCAAAGCCTCTGCGGACTCTCAGGAAAGATACCACGGAAGTTATTAGTTAAAGTAAAGTATAACAGCACTGGGCGGCAACGTCAATGGCTGTTAAATTTGTTTGGGTTTTGATTGAATTTAAGAAAAAACTATTGAAACGATAAGCTAAAGGTGATAAGTTATAACTACAAAGTAAGTTTTTGGATTTTTTAGGTAAATATGGAGGATTTCTATGACGGCAGCACCGATCCGTTCCCTGCCCGCCGCCGGGCCGGACACCATGGGCGCACGCCAGCACCCCGGCGCAGCCTGTCACCGCCAGGCCGCCCAGGTGCTGACGGAACGGCTGCGCAGTATCCTGCCGTCTGGAAAGCAGCGCTTTCCCTTATGAATATACAGGATCATGTTGAAAGGAGCTATCATGATGCAGTATCAGTCCACTCTCGACCTCTGGCTGGCCCGTGCAGTGGAGGACCCGGACCTCACCGCAGAACTGGAGGTGGTCCGCAGCGACCCCGACGGGGTGACCGACCGCTTTTACCGTGACCTGGCCTTTGGCGCCGGCGGCCTGCGCGGGGTCATCGGCGCCGGCACCAACCGGATGAACATCTACACCATCCGCCGCGCCACCCAGGGCCTGGCCGACTACCTGAACGCCAGCGGTCTGCCCAAAAAGGTGGCCATCGCCCACGACAGCCGCCGCTGCGATGATGCAGGGATAAAAGCCGCGCGTTGTTTTTGCGGCACGCGGACGAGCGTGTCGAAAAACGACACGCTTTAGGGGGAACCCATTTCTGCCTGCTGCGCAGGTCAGAAATTCTTTCCCCCTAGTGGTTGCGGTTCCCTGCTTTTGCTGCGCCCGTCGCAGCGGGCTTGCAAAAGGCAGACCGCTGCCCCTGCTCCGCTTCGGCTGTTTCGTCCGCAGGACGCGCCTCAGCTTCGCAGTCCCTGGGGACAAAATTGAGCGCTGAACCGCGCACTCGGCCTTGCGGCCTCGCACACTCTTAGCGCTAAATTTCCCTGTATGTGTCCTGTCCATCCGCACATGTCGGCTGGACAGGACTTTTTTGACAGTCTGACGCCCCCGTCTTTCCGTTTGGGAAAGGCGGGGGCGCTTTTTGGCGTATATGGACTTTTCAGACGCATCCCGATGCTTCCCGGCAGGCGGCCAGGGCGTCGCCGATGTCGGCGGGGATACAGATGGAACGGGCCGCGATCTGCGGGGGCGCGTAGGCTTCGTTTTGGTTGATGCAGGCGTAAGTGGCCCTGCGGTTTTGAAGGGTCATCTGCCAGAAAGGATACTTGATGATGGCGGGGGTGTTGCCGCCCACGCCCAGTTCCAGAAACAGCACCCGTTTGCCCTTGTGGCGGCGCAGAAAGTCCTGATACCGCCCGGCGGCGGCATACCAGCCCTCGTCCTGTACAAAGGTACTGTCGGACCGCAGATTCATGGTCATGGGCTTGCCGCAGACCGGACAGCGGGGGATCAGCTCAGTGGGGATCTTCATCTCCTTCTGGGCGGCGGCCATCTGCCGGACGGCCTGCTCGTTGTCGTATGTCTTGGGATGGCAGGGTTCCATGCACTGCCACAGGCCGTAGTCCCCCTGGGTGTAGAACAGCCGCTCTTTGGAAAAGCCCGCCAGCTGGAACTGGTGGTCCACGTTGGTGGTGAGGACAAAGTGATCCTTTCCCCGCACCAGGGCCAGCAGGTCATCGTATACCGGCAGGGGCGCTTTCTGGTAGCGGTTGACCAGGATCAGGCGGCTCCAGAAAGCCCAGTATTCTTCCAAGGTGTCAAAGGGATAAAAGCCCCCCGAATACATATCCCGGATGCCGTATTTTTGCCGGAAGTCGCTGAAAAACCGCTCGAAGCGTTCGCCGTCATAGGTCATCCCCGCCGAGGCGGACAGCCCGGCCCCGGCCCCGACCACCACCGCGTCGGCGGCGTCCAGGGCACGGGCCAGACGCTCAGCCGGCGTCAAGGAGGCTGCGATAGATGTCTGCGTCGATGTCCTTGAAAACATTGAAGATCACCCTCCTGATGGAACTGTGGGTCTGGTCCAGGTACTGCCGCACCGTCCGGACGGCGATGCAGGCGGCTTCCTGGTTGGGAAAATGGAATTCACCGGTGGAAATGCAGCAGAAAGCCACGCTGTGCAGCCCGTGGGCCGATGCCGATTCCAGGCAGGACTGGTAGCAGGCGGCCAGGGCGGCCCGGTCCCGGCCGGTCACGCGCCCCTGGACGATGGGGCCCACCGTGTGCAGCACATAAGAGGCGGGCAGGTTGTAGCCGGGGGTCAGCTTGGCCCGGCCGCAGGGTTCGCAGCCGCCCTGGGCTTCCATCAGGCGGCGGCAGGCTTCCCGCAGCTGCAGACCCGCCGCCGAGTGGATGGCGTTGTCGATGCAGCCGTGGCAGGGTACGAAACAGCCCAGCAGCCGGCTGTTGGCGGCGTTGACGATGGCGTCTGCCCGCAGCCGGGTGATATCCCCCTGCCAGAGCGCCAGCCGCGGGTCGGCCGGAGCGGCGGGCAAAGCGTCTCCCTCCACCACCCCTTTGGCCTCCCGTTCGGCTGCGAGGAAGGCGTCCTGCACTTCCAGAAAGGCCGGGTCGAGGGGCCAGGGCGGACGGACGTTCATCAGGGCCCGCAGCAGTCGGCGCTTTTCCTGCGGGCCGGCGGGGCGGGGGATGTCCTGGCGGTCGGGCCGCTCGCGCAGCAGAGCCTCCAGAAGGATGTCCAGGCGCTGCTCCTGTGTCATCGCGGCGCCCTCCTCTCCACCGCCCCGACCGGGCACGCCTCAAAACAGGCGCCGCAGTGCAGGCAGTGCTCCTGCCGGATGACCGCCGGCTTTTGGGTGACGTCGATGCACCCCTGGGGGCAGTGGGCCACACACCGCTTGCAGCCGATGCAGGCGTCGGTGACGCGGTAGCCCTTGGGCTTTGTCTGGCCCGCGCCGATGGTGTAGCTCTGGCGGAAGATGGGGCTGACCCCCAGGTTGAAATATTCGATGTCCATATCCCGGATGCGGAAAACGATACCGATCTGCCGGGTAGCCCCCGGGTAGACGTTGGCCAGGTAGGGCTGCTCCGCAAAGATGCGGTCCCGCCATGCGGCCTGCTCTGCGTCGGGCACCGGTTCGGCTGTGCCCGACAGGCGGATCATCTCTTTGTACATGGTGTAGCCCAGCACCTGCACCTTGGGAAAAGCCAGCAGCTCCCGGCAGAAGTCCTTGCCCCGGGCGGTGAAGAAATACAAGGCGTCCGGTTCATAGTGGATGGCGCTGATGTTCCGCACCTGGGGGCCGCCCGTTTCATCCACCGTGGCAAAGGCGAGCACCCCCACATAGCTCAGTTTTTTCAGACAGGTTTGCGCGTCCATCTTGGTCACTCCTTTGGTTCAATGATCCTGGTCCGCCCCGGGCGCCGGGGCTTGGGCTGGGGATAAGGCCATTCCACATAGCCCAGTGTCACAAAGCAGCGGGCCGTATATCCTTCGGGGATGTCCCATTCCTGCATCAGGCTGCGGCCCAGCGGGGTGTCGAAGGTCTCCTCGGCCCGTGCGACGATGCAGGAGGCGATCCCCCGCTCATAGGCGGCCAGCGCCATGCTGGAGGCGCAGCAGAAAGCGTCCGGCACGCTGTACAGGAATCGCTCCGGCCCAAAGATGACGCATACGGTGGGAGCACCGTAAAAGCCGCTGCGGATGGACGGGTCGTCGATGGCACTGGGCTGCTCGCTGGAAACGTAATTCCCCTCCAGATGGCTGCGGTCGAACCGGGCCAGGTTGAGCCGCCCCAGCCGGGCGGCCAGCCCGGGGTCCCGGATGGCGCAGAGGATGGACCGCTGGCTGCCCCCTGCGTTGGGGGCGTACAGCCCCGCCGCAAGGATGGCTTCCAGATCCTCCCGGGGCACCTGCCGGGCCTGGTATTTGCGAATGGAACGTCTGCGGATGATCGCTTCCTGTACCGTCATGGGACGTCTACCTCCTTCCAGCACTCGGGGTCGGGCGCATACATATTGCCGTGGTAGCCTGCCGCCACCGCAGGGCAGCCCCGGCAGAACCGCAGCAGCTCGCACCGGGAGCACTTCTCAAACTTTTCGTATACACGGTATTTGTCAAAGGCCGGGCCGGTGAACAGGCTGTACAGATCGTCGGTGAGGGCATTGCCCACCTTGCTTTCCATCCGGCGGCAGGCGTAGACCGCCCCGTCGGACAGGATGGTCATATGGCAGTTGCCGCAGTTGCAGCCGTCGTAGACGTATTCGTCGTCGGGGTAGGCCTTGGGATCAAAGATCCCTTTCTCGTACAAAAACAGCGTCCACAGGTGGTCTTTCAGGTTGAAGGTGGTCTCGCAGCCTTCCGCCTCGTATTTCTGGAATTTCTCCCAGCACAGCTCCATCATATGGCGGTACTCCGCCGGGGAGCAGCACACGTCCCGGTCCTTCTGCGACGGGCAGTAGCGTGCAAAGGCGAAGATATCGGCCTTGTTCCGGACCACCTCGTCCACCAGCGGGGGGATGTCCTGTACGTTCCAGCGGGAGACGGTGGTCATGATGGCCACATCGATGCCGGCCTGCCGCAGCAGGGGGATGGCCGCCATGGTGGCGTCATAGGAACCCGGCTGCTGCCGGATGCCGTCGTGCGTCTCGCGCAGGCCGTCCAGGGACAGCTGGTACTTTCGGCAGCCGCAGTCTTTCAGCTTGCGGCAGACTTCCGCCGTCAGATGGAAGGGGTTGCCCATCAGGGCAAAGGGGATCCCGGAGAGCTTGAGGATCTTGAGCAGCGTCCAGAACTGAGGGTGCAGGATGGGGTCGCCCCCTGTGATGTAGAGGTAGGGCAGGCGGCCGGCCTTCTCGCAGAAGGCTTTGCAGTTTTCGATCACCGTCACCATGTCCTCCAGCGCCATCTCCTTGAATTTGGCGTGGCTGCCCAGAGCATAGATGTAGCAGTGACGGCACCGCTGGTCGCAGGCCTCTGTGATATGCCATTGAAATGCGAAATACTCCATAGAAACTTCTCCTTCCGGGGCGGGGGATCCAACAGGGGATAAGGCAAGATCCCCGCGGGCCAGGGCAAGCACCGCGGGGACCCGGGGTCAGATCACTTCTTGTCACCGGCGCCGCAGGCAGTGCCGCAGGCGGTGGGCTTCTTGTCGCCGGCGCCGCAGGCAGTGCCGCAGGCGGTGGGTTTCTTGTCACCGGCGCCGCAAGCGGTGCCGCAGGCAGAAGCGGCCTTTCCCTCGGTCTCTTTGTGGAACAGGTTCTTCAAGGACATATCGTTCTCCTCCTTGTCGTGGGCCCGCGGGGGGCCCGGGATCGTTATGTGAACGCCAAAGCGCGGTCACCGATGATGCAGGGAGCGGGGGCCGTCCGCTTCCCTTTGCGGCTCCATTCTAATGCCGCTTTGCCGGACTGTAAAGTACGCACAATTTTGTGGCATAGTTACCGGGAGGTAACAAATGGACGGTTACCTGCAGGTAACTTTTTGACCGCCAGCGGCTTTTTGGCCGCCGCGCCGGTGCAAAAATTTTTTGGAGCATTCCGGCCGGGCGGCACGGTAAAGGCGGATCGGAAAGCCGTGTTTTGGGCAGGCGCATCAAAAAAGTCCCGACCGGGCAGGTGCGTACGGTCAGGACTGCTTTTGCGACGCAAAAATGCCCCGCCGGCGGGGCGGGGCATTTTGGGGGTCAGGTGGCGCTGTCCAGTCCAAGGCTGACGTCCAGGGCCTGGTTGACCCGTTTTTGGTCTTCGGGGGTGATCTGCCCGGCCCGCTGGCGCAGGCGGTGCTTGTCAAGGGTGCGGATCTGCTCCAGCAGTACCACGCTGTCCTTGGCCAGGCCGGTGTCCGCCGCACGGATGTTGATGTGGGTGGGCAGGCGGGTCTTATCCAGCCGGGATGTAATGGCCGCCGCGATCACGGTGGGGCTGTGGCGGTTGCCGATCTCGTTCTGGACGATCAGCACAGGGCGGACGCCGCCCTGCTCCGAGCCGACCACAGGCGACAGGTCGGCATAGAAAACTTCTCCTCTGTGTACCTCCATGGAACTCCCTCCTTGCAGTATGGGGGGCGCGGTGCTTGGCCGCTCTATGTGCCGGCGTGCCAGCGGCCCGCAGCCCTTTGGTGGACACCAGAAGTATGCCCCGACCGGCCGCGGGTTATGCACGGGTGTTGTTCCATTCTATGCGGCGGCCCCGGTCAGTTATCGCTGCTCTCCAGCAGGCAGACTGCCATGGCCATGCCGCCGTCGTGGCTCAGCGTCAGATGGGCGGTCAGGCGGCGCTGGGCCACCCATTGGGCGGTGCGGCCCGAAAAACGATAGGCCGGCGCCCCCGAGGGCAGCCGCACGGCCTGGATCTCGGCCAGGGCAAAGGGACCGGCCAGCCCGGTGCCGGCCGCTTTCAGAAAGGCTTCCTTGGCGGCAAAGTTGGCGGCGGCGCTGGCTGTCCGGCGGGCCGGCAGGCTCTCGGCCTGTTCCGACAGGCCAAGAGCCTCCCGTTCGTTCGGGCCGAACACCCGCCGCGCAAAGGCCCCGCCATGGGGCCCGGTCAGGCTTTTTTCCATCCGGGGGATGGCGCACAGGTCGCATCCGATGCCGTAGATCATGATGACCTCCTTAAAACAGCGCTGCATCTGCTGTTTTTGTATCCGTTTTGTAAATATTTGCCCGTGTACTTGAAGTTTGCCCCTGATTCGTGTAGAATAAGAGGTACATGAATGCGGCGGGCCCCAGCCGCACAGCGCCTTGTTTTCACAAGGCAGAAGGGAGTGGATTGTTTATGAGTGAACCTACTGCTATTTTTTCGATCCACGATGAAAAGGACGAGCAGATCCGCGAGATATTGCAGCAGGTCTATGCTGCGCTGAAAGAAAAGGGCTATAACCCGGTCAACCAGCTGGTGGGCTATATCCTGTCGGAAGACCCCACCTACATCACCACCCACAACGGTGCGCGCTCCCTGATCCGCAAAGTGGACCGGGACGATTTGCTGCAGGCGCTGCTGCGCAGTTACCTGGGTGACTGACCCCACCGGCATCCGATCCGCCGCCCCGAGAGGGCGGTGGTTTTTTTATGCCCTAGCGCAGGGGCAAAGTAAAGATCTGGGAGGCCACCACCTCGTACTCCCAGGGGTCGCGCAGCTTTTTCAGCTGCTTTTCCAGCTTGCCTGCCCCCTCGAACAGGCCGATGGTATAGGACCAGAACCCCTTCATCCGGCTGATGGCGGCCTGGGGGCTGCCAAAGGCGGCGGTGTAGCCGGCGTACAGGTCGTTCATGTACCCCTGCAGCTCCTGCCGGGAGGCAGGGGGACCGCCTCGGGCTCTGCGGAAAAGCGCCGGGTCAGCGATGAGGCCCCGGCCCGCCATCAGGCCCGACAGGCCGGGCCAGCGGGCTTGGGCGGCGGCCAGCTCCCCGGGGGAAGCCAGATCCCCGTTGTAGCACACAGGGGCTTTGCAGGCGGGCAGGGCGGCCTCAAAGGCGGCGCGGTCAGCCTGGCCCCGGTAGAGCTGGCGCATCACCCGGGGATGGATGATCAGCTCGGCGATGGGATAGCGGCCGTACACCTCCAGGATGGGGCCGAACTCCTCGGGCTTTTCCACCCCGATGCGGGTCTTGACCGAAATGGGCCCGCCCGCCTCGGAAAAGACGGTGTCCAGAAAGCGGTCCAGGGCGTCCAGATCCCGCAGCATCCCGGCCCCCTTGCCCTTGGCGGTGACGGTGCCCGAAGGACAGCCCAGGTTCAGGTTGACCTCCCGGTAGCCCATCTGCCGCAGCACCCCGATCATCCAGGCGGCGCAGCTGCCGTCCTTTGCAAGCAGCTGGGGGATCAAAGGCGCGCCGGGGTTGGCCTGGGGCAGAAGCTCGGCCATCTTCTTTTTGACGGGCACCCGGTTTTCGGGCGGCGAGAGGAAGGGGGCGTAGTAGCGGTCGGCCCCGCCGAAATAGCGCTGATGGGCCTGCCGCCACACCAGATCGGTGAGGCCCTCCATGGGGGCTGCGTAATAGCGCATAAAATGTCTCCTTTGGGCTTATTCCTCGACACAATAGCATAAGCGGCCCCCTTTGTCAAGCGGCAGCAAAAAGCCCGCCCCGGGTGGGGCGGGCTCAGTATGCCGCAAAAGCGCCGCGCTTTAGCGGATGAAGTTTGTGAACTGGGCGGGCTCCTTCTGGGGCAGGCCGTATTTCTCCTTGCCCAGGGCGATGCTCTTGATGAGGAAGGACATATTCCGCGCCAGGGTGCGCATGGTCTGTAAGCCCTCGGCGTCCTGGGCGGCCTCGCCGGGGGCGCGGCCATGGACGCTGTTCCAGTACTGGCTGGAGGCGACCGGCATCCCTGCGATGGTGAAGTATTTGTTCAGCTCGTCAAAGGTGGCGGAAAGGCCGCCCCGGCGGGCCACCACCACGCTGGCCCCTACCTTCATGCTCTTGTCAAAGCGGCAGCTGTAAAACAGGCGGTCCAGGAAAGAGATCAGGGTGCCGTTGGCCGAAGCATAATAGACCGGGGATGCGATGACCAGTCCGTCGCAGGCCTCAAACTTGGGGGCCGTCTGGTTGACCAGATCGTCAAAGACGCACTTGCCCCGCGTGAAGCAGGTGCCGCAGGCGATGCAGCCCCGGATGTCCTTGCCGCCCACCTGGATGGTCTCGGTCTCGATGCCCTCCTGGGCAAAGACCTGCTCCATTTCCTTCAGGGCGATGGATGTATTGCCCCCCACCCGGGGGCTGCCGTTGATGATGAGAACGTTCATGGTTTGCACCTCTTTTTTCGGATTTGCTCAGAGAGCGGTATGGAGAACAGGCTCAGGGCCTGTTGAACGGCGGAACGGTTCCGGCCAGGTGGTCGGGATGGAGCAGGCGGATGGTCTTTTGCATGGGAGCGGCCTCCTTTGTCATAGCAGTTTACTCTGATTATAGCACAATGAAGCGGGAAAGGAAAGCGCGCCCGGGCCATTTTGGATATTGACAACCGGCCCCGGATATATTACAATAACAGCGCCCAAGAGCTATATATTTTCCTGTTTCTGAATCAAACAGGAAGGTATATGGCTTTTTTTGATGTGTGCCTTCCCGGCGGGAGGGCGAAACGTGAAAGGAGAAAACGGAAGACCGCTTATGCAGCAGAGCTTTATGAAAACAAGACCGATCCTGCCGCTGGTGCTGTCCATGTCGCTGCCGATGGTGCTGTCCATGATGGTATCGTCGCTGTACAACATTGTGGACAGCTACTATGTGGCCCGGATCAGCGAGGACGCCATGACCGCCCTGTCGCTGGTGTATCCCGTCCAGAACCTGATCAATGCGGTGACCATCGGCTTTTCGGTGGGGGCCAACGCAGTGATCTCCTATCACCTGGGAGCCCAGGAGACCCGGAAGGCCAATGCCGCCGCCGCCCAGAGCGTGGTATGGAACGTTCTGCACGGGCTGGTGCTGACGGTGGTGTGCATCGCCGTGATGCCCGCTTTCCTGCGGATGTTCACCCAGGATGCCGCCATTGTGGATATGGGGGTGCGCTATTCCAACATCGCCTTTTTGTTCTCGGTGGTGATCGCCGCCTCCATGTCCCTGGAGAAGATCTTCCAGGCCACCGGCAGGATGCTGCTGACCATGGTGTGCATGATGTCCGGGTGCGTGGCCAACATCATCCTGGACCCAGTGCTGATCTTTGGCCTGGGACCCTTCCCGGAGATGGGCATTGAGGGCGCGGCCCTGGCCACCGGCATCGGTCAGGTGCTCAGTCTGCTCATCTATCTGGGGTGCTATATGACCCACAGGATCCCCATCCGCATCCGGCCGGGCCGGGATATGCTGGACCGCTCCATCACCAAAAGAATGTATGCGGTGGGGGTGCCTGCCACCCTGAACCTGGCCCTGCCCTCCCTGCTCATTTCCTGCCTGAACATCATCCTGGCGGGCTATTCTCAGGTATATGTGCTGGTGCTGGGGGTCTACTACAAATTACAGACCTTTTTGTACCTGCCCGCCAACGGCATCGTACAGGGGATGCGCCCCATCGTGGGCTATAACTACGGCGCCCGGGAGTATGGCCGGGTGCGCAGGATCTTCTTTACCGGCCTGGCTTTGTCGGCGGGCATCATGGTGGCGGGCACCGTCCTGTGCTGGGCGGTGCCGGGCAGCCTGATCGGGCTGTTCTCCACAAGTGCCGAGACCATCGCCGCAGGCAGCACGGCGCTGCGGATCATCAGCATCGGGTTCATCATCTCGTCGGTGTCGGTGATCTCCTGCGGCGCCCTGGAAGGCCTGGGGATGGGCGGTCCCTCCCTCCTCATCTCCCTGCTGCGGTATGCGGTGCTCATCATCCCGGCGGCCTTCCTGCTCAGCCGGGTGCTGGGAGCCAGCGGCGTCTGGCACGCCTTCTGGGTCACCGAGGCGGTGGCCGCAGCGGTCAGCTGGGGCATCTGCCGCAGGAAAGTCTTTTCCGGGCAGACCATGGAAAACACCGAAACCTGAACCTGTTTCATACGCTGAAAGCCAGACCCTCCGGGCCTGGCTTGTTTTTATGCGTGCAGATGGGCGGAGAAGAATGCCTCCATCTTGTCAAAGGGGATGACATCCAGGTTGTCGTACAGATCGATGTGGGACGCGCCGGGGACGATCAGCAGTTCCTTGTTGGCTGTGTAGGCGCTGCCCTTGACCATGTTGGCAAAGGCGTCCCGGCCAAAGTAGCAGGAGTGCGCCTTTTCCCCGTGGATGACCAGCACCGCGCTGCGGATCTCGTTGGCGTATTGCAGGATGGGCTGGTTGATAAAGGACATACAGCCGGTGACGTTCCAGCCGCCGTTGGAGTTGAGGGACCGGGGATGGTAGCCCCGGGGGGTCTTGTAGTAGGTGTGGTAGTCCTTCACAAAGGCGGGGGCATCCTCGGGCAGAGGGTCCGCCACGCCGCCGCCCAGGGCATAGATGCCGCTTTGGTAGTCCTGCGTGCGCTGGCGGTTGAGGGCCTCCCGCTTGGCGTGGCGGTCGGCTTCGCTGTCCTCGGCGTCAAAATAACCCTTGGCGTTCACCCGCGTCATGTCATACATGGTGGAGGCCACGGTGGCCTTGATCCGGGTGTCCAGGGCGGCGGCGTTCAGGGCCATGCCGCCCCAGCCGCAAATGCCGATGATGCCGATTTTGTCGGGGTCCACGTTGTCCTGCACCGACAAAAAGTCCACGGCAGCCTGGAAGTCCTCGGTGTTGATGTCGGGGGAGGCCATATACCGGGGCTGGCCGCCGCTCTCTCCGGTGAAAGAGGGATCAAAGGCGATGGTCAGAAAGCCCCGCTCGGCCATGGTCTGGGCATACAGACCGGAGGCCTGCTCTTTGACGGCGCCAAAGGGCCCGCAGACCGCGATGGCGGGCAGCCTGCCCTGGGCGTCTTTGGGCTGGTAGAGGTCGGCGGCCAGGGTGATGCCATACCGGTTGTGGAAGGTCACTTTCCGGTGGTCCACCTTGGCGCTTTGGGGAAAGGTCTTGTCCCATTCTTCGGTCAGGTGCAGCTTTTCTTCTGTCATAGCAAAAACCTCCGTTTCATGCGTCCTCTTTGTGCAGGATATAGACCAGGTGGTCCAGACAGTCGATCTGGTATTCCAGCTGATGCAGCGCCTCCAGGAGGGCGGCCTTGTGCCGTGCCAGCAGCCTGTATTGCCGGCAGCGGCAGCCCCTCTGCTCCAGCTGGAAAAACTGTTCGATCAGCTCCCGGCTGCAGCCCGCGTCGGTCAGGTTCCGCTCCAGGCGAAAGGCCCGGTCCTCTGTGATGGCTTTCATCTGCCATGCCTCCTTCAGAATATGTCCGGGAAGCGCCCCGCTGGGTCTATTGTAGGCCAAGGGGAACGAAATAGCAAATACTTGCTTTTTATTGCAAGAAATGCTTGGCAGGCATACCAGATCGGGTGTATACTGGACCTGAACATCAGCAAAGGAGGGCGCATGGCATGGAGATACGGACGCTGCGCTATTTTCTGGCAGTGGCCCGGGAGGGCAGCATCACCCGGGCCGCCAATTACCTGCACCTGACCCAGCCCACTCTGTCCCGGCAGATCCAGGACCTGGAGGACAGCCTGGGGCACCCCCTGCTGATACGCCGCAGCCACCGGGTGGATCTGACCCCCGAGGGGATGCTGCTGCGCAAGCGGGCTGAGGAGATCGTGGCCATGGTGGACAAGACCGAGGCCGAGTTCACCGCGATGGAGGACACCGTCAGCGGGGATGTGTACATCGGGGGCGGGGAGAGCCAGGCCATCCGCCTCATCGCCGGGGTGATCGACGGGCTGCGGGCCGAATACCCCGGCATCCGCTTCCACCTGCACAGCGGCAACGCCCAGGATGTGACCGACCGGCTGGACAAGGGCCTGCTGGATTTCGGCATCCTGATCCAGCCCGCCAACATCGACAAATACGACTGCCTCGACCTGCCCGCCCAGGACGTGTGGGGGGTGGCGCTTCCCAAGACCCATCCGCTGGCCGCCAAGCCCAGCCTCGAAAAGCAGGATCTGCTGGGCCTGCCTTTGCTGCTGTCCAGCCAGGCCATCAGCCCCCAGCCGGGGGGCAACGCCTTTTTGGAGTGGTTCGGGGAGGATTTTGACAAGCTGGAGGTGGCCGCCACCTACAACCTGTTCTACAACGCCTCGATCCTGGTGGAGGCGGGGGTGGGCTGCGCCGTCACCCTGGAAGGGCTGGCCAACACCTCCTGTGAAAGCGCTTTGTGCTTTCGGCCCCTGCAGCCGCGGCTTGCCGCAGGGCTGAATGTGGTGTGGAAGAAATACCAGGTGTTTTCCCCGGCGGCCGAGCTGTTTCTGGAGCGGCTGCGCCAGGCCGCAGAAGGATAAAAAAGGCCGGAGCCTCTAAAAAGGCTCCGGCTTTTTGTGCGCCGCTAAGGGATCATACCTTGCGGGCGTCGGGCTGACTTTTGCGGAAGGGCATCAGGCCGGTGCGGTTGAGAGCCAGCATCGCAACAGGGATCAGGATGAGCTGTACGATGATGCCCGGGATGGCGTTGAGGAAGGCGCTGGCCATAAAGACCTGCATGGTCAGGCTGCTGCCGGTGGCGCCCAGCAGCACCGCCTGCACCACGCCCCACACGGCCCGGCCTGCCAGCATGGCGGCGATGAGGCAGCGGTAGAGGGCGCGGACGCACTGCCAGCGGGACCGGCTGTACAGCAGGCCCACCACCAGGCCGTAGGTCAGCAGCTCAAAGGCCATGGAAGTGGCGGTGGGGAACAGGGGCGGCATACCAAACAGCACCGACCGCAGCAGGGGCACCACAAAGCCCACAGCCGCGCCGTACTGCCAGCCGCAGATCAGCCCGCACAGAAAAACAGGCAGGTGCATGGGCAGCAGCATACTGCCGATCTGGGGGATCTGCCCGGTAAAGAAGGGCAGCACGAGGCTCAGTGCCAGGAACAGGGCTGCGAGGGTCAGGTTTTTGATCTTGGTGTGCATAGGTGTTCTCTCCTTGATAAGTGGGTGTGGGGCGGATTCAGCCGTCGATGGACACGATCTCATATTCCCGGCTGCCCAGGCCGGCCATGGCCATGGTGCGGGTGAAATAAACGGTTGACTTTTCCATAATGATTCCCTCCCTCGTGCGCGTGCATCCGGGTGCCGGGGCGGGTGCTGGACCTATTTTACCAGCGCCGCCGCCCGCAGGCAACCCGTTTTTTCAACGCAACTATAGCACAGGGCAGGGCAAAAAACAAATACTTCCTTAGAATATACATCCATACGGTTTGTGCATATCTGGGACCACAACAAAAACCCGGGGCCTTTTGGACCCCGGGCGCAGCGTTACTTCCGGCGCAGTTCAAACCAGGTTTTGGCGTACCCCGCCAGGTGGGGGATCAGCTGCTTGATCTCCAGGCCGGTGGTGTTGATGCACAGGTGGTAGCCTGTCTTGTCGCCCCAGCGCATATCGGAGAACATACGGTGGTACTGGGCCCGGCGGGCGTCCACCCGTTTGATCTCCCGCTCCAGCTGGCGAGGGGAGGACAGGCGGCCGGCCTCCTCATACTGCTGGCAGCGCGCCACCTTGTGGTCCATGTCCGCGTAGACGAACAGCTTGAGGGGGTCGTCGCTGCTCAGGATGACGTCGGCGGCCCGGCCCACGATGACGCAGTCGGAGGCTGCGGCCAGCTCTTTGAGCAGCTTCTGCTTTTCCACCAGGATATCCACCTGCTGTTTATACAGGGAAGGGCTGGAGATGGTGCGTCCAAAGTGGAGCGGGATGCTGGTGAGGATGCCGTTGCCGATGGCGCGGGCGACGTAGCCCTGGTCCAGATTCATCTGCCGGGCCAGGCCCGCCTCGATCTCGCTGTCGTAGTAGGCGCAGCCTAAAGCGTCGGCCAGCCGTTTGCCGACCTCCCGCCCGCCGCTGCCAAACTCGCGGCTGATGGTGATGATGCGATTCATACGCTTTGCCTCCTCGGATGGCTCAAAGGGTTGGATGACGTTCACGATGCGTCGGGCTGGTGCAGGCTGGACCAGTTCAGGCACAAAGTCAGCAGGGCCAGCGCCGCCGCCAGCAGGGCGGTGGCGGGGAAGTTGATCCACAGGCCGTCCAGACCCAAAGGCCACAGGACGACCAGCAGGATCACCGGGAAGATCAGGGCTGTGGACACCGAGATGATGGAAGCCGCCAGGGATTTTTCCACCGCCAGCATATAGCTCTGGGTGGCGAAGGACAGCCAACGGGTCAGGTAGGTCAGGCTGAACACCTGCAGCGCCCCCACCGACAGGGCCAGGGCGTCTCCGCTGGCCCCGGTGATGAACAGATGGGTGATCTGGACCGGGAACAGCCGGATGACCACCACCGACAACAGGGAGATGACGGCCGCCGCCGTGAAGCAGCATTTCTCGATGGCCCGCACCCGGGAGTATTTCCGGGCGCCCCAGTTGTAGCCCACGGCGGGCTGCAGCGAGTCGCACATACCATACATCAGGGGCTGGATGAAGCCGTCCACATACATCAGCACGCCGTACACCGATACCGCCAGCTCGCCTCCCAGGCGCACCAGGAAAAGATTCATCAGGATGGAGGTCAGACGTCCGGCGATGTTATTCAAAAAGCTGGGGCTGCCGCAGGCGATGATCTGCCGCAGCAGATCCAGATCGAACCGGGGTTTGCAGAAGTGCAGCAGGGCTTTGCCTCGCACAAAGGGGATGAAGGCCAGCAGCACGCAGATGAACATACCCAGCGAGGAGCCCAGGGCCGCGGCCCAGATGCCCCAGCCGAACACGCCCAAAAACAGGAATTCAAAGCCGACGCACAGCACCGACATCAGGATGTTGAGCGCCATGCTGCCCCGGATATACCCCGAGATGCGCAGGTAGTTGTCCACAGCGTACAGGATGGTGGTGAAGGGAGAACACAGCGCGTAGGTGCGCAGGTATTGCACCGCCTGGGCGGCAAACTCGCCCTCTGCCCCCATCATCCCGATCAGGAAGGGGGCGGCTGCGAACATGACCGCGCCGATCACCGCGCCGGCCCCCACGATCAAAAAGCAGGCGCAGGTGAAGATGTTGTTGGCTTTCTGCCGGTCGTTCTGGCCCAGGGCCACCGAAATGGGCACGGATGAGCCCACACCCACCAGGTCGGCCAGGGAAAAATTGATGATGACAAAGGGCATGGCCAGGTTGAGGGCGGCAAACGAGGTGGAGTCCAGAAAATTGCCCACCAAAATGCCGTCGATCAGCTGGTACAGCGAGGAGGCCAGCATGCCCACCGCGCCCGGAAGGGAGGCGATGAAGAACAGTTTCAGGGGCGGCGTTTTGGAAAACAGTGCGGTAGAATCCATAAAAAGCGAAAAGTCTCCTTTCTCCTGTGGGCCCGCAGCGGAGCGCTCTGCAAAAAAAGCGCCCGGCCATTGCAACAACGTAACAACAACCGAGCGCACTCGTCATCTTATCCGATCAGGGATGCAGTATCCCTCTTGTGTATTGCGATACACGATCCTCCGATGGAGCCATATTCTGTTTGGATGCAGCGGAGCGTATCTGTGTGCCGGCAGGTGCGCCAAACGGGCCGTCCGGGGCAAAATCGGACCGTACCGGGAACATTTCAGATCTATGCCGGGACCATTATAGCAGAGGCGGCCGGCAAAAGTCAAGCGCGGCGGGATGCGGCAAACGGGAGGGGCGCCCGGCTGGCGTTTTTTGGCCCGGTATGCTATTATAATAGAACCGGGCGCGGCGCGCGCCGCGCATCTTTCTTTTTTGAGCAGAGGGGTAATGACAATGTCGATCGAGCGTGTAAGAGACTATTTCAAGACCTATGGCATGGATGGGCGCATTCTGGAGTTCGATGTCTCCAGCGCCACGGTGGAGCTGGCCGCCCAGGCGCTGGGGTGCGAGGGCTGCCGCATCGCCAAGACCCTGTCCTTCATGGTGGACGGCGGACCCATCCTGATCGTGGCCGCCGGCGACGCCAAGGTGGACAACCACAAATACAAGCAGCAGTTTGGCACCAAGGCCAAGATGCTGACCGCCGACGAGGCCGCCCGGCTGGTGGGCCACGCGGTGGGCGGGGTGTGCCCCTTTGGGGTCAACCCGGGGGTCAAGGTATACCTGGATGAATCCCTCAAGCGGTTCGAGACGGTGTTCCCGGCGGCGGGCAGCAGCAACTCGGCCATCGAGCTGACCATCCCCGAGCTGGAGCGGTACTCCGGCTGCACCGCCTGGGTGGACGTCTGCAAGAACTGGCAGCCCGCAGAGGGCTGATAAGAGAGGAGGGGGCCCTATGGTCACGGTGACATTGCTGGGCACGGCGGCTACCATGCCGCTGCCCCAGCGCGCCCTGACGGCGGCGCTGCTGTCCTGGCAGGGACACAGCCTGCTGTTCGACTGCGGCGAGGGCACCCAGGCCGCCGCCATGCGGGCGGGTGTGGGGCTGTCCCGGCTGGAGGCCATCTGCCTGACCCACTACCACGGGGACCATGTGTTCGGGCTGCCCGGCCTGCTGCAGACCATCGGCTGCCAGGGGCGCACCCGGCCTTTGCTGCTGACCGGCCCCCGGGGTCTGGAGCAGTTCTGGTCCGTCATGCGGGTGCTGGCGGGGCCGCTGCCCTATCAGGTGCTGCCGGCCGAGATGGGGTCCGACGGGCTGTGGTTCGAGGGCGGGGCCGAAGTGCGCGCCATCCCCACCCGGCACCGGGTGCCCAGCCAGGGATACCAGTTCCTGCTGCCCCGGGCGGGCCGGTTCGACCCTGCAAGAGCCAGAGCCCTGGGGGTGCCGCTGAAATACTGGAAGCAGCTGCAGCAGGGAAAAGCGGTGCAGCTGCCCGGAGGCCCTGTGGTCCCCCAGCAGGTCTGCGGACCCGTCCGGCGGGGGATCAAGGTGGTGTTCTCAGGGGACACCGCCCCCTGCCCTGCCCTGGAGGCCGCCGCCCGGGACGCCGACCTGCTGATCTGCGATGCCACCTATGCGGAGGACGAGCTGGCCTCTGAGGCCGCCCAATATGGCCACAGCACCTTCCGGCAGAGTGCGGAGCTGGCCGTCCGGGCGGGGGTGCGGCGGCTGTGGCTGGCCCACTATTCCCCCCGCATCGAGGACCCGGAGGCCTTCCTGCCCCTGGTGCAGTCCATCTGCCCGGCGGCGGAGTGCGGCCTGGACGGCAAGAGCATCACCCTGCGCTTTGAGGAGGCGGAGCCATGACCCTTTGGATCGACCCCGGGGCAGGGCAGGTGCTGGAGGTCCTGCGCCGGGCCGGCCACAAGGCGTACCTGGTGGGGGGCTGCGTACGGGACAGCCTGGCAGGCCGCACCCCACAGGACTGGGACATCTGCACCAGCGCCCGGCCCCGCCAGACCATGGAGCTGTTCGGGACGGAGCGGTGCATCCCCACCGGGCTGCAGCACGGCACCGTCACCGTCAGGCAGGGGGAGGGCCTGTACGAAGTGACCACCTTCCGGGTGGAGGAGGGCTATTCCGACGGGCGGCATCCCGACCGCGTGTCCTTTGTGGGAGAGGTGGAGGCGGATCTGGCCCGCCGGGATTTTACCATCAACGCCATGGCCTATGCCCCCGGCGAAGGTCTGATCGATCCCTTTGGGGGCCGGGAGGACCTGCTGGTGCGCCGGCTGGTGCGGGCGGTGGGGGACCCGGTCCGCCGCTTTGAGGAGGACGGGCTGCGCATCCTGCGGCTGTACCGCTTTGGCGCCCGGGAGCAGCTTGCCGTCGAACCCGCCACCGGCAGGGCCGCCATAGCGGAGCGGGCCCGGCTGGACTGCGTCTCGGCCGAGCGGATCTGGCAGGAGCTGTACAAGCTGCTGGCGGCCCCGCGGCCCGGCCTTTGGATGCCCTCCGAGATCCTGGGACAGGTGCTGCCCTGGCTGGACACGGCGGGGCAGCCGGCCCGCTATGCCGCCTCGCTGGCAGTGGTGGACGCCCTGCCCCCCGACCCTCTGGTCCGTCTGGCGGCCCTGCTGGCTCCCGCCGGCCCCGGGGCTGCGCGGCAGGCGGTGAACGCCCTGCGGTGCTCCCGGGCCCAGAGGGAGGAAGTGTGTGCCCTGGCGGCGGACAGCGCCCTGCCTCTGACCGGTGAACCGCTCCGCCTCCAGGCTCGCCGCCTGCTGGCCCGGATGGACGCACGGCGGGCCAATCGGCTGCTGGCGCTGCGCCAAGGACAGACCGGGGACGAGGGCTTTGCCCGTCTGGCCGGGGAGGTGCGCCGCCTGGAACAGGAAGGGGCCTGCTGCCGTGTGGGGCAGCTGGCGGTGAACGGCAAAGATCTGCTGGCTTTGGGGGTCCGGCCGGGGCCCGGGGTGGGCCGTCTGCTGGAAGCCGCCCTGCAGCAGGTGATCGAGGAAAAACTGCCCAACCAGCACGACCCGCTGCTGGGATGGCTGAAGGAGAACCTATGACGACAGATACTGCAAGAGAACAATATTCCCGCACCCGGCTGCTGCTGGGGCAGCAGGGCATCGACCGCCTGCGTGCCGCCCGCGTGGCGGTGTTCGGGGTGGGCGGCGTGGGCGGCTATGTGGTGGAAGCCCTGGCCCGCAGCGGCGTGGGCGCGCTGGACCTGATCGACGACGACAAGGTCTGCCTGTCCAACCTCAACCGCCAGATCATCGCCACCCACTCCACCCTGGGACAGTACAAGGTGGACGCCGCCGCCGCCCGGGTCCGGGACATCGACCCGGATATCCAGGTGCGCACCTACAAGGTCTTTTACACCCCCGAGACGGCGGATCAGTTCGATTTTTCCCAGTACAGCTATGTGGTGGACGCCATCGACACGGTGAGCGGCAAACTGGCCCTGGTGATGCAGGCCAGGGCGGCCGGGGTGCCGGTCATCTGTTCGATGGGGGCGGGCAACAAGCTGGACCCCACCCGCTTTGAGGTGGCGGACCTGTACGAGACGTCGGTGTGCCCCCTGGCGCGTGTGATGCGCGCCGAATGCCGCAAGCGGGGCATCGACCATCTGAAGGTGGTCTATTCCAAAGAACCGCCCATGGCCCCCCGCCCGGAGGAGGCGATGCCCGCCGGGACGCCGGACAGCAGCCCGGCCCGGCCCGGCGCGCCCAAAAAGAGGGCGCCCGGCTCCAATGCCTTTGTGCCCTCGGCGGCGGGGCTGATCATCGCCGGACAGGTGGTCTGCGACCTGACCGGCTGCCGCAACGACTGACACTGTGAGGATAGCATGAAATACAAGATCTTATCCAGCGACTACGACAACACCCTTGTCCCCTTCGGGGAAAAGCGCCCCCGTCCCGCAGTGGAGGCGGCCGTGCGGAAGATGCAGGCCGCAGGGGGCAAGTTCGTCCTCAGCACCGGGCGGGCCTGGCCCGCCGTCAGAAACCCGGGCCAGCTGGGGGCCATCCGCTTTGACTACGCCATCACCTGCAACGGCGCCTATGTGGTGGACCGCAGCGGCGCCGCCGTCTATGAGCGCCCCCTCACCAACGAGGAGATGTACGCGCTGGTGGACTTCTGCGAGGATTACGACTATCTGCTGCAATTCAACTTCCGGGATGGGTACTATGCCTACTGCGGCTATGAGGCCCTGCGCAGCCGCTACGAACAGATGGGCAGCCCGGGGCTGGCCTGTGTGGACGGGGAAGACCAGGACCGCCACCTGATCGATATGCCCCACGCGGCCTTCATGGTCTGTCCGGAGGAGGCGGTGGAGGCCTTCCAGCGCAAATATGGCCACCTGAAGCTGCACATGATGCGGGTGGGCGGCCGGAACGCCAACGGCTGGTGCTGCTACGATGTGGTGCGGGACGGCGTCGATAAAGGGGCGGGCCTTGCCAGCCTCTGCGCCGCCATGGGTCTGTCCCTGGACGAGGCGGTGGCCGCCGGGGATTCGGACAACGACATCGGGATGCTGCAGGCCGCAGGGCTGGGCTGCTGCATGGCCAACGGCAGCCCCGCAGCCCTGGCCGCCGCCGACCGCGTCATCGGGGATGTGCGGGAGGACGGCCTGGCCGCCCTGATCGAGGAGCTGTGGTTCGACGGACCGCGGGCGGAGCCTTCCGGCTGCGACCTGGGTTCGGCCTGGGGAGGGGTGTTCCGCCCGTGAGCTTCGCCCCTGTGTATGGCCCGCAAAGCCGGGCGCTGATCCTGGGCAGCTGGCCCAGCCCCAAAAGCTGGGAGATGGGGTTCTATTACGGCCACCCCCAGAACCGGTTCTGGCCGCTGCTGGCCGCCCTGACCGGCGAGCCGGCGCCCCGGCGGGAGGACGTCGAGGCCAAGCGCGGCATCATTCTGCGCCACGGCCTGGCCCTGTGGGATGTGCTGGCCAGCTGCACCATCCAGGGCGCGTCGGATGCTTCCATCCGGGACGCCGTCCCCGAGGATATCGCGGCCCTGCTGGCCCGCGCCCCCATCCGGGCGGTGTTCTGCAACGGGGCCCAGGCCCACAGGCTGTATGTCCGGTATATGCAGCCGGTCAGCGGCATACCGGCGGTGCGCCTGCCCAGCACCAGCCCCGCTAACGCCGCCTGGAGCCTTGCCCGGCTGCGGGAGGCCTGGGGGGAGGCTCTGGGCCCGTACCTTTTGTAAGGGCTGTGTAAAATCATTTCCAACCTGTAAAATCTTTGCCCAAGGCCTTGCGTTTTTGCCAAAAGGCTTTATTATGGTATTGACAGGGCTTTTTTGCCCCAAAGGAGATAGGACCATGAGTAAGATCATCCGCACCGAAAAGCCCAGCGTCCTGCCATTTTATGCGGCGGCTGCGGCGGGGCTGGTGCTCAGCGCGCTGCTGCCGGTGTACAAACTGTGGGCATTGGCGGTGGCGCTGGCCGGCGCAGCGGCCGTGTTCCTGGCGGCCAGGCGGGTCTGTCCGCCCCAGGTCATCCTGCGGGAGGTCCCCTTCCACACCGGCAGCGGGGACGTGGACCAGATGCTGGCCGACATCCAGCAGAAGCTGGACACCCTCCACGCCCTCAACGACGCGCTGCCCGACCCGGAGCTGTCCGCCGCCATGGACCGGATGGAAAAGGCGGGCCGCTCCATCATCGAGGTGGTGGAGGCCGCCCCCGCCAAGGCCAAGCAGGTGCGCCGCTTCGCCAACTATTACCTGCCTGACGCGGTGCATGTGCTGGAGCAGTACGCCGCCATGGCCCGCCAGGGGGTGCGGGGTGAAAACGCCGCTGCCGTCCGGGCGCAGGTGGAAAAGAACGTGGGCACCATTGCCACCGCCTTTGAAAACCAGCTGGACGCCCTCTATGCCTCGGAGAGCATGGACCTGTCGGCGGACCTGGCGGTGCTGGAGACTCTGATGAAGAACCAGGGCCTGTAAAGGGCCTGACCTGCGGTATGAACATTGAGAAAGGACGAATCTTGTATGGCAGACAACAACACTTTGAACTTTGACTTCGACGCCCCCGCCACCCCCTCCCTGACGCTGGACCCCGCGGCCGACCTGGCCGTTCCCCAGGAGGAACAGCAGCAGCCGGCCCAGCCTCCCCAGCAGGAGGTGCGCCTGACCCCCGAGGAGCAGAAGATGGTGGACGACTTCGCCGAGAAGATCGACATCACCAACAGCCAGCAGGTGCTGCAATACGGCGCGGCCAGCCAGAAGAAGATCGGCGACTTCTCGGAGGCGGCGCTGGCCAAGGTGTCCACCAAAGACCTGGGCGAGGTGGGGGAGATGATCACCGACCTGATCGGCGAGCTGAAGAGCTTCGACGCCGCCGAGGAGGAAAAGGGGATCTTTGGCTTCTTCAAGAAGAAGTCCAACCAGCTGGACCAGCTCAAGACCAAGTACAACAAGGCCGAGACCAACGTGGAGAACATCCAGGCCATGCTGGAGGGCCACCAGGTGCAGCTGCTCAAGGACATCGCCATGCTGGACAAGATGTACGAGCTGAACATGGCCTATTTCAAAGAGCTGTCCATGTATATCCTGGCGGGCAAGAAAAAGCTGGAGCAGGTGCGGGCCCAGGAGCTGCAGCAGGCTATGGACAAGGCCAAGCGCAGCGGCCTGCCCGAGGACGCCCAGGCGGCCCGGGACCTGGCCGATCAGTGCGAGCGGTTTGAGAAAAAGCTCTATGACCTGGAGCTGACCCGCAACATCAGCCTGCAGATGGGCCCCCAGATCCGGCTGCTGCAAAACAACAACACCATGATGGCCGAGAAGATCCAGTCCACCATCGTCAACACCATCCCCCTGTGGAAGAACCAGATGGTGCTGGCTCTGGGCCTGGCCCACAGCCAGCGGGCCATGGAGGCCGAGCGGGCGGTGACCAACATGACCAACGACCTGCTGAAGAAAAACGCCGAGGCCCTCAAGATGGGCACCATCGAGACGGCCCGGGAGTCCCAGCGCGGCGTGGTGGATATCGAGACGCTGCAGCAGACCAACAAGAGCCTCATCGAGACGCTGGATGAGCTGAACAAGATCCAGACCGAGGGCCGGGCCAAGCGCCAGGCGGCCCAGCAGGAGCTGACCCGCATCGAGGACGAACTGAAACAAAAGATGATGGAGATCCGCGGCTGATATGGCAAATGCAGATTTTGAACCCGGACGTCAGGCCCCCGGCGGTTTTGACGCTTCCAGTTACCGCAGCGCTCCCCGGGAGGCTGCGGCTCCGGCTCTGACCCCTTTGCAGAAAAAACTGGCCAAAATGGAAAAGGCCCTGCCTGCCCCTCTGCGCACCCGGGCCGTAGCCCTGGTGCTGGCAGTGGCGGTGCTGGCAGGGGCTGCGGCGGGCCTGGGCGGCGTCAAGCTGCGGGGCCGCTACCATGAAGCCAGAAGCTGGTACACGGTGGGCGCGCCGGGCGACAACGGCTACAACCTGAACGACGAACTGTCCGAGCGGGCCAACACCGCCGCCAACGTCATCACCAGCGCCCTCAACACCCCCGGCCTGGGGGCGGAGAGCAGCGCGGTGACGGCGGCCCAGGTGGCCCTGGACGGATTTACTGCCTGCCAGGAGGCTCTGGACAGCGGCGGCGCCGGGATGTCCGAGATGTATCGGGCCAACGAGGCGCTGGGCAGTGCCATCGACCTGCTGTACGGGGAGATGCAGGCCCTGGCCGACGACCCCCTGAATATGGGGGCGGTGGGCACCCAGTACGGCCTGTTCAACAGTGCCGGCACCATCCTGGGCAGCCTGCACTACAACCAGGCCGTGATGGACTATCAAAATGAAACCGGCGGGCCCTGGGCCAGTGTGCTCAAGGGGCTGTTCGGTGTGGATGAGATCGAGGTGTTCGGATGAAAAAACTCCTGCAAAAGCCCGCTGCATGGGGCCTGGCCCTGGTGCTGGCGGCAGGGGCGGCGGCGCCTGCCTGTGCCGCCGTCAGCCTGCCCGACCTGCCGGCGGATCAGTGCGTGGTGGACGCGGCCAATGTGCTGTCGGATGACACCGCCGCGTACATCGACCAGCTCAACGGCCAGCTGGAAGCCAGCTGCCAGGGGGCTCAGATCGGGGTGCTGACGGTGGACTACACCGGCAGCGCCACCACCGAGGAATACGCCCTGGAGGCCTTCAACACCTGGGGCGTCGGGAATCAGGACCAGGATAACGGCATCCTTCTGCTGCTGGTGATGGAGTCCCCCCTTTACGCCGACGGCGACTATTACCTCACCTACGGGGACGGCTTCCGCAACACCACGGTGGAGCGGCAGGCCAGCCCTCTGGCCCAGACCATGGAGAGCGACTTTGCCGCCAAAGATTACGACGGCGCGGTCCAAACCTGCGCTGCGGCGGTGGCTGACGCCGTCGCGGATGTGTACGGGGTCAGCCTGACCGGGGACGGCAGTGCCCCCGCCCCCAAACCGGACCTGCTGACCTGGGTCTCGGAGGCCTTTGGGGCGATCGTGCTCGGCTTTATCTTTCTGCTGGCGGTGATCATGGTGGTCCGCAGCGTGATGGGGAATTTCTTCCCCTTCTGCTTCGGCTGGTGCCTGGGCAGCAACTTCCGCGGGCCCCGGCCGCCCAGAGGGCCCCGGCCGCCCCGCCGCGGCCCGCCCCCGCCTCCGCCTCCCCGGCCCCCCCGGGGCGGCGGCTTCGGCGGCATGGGTGGAGGCAGTTTTGGCGGTGGCTTTGGCCGTGGAGGTTTCGGTGGCGGCGGCTTCGGAGGAGGCGGCTTTGGCGGCGGAGGCTTCGGCGGTATGGGCGGCGGCTCCAGCCATGGCGGCGGCGGTGGCCGCGGCCGCTGACCTGCGATCCAAAAGACAGAAAAAGGCCCTGGCGCTGCATCGAGCGTGAACCGGTCCAGTAAAAACGGACAATGAAAAAAGAAGGCCTCCTGTGGTAGAA
>MHCFR04200__coassemble_142_pt1 | contig 78427 bp, 66 predicted proteins | sample MHCFR04200__metabat2_high_PE_011 | metagenome-assembled genome bin MHCFR04200
AACCTGAGGGGTACGTAACCGCACGAAGCAGGCTCCCAGCTGAGCTATACCCCCAGATGTTCCGTTTTGCGGGCCGCCGCGGTGGTGTTTGACCGGCGACGTCAGTTATTATAGCAAAGGGCGGGGAGAATGTCAAGCCTGTTTTTGACTTTTTCTGCAAAAAAGCCGCCGGGCGTTGAAGCCTGGCGGCAATGCGTTGTTTTCTGCACTCAGCCTTTGCGCTCCTGCGGCGCGAACAGCTGGGGCGCGGCCTTGTAGATCAGCAGGGCGCCTGCCATGGTCAGCAGGGTCTCAGGGAGCATATAGCTGGCGTTGTAGCCCAGGCTGTAAGTCCAGGCGGCCAGGCCCTCGTTCAGGTTGCCCCACACCAGCACGCCGGACAAGAAGCTGCAGATGAACCGCAAAAAGCCCACCGCAAAGGTGCCCACCGCGATGCCCGCGGCGCGGTTCCTGAAGGGGCGGGCAAACAGATCGGCCAGGCCCAGCGCCATAAAAGCCAGCACATAGTCCAGCAGCACCTCGCCCAGGAAATACAGGAAGCTGGGCACCGGCGGCGCATAGAAGCCCAGCAGCATCTGCAGCAGGCTGTTCACAAAGCCGGTGAACAGGCCCCACTTGGCTCCATGCCGGAAGGACACCAGCACGAAGGGCAGCATGCTCAGGAAGGTGACGCTGCCGCCGTTGGGCAGTTCATAGATCTTGAAGTTGGACAGCACGGTGCCCGCTGCGATCATCAGGGCGCATTCCACAAGGATGCGGGTCTTGGAATAAGTTTTGGTCATGGGAAAGATCCCTCCTCAAAAATAGTACACAAAAACAAAATGCGCCCGCTGGCATTCAGCAGGCGCACGGGGTGTTCACAAAACGGACGTTCCGCAAACTTACCTACGCCGGCATTACCCGGATCAGGTTAAAGGGTGCTCCGCCTGTGCGGATCTCAGCCTTTCGGCGCCCCTGTTTTCATGTCCGTCTTTCAGTATAAGCGCAGCAGGGCAAATGTCAAGCTTTTTTGGGATGCAAAAAGCCCCCGGCGGGCAGCCGGGGGCGGGATAAGTACGAGGTCAGCGCTTGATGTCGTAGTTCATGTTCATCAGGTTGCGGATGGTGCGCACATCGTCGGTGATGTTGGCGTCGCCATGGATGGTGTGCTTGATGGCGCTGCTGGCCACCGCAAAGTTGATGATGTCCATGGCCTTATAGTTGTGCAGCATGGCGTAGATCAGGCCGCTGGCAAAGGCGTCGCCGCCGCCCACACGGTCCAGGATGTTGAAGGTGAACAGCTTGCTCTCAAAGGTATGGCCGTCCAGCCACATGAAAGCCTTCAGGCTGTTCTCGCTGCCGCTGTGGGCGTAGCGGACATGCCGGGCGATGCACTTCAGGTTGGGGTACCGCTCGATGAAATGCTGGAACACCTCGTCCTGCTGCTCGTAGCTGGGCTGCAGGGGCACGCCGTCCTTCCAGTCGCCCTTCGAGTGGTCGTTTTCGTCCTTCCACAGGTGGTAGGGCTCGATGCCCAGCAGCACGTCCACGTAGGGCAGGCACTCGGTGCAGAAGTCCCGGGCCTCCTCCCAGCTCCACAGGCTGCTGCGGAAGTTGCCGTCAAAGCTGACGGTCAGGCCCTTCTGTTTGGCCACTTTCAGCAGGTCCATGGTCAGGGTACGGCAGTTGGGGGCCAGGGCCGGGGTGATGCCGCTCAGATGCAGCCAGTCAAAGCCGTCCAGCAAAGCATCCAGGTCCACCCGGGAAAAATCGTACTCGGTGATGGCGCTGTGCTTGCGGTCATAGGTGACCTTGGAGGCCCGGATGCCGTAGCCCGTCTCCAGATAATAGGTGCCCAGACGGTGGGTGGGCACATCCTCGGGGGTGGCCAGGATCATGGGAGTGCAGTGCACGTCGTTGGAGCGCAGCATACGCACGGCGCTCTTGCCCAGGCTGTTGTTGGGCACTACGCTGAAAAAGGTGCTGTCCACCCCGAGGTTGGCCAGGGCTAGGGCGATGTTGGCTTCGCTGCCGCCATAGCTGGCCTCAAAGCTGGAGGTCATACGGATCTTTTCGTAGTTGGGCGGGGTCAGCCGCAGCATGATCTCGCCGCAGGTGATGAACTTGGGGGCGGTGGTATCTTTGCTCAGCAGGGGGTTATAGTGTTCCATAAGGTTCCTCCTTCAGTTTCCCATGGGAGTGGATGCAGCCAAACTGCCGCATTGTAATTGTTGTATCCATTATATTTCTTTTTGGAACGGATTTCAAGCAGTCTTGCTGAAACAAAGGAGAAAAATATACCAAATTTTCGTCAAATTTGCTGTGCATCTGGATGAAAACGCGCACTTCCGGCGCAGCTGCGCGGGTTTGGAGAGAGGGGTGGAGATTCACACGCCGGTCAGATCGAAGGCGGGGGTATATTCCTCCCGGGCGCTGCTTTTCTGCTGCATAAAGCCGCTGGTCAGGCCCTTGTCCACCGCATAGTTGACCACCCGGCGGTATTCGTAGGTGGTGATCCGCCGGCCGATGCCGTGTTCTGCCGCCTTGTAAAAGGGGGTGTACTGGCTCATGATGCTGGGCACCAGGCACCCGGGGTCGGCGTCGTTCCAGGCGGCCATCTGGTCCAGCACCCGGAAGCTGTCGTCGATGTGGCCGGGCAGGGCCAGATGCCGCAGGATCACCCCGCGGCGCAGCATCCCGTCGGGGCCGTAGACCGGGAGGCCCGTCTGGTCCATCATGGCCTCGATGGCCTGCTTTGCCACCGCAAAGTAGTCGGGGGCGGCGCTCATCTCGGCCGAGAGGGCGGGGGAGACGTATTTCAGGTCGGCCAGCCAGATGTCGATGAAGCCCTGCCAGCGCCGGATGCTGTCCGGCGTCTCGTAGCCGCCGGTGTTGCAGACGATGGGCAGGTCCAGCCCGGCGTCCCGGGCCAGGGTCAGGGCGGCGATGATCCAGGGCTGCCACTGCCCCGGGGTGACCAGATTGATGTTGTGGGCCCCCTGTGCCTGCAGGTCCAGAAAGATCTGGGCCAGCCGCTCCACCGTGACCTCCTTGCCAAAACACTGGGCGCTGATGGGGTAGTTCTGGCAGTAGCAGCACTGGAGGGCGCACCCCGAGAAAAAGACGGTGCCGCTGCCCCGGGTGCCGCTGATGCAGGGCTCTTCCCAGAAATGCAGGGCGGCCCGTGCCACCTTGAGGGCGCCCCCCGCGCCGCAATAGCCGGTGCGCCCGGCGGCCCGGTCAGCGCCGCAGCGCCGGGGGCAGAGGGAGCAGCGGCTGGGGATGACGAATGATGTAGACATATTGCATAAAGTCCCTTCCAAAAGATTTACCGGTGTGTTTCGCAAACAGTATACCATTTTTTGCCCCCGCCGTGTTATACTGATACAGAAAAAACTTGTATACCGCTGCACAGGGAGGGACAAGCGATGCAGACTGAACACGAGGAGATCCGCCGCAACCTGAAATATCTGCGGCTGCTGGCCCGGGATTACCCGTCCCAGGCGGCTGCGGCCAGCGAGATCATCAGCACCCAGGCTCTGCTCAAGCTGCCCAAGGGCACCGAACATTTCATGAGCGACCTGCATGGGGAGAACGAAGCCTTTGTCCACATCCTCAACTCGGCTTCGGGAGTGATCCGGGAGAAGGTGGACCAGGTGCTGGGCCAGGGAGTGCCCCCCGAGACCCGGGCCGAGCTGGCCACCCTGATCTACTACCCGGCCGAAAAGCTGCCTCAGCTCAAGGCAAAACAGCCCACCGAGGCCGCGCTGGAGGACTGGTACAGCCAGACGCTGTTCCGCCTCATCGACATCTGCCGGCTGGTGTCCTCCAAGCACACCCGCAACTATGTGCGCTCCTGCCTGCCGTCCAGCTGCGGCTACATTCTGGACGAGCTGCTCCACGCCCACTTCGAGGACCACGACAAGGACCTCTACTATGGCCAGATCGTGGGCAGCATCATTGAGAACGGGCGGGCCGAGCGGTTCATCACCCGGCTGTGTGAGCTGATCAAGCGGCTGGCGGTGGATAAGCTGCACATCGTAGGGGACCTGTTCGACCGGGGGCCCCGCCCCGACATCATTCTGGACCTGCTGCTGCGCCATCACAGCGTGGACATCCAGTGGGGCAACCACGATGTGGTGTGGATGGGCGCGGCGGCCGGCAGCCCCATCTGCTGCGCCACCGTTCTCAAGACCACCCTTGCCTACCACAACCACGGCATGATCGAGGACAGCTATGGCATCAATCTGCGGCATTTGCAGCGGATGGCCGACCAGTATTACGGCCGGGACGATCTGACCATCTGGATGCCCCACACCGACGCCGCCCGCGGCCCCTACACCGAGGGGATGCTCTACCGCTGCGCCGTCATGCACAAGGCCATTTCCATCATCCTGTTCAAGCTGGAGTGCGCGGTCATCGACCGCAACCCCGATTTCCAGATGCAGGGGCGGGACTTCCTGCGCCGGATCCACTGGGACAGGGGGACGGTGGACATCGGCGGCCGGGAGTACCCGCTGCGGGACACCAGTTTCCCCACGGTGAACCCCGCCGACCCCGCCGCCCTGAACGAGGACGAGCAGATGGTGGTGGAGCGGCTGGTGGCCTCCTTCCGGCAGAGCGCCCGGCTCCAGCAGCACGTCCGGTTCCTCTACGCCAAGGGCAGCGTCTACCACATCGAAAACGGCAACCTGCTCTATCACGGGGCGGTGCCCATGACCGCGGCGGGGGACTTTGCCGCCGAGCGGTTTGAAGGGCGGCTGTATGCGGGCCGTGCCCTGATGGATTACTGCGACCAGCGGGCGCGGCTGGGCTATTATGCCCCCGAGGACAGCCCGGCCCGGCGCAGCGGCCAGGACTTTTTGTGGTATCTGTGGTGCGGCAAGCTGTCCCCGCTGTTTGGGCGCAGCGCCATGACCACCTTTGAGCGGCTGTATGTGGCCGACCCCGCCGCCCACGTGGAGGTGAAGGACCCCTATTATACCTGGTACAACGAGGAGTCGGTCTGCCGGCGCATCCTGGCGGAGTTCGGGCTGCCGGGCTCCTGCCATATCATCAACGGCCATGTGCCGGTCCAGGAGAAAAACGGCGAGAGCCCCATCAAAGGGGGCGGACGGCTGATCGTCATCGACGGCGGGTTCTGCCGGGCCTACCACGACAAGACCGGCATCGCGGGATATACCCTGACCTACTCCAGCCGGGATATGTCCCTGCGCACCCATCAGCCCTTTATCAGCGCAGAAAAGGCCATCACCGAGAATATCGACATCGTTTCGCGGGAAAATATCCTGGAGCAGGAAAACCGCCGGGTCCTGGTGGAGGACGTGGATGAAGGGGAGGTCCTGCGGGAAAAAGTGCACGACCTCAAGCAGCTGGTGGCCGCCTACCAGCTGGGCTGGATCAAGGAGACCGCCATCGAGGACCGGGTGTGGTGAGCCGCAGCGGCCGGTGCGGTGTTGTACATTCTGTGAAAAAGGGAGAAAAAAGCAGAATGAATATGGAGAATCTGGGCAAAACAGAAAATAAGGGCAAACCCACGGCCTGAAACTTTGCTTTTTTCGGAGAGTTGTGTATAATAAGGTGAGCCGCAATGGGGCGGCCTCTGTTTGCCGTCCCCAAAATGCGCCTGCCTGTGTGCAAAAACTGCGGGGCAGGCCGGAGGGAAAGCGGCGTGGGACGTTTATGCAATCTGCGGACCCATGAAGGAGATCATTACTTTGGAGAAGTTTGTTATTACAGGCGGCAAGCCTTTGCAGGGCGAAGTCACCATATCGGGCGCCAAAAATGCGGCAGTGGGCATCCTGCCCGCCACCATCCTGGCCGGCGGCGTCTGTGTGATCGAGAATCTGCCCAATATCAGCGACGTGTCGGTGAGTCTGAACATCCTCAGCGCTCTGGGCGCTCAGGTGCGCATGCTGCGCAAGAACACCTATGAGATCGACACCACCCATCTGATGGGCACCAATGTGCCGGACGATCTGTCCCGCCAGATGCGGGCCAGCTATTACTTTTTGGGGGCGCTGCTGTCCCGCTTCGGCAAGGCCCAGGTGGCCATGCCCGGCGGATGCAACCTGGGTCCCCGTCCCATCGACCAGCACCTCAAGGCGTTCAGCGCCCTGGGCGCCCAGGACAGCGTGGATTACGGCATGATCACGGTCCGGGCCAGGGAGAAGCTGCGGGGCGCCCGCATCTTCTTTGACAAGGTCAGCGTGGGCGCCACCATGAACGCCATGCTCTCCGCCGTCATGGCCGAGGGCCAGACCGTGCTGGAGAACTGCGCCAAGGAACCCCATGTGGTGGACCTGGCCAACTTCCTGAATATGTGCGGCGCCGATGTGCGGGGCGCAGGCACCGACGTCATCAAGGTGCGGGGGGTCACTCAGATGCATGGGTGCACCTACAGCATCATCCCCGACCAGATCGAGGCCGGCAGCTATATGGTGGCCGCCGTGGCCACCGGCGGGGACGTGCTGATCAAGAACGTCACCCCCAAACACCTGGAGCCCATCACCGCCAAGCTGCGCCGCTGCGGCGCCGAGGTGGAGGAGTTTGACGACTCGGTGCACATCTGCCGCACCGGGCCCATCCTGCCCACCAAGATCAACACCATGCCCCACCCGGGCTTCCCCACCGATATGCAGCCCCTGATGGGGGTGCTCCTGAGCGTGGCCAAGGGGACCAGCACCATCACCGAGGGCATCTGGGACAACCGTTTCCGCTATGTGGACGAGCTGCGCAAGATGGGGGCCAACATCCAGGTGGACGGCCAGGTGGCGGTCATCGAAGGGGTGGACCACCTGATTCCCGCGCCCCTGCGGGCCAGTGACCTGCGGGCCGGCGCGGCCATGGTGGTGGCGGCCCTGATGGCCGACGGCACCAGCGAGATCGAGGAGATCAGCCACATCGAGCGGGGCTACGAGAACATCGTGGAAAAGCTCCAGGGCCTGGGGGCCGATATCCGCAAGGTGGAGCGGGTGCCCGCCGCGCTGGAGCAGGCGCTCTGATCGGATCGATGCACGACAGCGGGAGCTGCATCCCAGGGGTGCGGCTCCTTTCCTGTGGGGCGGGGAGGGCCCCTTTGGATGGCAGAATTTATCTCGCTTTATTCCGGATCGTCGGGCAACTGCAGCGTGGTGCGCTGCAAGGATGCCTATCTGCTGGTGGATATGGGCAAAGGGGTGCGGGTGACCACCGGGGCCCTGCGGGAGCTGGGGCTGGACGCCGCCGGCTGCGGGGGCATCCTGGTCACCCATGAACACAGCGACCACATCAAGGGCCTGGCGACCTTCCTCAAGCGGCATCCCTTGCCGGTGTATGGGGCCGAGGCCACCCTGCAGGCGCTGGAGGCCTCGGGGACCGTCCCGGCGGCCTGCCCTCTGCGGGTGATGGACGAAAAAGCCGGGGAGGAGACCGATGTAGCCGGGTTTGGCGTGCGGGCCTTTGCCACCAGCCACGATGTGCCCTGCGTGGGCTACCGCATCTGCACCCCCGACGGCAAAGTGATGACCATTGCCACCGACCTGGGCACCCTGACCCAGCCGGTGCACCAGGCTCTGGCCGGGTGCGACCTGGTGGCGCTGGAGAGCAACTACGATCCCTATATGCTGCGCAACGGGCCGTATCCGTATTATCTGCGGGCCCGCATCGAGAGCCCCCGGGGCCACCTCTCCAACGACGAATGCAGCGAGAAGCTGCTGGAGCTGGTGCAGGGCGGGTGTGAGAAATTTGCCCTGTGCCACCTGTCCCAGGAGAACAACACGCCGGCCCTGGCGCTGCAAACCGTCTTTACCACCCTGGGGGCGGGGAGCGTGGTGCCCGGCAAGGACTGTGTGGTGCAGGCCCAGCGCCGCAGCGAGATCAGCCCCGCGCTGGAATTTTGAGCGAAACGGTTGACAAAAGCCGCGTACATGCTATAATTTAATCGGTGCGGCCCGGCGGGCCGCAGCCGGAATCAAAAAAGGTTACTTGGCTATGACAGGGCCAGGGGTGCGGCGCAGCCGCGCAGAGAGAGGGCTTTCCAGCTGCAAGGCCCTCCGGTCTGACCACACCCCATGCCACCCTCGAGCTCCCGGTGAGATAAGCCGGGCGCGGCGCAGCGTTATTGCGGCAAAAAGAGGCGGCAGGGCCACAGCCCGCCGCAAATTGGGTGGTACCACGGAGCAGTTACACGGCAGCCTTCGTCCCTGGTCGGGGCGGGGGCTGTTTTTGTTTCCGTTCCGCTGCCGTGTCATATCTAGAACAAGGAGAGAATCGTATATGCAATGGACCGGTTTGAATGAACTGCGTGAGAAGTACCTCAGCTTTTTTGAGGGCAAGGGCCACCTGCGCCTGGGCAGCTTCCCTCTGGTGCCCAAGGATGACCCCAGCCTGCTTTTGATCAACAGCGGCATGGCCCCCATGAAGAAATGGTTCCTGGGCCAGGAGGAGCCGCCCCGCCACCGGGTGACCACCTGCCAGAAGTGCATCCGCACCCCCGACATCGAGCGGGTGGGCATCACCGCCCGCCATGGCACCTTTTTTGAGATGCTGGGCAACTTCTCGTTCCAGGACTACTTCAAGGATGAGGTGATCCCCTGGGCCTGGGAGTTTTTGACCAGCGACGAGTGGATGGCCATTCCCAAGGACAAGCTGTATATCTCGGTCTACCTGGACGACGACGAGGCCTATGACATCTGGACCCAGAAGGTGGGCATCGCCCCCGACCACATGGTGCGCATGGGCAAGGAGGACAACTTCTGGGAGCACGGCTCCGGTCCCTGCGGCCCCTGCTCCGAGATCTACTTCGACCGCGGCCCCGAGTACGGCTGCGGCAAGCCCACCTGCGGCCCCGGCTGCGACTGCGACCGCTATATGGAGATCTGGAACCTGGTGTTCAGCCAGTTCGACTCGGACGGCAAGGGCCACTACGAGCGGCTGCCCCGCCCCAACATCGACACCGGCATGGGCCTGGAGCGTCTGGCCTGCGTGATGCAGGGGGTGGGCAACCTGTTTGAGGTGGACACCGTCCAGAGCGTGCTGCACCATGTGGAGCACATCGCCGGCAAGACCTATAAGCAGAACGAAAAGACCGACGTGTCCATCCGCGTCATCACCGACCATATCCGCAGCTGCACCTTTATGGTGTCGGACGGCATCCTGCCCTCCAACGAGGGACGGGGCTATGTGCTGCGCCGTCTGCTGCGCCGGGCCGCCCGCCATGGCCGCCTGCTGGGCATCCAGGGCCCCTTCCTGGTGGACCTGGTGGAGACGGTGATCCAGTCCAGTGAGAGCGCCTATCCCGAGCTGCGGGAGCACGCCGCCTACATCAAGAAGGTGGTGGGCACCGAGGAGGCCAACTTTGCCCGCACCATCGATGCCGGCATGAACATCCTCACCGGCCTGATCGACGCCATGGAAAAGGCCCATCAGCATATCCTCAGCGGCCTGGACGCTTTCAAGCTGAACGATACCTTCGGCTTCCCCCTGGACCTGACCCGGGAGATCGCCGCCGAGCAGGGCATCCAGGTGGACGAGGACGGCTTCCACGCCGAGATGACCAAGCAGAAAGAGCGCGCCCGCGCCGAGCGCCTCAAGAAGAATATTTCGGGCTGGAGCGCCGACCTGTTCGGTGAGCTGACCGCAGCCCCCACCGTCTTTACCGGCTACGACACCCTGACCGATACCGGCGTGGTGGTGGCCCTGTCCGATGAGGAGACCCTCACCGACGGCATTTCCACCGATGACCAGGCCAAGGAAGGGGTGCTGGTGGTGCTGGACAAGACCCCCTTCTACGCCGAGATGGGCGGCCAGGTGGCCGACCACGGCGTGCTGTCCGGCGACAACTGCGCGCTGCGGGTGCTGGATGTGAAAAAGACCCCCAAGGGATACTTCGTCCACACCTGCGTGCTGGAGAACGGCTATGTGCGGGTGGGCGACACCCTGACCGCTCAGGTGGACAAGGAATACCGCTGGGCCATTGCCCGCAACCACACCGCCACCCACCTGATGCAGGCTGCCCTGCGGGAGGTGCTGGGCGACCATGTGCACCAGGCCGGCTCCTATCAGGACGCCCATGTCACCCGGTTCGACTTTACCCACTTCAGCGCAGTGACCCCCGAGGAGCTGGCCCGGGTGGAAAAGATCGTCAACGATAAGATCTACGACTCCATGCAGGTGGATGTCCGCAGCATGGCTCTGGACGAGGCCAAGAAGATGGGCGCCATGGCCCTGTTTGGCGAAAAGTACGGCGAGATCGTCCGGGTGGTGGACGTCTGCGGCTGGTCCACCGAGTTCTGCGGCGGCACCCATGTGCAGAATACCGCCCAGATCGGCGGCTTCAAGATCATCAGCGAGTCCTCGGTGGCGGCAGGCATCCGCCGCATCGAGGCCGTCACCGGCAAAAACCTGCTGATGCGCGCCAACACGAATGAGATGGTGCTGCGCAGCACCGCCGCCGCCCTCAAGGCCAACAACGTGGCCGACGTGGTGGCCCGCGCCGAGGCTGTGATGGCGGAGAACAAGGCCATGCACCGGGAACTGGACAACATGAAGGCCCAGGTGGCCGCCTCCAGGGTGCAGAGCCTGTTCGAGGCTGCCGAGGAAGTGGGCGGCGTCAAGATCGTCACCGCCTACTTTGCAGGCACCACCGGCGACACGCTGCGCGGGATGTGCGATACGCTGCGCGAAAAGGCCGTCAAGCCGGTGGTGGCCGTGCTGGTGGGCAGCGACGGCGCCAAGATCTCGATGGCGGTGGCCGTCAACAAGCTGGCGCAGGAGAAGGGTCTCAAGGCGGGCAGCCTGGTCAAGGACCTGTCTGCCATCGCCGGGGGCAAGGGCGGCGGCAAGCCTGATTTTGCCATGGCCGGCCTGAAGGACCCCAACAAGATCGACGAGGCCCTCCACGCCGCCGCAGGCGTTGTGGCCCAGCAGATGAACTGATGGCCCGACCGCGGCCTGCCGGGCCGCGCTGACCGATAAAAAGAACCATACGAAAGGAGCTGTCCCATCTATGGAAGATTGCCTGTTCTGTAAGATCGCCGCGGGGGAAGTGCCCTCCAACAAGCTGTACGAGGACGACCAGCTGCTGGCCTTTTACGACATCGACCCCCAGGCGCCGGTGCACTTTCTGGTCATCCCCAAAAAGCACATCCCGTCGGCTGCTGCCCTGACCGAGGAGGACGGGGCCCTGCTGGGCCACATCTTCGCCACCATCGCCCGGCTGTGCGACAGCCTGGGCTGCGATGGGGGCTACCGCATCGTGTCCAATGTGGGGGAGGACGCAGGCCAGAGCGTCAAGCACCTGCATTTCCACGTCATGGCAAAACGCCAGATGGGCTGGCCTGCGGGCTGAGCGCGCAGGCTGCAACAAGTAAGGAGAGATATCATGGCAGAAACCTATACCCTGAAGGTCGCGGGCCTGACCCGTGAGCTGACCATCTGCAAGGTGAACGACCACATGGACATTGCGGCTTTCATCATGCTGGGGGACACCGAGCTGACGGTGGCCGCCGCTGCGGAGCTGCTGAAAAAGTGCCCCGAATTTGATATCCTGCTCACCGCCGAGGCCAAGGGCATCCCCCTGGCCCACGAGATGAGCCGGCAGAGCGGCAAGCCCTATGTCTGCGCCCGCAAGAATGTCAAATTGTATATGAAGGACCCGGTGGTGGTAGAGGATCAGTCCATCACCACGGCCGGCAAGCAGAAGCTGGTCATCGACCGCAAAGAGCTGGATGAGATGAACGGCAAGCGGGTGCTGGTGGTGGACGACGTGATCTCCACCGGCGGCAGCCTGAAAGCCCTGGATGCGCTGGCCGAGCAGACCCACTGCGAGATCGTGGGCCAGGCCGCCGTTCTGGCGGAAGGGGACGCAGCCAAGCGCCAGGACATCATCTTCCTGGAGCCGCTGCCCCTGTTCTTCCACTGATGGGGTCAGGCGGCCGGTCTGCGCCCTGTTCCTGGGAGCGCTGGGGGCGCAGCTGACAGCTGCCTTTGAGCCGCAGGTGGTTTGGCCGCTTGCGGCTCTTTTTGCCATCTTTTGCGCCGCGCTGCTGGCTTTGGGCCGCCAGGCCCGGGGCTATGGCCTGTGGCTTCTGGCCGGGGCGGTGCTGGGGGCGGCGTTCAGCTGGCAGACAGCGGCCCGCTTTGCGGTGTGGACCGAACGGTACGACGGAGAATTGGTGGACCTGACCGCCTGCGTGGAGGATCTGCGCCCCGGCTACACCCAGGATACGGTGCGGGCCAGGCTGCGGGTACAGACGGCAAACGGCGAGGCGGCGGATTTCTGCTGCTGGTGCGACGATCTGCCCTTGTGCCAGGCCGGGGACCGGATCACGGGGCGGTTTTTGCTGGAGGCGCCGTCCATGGACAGCCGGGCGGACCGCTATGCCGATGGGGCGGCGTTCGACGCCTACTACAAGCGGCGGTTCGAGACGGCCGGCCCGGCGCCCGGATTCCGGGCCTGGTCGGCGCGGCTGCAGACCCGCCTCAGCGACGCCCTCTGCCGGGAGCTGGAGGGGGACGAGGCCGGAGCCCTGGCGGCCATGATCGTAGGGGACCGCACCCGCATCAGCCAGGAGCTGAACGATGACTACCGGGCGGCAGGCCTGAGCCATGTGCTGGTGGTCAGCGGAATGCACGTCACCCTGCTGTGCGGCTTTTTGAAGCCGGGTCTGCTGGACAAGCGCCGCTGGCTGGACCGGGGCCAGAAGCTGGCCATCTTCCTGCCGGGACGGAGCGGCTCCCGCGTCTACCGCCGCCTGGGTCTGTGTCTGGCCCGGGAGGAGCAGGCGGCGCCCCGGCCTGCGGTGGGCGGCTGGCACGCCGGGATCCTGTGGCGGCAGCGGCTGGCGGCCCTGTGGCCGGTATGTCTGGCCGTGCTGCTGTGCGGGATCACCGGGTTTACGCCGTCGGTGCTGCGCGCAGTGGCGGCGGTGGTCATCGGCGCGCTGGGCGTATGGCTGCTGGCCCCCTCCGACCCGCTGACCAGCCTGGCTGCGGCCGGGCTGGTCATGAGCGCTTTCAACAGCTATGCGGTGTGCGATGTGGGCTTTCAGCTGTCCTTTGCAGCGGTGGCGGGCACCCTGGCCGGGGCCGCCCTGGCCCGGGATATCCTGCCGCCCCAAGATCCCCTGCCGTATGGGAACGGGGCTGCGGCCTTTCTGAGACGGCTGGGACGGAGCTTCTGGGAGGCGGGGTGCATCTCGGTGTGCGCGTCGGCAGCCACCTTCCCGGTGCTGGTGCTGCGGGGCCTCAGTGCAAGCCCCTATGCCCTGGTGTCGGGGGTGCTGATCCTGTGGCTGGTGGAGCCGCTGATGGTGCTGGGCATCGCGGCGGCTTTGCTGGGCCTGTGGGCCGGGCTGCAGCCTCTGTACCACCTGTGCGCTTGGGGCGCCGGGGTCCTGGTGCGCATCCTGAACGGCTGGGCCCGGATGGCAGCTGCCTGGCCCCGGGCCGAGCTCTCCTTTGATACCCACTATGCGGCGGTGGTCTGTCTGGTGCTGATGGGATTGTGCCTGCTGGCCCGCCGCTGGAAGATAAGGCCTGTCCACTGTCTGTACGCCGTGGTGCTGGTAGGGGCTGTAAGCCTGAGCGTCAGCTCCTGGCTGAGCCAGGGCGTGGTGGAGGTGGTCGCGGTGGGCAGCGGGCCTTCAGCGGTGCTGGTACAGGACGGCCGGGCGGTGGTGCTCTATCAGGGCGGACAGGCCGCCGTGGAGCAGGCCCTGGAGCGCCGGGGGATCCGTCAGGCCGACTGGCTGGTGGACCTGCGCACCCAGCCGGGCTACCGCGACCGCCCCGACGCGGCCCGCACCGTCACGGTGCAGGGGCTGGGCGAGAGCTGGGAGCTGAGAGATTACCGCATTGCCTGCGGGGACATCCAGGTGGAGATGGTCCATCTGAAGACAGGCAACGCCGCCCGGGTGACGGTGGGCCCCTGGCAGATCGGCGCGGCCACCCAGGGGGTCTGGCTTGGCCGGCCCCAGCCGGTGGACTGGCTGCTGGCAGGACGGACGGAAAGCGCCGCCTTTGAGGCACAGGGCGTGCTGGCTGCTTCTGCCTATGACTGGATGGAGCAGCCGCCTGCCCGCATCCTGCGGCTGCGTCCGGAGGGCGGCGCAAGGGCGATCCCATGATACACACAGACAGGAGGCGAAGCGGATGCCCACAGAGAGCAAACTGGTGGACTTGGCCCGGCAGGGCTGTCCGGTGTTCTATTTTTATTCCAGCGAGGGATATCTGGTGCGCCAGGCGGTGCGCCTGGCCTGCCGGGTGCTGGCCGGCGGGGAGGAAGTGACGGTGCTGGACGGAGCCGCCCCCCAGGTGGAACAGCTGATCATGGCGGCGGGGACCATTTCCTTTTTTGGGACCCGGCGGGTGGTCTGCCTGCCGGAACTGGACCCCGGGGCCTACGGCGAAAAAGATCTGGAAGCCTTTATGGATACGGTGGCCAGTCTGGAAAACGCCGTGCTGGTGCTGGGCAGCGTCTTTGAGGCCGACCGCACCGGCAAGCCCAAGCCGGGCAAACGGGCCCAGCGCCTGGTGGCCCAGTGCAAAAAACTGGGCTATGCGGAGGAGATGGCCCGTCCCGGGCCCACCGAGCTGCGCCAGATGGCGGCCGAACGGGCCCAGGCCCAGGGCGCCCAGCTGACAGGGCCCGCCCTGACCGCCCTGCTGGAGCGCTGCGGCGAGGACCCCTATCTGCTGGAGAACGAGGTGGACAAGCTGGCGGCCCTGTCGGGCTACCAGACCATCACCCCGGCCATGGTGGCGGAGGCGGGAGTGGTCAGCCTGGAGGCGGACGTCTTTGAGATGGTGCGGATGGTCACCGGCAAAAATGCGGCCGCCGCCTGCAAAAAGCTGCATATCCTGCTGCGGCTGGGCCAGGAGCCCATCGCCATCACCGCGGCCATGATTGGCAGCTATGTGGATCTGTACCGGGTCAAACTGGGGCAGCAGAACAAAAAGAATTACAGCGCCGTGTTCAAGGACTTTGGCTACAAGGGCAGCGACTACCGGCTGAAAAAGTCGGCCCAGACGGCAGCGGGTTACACCCTGCCCCAGCTGAAAGTCTGCCTTCAGGTGCTGCTGGAACTGGACCAGGCCCTCAAGAGCCAGCCGGTCAGTCCGCAGGTGCTGCTGGAGACGGCCCTGTGCCGCCTGGCCCTGGCGGGAGGCAGCCAGTGAGCGGCCGGCTGCACACCAGCCGGGTGCTGGTGGTGGAGGGCAAATACGACGCGGCCCGCCTGGCCCGTCTGACCGACGCCATGATCCTTCTGACCGGGGGGTTTGCCATCTTCTCGGATAAAAAGCGCCAGAGGCTGCTCAAAGAGCTGGCCAGAAAAAACGGCCTGATCCTTTTGACCGACTCGGACCGGGCGGGGTTCCAGATCCGCACCTACATCACCAATCTGGTGGGCGCGAAATATGTGGCCCAGGCCTATATCCCGGCCATGCCCGGCAAGGAGCGCCGCAAGGCTGCCCCTGGCAAGGAGGGCCTGCTGGGGGTGGAAGGGGTGCCCGACGAGGTGGTGCTGTGCAGCCTGCGCCAGGCGCTGGGCCCCGAAGGGGAGGACGGCCAGGAGGCCCCCGCCCCCCAGGGCCGGGCGATCACCTACGGGGATCTGTACGACTGGGGGCTGTCGGGCACGGCAGGAGCCGTCCAGCGGAAATACCGCCTGCTGGAGGCCCTGGGCCTGCCGCCCCGCCTGTCCAAAAAAGAGATGCTGGAGGTGTTCAACCGCCTGTACACCTTCGAACAGCTGGACGGCCTGCTGGCCCAGCTGGAACTGCTGTGAGACAAAAACGAAAGCCAGGGACGACCTCAGAAGGGGCCTGTCCCTGGCTGTTTGTGTAGCGTGGTCCCGGATGCGCTCAGGCTTCCAGCCCCGTCTCGATGGCCTGACAGAGGGCTGCCAGGTCGCTGCCTGCCAGCAGCTCGAAACGGACCGTGCCCAGCCCGGAATACCACAGCTGCAGCTCGGCGTCCAGATCGCCGATGCCGGCGGTCTCGATGGCAAAGGCCTGCACCCGCTTGTAAGGCAGGATGGTGTAGGCTTTTTTCATCCCGGTGACGCCCTGGATGTTGATGGCGATGACACGCCGGTCGGTGAAGATCACCCCGTCCCGCACGCTCTGGAATTCCTGGATGATCTGCTCGCCGGGGCAGAGCAGGGGGCTCACCAGACGCGCCAGCTTGGAATCACTGACCGGGCGCAGCTTGAGGAAAGACGGATTTTCAAAGTCGATCATGGTTGATACCTCCTTGGATGGATCAAAAATTTTGTCCCAGCAGGGCCAGAGCCTGGCGGCAGTCCCGGCGGCGCAGCCCATAACGGCTGTCCACCAGCACCAGATGCGGCCGCAGCTGAGGCGCAGCGGTAAACTCGTCGGCCCGGTCGTCCAGGATGGCATAGGGCCCGGCAGGGGCATCCGCCAGCCAGGCGGCGATCTCCTCACCTTTGGACAGGCCCAGCACAGGAGCCATCCCGTCCAGCGGCGCGCCGTGGGCGGCCAGGACAGAAGAAAGGTTTTGCAGGATGCGGCGGACCAGAGGATCCTCGCTGTCAAAGCCGTACCGCCAGGAAGAGGACAACACCACCTGCGCCCCGGCCCGCCGTACCAGCCTGCCCAGCCGGTGCAGGGCAAGGGGGTCCAGGGACGGACGGTCTATGGGACGGCGCAGCAGCCAGTCCAGCCGGGTGCTGCGCGGGGTGCACAACACCCCGTCGATATCGAGAAAAAGCACGGGCATAAATGCCGCCTCCCAGTTGACGAAACAGGTCAAACGCGTTATACTAAGAAGGATGTTCCGGGGTGTTGCGCAGTTGGTAGCGCGCCTGCTTTGGGAGCAGGAGGCCGCGAGTTCGAGTCTCGCCACTCCGACCAGGAACCGCTGCCGGTGAGGCCCGAGGGGCCGGCCGGCAGTTTTTTGATGTGCGGGGACAGAGATCTGCGCTACGAAGGGACGATGGCGTCCGCCTGGGCCTGGGTGAGATAGCCGTTGCGGACCATCTGCCGCAGTACGTACTGCTGGCGCTGGGCGGCCAGGTCGGGCCGGGCGGTGAGCGAGTACACCGAGGGAGCGTTGGGAATGCCCGCCAGCAGTGTGGACTGATAGGGGGTCAGGGCGGCGGGCGGCTGGCCGAAATACCCCTGTGCGGCATCGTGGATGCCATAGTATCCGTCCCCGAAATAGATGGTGTTGACATACAGTTCCAGGATGTCGTCCTTGGAATAGCTGTCCTCCAGCGCGAAGGCCATAAAGACCTCCGCCGCCTTGCGGACGAACTGTTTTTCCTGGGTGAAAAACAGGTTTTTGGCCACCTGCTGGGTGATGGTGCTGCCTCCCTGGTCCAGGGTGCCGGTGGAGAGGTCGTGCACCGCAGCCCGCACGATGGCGATGGGGTCGATGCCCGCGTGCTGATAGAATCGGCGGTCCTCCACGGCCACCACCGCGTCCAGATACAGCTGGGGCAGCTGATCCAGGGGAGTATAGCCCGGCTGGGCCCGGATGCCGGCCACCCGGTCCTGCAGACTCTGCTGGGCCAGGGCCGCCCGGTACATCCGGTAGCCTCCGGCGCCCACCAGGCAGCACACGGCCACCGCCGCGGCCAGTACGAGCAGCAGCAGCCGGGTGAACAGTTTGCGGATGATCCTCATGGCGGTACCTCACAGGAAAATCAGGATGGGCACAGCCTGCGTCGGGCTGTGTTTTTTCTATCTTAACACGGCGCCGGCCTTCTGTCGAGGGGGGACAGATTAAGTTTTGCTTGAGAATGCCCCGGCGGGCTGTGCCTTGGGCGGCGGCTGTGGTACAATAGGGCAAAAGGGGAGGTGCCCATATGAACAAAGATAAGACCATCCTGATCGTGGATGACGAGGCCGAGCTGCGCCAGATGGTGCAGGGGATCTTTGCCCGGGCGGGCTATGGTCAGGTGCTGACGGCGGGCACAGGGGCCGAGGCCCTGGCACTGTGCCGCCAGGCCATGCCGGACCTGGTGATCCTGGATGTGATGCTGCCCGATATCGATGGCTTTGCGGTGCTGCGCGCCCTGCGGCAGGACAGCCGGGTGCCGGTTTTGATGCTGACTGCCCGGGGCGAGGCCGAGGACAAATTCGCGGGCTTTGAGGCGGGAGCGGACGATTACCTGGCCAAGCCCTTCCTTCCGCGGGAACTGCTGTTCCGCGCCCAGGCCATCCTGCGGCGCACCTGCCCGGACACCGGGGGCCGGGTGCAGCTGGCGGCGGCCAGCGTGGATCTGGGCACCGCCACCGCCCGCCGGGGCCAGGACAGCTATCCCCTCACCGCCAAGGAACTGCTGCTGTTCCGCAAGCTGTACGAGAATGCCGGCCGCATCGTCACCACCGGGGCCTTGTGCGAAGCCGTGTGCGGGCCGGTATGGCAGGGCTATGAGAGCACCCTGGCCACCCATATCCGCCACCTGCGGGAAAAGATCGAGTCGAACCCCTCCAGACCGGTGTCCATTGTGACGGTGAAGGGGCTGGGCTACCGGCTGGATCTGCCCGACCCCAAGGGGACGGCGCGATGAACGGGGTGGAGCGGTTTTTCCGCCGGTATGTGTTTTCCACGCTGGGACTGCTGGCACTGCTGTTCGCGGCCAATGTGGCGGTGCTGGCGGGGCTTTTGCTGGTGGGGGAGATGACCGTTCCCACCACCTTTTCCATCTCCGCTTTCTGCGACAACCTGACCGGGAGCGGCGGGGACTGGAAGGTGAATGTGGTGGGCCAGCAGATGCTGGATGAGCGGGAGGCCTGGGCCATGGTGCTGGATCCCGCCGGCCAGGTGGCCTGGAAATACCGGCTGCCCCCGGAGCTGGACCACCCCTATACCGCAGGGGATATCGCCCGCTTCAGCCGGTCGTATCTGGAGGACTGGCCGGTGACGGTATGGGCCCAGGAGGATGGCAGCCTGGTGGTGGTGGGCAGTCCCAAAGGGTCGATGGTCAAATACTATGTCTCGCTGGACCGGGATTATATGGACCTGCTGACCGTGCTGGCCAGCGCCATCTTTTACACAAACCTTCTGCTGGTGGTGGGACTGTTCATCCGCAGCACCCGCCGGGTGGAAAAGGCCATGGGGCCCATCCTGAACGCCATCCGGGGCCTGGCCGACGGCAAGCCCCAGACCCTGAAGGAAGTGGGGGAGCTGGCCGAGATCAGCGCCAGCCTGAACCGCGCCGCATCCTACATCGCCCAGAAGGACAACACCCGCGCCGAGTGGATCCGGGGGATCTCCCACGACATCCGGACCCCGCTGTCGGTGATCCTGGGGTATGCCAGCCAGCTGGAGGAGGACCCGGCCCTGCCCGAAGCGGCCCGCAGCCAGGCCGGTGTGATCCGCCGCCAGGGCGAAAAACTGACCAGTCTGGTGGCCGACCTGAATCTGACCACCAAGCTGGAATACGCCCTGCGGCCGGTGGAGCGCAAGCCCCTGGACCCGGTGGAGCTGGCCCGCCAGGCGGTGAGCGAAGTGCTGAACAGCGGCCTGCCCGACCGCTATGTCCTGGAATTTGCCGAGACGGACCCGGACTGCCGGATGACGGTGGCGGGGGACGGGGCCCTGCTGGAACGGATGCTGTTCAACCTGGTGCGCAACTGCATCGACCATAACCCCGAGGGCTGCCGCATCGCCGTGTCGGTGACGCCGGACGCGGGGGGCGGCTGCTGCTTCACCGTGACGGACGACGGGGTGGGGGTCAGCCCCCAGCGGCTGGCCAGCCTGAACCGGGGCGCGCCGGTGGCCAGCACCCAGGCGGCAGTCCCCGGCGGGGCAGAGCATGGGCTGGGCCTGCGGATCGTGCGCCAGATCGTCCAGGCCCACAGGGCCAGGCTGCACTTCGCCCAGACCCAGCCCCACGGCCTGACCGTGACGGTGCACCTGCCCGCGTGAAAAAAACAGACAAAAAGCCCTGCCTGGGTGTACAGGCAGGGTCTTTTGCATCTTTCAGCTCAGCTCGAACATACCGTTGTAGAGCTGATAGTATTCACCCTTCTGGGCCAGCAGGTCGTCGTGGTCGCCGCGCTCCACGATCCGGCCGTGCTCCAGCACCATGATGGCGTTGGCGTTGCGGACGGTGGACAGACGGTGGGCGATGACAAACACGGTGCGGCCCTCCATCAGCCGGTCCATCCCTTTTTCGATCAGGGACTCGGTGCGGGTGTCGATGGAGCTGGTGGCTTCATCCAGGATCAGCACCGGCGGGTCGGCCACGGCCGCCCGGGCAATGGCCAAAAGCTGCCGCTGCCCCTGGGAGAGGCTTGCGCCGTCCGAGGTGATGCGGGTGTCGTAGCCCTGGGGCAGGCGGCGGATGAAGCTGTCGGCGTTGGCGATTTTGGCGGCGGCGACGATCTCCTCCCGGGTGGCGTCCAGCTTGCCGAAGCGGATGTTGTCGGCAATGGTGCCGGTGAACAGATGGGTGTCCTGCAGCACGATGCCCAGGGAGCGGCGGAGGGAATCCTTTTGGATGTCCCGCACATCGATGCCGTCGTAGGTGACGCTTCCCGCGTCGATGTCGTAAAAGCGGTTGATCAGGTTGGTGATGGTGGTCTTGCCGGCGCCGGTGGAGCCCACAAAGGCGATCTTCTGACCGGGCTTGGCATACAGGCTGATGTGCTGCAAAATGGGGTGGCCGGGCTGATAGCCGAAGGTCACGTCATGGAACCGCACATCCCCCCGCAGGGGCACCAGCTGCCCGTCCGGCTTCTGCCAGGCCCAGCGTCCGGTCTTGTGGGCGCAGGCGGTCAGGACGCCGTCCTTTTCCTCCGCGTTCACCAGGCGGATCTTACCGTCGTCCGTCTCAGAGGGCAGGTGCATGGCCTCAAAGATGCGCTCGGCGCCGGCCATGGCAGCCAGCAGGAAGTTGCTCTGCTGGGTGAACTGGTTGATGGGCATGGCCGCCTGCCGCACAAAGACCAGGTAACTGGACAGGCTGCCGATATCGGTCATGCCGGCCAGGGCCATCAGGCCCCCCACCACCGCCACGATGGCATAGTTGATATAGGAGATGCTGACCACGGCGGGCACCATGGTGGCGGCATAGCTCTGGGCGCCGGTGCCTGCCTTGCGCAGCGCCTCGTTCCGCACTTCGAACTGGCGCAGGTTCTCGGGCTCGTGGTTGAAGACCTTGATCACCTTTTGGCCGCTGACCATCTCCTCGATGTAGCCGTTCACGTCCCCCAGCGCCTTCTGCTGGGTGGTGTAGTAGGCGGTGCTGCGCCTGGCGCTGTAACGGATGTAGAGGAACATGGCCGCATAGCCCACCACCACGATGAGAGACAGGCGCCAGTTGAGCACGAACAGCAGCACCAGGGTGCCGGTCATCTGGATGAAGCTCTGGATGGTCATGGCAAAGCTGTTGTTCAGCGCGTCGGCCACCGTGTCCACATCGTTGGTGAAATAGCTCATGATGTCGCCGTGGAGCTGGGTGTCAAAAAAACGCAGCGGCAGGGACTGGATGTGGGCGAACAGGTCCCGGCGGATGTCGTACAGCACCTTCTGGGCCGCGTAGACCATGGTCTGGGTGTAGCCGAAGGCGGCCAGAGCCCCGATGCCGCAGATGACGGCGGTGGCCATGACCCCCCGGGCCAGGGCGTCCACGTCCCCGGCGCTCACGCTGTTGACCACCGGGCGGATCATATAGGTGCCCAGCAGGTTGCCCAGCGCGCTGACGGTGACCAGCACCGCCACCGCCAGGAACAGGAATTTATGCCGCCCCATGTAGGACAGCAGGGTCTTGAGGGTGGCCCAAAAATCCTTGGGCTTTTTACTGGTGATCTGCCGTGCCGGCATCGGGGCTGCCTCCTTTCATCTGCGAGTGATAGATCTCCTGGTAGATGGGGTCGCCGGCCAGCAGCTGCTGGTGGGTGCCCACCGCATGGATGCGCCCGTCCTCCAGCACCACGATCTTGTCGGTGGCCATCACCGAGGTGACCCGCTGTGCAATGATGATCTTGGTGACCCCCTCCAGGGCGCCGAGGGCCTTGCGGATCTTCGCCTCGGTGGCGGTGTCCACCGCGCTGACCGAATCGTCGAAGATCAGGACTCTGGGCTTTTTCAGCAGGGTGCGGGCGATGCACAGGCGCTGCTTCTGCCCGCCCGAGACATTGACGCCTCCCTGGCCGAGGTCGGCGTCCAGGCCGCCCGGCATCCGCTGCACGAACTCGTCGGCGCAGGCCGCCCGGCAGGCATCCCACAGGGCGTCGTCGTCGGCGCCGGGGTCGCCCCAGAGAAGGTTGTCCCGCACCGTGCCCGAGAACAGGACGTTCTTTTGCAGCACGATCCCCACGGCGTCCCGCAGGGCCGTCAGGTCGTAGTCCCGCACGTCCCGGCCGCCCACCAGCACCCGGCCTTCGGTGGCATCGTACAGCCGGGGGATCAGCTGGACCAGGGTGGATTTGGCGCTGCCGGTGCCGCCCAGGATGCCCACGGTCTGTCCCGGGGCAATGTCCAGGTCGATGTCCGCCAGGGCGTATTCCGCTGCGTCGGGATGGTATTTGAAGGAGACGTGCTCGAACCGGACCCCGCCGTCGGGGATGTCAGTGACGGGATGTTTGGGACTGGTCAGCTCGACCGGCTCGTCCAGCACCTGCGCCACCCGGCGGGCGCTGGCCAGCGAGCGGGTCATCAGCAGAAAGACGTTGGAGATCATCATCAGGGAGTTCATCACCTGCAGCACATAGCTGAGGAAGCTGGTCAGACGGCCCACCGTCAGGCTGCCGTGCAGGATCATGTTCCCCCCGAACCAGAGGATCAGCACCATGGCGGCGTACATGGTCAGCTGGAAGGCGGGCAGGTTGAGCACCGCGGTGCGGAAGGTGGAAAGGCTGGTGTCCATCAGCTCGGTGTTGACCTGGCGGAACTTCTCCTCCTCATACTCCCCCCGCACGAAGGCTTTGACGGCCCGGATGGCGGTGAGGCACTCCTGCACCACGTTGTTCAGGTGGTCCATCGACTGCTGCAGCCGGGTGTACATGGGGGCGATCCGCCGCACCACAAAGAACAGCACCACCCCCAGCACCGGCCCGCAGACAAAGAACACCACCGCCAGCCGGGGGCTCATCATAAAGGACAGGACGATGCCCAGCACCAGCATGGAAGGGCCCCGCACCAGGGGGCGGAAGCCGCCGTTGATGGCGTTCTGCAGCACGGTGACGTCGGTGGTCATTCGGGTGATGAGGGAAGAAGTCTCAAAGTGGTCCAGGTTGCCAAAGGCGTACTGCTGCACCTTGGCGTACTCGGCCCCGCGGATCCGTGCGCCGAACCCGTAGGAGGCCCGGGCGGCATACCGCGCATACAAAAGCCCGGTGACCAGGGCCAGGAGCGCGCACAGGGACATTTCCACTCCGATGCGCAGGATGCAGCCCACATCCCCCCGGGCCACGCCCTGGTCGATGATGTCGCTCATCAGCACCGGGATCACCAGCTCAAAGCTGGTCTCGATCACCACCAGCAGCATCCCCAGGGCCATGTCCCGGCGGTAGGGACCCATATAGCCAAACAGACGTTTCAAATCGTTCATAGCATACCTTCTTCCCGCGTATTCGCCCGGCAGACCGGGCTTGGTCCCTTTATTATAGCGCGGCGGTAGGGTTTGTCAATATCCGGCCGCGCCGCCGGTCACCGCCGCAGATCGGCGTTCCAGTCGAAGATGATTATACCATTGTACCAGATGGGACGGCAGGATTCCAGCACCCGCGATTTTTTGTCGAATGACCGGGGGTGTCTTATTGCAATTTTCGGTATGGAATGCTACAATGAAGGCCTGAACAAAGAAAGGGGGCTATCCTTGTGCAATATGCTGTGTTTGACCGCCCGGCGGTGACCATTTACGACCTGCCCCAGCCCACCATGCCGGGGCAGGACGGCCAGACCGTCTCGGCCATCGGGGACCAGGGCCTCTACGGCCAGAGCTGTCAGGTGCTGGAGGACGCGGGGGAGATGGTGCGGGTGCGCACCTTCTATGGGTATCCGGGCTATGCGGCCCGGGACAGCCTGCGCTTTTTGACCCGGGAGCAGATGCAGGCCTATCTGGCGGCTCCCGCCGTGATGGCGGCCCGCACCGCCGACCTGCTCAGCTGTCCCCAGGTGGCGGGCATCCCGCTGCTGACGGTGGAGCGGGGCGCCCGGCTGCGGCTGGCCCCCTGTGCCGAAAAGCCCGACGGCTGGACCCGGGTGCTTCTGGCCGACGGCCGCGCCGCCTGGGTGTGGGACAGGTCTTTGGAGCCTCTGTGCTGGGAGGAGGACGCGGTCTTTACCCAGCGGGAGGGCCTGCCCTTTGACGATGCCCTGGCCCAGGCTCTGGGCGTGGAGCCGGGGCAGCTGGTGCGCCGCGCTCTGGACCGGTGGCACGGGGGAGACCCCGGGGCTTTCCGCCGGGCGCTGTGCGAGACGGCCCGAAAGTACCTGGGAGCACAGTACCGCTGGGGCGGCCGGGCCGGCAGCGGCCTGGACTGTTCGGGCCTGGTCAGCAGCGTCTATATGCAGAACGGGGTGCTGATCTACCGCAACGCCCAGATCAAGCCGGGCTGGCCCATGCGCTCCATCCCGCGGGAAAAGATGCGCCCGGGGGACGCCCTTTATTTCCCGGGGCATATCGCCCTGTACCTGGGGGAAGGGCTGTACATCCATTCCACCGGGGCGGCGGCCAGCGGCGGCGTGGTGTACAACAGCCTGGACCCGGCCAGCGGCATCTACCGCGCCGACCTGGACCAGAAGCTGACCGCCGTGGGTACGGTACTAGGGTGTATCTGAAAACGCCCCCACGCTGTTCTATTCTGCCAAAAAGCTCCATCTGCCGCGTTGCATTCGCTGGAGGAGCGCAGCGCTCATGCGCCTTGCAGCTGGCACTTTTTGGCGAATCTCTCAGCATGTTTGACTTCTCGGATACACCCTGGAGGACGGAAAGGAAGAACGGTATGAAAGTTTGGGATCTGCACTGCGACACCCTCAGCGAGCTGCGCCATGCCCAGCAGGCGGGCCGGCCCCTCAGCTTTGCCCGCAATGGACTGCACATCGACCTGGCCAAGCTGGAGGCGGGGGACTATATGCTGCAATGCTTTGCGGCTTTTGTGAATCTGGGGGCAGAGGATGACCCCCTGGTGACCGCCCTGGAGGAGATCGACATCTTCAAGGAGCTGATGGCGGCCTACCCGGACCGCATCGCGCCGGTGTACACCGCCGCCGACATCCGCCGCAACGCCGACGCCGGCAGGATCAGCGCCATGCTGACGGTGGAGGAGGGGGGCTGCTGCAAGGGCAGCCTGGGGGTGCTGCGCCGCCTGTACGAACTGGGGGTGCGCATGATGACCCTCACCTGGAACTACGACAACCAGCTGGCAGCCTCCAATGTCAAGGAGAAGGGCCCCTTCCTGTGGCCCTGTCCCCCGGACACCCTGCATGGCCTGACCGGGACGGGCCTGGCTTTTCTGGCAGAGATGGAGCGGCTGCACATGATCGTGGATGTCAGCCACCTGTCGGACAAGGGATTCTGGGACGTCGTGCAGCACAGCACCCGCCCCTTTGCGGCCAGTCACTCCAATTGCCGCGCCCTGGCTCCCCACTGCCGCAACCTCACCGACGAGATGATCCGGGCCATGGCCCGGCGGGGCTGCATCGCGGGGCTGAACTACTGCACCGCCTTCCTGGACGACCAGCCCGACCCGGCGGCCTGCCGCAGCACGGCGGCCCTGATCGCAAAGCACGCGGCCCACTTCCGACAGGTGGGCGGAGCGGAGATGATCGCCCTGGGCAGCGATTTTGACGGCATCGGCGGCCCTTTGGAGATGGACGACTGCTCCAAACTGCCCCTGCTGGCGGATGCGCTGCGGGCAGAGGGCTTCTCGGAGGACCAGGTGGAGGGGATCTTCTGGAGCAATGCACGGCGATTCTTTGAGGAAAATCTGTGATACATACAGGACAAAAACGAGGTATAACAACGATATGGATAAAAATATGACCCTGGAAAAGCGGATCGCCGCCGAACTGTACTCGTACCGCGGGCAGATGAGCATCTACCTGGACGACCTGCGGGGGCACACGGTGGAGATCGGGGCGGACGAGCCTTTTGAAACGGCATCCACCATCAAGGCCTACATCCTGGCGGCCCTGTATCTGCAGGCCAGCCGGGGCCAGGCCAGCCTGGAGGACCGGATCACCTACCAGCCCCAGCACTTTGTGGATGGCTCGGGGATGCTGCGGGCCCTGGGGGTGGGGGCGGCCCTCAAGGTGAAGGATGCCGCCACCCTGATGATCATTTGCTCGGACAACATCGCCACCAATATGATCATCGATTACCTGGGCCTGGACCAGATCAACCGCTGCATCCGGGAGCTGGGCTTTGCGCACACCGTGCTGCACAACACCCTCCACTTTGACCGGTACAGCCAGCTGGGCACCACCACGCCCCGGGATTACGGCAGCCTGTTCGCGCAGGTGGCCCGGGGCAGCCTGGTCAGTCCCCAGGCCAGCCGGGAGATGCTGACCATTTTCCGGGCCCAGCACTACAACACCATGCTGACGGCCGATTTCCCGCCCTACTACCTGGACTGCGAGGAGACCGGCGACCCGGAACTGATCTGGGTGGCCAGCAAGAGCGGAAGCATGAACGCCTGCCGCAACGACGGCGGCATCGTCCACACCCCCTATGGGGAATACGTCATCGTGCTGATGAACAAGAACTTTGAGGACATCATCGAGTACAACGCCCATCCGGCCATGGTGTATGGGGCCAGGGTCAGCCGTATGGTGCTGGACCAGGTGCTGGCCTGTGAGGGCAGCCTGTGGCTGACCGGCCCGTCGAATGGAGCGGAGCACCGGTTTTGAAATACAACGCAGAGGGAGATCATGATGGGTGATATTACGGTAAGCAGCCCGATGCTGCTCTTTTTGATCTGTATGACCGGTTTTGCCGGGGTGGTGGACTCGGCGGCGGGAGGCGGCGGACTGATCAGCCTGCCGGCCTACCTGTTTGCGGGGCTGCCGGTGCACTATACCTATGGGACCAACAAATTCAGCGCCGCCTGCGGCACCACCTTTGCCACGGCCAAATTTTTCCGGGGCGGCGCGGTGGACCTGCAGGTGGGCCTGCTGGCGGCGGCGGGCAGCTTTGTGGGCAGCGCCGCGGGCAGTCATCTGGCCGTGTGGCTCAGCGACGGCGTGCTGCGCCTGATGATGCTGTGCATCCTGCCGGTGGCGGCGGTGGTCATCCTGACCCAGTGGAAGCGCCCCGACCGCGACTGCGGCGACTGCCCGCTGACCCGGGCCAGGATAGCCCAGGCCCTGGCCATCGGCGTGGGCATCGGATGCTACGACGGTCTGTTTGGCCCGGGCACCGGCACCTTTGCCATCATTGCGTTCAGCACCCTTATGGGGTACGATATGCGCCGGGCCAGCGGCAACGCCAAACTTCTCAACCTGGCCAGCAACTATGCCAGCCTGGTGACCTATCTGGCCTCGGGACTGGTGGTGTTCCACATCGCCATCCCCTGCGCCATCAGCGGCATCGTGGGCAACCTGATCGGCAGCCGTCTGGCTCTGCGGGGCGGCGCCAAGGTGATCCGCCCCATGATGCTGGTGGTGCTGGTGCTGCTGCTGGGCCGCCTGACCGCCCAGGCTGCGGGCCTGGCCTGAATCCAATCAAAAAAGTCCCGTCCAGCCGACATGTGCGGATGGACGGGACACATACAGGGAAATTTGGCGCTGAGAGTGTGCGAGCCGCCTTGCGGCGAGTGCGCGGTTCAGCGCCAAATTTTGTCCCCAGGGGGATACCAGGGGGAAGGAATTTCTGTCCCGCGACTGCGGGCAGAAATGGGTTCCCCCTGGAGCGTGTCGATTTTCGACACGCTTAGGCCAGTCGTAGCAAGTACGGCTGGCCCTGTGTTTTGTCGTGGTTACAACGTGAGATCCGGGTCGAAGAAGGACACCGCAAAGGCCCCCGGCCCCGCGTGGGTGCCGATGACGCAGCCGATCTGGCCCAGATGGGGCTGGGGCAGATGCAGGTTGTGGGTCAGATAGGTCTGGATGGGCTCCACCTCCCGGGGGTTCTCGGTGTAGAAGGCGGCCGTCTCGAACCGGGGATTGACCCCGCCCATCCCCTCTACCTTTTTAAAGAGGGCCACATAGGCTCCGGGCAGGCCCCGGGCGCTGCCGATCAGCTTGACCCTGCCTTCCGCCACGGCGATCAGAGGTTTGACCCCCAGCATCCCGCCGGCAAAGGCCACGCCCGCCGGCAGGCGGCCGCCTTTGCGCAGGTAGTTCAGATCGTCGATGACGGCGGCCAGATGGACGTGTTTTTTGGCCTGCTCGATGGCGGCCACGATCTGGGCGGCCGGTTTGCCCTCGTCCCGCAGACGGACGGCCAGCCGCACCAGCAAAGCCTGGGCCAGGGTGGCGGTGGTGCTGTCGATCACGAATACGTTGTCACAGCCGGCCATCTCGGCCCCGAGCCGGGCCGACTGACAGGTGCCGGACAGCTTCTCGGAGATCAGGATGGCCACCACCTGGTCCCCCTCGGCGGCCGCCTGGGCAAAGGCGTGCTCAAACAGGGCCGGGCTGGGCTGGCTGGTGGTGGGCAGCTTCTTGCAGCGGCTCAAGGCCTGGTAGTATTCGTCGGGGGTCATGTCGATGCTGTCCCGGATGACAGACCCGTCCTCAAAGGTGACGTTCAGGGGAATGACGGTGATGCCCAGCTTCTCCGCCTCGGCGGGTGTGAAGTCGGCTGCGGAATCGGTCAGGATGCGTACCATACGTTTCTTTTACCTCCCTAACGGGCAGGGGATGCCCGGCCCTCTCTCTCCCTGCGCCGCAACAGGTGCAGGCTGTGTATAGTATACCGGCCATCCGCCGGAAAGTCAATTCTTTGAACAAAATGGTCATGTCGCGTTTTGCGGCGCATATGCGAACATTTTAAAAGGAGGACCCTGCATGACAGATCATGAGCTGATGGGCGCGGCCCTGGCCGAGGCGGAGAAGGCCGCCGCCCTGGGAGAAGTGCCGGTGGGTGCGGTGGTGGCCCGCCGGGGCGAGATCGTAGCCGCTGCCCACAACACGCGGGAGACCGAGCGCAACGCGGTCCACCATGCCGAGCTGCTGGCCATCGACCGGGCCTGCAAGGCTTTGGGGGGCTGGCGGCTGTGGGAATGCGAGCTGTTCGTCACCCTGGAGCCCTGTCCCATGTGCGCGGGCGCCATTCTCAACAGCCGCATCCGGCGGGTGGTATACGGCGCCGCCGACCCCAAAGCCGGGTGCTGCGGTTCGGTGACCGATCTGTTCGCCCTGCCTTTCAACCACCATCCGGCGGTGGAAGGAGGGCTGCGGGCAGAGGAGGCTTCGGCTTTGCTGGCAGAGTTCTTTGCGCGCCTGCGGGCCCAGCGCGGCACGCGGAAAAAATGGCGCCCCAAAGATCCCGAGACAAAAGAATGACAATTTTTTTACAACCTCTTTCTTTTTTCGCGCCGATGGTGTATAATATACGATGGTATTTTGCCGAATGTTCCCGCTTTTATGCTCAAAAATGCCGCAGGGCCGGCAATTCCGGCGGATGCAGTTCAGGCGGCGCGGCAGCGGGCACAGGGGCAGGCCCTGTGAAGCATCGGCAGCCGATTTATCAAGCAGGAGAAAAAGCCCATGCGCGAAGATGATTTTGAGCTGACTTTTGATCTGGACCCCCCCGCGGAGGACCATGAGCCTTCCGCTGCGGCCTCTGCAGAGCCGGCCCCCGCCGCAGAGGCGCCCAAGACAGAGCCGGCAGCAGAGCCTGTGCCCCAGGCCCGCCCGGAACAGGCGCCGTCTGCTGCGGCGGCCCGGCACACGCCGGGCCGGGGCGTGCTGGTATCGGGCGGGGACCGCGGGATCGGCGCCGCTGCGGCCCGCGCCTTTTATCAGGCGGGGTATCGGGTGGCGGTGCTCTACCACACCAACGCCCAGGCGGCGGCGGACCTGGAGGCAAGCCTGCCCGGCTGTGTCGCGCTGCAATGCGATGTGGCCAGCCGCCCTGCCTGTGAGGCGGCCTTTGCCGCGGCGGAGGCGATGCTGGGCCATGTGGACATCCTGGTCTGCAATGCCGGCATTGCCCAGCAAAAGCTGTTCACCGACATCACCCCGGAGGAATGGCAGCATATGCTGGACGTCAACCTGACCGGCGCGTTCCATCTGTGCCAGCTGGCCCTGCCCGGCATGATCCGCCGCAAATGGGGACGGATCCTGACGGTGAGCAGTATGTGGGGCCAGACCGGCGGCAGCTGCGAGGTGCACTATTCCGCCGCCAAGGCTGGCCTGATCGGCCTGACCAAGGCTCTGGCGCGGGAAGAAGGCCCCAGCGGCATCACCGTCAACTGCGTGGCCCCCGGGGTCATCGACACCGATATGATGGCCGCCTTTACCCCGGCAGACCGTCAGGCATTGGCGGAGGAGACCCCGGTGGGGCGTCTGGGCAGCCCCCAGGAGGTGGCCCGGGCCCTGCTTTTCCTGGCAGGGGAAGAAGCCGGGTACATCACGGGGCAGGTGTTTGGGGTGAACGGCGGTCTGGTGATATGATCCGCCGTCCCCCGCTGGCCTGTTGAGGAAAAAGGAGAGATTATTATGGGCATGACCTTAAAAGAGATGCTGCGCAAGGGCGCAAGCGATGGCACCGTCAACGCCGACGAAGTGCGCGCACTGGCCCAGGAGTGCGGTCTGGATACCGAAAGCCTGTACACCATTCTGGAAGAACGGGGCATCAAGATCCAGGAGAACGAGGCCGCGCTGGATGTGGACAGCATCCTGGCCGAGGTGGAGAGCGCCGAGAACAGCGCCAACGAGACCGACTACGATGAGCCGGAGGACGACCACATCGAGGAGAACCCCGCCGACCTGAAGGCCGCCATGGACGAGCTGCTGGACGATCCCGTCAAGAATTACCTGAAGCAGATCGGCCAGATCCCCCTGCTGTCGGCGGAGCAGGAGGTGGAGCTGAGCCGCCGCATCCACGCGGGCGCCGAGGCGGCCCGCATCCTGCAGGCCGACCGCCGCAAGTACAACCGCCCCGATTACATCAAAAAGAATACCGCCCGCTTCTCCTTTGAGGAGGACGAAAATTCCCCCGACTATGAGGAGCCGGAGGATGCAGAGGACGCGGAGGACCGCCGGGACAAGGAAAGCCCCGAGGATGCTGCTGAGGATGCCGCCGAGGAAAAGGAAGCCATGGAGGCTGTGGAGGACGGCCCTCTGAGCGACGAAAAGCGGGAGGAGCTGCTGAAGGCCCGGCAGGACGGTCTGAACGCCCGCCGCAGCCTCAGCGAGGCCAACCTGCGCCTGGTCGTGTCCATCGCCAAAAAACATGTGGGCCACAATCTGGCTTTCCTGGACCTCATTCAGGAGGGGAACATCGGCCTGATCAAGGCGGCCGAAAAGTTCGACTGCGCCCGCGGTTTCCGCTTTTCCACCTATGCCACCTGGTGGATCCGGCAGGCCATCACCCGCGCCATCGCGGACCAGGCCCGCACCATCCGCATCCCGGTCCACATGGTGGAGACCATCAACCGGATGCGCCAGGCCACCAGCCAGCTGGTCTACCAGAACGGCCATGAGCCCACCGCCGAGGAACTGGCCAAGGCCATGGATATGACGGTGGAGCGGGTGCGGGAGATCCAGCGGATGGCTCAGGAACCCGCCAGCCTGGAAAGCCCCGTGGGCGAGGAAGAAGATTCCTCTCTGGGGGACTTTGTGGCCGACGAGAACGCCGAGGCCCCCGGCAAGGCCGCAGACCGCGCTATGGTGGCCCAGCAGATCAACCTGGCCCTCAAGAGCCTGACCCCCCGGGAAGAAAAGGTGATCCGGCTGCGCTTCGGCCTGGACGACGGCCGTCCCCGCACCCTGGAAGAAGTGGGCCGGGACTTTGGCGTCACCCGCGAGCGTGTACGCCAGATCGAGGCCAAGGCCATCCGCAAGCTGCACAGCCGCAAATGCCTGACCTTGCTCAACGGCTTGATCGAGTAATGGTTGCATCCGGCAGCCGTTTGTGGTATACTGAATGACGATGCACGGCGTGTCCGCCCGGGCCCGCCGTGCTTGCAATGCGCCATCGCCAAGCGGTAAGGCAGGGGACTTTGACTCCCCCATCGCAGGTTCGACTCCTGCTGGCGCAACTTGATAAGTCTCCGCATGGATGCTTGAAAAACCAAGTGTCCATGCGGGGTTTTTGTTTTTGCGGCCTGTTTGCAGGCGATTCGAAAAAGCCTGCAAAAACGCCCCTGTGTCACACCGTCAAGGTGCAGCACAGGGGCGTTTGTTGGATCTCTTGCTTTGGTCTGCGCGGCCCGTTTGGGGTCGAACGGATCTTCGGGCAGCGGATGGATCTTGCGCCGGCTTACTTCAGCACTGCGCCGAAATTGGCGCTGGTGACCATGCGGGCATAGCGGCTCAGCCAGCCCGACCGGACGTTGGGCTGGGGCGCTGTATAGCGCTCCTTGCGGGCGGCCAGCTCCTTCTCCGACACCTCCAGGGTGATCTTGGCGTTGGGGATGTCGATGGTGATGGTGTCGCCCTCCTCGATCAGGCCGATGGGGCCGCCGGCGGCAGCCTCAGGGCTGACATGGCCGATGGCGGCGCCGCGGCTCGCGCCCGAGAAACGTCCGTCGGTGATCAGGGCCACGGTGGTGTCCAGCTTCATGCCGGCCAGGGCCGAGGTGGGGTTGAGCATCTCCCGCATCCCGGGGCCGCCGCGGGGGCCTTCGTACCGGATGACCACCACGTCCCCGGGCACGATCTTGCCGGCGTAGATGGCGGTGATGGCCTCCTCCTCACTGTTGAATACACGGGCCGGGCCGCTGTGGGTCTGCATCTCGGGCGCCACGGCGCTGCGCTTGACCACGCAGCCGTCGGGGGCGATGTTGCCCCACAGGATCTGCAGGCCGCCGGTCGGGCTGTAAGGATCGTCGATGGGCCGGATGGCCTTCTCATCCAGGATGTGGGCGCCGGCGATGTTCTCGCCCAGGGTCTTGCCGGTGACGGTGGGGACGTCCAGATCCAGCAGGCCCTTCTTGGCCAGCTCGGCCTGTACCGCCGGGATGCCGCCCGCCGCGTACAGATCCGGCATATGGGTGGGGCCGGCGGGAGCCAGGTGGCAGAGGTTGGGGGTGCGGGCCGAGATCTCGTTGAACATGGCCAGGTCGATGGGGACGCCCGCCTCATGGGCGATGGCCAGCAGGTGCAGCACCGTGTTGGTGGAGCAGCCCAGGGCCATATCGCAGGTCAGGGCGTTGCGCAGGCTGCGCTCGTTGATGATCTGGCGGGCGGTGATGTTTTTGCGCACCAGCTCCATCACGGCCATGCCCGCGTGCTTGGCCAGCTGCAGCCGCTTGGAATAGACCGCCGGGATGGTGCCGTTGCCGGGCAGGGCGATGCCCACCGCCTCGCACAGGCAGTTCATGCTGTTGGCGGTGTACATGCCCGAGCAGCTGCCGCAGCTGGGGCAGCAGTTGCAGGTGCAGTCCTCCAGCTGGGCGTCGTCGATCATGCCGGCCTTGTAGGCGCCCACCGCCTCGAACATCTTGGACAGGCTGACCTCCTCGCCGCCGTAGGTGCCGGCCAGCATGGGCCCGCCCGAGCAGACCACCGCCGGCACGTCCAGCCGGCAGGCCGCCATCACCATGCCGGGCACGATCTTGTCGCAGTTGGGCACCAGCACCAGGCCGTCCAGCTGGTGGGCCTGGCACATGGTCTCGACGCTGTCGCAGATCAGTTCCCGGCTGGGCAGGCTGTATTTCATGCCCACATGGCCCATGGCGATGCCGTCGCACACCCCGATGGCGGGCATCAGGATGGGGGTGCCCCCCGCCATCTGGACCCCGGCCTTGACCGCGTCGGCGATCTTGTCCAGGTTCATATGGCCGGGCACGATCTCGCTGTAAGCCGAGATGACGCCGATCAGGGGACGGTCCAGTTCCTCGGGGGTGTAGCCCAGGGCATAGAACAGGCTGCGGTTGGGGGCGCGCTCCGAGCCCTTTTTCACATTGTCGCTTCTCATGGGGGTGGTCTCCTTCCTTGGACATACAAAACCGGCCCCGGCACAGGGGTGCTCCGAACCGTTTCCGGCGCCTGGCCGCCGCCTGCATCCGGGCAGGGGCGCGCAGAGCGGGGATTCAGATGCACCCCGGGCCGCCGGGGCCGGCGTGTGGTTATTTCTTCAGCCAGCTCATCATGCTACGCAGCTCAGCGCCCACCTTCTCGATGGGGTGCTCGGCCTGCATCCGGCGCTGTGCCAGGAAGTGGACCTTGCGGCCGCCCTTGTCGCTCATCTCGGTGAGGAACTCGGAGGCGAAGGTGCCGTCCTGGATCTCGGCGAGGATCTGCTTCATCTCCTTGCGGGTCTCCTCGGTGATGAGGCGCTTGCCGGTGCGGTAGTCGCCGTACTCGGCGGTGTTGGAGATGGAGTAGCGCATCTTGGAGAAGCCGCCCTCGTTGATCAGGTCGACGATCAGCTTCATCTCATGGCAGGTCTCGAAGTAGGCCATTTCGGGGGCGTAGCCGGCCTCCACCAGGGTGTCGAAGCCCGCGTGGATCAGCTCGCAGACGCCGCCGCACAGCACGGCCTGCTCGCCGAACAGGTCGGTCTCGGTCTCCTCGCGGAAGGTGGTCTCCAGGATGCCGGCGCGGCCTGCGCCGATGCCGGAGGCGTAAGCCAGGGCGATGTCCTTGGCCTTGCCGGTGTAGTCCTGCTCCACGCAGATCAGGCTGGGGCAGCCCTCGCCCTCGGTGTACAGGCGGCGGACGATGTGGCCGGGGCCCTTGGGGGCGATCATGATGACGTCCACATTCTTGGGGGCGGTGATGGTCTTGAAGTGGATGTTGAAGCCGTGTGCAAAAGCCAGGGCCTTGCCCTCGGTCATATAGGGGGCCACCTGCTTGTTGTAGATGTCGGCGCACAGCTCATCGGGCACCAGCATCATCACCACGTCGCCGGCCTGGGCGGCCTGCTCCACTTCCATCACCTTGAAGTTGGGATGGGAGGCGGCGAACTCCTCGGCCTTGGCCCAGTGGCTCGAGCCCTTGCGCAGGCCCACCACCACGTTCACGCCGCTCTCGGCCAGGTTCTCCGAATGGGCATGGCCCTGGCTGCCAAAGCCGATGACGGCCACCGTCTTGCCGTCCAGGATGCCCAGGTTGCAGTCGCTGTCGTAATACTTCTTGATCGCCATAATCGTTCTCCTTTTGCTGTTTTCCGTTTCAGAACAGATGAAATCCAGTCAAATTCTATCTCCGGTCCCCTCGCGAGGAGCGAAAAAACACGTTATTTGGGGCAGCTGCCCACCACGCCCGGCAGGGGGAACTGGGTGGCCCGCACCTCCTGCGGCGGCTTTTGCATGTGCTGATGCATCCCGCCCCGCTCCAGGGCGGTGACGCCGGTGCGGCACTGCTCCAGGATGGTATAGCCTTCGAACATACGCAGGAAGGCATCGATCTTCTCGGGCTTGCCGGTCAGCTCAAAGATCATGCTGTCAGGGGACAGATCGATGATCTTTGCCTTGTAGATGCTGGCGATCTCCCGCAGCTCGGCCCGGTTGGCCACGGTGGCCGCCACTTTCAGCAGCAGCAGCTCCCGCTGCAGGGCTTTCTTCTCGTCCAGCACAAAGACCTGGCGGGTCACTTCCAGCCGCTCGGTCTGCAAAAGCAGCTGGTCCAGCCGCCGCTCATCGCCGTAAACGGTGACGGTGATGCGGCTGACGGTGGGATCGTTGGTGGCCGACACGGTCAGGCTCTCGATGTTGAAGCCCCGGCGGCAGAAAAGGCTGGACACCCGGGCCAGGACGCCGGTCTGGTTGTCCACCAGCAGGCTGACCACCTGACGCTGTTCCGTACGTTCCATGCTGGTTACCTCCTTATTCCATCATGATGTCGTTGATATCCCCGCCGCCCGGGATCATGGGCAGGACCTTCTCGTCCTTGCCGATCATGCACTCGATCCAGGTGGGGCCGTCGTTCTGCAGGGCCTGGGCAAAAGCCTGCTGGAACTGGGCCAGGTTCTCGCAATGATAGCCCTTGAGGCCAAAGCCCTCGGCCAGCTTGACAAAGTTGGTCTTGCGGTGGGGGTCGGTCTGGGAATAGCGGCTGCCGTAGAAGGCGGTCTGCCACTGGCGCACCATGCCCAGGACCTGGTTGTTGAAGATGACCGTGATGATGGGCAGGTTGTAGCTGACGGCGGTGCAGGCTTCGTTCAGGTTCATGTGGAACGAGCCGTCGCCGGTGAGCATCACCACCCGCTGGTCCCGCCCGAGGGCCATCTGTGCGCCGATGGCGGCGCCGTAGCCAAAGCCCATGGTGCCAAGGCCGCCGCTGGTGATAAAGCCCCGGCTCCTGGCGTGGTGCAGGTACTGGGCCGCCCACATCTGATGCTGGCCCACGTCGGTGACGTAGACGGTGTCGGGGCCGCACTGGCTGCAGATCTCTCCGATCACCTGGTGGGGCATCAGGCGGCTGGCGTCGGATACGGGATGGTAGTCGTGGGACTGCCAGTTCTGGATCTGGGCCATCCACTCGGGATGCTGGGCCGGCTCGATCATGGGCAGCATGGCCTGCAGGATGTAGGCCGCGTCGCCCACCACCGACAGATCCACCTCCACGTTTTTGTTGACCTCGCTGGGGTCGATGTCGATCTGGATGATGGTGGCCTTTTGGGCAAAGGTGCTGGGCTTGAGGGCCACCCGGTCCGAAAAGCGGGTGCCGATGGCCACCACCACGTCCGCCTCGCTGACGGCCCGGTTGGCGGTGTAGCAGCCGTGCATCCCGATCATGCCGATGTTCAGCGGGTCGCCGTAGGGCACCACGCCCGCGCCCATCAGGGTGTAGGTGGCGGGGATGCCCGCCTTGTGGATCAGGTCCCGCAGGGGCTGGCAGCTGGCCGCGCTGCGCACGCCGCCTCCAAAATAGACCAGGGGGCGCTGGGCGCCGTTGATGATCTCGGCCGCCCAGGACACTTCCTGCTCGTCAAAGGTGGTGACGGTGCGGATGGGCTCGGGCTGCCGGTGGGTGAACTCGCACTTGTTGGAGGTGACATCCTTGGGGATATCCACCAGGACCGGGCCCTTGCGCCCGCTCTGGGCGATCCGGAAGGCCGCACGCATGGTATCGGCCAGGTCCTCCACCCGGCGGACGGTGAAATTGTGCTTGGTGATGGGCATGGTGATGCCCTCGATATACGCTTCCTGGAAGCTGTCCCGGCCCAGCAGGTCGGTGGATACGTTGCCGGTAAAGGCCACCATGGGCACACTGTCCATATAAGCGGTGGCGATGCCGGTGACAAGGTTGGTGGCGCCCGGGCCGCTGGTGGCCAGCACCACGCCGGTGCGGCCGGTGGCGCGGGCATAGCCGTCCGCTGCGTGGGACGCGCCCTGCTCATGGGCCGTCAGCACGTGCTGGATCCGGTCGGCGTTCTTGTACAGCTCATCGTACAAGTTGAGGACCGCGCCGCCAGGGTAGCCAAAAATGGTGTCAACGCCCTGCTCACAGAGGACTTCGACAAAAATCTGAGAACCGTTCAGCAGCATTGTTCATCTCTCCTGTTTCCCTATACTTACTCCTGCGGACCGAAGCAGGCGGGCTCCGGCAATAAAGAAAAGCCCTCGCCCCCCGTCTGTTGACCAAGAGACAAAGACCTTGCAAAAAGCTCTCTGCGGTACCACTCTCGTTGACGCGGCTTTGGCCGCGCCCTCTCACGGGCCATGCAGCTGGTGCCTGGCCCCGCACGCTAACGGGTGCATCCGGCGCTGCTTACCGGGCGATGCCTTTGGGCAGCGCTGCTCCGGGAGGACTTTGCGCCCGGCCCGCCCGCCGCCTTGCATCCACCGGCGGCTCTCTGGAGAGCGGGGACCTGTGCGCTACTTGTTCCCATCTGCGCAGTTGATTCTCTGTGTTGAACTTTACTATACTAAAAAAACAGGGGGTTGTCAATCGATATATTTTTCGCCTCGCTTCACCCAAAAGATGAAAAAAATTCACTTTTTGACCCTCTGCGCCCCCTTGCCCCTTGCACGCGGAGGGCCCGCGCACTATACTAAAATAGTATGGGCGGCTGGATCGCCCGTCGAATCTACCGGAAATGAGGGGGATCTTTCCATGAAGATACAACAGATCTGTGCGCGTCTGGCGGGGCTGGCGGTGTTCCGCAGCCTGCTGGAGGACCCTGTGGTGGCGGCCTACGGCCGTCTGGCCGAAGCGCTGGCCCAGGGGACCGGCCTGCAGGCGGTCTGCCAGGCGGCAGGGGAGATGGAAGCGCTGCTGTTTGCGCAGGACACCGACGACCTGAGCGAGTACATCCTGGCCGCCGTGCTGGAGTGTGAGAATATCTGCGCCCGGCAGGCGGCCCGGGGCGCCCTGGCTCCCGGGCTGAAGAAAGCCCTGGAAGGGGAGCTGGACTTTTTGGAGCAGCTGTCCGCTTTGAGCCTGGACGGCCTGCTGGAGGCCGCCGGCCTGGAGGACAGCCGGCGGGAGGAGCTGGCCTTCCTGCCCCGGTGGGAGGCCCATCCCACCGGCCTGGCCGCCGCGTACACCGACCGCCTGGGCCAGATGGGCCGGCGGGGCTATGGGATGTTTGCCCGCCACCATGTCTTTATGCTGGGCGACGAGGGCAAGCTGGCGCCGGTGCGCCACCCCGACCCCCAGCGCCTGGAGGACCTGCCCGGCTACGAGCGGGAACGGGAGAAGATCATCGCCAACACCAAGGCCCTGCTGGCCGGGCTGCCCGCCAACAATGTACTCTTGTATGGGGACGCGGGCACCGGCAAGTCCAGCGCGGTGAAGGCCATCGCCAACGAGTACGCCTCCCAGGGGCTGCGGCTGGTGGAAGTGAAAAAGAACCAGCTGTACCTGCTGCCCGACCTGATGGACAAGCTGGCGGCCAACCCCCTCAAGTTCATCCTGTTCATCGACGACCTGAGCTTTGCTTCCAACGACGACAACTTTGCCGCCCTCAAGGCGATCCTGGAGGGGAGCGCGGGGGGCCGTGCGGCCAACCTCGCGGTGTATGCCACCTCCAACCGGCGGCATCTGGTCAAGGAGACCCTGTCCGACCGCACCGGCGATGACCTGCACGAAGCGGATACCCGCCAGGAACTGCTGAGCCTGTCGGCCCGGTTTGGGCTGATCGTCACCTTCCAGCGCCCGGACAAGGCCCTTTACAGCCAGATCCTGCTGCAGCTGGCCAAACAGTACCAGATCCCCATGCCCTCCGATCTGCTGATCACCCGGGGCGAGGCCTTCGCCATCCGGGCCGGGGGACGCAGCCCCCGGGCCGCCCGCCAGTTCATCGAGCAGTGCCGGGCCGGCATGGTCTGATCGTTTGCCGCGGCTTTGCGTTTGGGATCGGTCCCGACTGTACGCATCGGACGTACAGCCGGGACTTTTTTTGACCCCGGGCCACGGCTCCCGGCCGTGCGGAGGAAACGGGGAACGATTGCACAAGTTTGAACGTTTTTGTTTGTACAATAAGGCGAAAGAACGCACGAAGGATGGATTTGTCACTTTGCACAATTTTTAACGTTCACTTTTATGCAATAAATTGGACAAGAAACTGTGCAAGAAATGTGAAAAATGGGGCTTTTCGCCTTGACAATTCAAGGGAAAACCTGTAATCTATTGTTCGTACACGAACAAAACCGCCGGGCCATGCCTGGCGCGCAAGGGGGGTGGGATAGGTTGGAAAAGGACTGCGGCGCATGGATCAATCTGTTGTCCCGCAAGGTAAAACGCCGTCTGAACGCCACTTTGCAGGGGGTGGACATCACCTTCATCCAGAGCCAGGTGATCTTCTACATCCTGAACCACTGGCAGGAGGCGCCGGTTTTCCAGCGTGACATCGAACAGGTTTTCAGTCTGAGCCGTTCCACCGCCACCGGCATCCTGCAGCAGCTGGAAGAAAAGGGGCTGCTGCGGCGGGAGAGCGTGGAGAGCGACGCGCGGCTGAAAAGCCTTGTGCCCACCGGCCGGGCCGCCCAGCTGGATGCGGAGGTGCGGGCCTGCCTGCGCCAGACCGAGGAGGTGCTGACCCGGGGATTGTCCGGCGGGCAGGTACAGCTGTTCAAGGAGACGCTGGCCGCCATGGCGCAGAACCTGGATGACGCCGAAGCGGAAAACGCCCGCTGACGGCGCCCTCTGCGCCCCCAACAAGTTCGCGCAAGAACAAACATTGTAAGGAGGAATACACGAGGAATGAATCATATCGTCAAGACCTTGTCCCACAGCATCCGTGAGTACAAGAAGACCTCGATCCTGACCCCTCTGCTGGTGACGGTGGAAGTGGTGATGGAATGTGCGATCCCCTTTGTGATCGCCAATCTGGTCAACCAGATGCAGGCCGGCTGTACGATGGACGTCATCGTGCGGTATGGCATCCAGCTGCTGGCAATGGCGATCATCTCGCTGGTGTTCGGCGCTGCCGCCGGCGCCACCTGCGCCAATGCATCGGCCGGCTTTGCCCGCAACCTGCGCAAGGATATGTTCTACCATATCCAGGATTATTCGTTTGAGAACATCGACAAGTTCTCGGTCTCCAGCCTGGTCACCCGTCTGACCACCGACATCAGCAACGTCCAGCTGGCCTACATGATGATCATCCGCGTGGCGGTGCGCTGCCCCCTGATGCTGGTCTTTTCCTTTGTCATGGGCTTTGTGATGGGCGGCCGCCTGGCCATGATCTTCCTGGTCACCATCCCGCTGCTGCTGATCGGCCTGCTGCTGGTCATCCGTGCGGCCACCCCTTTGTTCCGGCAGGTGTTCCGCAAGTACGACGCCCTGAACGATTCGGTGCAGGAGAACGTCCAGGCCATGCGGGTGGTCAAGAGCTACGTCCGTGAGGACTACGAGAAAAAGAAGTTTGCCGCCGCCGCCGAGAACGTCCAGCGGGACTTCACCAAGGCCGAGCGGATTATGGCCCTGAACGGCCCCATGATGCAGTTCTGCGTCTACGCCGGCATGGTGTTCGTCATGTCCTATGGCTCCTACACCGTCATCACCACCCAGGGCCTGGCTTTGAACGTGGGCCAGATGTCCTCCATGCTGACCTACAGCTTCCAGATCCTGATGAGCCTGATGATGCTGAGCATGGTCTTTACCATGATCACCATGTCCCAGGAGTCTGCCGAGCGTATCGTCCAGGTGCTGACCGAGGAGAGCACCCTCACCAGCCCCGCCGATGCCCTGACCGAGGTCAAGGACGGTTCGGTGGATTTCGACCACGTCAGCTTCAAGTATTCCAAGACCGCCGAGCGCAGCGCCCTGTCGGACATCGACCTGCACATCCAGTCGGGCGAGGTTATCGGCATCCTGGGCGGCACCGGTTCGTCCAAGTCCAGTCTGGTGCAGCTGATCCCCCGCCTGTACGACGCCACCGAAGGCAGCGTCAAGGTGGGCGGCGTGGATGTGCGCCGGTACGATCTGGAGACCCTGCGCAACCAGGTGGCGGTGGTGCTGCAAAAGAACGTCCTGTTCTCGGGCACCATCAAGGACAACCTGCGCTGGGGCAACCCCGGCGCCACCGACGAGCAGATGCTGGAAGCCTGCCGCCTGGCCCAGGCCGACGAGTTCATCCAGCAGTTCCCCGACAAGTATGACACCTGGATCGAGCAGGGCGGCACCAACGTCTCGGGCGGCCAGAAACAGCGCCTGTGCATTGCCCGCGCCCTGCTGAAGAAGCCCAAGATCCTGATCCTGGACGACTCCACCAGCGCCGTGGACACCCGCACCGACGCCCTGATCCGCAAGGGCTTCCGGGAGTTCATCCCCGAGACCACCAAGATCATCATTGCCCAGCGTGTGTCCAGCGTGCAGGACGCCGACCGCATCATTATGATGGAGGGCGGGCGCATCGTGGATGTGGGCACCCATCAGGAATTGATGGAGAGGAACCAGGTCTACCGTGACCTGTACACCACCCAGAACCGCTCCAGCATCGGCCAGACCCAGAACGGAGGTGACAAGGATGCCGAATAACACCACCAGCACCCAGCGGGGCCGGCGCGCTCCCAAGGGGGTCATGCCCCGGCTGCTCCGCACCATCTTTTCCTTCTATCCGGTGCTTCTGCCCATCACCATCTGCTGCATCCTGGTCAACGCCATCGTCAGCTCGATGCCGTCGGTCTTTATGCAGAACGTGATCTCCATCGTGGAGGAAGTATACCGCGCAGGGGACTGGGCCAGCGTGTCCGGGCGCATTTTCCGCCTGGTGATCATCCTGGTCACCCTGTACGTCATCAGCCTGGCGGCCGGCGCGGCCTTCAACCAGCTGATGGCCATCATCACCCAGGGCACCCTGGCCAAGCTGCGCGAGAAGATGTTCGACCACATGCAGGACCTGCCCATCCGCTACTTCGACACCCACAGCCACGGCGATATCATGAGCTTCTACACCAATGATATCGACACCCTGCGCCAGCTCATCAGCCAGAGTCTGCCCCAGCTGATGATCTCCGCCATCACCCTGCTGAGCGTCTTCTGCATCATGATCTATTACAGCATCTGGCTGGCGCTGGTGGTGCTGTGCGGCGTCATCGTCATGTTCTTTACGGCGCGGTACGTCAGCAGCCACTCCTCCAGCTACTTCCTGCAGCAGCAGGTCACCCTGGCCAAGGCCGAGGGCTTCATGGAGGAAATGATGACCGGCCAGAAGGTCATCAAGGTGTTCTGCCACGAGGAAGGCGCCAAGGCCGATTTCGACAAGGTGAACGACGCCCTGTTCGAGAACAGCGAAAAAGCCAACCGCTACGCCAACATCCTGATGCCCCTGCTGGGCAACATGGGCAACGTCACCTACGTGATCGTGGCGCTGGCGGGCGGCGCCCTGCTGCTGAACGGCGCGCCCAACCTCAGCCTGTCGGGCATGGCCCTGAACATCAGCATCGTGGTGCCCTTCCTGAACATGACCAAGCAGTTTGCCGGCGCCATCGGCCAGGTGTCCAACCAGGTCAACATGGTGGTCATGGGCCTGGCCGGCGCCCACCGCATCTTTGCCCTGCTGGATGAGGAGCCCGAGGCGGACGAGGGGTACGTTACCCTGGTCAACGCCCGCGAGAAAGAGGACGGCACGCTGGAGGAATACCCCGAGCGCACCAACGTCTGGGCCTGGAAGCACCCCCACCACGACGGCACCATCACCTACACCCGCCTGCGGGGCGATGTGCGGTTCTATGACGTGGATTTCGGCTATGTGCCCGAAAAGACCGTCCTGCACGACATCTCCCTGTATGCAAAGCCGGGCCAGAAGGTGGCCTTCGTTGGCTCCACCGGCGCCGGCAAGACCACCATCACCAACCTGATCAACCGTTTCTACGACATCCAGGACGGCAAGATCCGCTACGACGGCATCAACATCCGCAAGATCAAGAAGGCGGATCTGCGCCATTCGCTGGGCATCGTGCTGCAGGATACCAACCTGTTCACCGGCACCGTCATGGAGAACATCCGCTACGGCAACCTGGAAGCCCATGACGAGGAGTGCATCGCTGCGGCCCGTCTGGCCGGCGCCGATGATTTCATCCGCCGCCTGCCCGACGGCTACAACACCATGCTGACCGGAAACGGCGCCAACCTCAGCCAGGGCCAGCGGCAGCTGCTGGCCATCGCCCGGGCGGCCGTGGCCGACCCCCCGGTGATGATCATGGATGAGGCCACCAGCTCCATCGACACCCATACCGAGGCCATCGTGCAGCGCGGCATGGACGCCCTGATGACCGGCCGCACCACCTTTGTCATCGCCCACCGGCTGTCCACCGTCCAGAACGCCGACGCCATCATGGTCCTGGACCACGGCCGCATCATCGAGCGCGGCACCCACGACCAGCTGATCGCCCAGCACGGCACCTACTATCAGCTGTACACCGGCGCACTGGAACTGGATTGATCCGCCCGCTGGGCATCGGATACACCTTCAAATCTTTCAAAAAGCCCGCCGCACAACTGTGCGGCGGGCTTTTTGCGCCTGTCTGTCCGGAAATGTCCCCGGCGCAAAAGCAAACAGGCCGGTTTGGAAAAGTATACAATTCCGGACTGGTATTTTTGGATGGTATACAGCAGGTTTTCGATTGCGGGAGGTACGATTTTGTGATATAATTTTTCATAAAGAATGGACGCTCAGGCCGGTTTGGAAAGGTATACCTTCCCAAACACCCAAAACGAAGCGGCCCCCGGCTCTGTACAGGCAGAGACAGGGGCCGCTTTTGGCACAAAAACCCCCGGCTCTCCTGCAAAGAGGGCCGGGGGCGCTGTTTGTTACCCTGCGGGCTGGCGCTTTTTCAGGATGTTGTACCCCACCACGCCGCAGATGACGATGGCGGCCCCCGCCAGGGCAAAGGGGCCGACCCGCTCGCCGTAAAAGGCGGCCACCAGCAGGGGATTGAGCACCGGCTCGATGCCGGATACCAGGCTGGCCGTCACCGGCGGGGTAGTGCGCAGGCCGATGGTCAGCAGGATATAGGCCACCGCCACCTGGAACACCCCCAGTACCACCAGGCTGACCAGGGCCGTCTGGGTGAACTGCGTTTCCTGCAGCAGGAAGGGCAGGCCGGTCACCGCCGACAGTACATCCCCCCAGAACACCGCCGAGATGGCGTCGGCGTCGGGGAAGTCGTTGAGCAGGAACACCCCGCCATAGGCCGCCCCCGAAAGGATGGCCAGCAGATTGCCCAGAGCGCCTCCCGCCTCCAGGCTGTCCACAAAAAAGAACAGCACCCCGCCAAAGACCACGGCGCAGGCGGCGAGGTCCAGTTTTTGGGGCTTTTTGTGCCAGAACAGCGCCGAAAACACGATCACAAAGATGGGCGCGGTGAACTGCAATACGATGGTGTTGGCGGCGGTGGTCAGCTTGTTGGCCACCGAATACAGGGCGTTGGTGCCAAAGATGCACAGCGACCCCAGCAGGATCCAGCGGTTGAACCGGGGCGGGTGCCGTATGACCGCCAGATACCCCCCGATGACCACCAGGGCGATGGCGGTGCGGCCCCCGTTGATGGCCATGCCGTTCCAGGGGATCACTTTGATGCACAGCCCGCCGATGCTGTACAGCAGAGCGGCCAGAAAAACGCACAGGGTGCCGGTGCGGGCGTTGGGCTTGTTCATAGGGCGGGGCCTCCTTTCCGACCGGGGTGGAGCATGGCCCATTGCAGGCGGCTGAGAAACTGCGCAGCCTGCTGGCCATCCATCTGGACATGATGAAACTGGAACGAGATGGGCAGTTTTGCCCCCAGCAGCCCCCGACGGCACTTTCCCCACAGTAAAAACGGATTGTTGTACACCCCTGCGTAGATGTTGACGGCGCTGTCCAGCGCAAACCCGGGCAGCGCGGAGGTGCCGATGACCATGTAGTCCTCCCCCAAAGCGTAGTCCCGGCCGGTGTCCCGCACCCGCGAAGTCAGGGTCAGATAGTCCCGGTTGAACCGGGCCAGGTTCCCGGAAAAGGGGACGTCGCAGGTAGCGATCCCCCCGGCCCGGGTAGCCACCACCACATTGACCGCCAGCTTGTCATAGCGCAGCAGCTTGCCGTCCACCGGCAGCAGGTAGAATTCCGGGGTCTGGCTGGCGGCCTGGCCGATGCACCAGCACAGCAGCATATTGAACTTGAAGCCCCGCCGGGCCAGACGGAGCAGCCTGCCCGCATCGAAGGTGCCCGTCAGGGTGACCATGGGCATGGGCGCGCCCATCCACGCCGCAAAGGCGGCGGCCCGGCTGGTCTGGCCGGGATCGATCTCTTGTGCCATCGTTTCTCCTTTCACAGCCTGCGTACAAAGGCGTCGATCTGCTGATTGACAAAGGCGGGGTTGTCGGTGTTGGAGTTATGGCCCGCATGGGGGACCCACACCAGAGGCAGGCCGGTGGTTTTGGCCCAGGCCCGGTTGTACCGCCGCGTGCTGGCGGCCTGGTCGCGGCTGCCGCAGAGCAGCAGCGCCGGGCAGTCGATGGGGTAGGGCAGGTCCGAGGCGATGGCGTCTGCCAGCATCCGGAAGCCGTGCCCGGCCAGGGCGGCGTACTCGCTGTGGGTATAGCCGTCCATCATATGGCGCATCAGGGCCTGGCCGTAAATGCTCCGGGCGCAGCCGCTGGCCCCCGCCTGGCGCAGCGCCTGCCAGGGGTACAGGCGGTAGACCGGTTCGCACCGGCGCAGCATCCAGAGCTCGGCGGCTGTGGTATACCGCCGCCCCAGCGGGGCCGAGTCGATGGAGATGAACCCCGCCGCCTGCCCCGGAAACTGCTGCAAAAAGCTCTGGGCCACATACCCGCCCATGGACTGTCCCACCAGGCAGAACCGGCTCACCCCTTCCTGCTCCAAAATGGCGTGCAGCCACCGGGCTTTGTCGGCCAGGCCGAAAGTGAGGGCAAAGGGCCGGGATGCCCCATGGCCGGGCGGGTCCCAGGCCAGCAGCCGCCACCGCCCCCGGAACGCTTCGATCTGCCGGTCGAACAGCCGGTGGTCGGCGGTCAGACCGGGCAACAGTACCAGGGTCATGGGGCCCGGCGCACAGGCATCGGTCCAGTAATGGATGGAGCCCTGGGTGGTGTGATGGATCTTTTCCTGCATAGCGCTGCCCTCCCGCACGTTTTGCCTGATTATAGCAGGTTTTGCCGGTGTCTGCAAGGCCGCGGGGTTGCGGTCGGGAGCGGTTAACAGTTCGATGCAAGGATACAAGGGGGAGATTTGGGTTTTGCTTGGGCCGTGTTAGAAAAATATAAAAACGCCGCAGTTTTTCTGCGGCGTCACAGTCAGTACAGCAGGCGGCTGCCCTTTTCGCATACTTCGTGGATCTCGTCGTATTTCTGCTCCATCAGGGGGGCGATGCGGGCGCTCTCCCGGCGCAGGACGGCCTGGTAGAGGAAATAGGGACCGATCCAGCCTGCAAAGCCGGGGATGGCCAGCAGGATGCACAGCCAGACGATGGGCGGCTGCGCCACGGCGGCAAAGGTGGAACCCGCCATAAAGGCGGTGCCTGCCAGGGCCAGGCCCCAGGCGGCTGCGGCGGGCCGGCTGCGGCGGGCTTTTTCCAGCGAGGCCAGTTCCCCGATGCAGCTGTCAAAATGGCGCTGCAGGCGGGTCAGTTCGGGGCGGTTGGCAATGGCGCGCTCCCGCCGGAACGCCAGGGTGACCCAGGGCTGCCGCTGGCGGCCTTTGGCAGAAAAGCTGCTGGCCATTGCCGGCACGGGCTTGTTGGGGTCGGGCTGCCAGCCAAAACAGGGGTAGCTGTCCATGCACAGGGAGGCATGGGATTCGGGAATGGTGATCTCGCGGTACTCATAGCCGGTGTAGGAAGTTTGATTCATAAGGCTGTGTCCTCGCTTTGCATAGCAGATGTACCCAGAGGCAGCTGCACCGTGAAGGCCGAGCCGCGCCCCTCGGCGCTGTCCACGGTGATCCGGCCGCCGGTCCGCTCCAGCACCCGGCGGACCAGCGCCAGCCCAAGGCCGTTGCCCGCGGAGGCATGGGATGGGTCCGCCTGGTAGAATTTGTCAAAGATGTGTTTTTGCGCCTGGGGGGAAATGCCGCAGCCGGTGTCGGCCACCGTCACGACGGCCCAGCCGTCCCGGCAGGACTGGGTCAGGGTCACCCGGCCGCCCGGCGGGGTGAACTTGAATGCGTTGGACAAGAGGTTGTTCCACACCAGTTCCAGCAGGCTGGCGTCGGCCTGGATGACCGTGCGGTCCTCCAGACTGGCGTCGAACTCGATCTGCTTTTCCTCCCAGACCGGTTCAAAGGCCAGGGCGCAGTCGCTCAGCTGGCGGCACAGGTCATAGGGGACCGGCTGGGGCTTCAGCTGCTGGCTTTCCAGCTTGTTCAGCTTGAGGATGTTGGTGACCAGCGCCGACAGCCGCCGGGTGCTGCCGAGGATGGCCGCCGTGCAGGCGCGCTGCTCTTTGGGGGAGAGGCCGGGCTGCTCCAGCAGCTGGGCGTAGTTCTGGATGGCGGCCAGGGGCGTCTTGAATTCGTGGGAGACGTTGGCGATGAAATCGGTGCGCATGGTCTCCAGGCTGCCCAGTTCGGCCACCATCTGGTTGAAATCCAGAATCATACGGTCCAGGTAATCGTACCGGTCGGCGGTATGGATGGGAGGGATATAGACCGAGAAATCTCCCTGCGCCACCTGACCGGCGGCCCGGGCCAGCTCCTTCATGGGGCGGTCGTAGGTCTGGATCATCTTTTTGCGGGTGAAAAAGGTCAGGCCGGCTGCCACCGCCGCCCAGTAGAGGATGGGCAGGCTGATCTGGACAAGATCGTTCCAGTCCTCCTCGTTGGCGAGGGTGACCAGCCCGGTGTGGACCCCCGACATCAAAAGCAGGATCACAAGGTAGAGGAAAAACAGGGACAAGGGGAAAAGGGAATCCATCCGGCTGCGTTTCATAGGATCACCGCCTTATAGCCCAGGCCCCGCACCGTTTTGATCTCAAAGCTGCTGCAGCAGGCAAATTTGTCCCGCAGCTTGACGATGTAGACATCCACAGCCCGCAGGCCGGTGTCGCTCTCCACGCCCCAGAACTCGTCCATCAGCTGGGAGCGGGAAAAGGCGTGGTTGGGGTAACTGAGCAGCTTGTAAAGAATGTTGAACTCCCGGGTGGTCACGGGGATCTCCCGGCCGTCTACGGCGGCGGTCAGGGCGTCGGCGTCCAGCACCAGGCTGCCCACCGTCAGCCGGCGGCTGGCCTCGATGCGGGCCCGCCGCAGCAGCGCGCGCACCCGCATCAGCAGCTCGCTCAGGTCCACCGGCTTGACCATATAGTCGTCGATGCCGATGTCGAACCCCTTCTGCTTGGAGGACAGATCGTCCCGGGCCGAGATGAACAGGATGGGGATGGTCTTGTTCAGGGTGCGCACCGTTTTGGCAAAGTGAAAGCCGTCGGTGCCCGGCATCATGATGTCGGAGATGATCAGGTCATACAGCTGGCTGTACATGGCGTCGTAGGCGGCCTGGGCGCTCAGGCAGCCCTTGGCCTGGTAGCCGCTGTTGTTCAGATAGGTGCAGACCGCCTGGGTCAGCTTGGGGTCATCGTCTACAACAAGGATATGGATCATGGCAAAAGCCCTCCTGGCTGGCGTGGTTTTGCTCCTACCATACCACAGGATTGTTTGGGTTTTGTTAAGATGGGGCCAAAAGGGGATAAAAAGCGAAAACAGCCCCCGCTCTCTCGCACGGAGAAAGCCGGGGGCTGCGGGATACCGGGGATCGTTATTCCGTTTCGATCTGGTACTGGGCAAAGCCGCTGGAGGTGACCACCTGGCCGTCCTTGGTGCACCAGAGGGCCTCTACCCCGTCCAGGCTCTCGATCAGGGCCATGCCTTCTTCCAGGGGCATACAAAAGACGCCGGTGGACAGGCAGTCGGCCAGGCCCGAGTCGGAGCAGAGGATGGTGACGGCGGTGAAATAGTCGGCGGGCCAGAGGGTGTCGGGGTCGATGATGTGGTGGTAACGCACCCCGTCCACCGTGTAGTAGCGCTGGTAGTCGCCGCTGGTCACCACCGCCCGGTCATCCGAGTCCACCACCGCGATCAGGGAAGTCTGGCTGTTGTAGATCAGCTGGTCGCTCCAGGGGCTGGCGATGCCGCTTTCCCAGGGCTGGCCCTTGGGCTTGGAGCCGATGGAGCGCAGGTTGCCGCCCACGCTCACCGACGCGCTGATCAGGCCCCGGGCCTGGGCCGCCCGGCAGACCTGCTCCACCGCATAGCCTTTGCCCACGCTGCCCACGTCCAGCCGCATCTCGGGGTCGGCCAGATAGACGGTGCCGGCTTGGTGGTCGATGATGATGTCGTTGATGTCGCAGTGCTGGGCGGCGGCCTCCAGCTCGGCCTGGGTGGGCAGGGCGTTGTCCGCATCGGAGGGGTCGGCTTCGGCGGCCTCCCGGTAATCGTGCCAGATGGCCAGCACGCTGCCCATGGCGATGTTCAGCTTGCCGCCGGTGGTGTCGTACAGCCGGATGGCTTCATCCAGCATATCGATGATCCGCTGGTCCACCTTGACCGGGGCCACCCCCGCGTTGTCGTTGATGGTCTTGATGTTGTTGATGCCGTCGTAGTCGTTGTAGATGTCGTAGAGCTGGTGGTAGGCGACCAGGTCCTGATGGAGGGCGTCCATCTGCTCGTCGAACTCGGCCTGGGAATCGCAGTAGGCGATCACCTGGGTCATGGTGTCAAAGACATCGAAATAGTAGGCGGTAAAGCGCTGGGCGTTGTCGCTGACGGTGGTTTTGGGCTGGCTGGAGCAGCCGGCCAGCAGGCCCAGGCACAGCCCCAGGCAGGCCAGGGCGGCCAGCAGTCGTTTGGCTCGTCTCATCCCCGGCTCACCTGGCCTTTCTCTGCGGCCAGCTGGCCCAGCAGGTCGGCAAAGACCCACTGGCGGTTGGCGGGGGTGACCAGCGCCCGCAGGGGGATCTGGGCCTTGGCGTTGTCCAGCAGGTCCAGCAGGGTGGCGGCATCCCTGGGGCGGAAGTTGGCCAGAACGATGGCGGGCGGGTAGGCGCCGGGGGCCAGGCTGAGAGTGCGGGCTGCGGCCAGGGGCACTTCACCCAGCAGCTGGGCCACGGTCTGGCCTGCGCTGGCGGGCGGCACCAGCTGCACCTTCATCCCGAAGGCGTCCGCCATCCCGTCCAGGATGCCCCGGTCGCCGGGAGCAAGGTTCCAGGCCAGGACCATGGGCACGCCGGCGTTCTGGTTGCGGGCAATATGAGCTTTCATGGGATATACCTCTTTCATGGTGTGTGTAAATCGTTCAGAGTATACCACAAACCGTCCGGAAAGAAAACAGCGCAGCCACAAAAAAGCCCCGGCGGGGCCGGGGCAGGGAGGATCAATTCCACATTTTGCCGAAAAATTCCACTTCACGCTTCAAAAAGTCCGTCAGCTCGTCAAACTGGTCGGGGGTCAGGCTCTGGGCGCCGTCGCACTTGGCTTTGGCGGGGTCGTTGTGCACCTCGATCATCAGGCCGTCGGCCCCCGCCGCGACGGCGGCCTTGGCCAGCTGGGGCACCATCCAGGCCTGGCCGCAGGCATGGCTGGGGTCCACGACCACCGGCAGATGGGTCATCTTGTGCAGCATCACCACAGCGGCCAGGTCCAGGGTGTTGCGCATACTGGTCTCAAAAGTCCGGATGCCGCGCTCACAGAGGATCACATTCTCATTGCCCTCCGCCATGATGTATTCGGCGCTCATCACCAGCTCCTCCAGAGTGTTGGCCAGCCCCCGCTTGAGCAGCACTGGCTTTTTCTGGCGGCCCACCGCTTTCAGCAGCTCAAAGTTCTGCATATTGCGGGCGCCGATCTGGATCAGGTCCACGTTTTCAAACAGGGGCAGGTGTTCGGTATTCATGATCTCGGTGACGATGGGGCTGCCGGTGGCCCGGCGGGCCAGCTTGAGCAGGTCCAGCCCTTCGCTGCGCATCCCCTGGAACGAGTAGGGGGAGGTGCGGGGCTTGAAGGCGCCGCCCCGCAGCAGGCTGGCCCCGGCGGCTTTGACCCGCTGGGCACAGCAGGTGATCTGCTCCTCGCTCTCGATGCTGCACGGCCCGGCGATCATCGCAAAATGCCCCCCGCCGATCTTGACCCCCTGCACGTCCACCACCGTGTCGTCGGGGTGGAATTTGCGGTTGGCCTTTTTGTAGGGCTCGGATACCCGGCGCACCGTCTCCACGACGGGGTTGGCCAGCACCCAGCTTTCGGCAATGGCTTTGGTGTCCCCGATCAGGCCCAGGATATGGGTGTCCCGGCCTTTGGAATCGTTGATCTCAAAGCCCATGCCCATGAGTTCGTGGCAGAATTCGCGCACCTGCGCTTCGGGTGCGTCCTGTTTGAGAATGATGATCATAGCGGCTCTCCCTTTCCGCCCCGGAGCGGCGTCCGGCGGCGCCTCTGCTTTGCTTCAGTGTAATGAATCGGTGGGACTACTATAACACTTCAGGAGCGTGAAGTCAAGGGGCAAAGAAAAATTTTTGCCGCAGGGCCCCTGCGGGTGTTCTTTGGGCGGAATTTGTGGTATTATAAATATATATAGGAGAGAGGGAGAGATCAGGATGGCAAAAGAAGCCAAGACCAACGCCATGCGGATGCTGGAAAAGGAGAAGGTGGCCTACACCGCCCGGGAATACCCCCATGAGGAAGGGGTGGCCGTGGACGGGGCCACCGTGGCCCGCAGCCTGGGGCTGGACCCGGCCTGCGTGTTCAAGACCCTGGTGACCCAGGGGGCCAGCCGCGGCTATTTTGTGTTCGTCATCCCGGTGGAAGCCGAGCTGGATCTGAAAGCCGCCGCCCGCAGTGTGGGGGAAAAGAGCGTAGCCATGATCCATGTGGCCGACATCAACAAGGTGACGGGCTATGTACGGGGCGGGTGCAGCCCGGTGGGAATGAAAAAGCAGTATCCCACCGTATTTGACCAGAGCGCTTTGCAGCAGGAGAAGATCTATGTCTCGGCGGGGCGGATCGGGCTGCAGGTATGCTGCGCGCCGGCCGACCTGATCCGGGCGGCCAAAGCCGGCACCGCCCCCCTGACCCGCCAGTGAGGCCGGCTTTATTGACGGCAGTTTGTGGAAAAAACGCGGCGCGCGGCGCAAAAGGCCGGAAGGCGGGGAAAGTCGTACTACCACGGGGATATGTGGGGAAAATTGCACAAAACTTTCCCGGCGGGCTTTGGGCAGGTAAAACACAAGGGAGAATTTGTGTAAAATCTCTTTGCAAAGCCGGTTTTTTGCCGTACACTGTAAACGTGAGCGGGGCGCTGTGCGCCCTGCGGGAAAAGAAGAAGGCAGGCGCCCCAGGGCGCCCGGAGGCGGACGGAGCATGGGCTTTGACAACAAGAGCTTGGCTGGGACGCAGCTGCCGAATGGACGGCTGGTTTGTCTCAATGGTTTCGGCTGGCGGCTGTCGTTTGCTTCCGCCGGGCTTTGCCGTACCGTCATGTTTGCAGAATAAGGCCGTGGTGTAGCCGCATCACAGCCTTTTTTGTTTTGCCGGGGCTTCGGCCCGCTTTTCACAGGATTTAGGATGGAGGACAAAAGAGTATGATTCGTAAAGTTGCCGTTATCATGGGTTCGGACAGTGACTGGCCGGTGGTCAAGGGGGCCTGCGCCCAGCTGAAGGATCTGGGCATCCCCTTTGAGGCCCATATCCTTTCGGCCCACCGCACCCCGGCCCAGGCTGCCGCCTTTGCCAAGGGGGCCAAAGAGGCGGGCTTTGGTGTGATCCTGTGCGCCGCCGGCATGGCGGCCCACCTGGCCGGGGCCTTTGCGGCCAATACCACCCTGCCGGTGATCGGCATCCCCATGAAGGGGGGCGCCATGGACGGTCTGGACGCTCTGCTTGCCACCGTCCAGATGCCCAGCGGCATCCCGGTGGCCACCGTGGCTTTGAACGGCGCCAAGAACGCCGCCTGGCTGGCCGCCCAGATCCTGGCTCTGTCCGACGAGCAGCTGGCCGCGCGGCTGGAGGCCGAGCGGGTCAAGATGGGCGATGAGATCGCCGCCAAGGAAGCCAGGCTCCAGCAGGAGATCGCCGCTCTGTAAAAGGAAAAGCTACACAGCACAACGAAGGAGATAGAATGTCTGATTTTGCCTATCCGCTCCATGAGGAATGCGGCGTTTTTGGAATTTACGATAAGGCCGGCACCGAGGACGTGGCGGTGGCGGTGTACGCGGCGCTGTATGCGCTGCAGCACCGGGGCCAGGAGAGCTGCGGCATGGCCGTCAACGAGGACGGCGTCATCACCGGCCACCGGGACCTGGGCCTGGTCAACGAGGTGTTCACCTCCCAGGTGATGGCCAGCCTCCGCAAGCCCGAGGCCCATATGGCCACCGGCCATGTGCGCTACGCCACCGCCGGCAGCCGGGTGCGGGCCAATGCCCAGCCCATGATCGTCCGCCACGGCCGGGGCACCATGGCCCTGTGCCACAACGGCAACCTGACCAACGCGGTGCAGCTGCGCAACGCCCTGGAGAACGACGGCGCCATCTTCCATGGGTCCTCGGACACCGAGGTGATCTGCTATCTGCTCACCCGCAACCGCCTCAAGCACGGCAGCATCGAGCAGGCGGTGGCCGCCACCATGGATTCCCTGGAGGGGGCTTACAGCCTGGTCATCATGTCCTCCACCAAGCTGATCGCCGTGCGGGACCCCCGGGGCTACCGGCCTCTGTGCATCGGCACCCTGCCGGGGGGCGGCTATGTGTTTGCCAGCGAGAGCTGCGCTCTGGATGCGGTGGGGGCCACCCTGCTGCGGGACGTGGAGCCGGGCGAGATCGTCGTGGCCGACGCCCGGGGCCTGCGCAGCATCCGGGACCGCTGCAACAGCAAACCCAGCCAGATGTGTGTGTTTGAGTATATCTACTTTGCCCGGCCCGACAGCATCATCGAGGGCTGTTCGGTGCACGAGGCGCGGATGCAGGCGGGCCGCTTCCTGGCCCAGGAGCACCCGGTGGAAGCGGATGTGGTGATCGGCGTGCCCGACTCGGGCCTGGATGCGGCCATCGGCTATGCCGAGGCCAGCGGCATCCCCTACGGCATCGGCTTTGTCAAAAACAAGTATATCGGCCGCACCTTCATCCAGGGCAGCCAGAAGCAGCGCGAAAACAGCGTGCGCATCAAGCTGAACGCCATTGCCAGCACCGTCCGTGACAAGCGCGTGGTGCTGATCGATGATTCCATCGTCCGGGGCACCACCTCGGCCCGCATCATCAAGCTGCTGCGGGACGCCGGGGCCAAAGAGGTCCATTTCCGGGTGTCCGCCCCGCCTTTCAAGTATCCCTGCTATTTCGGCACCGATATCCCCGACCAGAAACTGCTGGTGGCCACTGGCCGCACGGTGGAACAGATCAACGAGATCATCGGCGCCGACACGTTGGGGTATCTGTCGGAGGAACATGTGGTGCAGCTGGCGCCCAAAGCGGGCTGCGGCTTCTGCACCGCCTGCTTCACCGGCCGGTACGCCGTCAAGCCCGAGGTGGTGCTCTCCACCGACATCCACGACCGTCCCCTGCGCCAGCGGCCCAAGGGGGAGAAAAAGTTAGGAGAATGAACCATGGAAAAGAGCTATTCGGAAAGCTATAAGGCAGCCGGTGTGGACATCACCGCGGGCTACCGCTCGGTGGAGCTGATGAAGCAGTATGTCAGCCGCACCATGAACGAGCACTGCATCGGCGGCCTGGGCGGCTTTGGCGGCCTGTTTGAGCTGGACTGCACCGGCATCCAGCACCCGGTGCTGATCTCGGGCACCGACGGCGTGGGCACCAAGCTGCGCATCGCCATGCTGCTGGACCGGCACGACACCGTGGGCATCGACTGCGTGGCCATGTGCGTCAACGACGTCATCTGCGCCGGCGCCAAGCCCCTGGTTTTTCTGGACTACATCGCCTGCGGCAAGAACGTGCCCGAAAAGATCGCCGACCTGGTCAAGGGCGTGGCCGAGGGCTGCGTCCAGGCGGGCGCTGCCCTGGTGGGCGGCGAGACGGCCGAGATGCCCGGCTTTTATCCCGAGGACGAGTACGACCTGGCGGGCTTCACCGTGGGCGTGGTGGATAAGAGCAAGATCCTGGACAACAATACCATGCAGCCGGGGGATGTGATCCTGGCGCTGCCCTCCTCGGGCGTGCACTCCAACGGCTTCTCCCTGGTGCGCAAGGTGTTCGACCTGGAGGGCCACCCCGAGGTGCTGCAGGAAAAGCCCGCCGAACTGGAGGGCCGCACCCTGGGCGAGGCCCTGCTGGCCCCCACAAAGATCTATGTCAAGCCGGTGCTGGCTCTGCTGGAGCAGGTGCAGGTGAGAGGCATCTCCCACATCACCGGCGGCGGCTTCTATGAGAATATCCCCCGCAGCCTGAAGAAGGGCTGCTGCGCCCGTATCGCCAGGAGCGACGTGCGCACCCCGGCCCTGTTCGGCCTGCTGCAGAAAGCAGGGAACATCCCCGAGCGGGATATGTTCAATACCTTCAACATGGGCGTGGGCATGGTGCTGACCGTTCCCGCCGCACAGGCGGACAAGGCCCTGGAGATCCTGCACGCCAACGGCGAGCCGGGCGCTTACCGTCTGGGCGTCATCGCAGAGGGCGAGGGGGTCGAACTGTGCTGAAGATCGCGGTGCTGGTCTCGGGCGGCGGGACCAACTTGCAGGCTTTGCTGGACAGCGAGGCCCGGGGGGAGAACCCCCATGGCAAGATCACCCTGGTGGTGGCCTCCAAGCCGGGGGTCTATGCCCTGGAGCGGGCGGCCAAGGCCGGGGTGGAAAGCTGCGTAGTCAGCCGCAAGGACTACGCTTCCCCGGACTCGTTCGACGAGGCCCTGCTGGAGGTGCTCCGGGGCCACGGCATCGACCTGGTGGTGCTGGCCGGCTTTTTGTCGGTGCTGGGCCCCAGGGTGGTGCAGGCCTATCCCCGCCGTATCCTGAACGTTCACCCGGCGCTCATCCCTGCCTTCTGCGGGCCGGGAATGTATGGGCTGCGGCCCCATCAGGCCGCCTTGGCCCGGGGCTGCAAGGTGACCGGCGCCACCGTCCACTTTGTCAACGAGGAGTGCGACGGCGGGCCCATCCTGCTGCAAAAGGCCGTGGATATCCTGCCCGGCGACACCCCTGAGACGCTGCAGAAGCGGGTGATGGAGCAGGCCGAGTGGAAGCTGCTGCCCAAAGCCGTGGCCATGGTGTGCAGCGGCGAGATCGTCTGATGACAGGAGGAAAACTGCTATGGAAAAGATCGACCTGAACGCTTACCTGGCCGGCAACGAATATCCCGGCCGGGGCATTGCGGTGGCCAAGGCCCCCGACGGGCGCCAGATGTTCATCGGCTACTTCATCATGGGGCGCAGCGCCAACAGCCGCAACCGGGTCTTTGACCCCCTGCCCGAGCGGGGCGGCATCTGCACGATGGCCGCCGACCCGGCCAAGCTGGAGGACCCCAGCCTCATCATCTACAACCCCGTGCTGACCCTGGGCTCCACCCACATCGTCACCAACGGCGACCAGACCGACACCATCTACGATGCGATGTGCCGCGGCCAGAGCTTTGCGGACGCCCTGCGCACCCGCACCTTTGAGCCGGACGGCCCCAACTGGACCCCCCGCATCTCGGCGGTGGTGTACGCGGACGGCAGCTACCAGATGAGCATCCTCAAGTCGGCCGACGGCAACGGGGACAGCGTCCAGCGCTATTTCTTCGATTATCCCCAGCCGGTGGCAGGGGAGGGGCACTTCATCAGCACCTACAAGTGCAACGGCGACCCCATCCCCAGCTTTGAAGGGGAGCCTCTGCGCTTTGCCTGCCCCCGCACGGTGGGGGATTTCGCCCGGGGCCTGTGGAGCAGCCTGAACGAGGACAACAAAGTCAGCCTGTTCGCCCGCGTGATCGACCTGGAGAGCGGCGAGAGCGGGGACATGATCTACAACAAGTACGACGCCGTGGACAGTTCGCTGGACGACCCCGAGGAGCCGCCCCTGCTGCCCGAGGAGATGGAAGGATGACCCAGGGGCCATGCCCCTGGTTGGAATGAAGATTTGGGAGGAAAACGCCATGAATGAACTTGCCCTGAAATACGGCTGCAACCCCAACCAGAAGCCCAGCCGCATCTATATGGAGAACGGCGAGGACCTGCCCGTCACCGTGCTGAACGGCCGTCCGGGCTATATCAACTTTTTGGACGCCCTCAACTCGATCCAGCTGGTGTTCGAGCTGAAGAAGGCCCTGGGCATGCCGGCGGCTGCCTCGTTCAAGCACGTTTCCCCGGCGGGCGCGGCCATCGGCCTGCCCCTGACCGATGTGGAGCGCCGGATGTACCATGTGGACCCCGCCATGGAGCTGTCTGCCCTGGCCTGCGCCTATGCCCGGGCCCGGGGCGCCGACCGGATGTCCTCCTTTGGGGACTGGATCGCCCTCAGCGATGTGTGCGACGTGCCCACCGCCCGCCTGATCCAGCACGAGGTGTCGGACGGCATCATCGCCCCCGGCTATGAGCCGGAGGCCCTGGCCATCCTGGCCGGCAAGAAGAAGGGCAGCTACAACGTGGTGGCCATCGACCCTGCCTACCGCCCCAACCCCATCGAGCACAAGCAGGTCTACGGCATCACCTTTGAGCAGGGCCGCAACGAGCTGGAGATCAACGCCGACACCATGCTGAACAACTTCGTCACCGAGAACAAGACGGTGACCGAGGAGCAGAAGCGGGATCTGATCATCAGCCTGATCACCCTCAAATACACCCAGTCCAACAGCGTGTGCTATGTCTCGGGCGGCCAGACCATCGGCGTGGGCGCCGGCCAGCAGAGCCGCATCCACTGCACCCGTCTGGCGGGCCAGAAGGCGGACAACTGGCAGCTGCGCCATATGGACAAGGTGCTCGACCTGCCCTTCCGGGAGGACGTCTCCAAGCCCAACCGCGACAACGCCATCGACGTCTACATCGGGGACACCCCCGAGGATGTGATCGGGGATGACGTGTGGGCCGAGACCTTTACCCGCCAGCCCGAACCCCTGACCGCCGAGGAGAAGAAAGAGTACCTCAGCCATGTCACCGGGGTGTGCCTGGGTTCGGACGCTTTCTTCCCCTTTGGGGACAACATCGAGCGGGCCCGCCGCAGTGGCGTCACCGCCATCGTGCAGCCCGGCGGCTCCATCCGTGACCAGCAGGTGATCGACACCTGCAACAAGTACGGCATCGCCATGGCGTTCTGCGGTGTGCGGCTGTTCCATCACTGATCCGGGAAAGGGGAAACTGCAATGAAGATTCTGGTTGTGGGCGGCGGCGGCCGCGAACACGCCATCATCCGGGCCCTGAAAAAGAGCCCCGCCTGCGGGGAGATCTGGTGCGCGCCCGGCAACGGCGGCATCGGCTACGACGCTAAATGCAAGGACATCAAGGCCACCGACGTGGAGGCCATGGTGGCTTTTGCAAAGCAGGAAGCCTTCGACTATGTGGTGGTGGCTCAGGATGACCCCCTGGCGCTGGGGATGGTGGACGCCCTGGCGGAAGTGGGCATCCCCGCGTTCGGCCCCGACCGGGCAGCCGCCCGGATCGAGGCGTCCAAGGTCTTTGCCAAGGACCTGATGAAGAAATACGGCATCCCCACCGCCGGTTATGAGACCTTTGACGATCCGGCTGCGGCGCTGGACTTTATCCGCGCCCGGGACCGCTGGCCCGTGGTCATCAAGGCGGACGGCCTGGCCCTGGGCAAGGGCGTGCTGATCTGTGAGGATGTCCGGCAGGCCGAGGAAGGGATCAAGGAGATCATGCTGGACAAGAAGTTCGGCGCTTCGGGCAACCATGTGGTGGTGGAGGAGTTCCTCACCGGGCCCGAGGTCAGCGTCCTCAGCTTCACCGACGGCAAGGTGGTCAAGCCCATGGTGTCCTCCATGGACCATAAGCGCGCCAACGACGGGGATACCGGCCTGAACACCGGCGGCATGGGTACGGTGGCCCCCAACCCCTACTATACCCCCGACGTGGCCCGGCGCTGCATGGAGGAGATCTTCCTGCCCACCATCCGGGCCATGCAGGCCGAGGGCTGCCCCTTCAAGGGCTGCCTGTACTTTGGCCTGATGATCACCCCCGACGGCCCCAAGGTGATCGAATACAACTGCCGCTTCGGGGACCCCGAGGCCCAGGTGGTCCTGCCCCTGCTGGACAGCGACCTGCTGACCGTCATGACCGCCTGCACCGGCGGCACCCTGGAGGACACCGAGGTCAGGTTCCGGGACGGCGCGGCGGCCTGCGTCATTTTGGCGTCGGGCGGCTACCCCGTCCGCTATGAGAAGGGCAAAGAGATCACCGGTCTGACCGAGGGCCAGCTGCCCGGCGCGGAGGATGTCACCGTATACCACGCCGGCACCGCCGTCCAGGACGGCAGGCTGGTCACCGCAGGAGGGCGGGTACTGGGCGTCACGGCCGTCGCCGGCAGCCTGCCTGCGGCATTGGAGCGGGCCTACCAGGCGGCGGACCGGATCCGGTTCGACAAGATGCACCGCCGCAGCGATATCGGCCGGCGGGCTTTGCAGGCGCTGAACGTGCAGGAATGAGCGTTCCCGAGCGCAAGGGTAAATGAAAAGAAAGCCTGATCCTACCAGATCGAAATGAGGAGATGAGCCTATGGTATACAGGATCTATGTGGAAAAGAAGCCGGGCTTCGACGGCGAGGCCCGCCAGCTGCAGAACGAGCTGACCAGCCTGCTGGGCATCGGCAGCCTGACGGGGCTGCGGCTGCTCAACCGCTACGACGTGGAAGGCATTTCGGAGCAGCTGTTCCGCCAGTGCGTGGACACGGTGTTCAGCGAGCCGCCGGTGGACAGCGTCTGCACCGAGCTGCCGGTCCATCCGGGCACGGCCTTTGCGGTGGAATACCTGCCCGGCCAGTTCGACCAGCGCGCCGACTCCGCCGCAGAGTGCATCCAGCTGATCAGCCAGGGAGAGCGGCCTCTGGTCCGCTCGGCCCGGGTCTATCTGCTGGACGGCGATCTGACCGGCGCCCAGGTGGAGGAGATCAAGAAGTATGTCATCAACCCGGTGGAGGCCCGTGAGGCATCCCTGGAGACCCGTGACACGCTGCAGATGACCTATGCGGTGCCCCAGGCGGTGGCTACCCTGACCGGCTTCGGCCAGCTGGACGAAGCGGGGCTGAAGGACTTTATCCGGGACAACGGCCTGGCTATGGACTTCGGGGACATCAAGTTCTGCCAGGATTACTTCCGCAGCGAGCAGCGGGACCCCACCATCACCGAGATCAAGATGATCGACACCTATTGGTCGGACCACTGCCGCCACACCACCTTTGGCACCATCCTGGACGATGTCCGGATCGATGACGCCATGGTGCAGGAAGCCTTCGACCGCTACATGGCCCTGCGTCAGCAGACCGGCCGGGATGCAAAGCCCCGCTGCCTGATGGACGTGGCCACCATCGGGGCCAAGGCCCTCAAGCAGCAGGGCATCCTCAAGAACGTGGACGAGAGCGACGAGATCAACGCCTGCACCGTCAAGATCAAATGCGATGTGGACGGCGAGGACCAGGACTGGCTGTTCCTGTTCAAGAACGAGACCCATAACCACCCCACCGAGATCGAACCCTTCGGCGGCGCGGCCACCTGCATCGGCGGCGCCATCCGGGACCCCCTGTCCGGCCGCAGCTATGTCTACCAGGCCATGCGGGTCACCGGCGCGGGCGACCCCCTGGTGCCGGTCAGCCAGACCCTGCCCGGCAAGCTGCCCCAGCGCAAGCTGGTCACCACCGCGGCGGCGGGCTATTCCTCCTACGGCAACCAGATCGGCCTGGCCACCGGCCAGGTGGATGAGATCTACCACCCCGGCTATGTGGCCAAGCGGATGGAGATCGGCGCGGTGGTGGGCGCCACCCCCGCCAGCCATGTCCGGCGGGAGTGCCCCGCCCCCGGCGACGTGATCGTCCTGCTGGGCGGCCGCACCGGCCGCGACGGCATCGGCGGCGCCACCGGCTCGTCCAAGGCCCACAACCACGAGAGCCTGGAGCACTGCGGCGCCGAGGTCCAGAAGGGCAACCCCCCCATCGAGCGCAAGCTGCAGCGGCTGTTCCGCCGGGAGGACGCCTGCCGGATGATCAAGCGCTGCAACGACTTTGGCGCGGGCGGCGTGTCGGTGGCCATCGGCGAACTGGCCGACGGCCTCTACATCGACCTGAACAAGGTCACCAAGAAGTATGAGGGCCTGGACGGCACCGAGCTGGCCATCAGCGAGAGCCAGGAGCGGATGGCCGTGGCCCTGGCACCCCAGGACGTGGACCGCTTCATCGCCCTGGCCGCCGAGGAGAACCTGGAGGCCACCCCTGTGGCCACCGTCACCGAGGAAAAGCGTCTGAAGATGGTGTGGAACGGCGCCACCATCGTGGATATCAGCCGCGACTTCCTCAACTCCAACGGCGCGGAAAAGCACCAGAACGTCCACATCCAGAAGGGCACGGTCTGGCAGCCCCAGTGGGCCGGCAGCACCTTTGGCCAGCAGATGGAGAGCATGGTGGGCGACCTGAACATCTGCAGCAAGAAGGGCCTGAGCGAGCGGTTCGACTCCACCATCGGGGCGGCCACCGTCCTGATGCCCTTTGGCGGCAGCCACCAGCTGACCCCCCAGATGGCCATGGCGGCCAAGCTGCCGGTGGACGGCGAGACCACCACCTGCTCGGGCATGGCCTGGGGCTACAACCCCTATCTGACCAGCGCCAATCCCTACAAGGGGGCCATGCTGGCGGTGGTGGAGAGCGTCACCAAACTGGTGGCGGCAGGCTTCCACTACCAGGACGCCTACCTGACCTTCCAGGAATACTTTGAGCGTCTGGGCGACAAGCCCGAGCGCTGGGGCAAGCCCCTGGCCGCCCTGCTGGGCGCTCTGGATGCCCAGATGGGCCTTGGCATTGGCGCCATCGGCGGCAAGGACAGTATGTCCGGCTCCTTTGAGGAACTGGACGTGCCGCCCACCCTGGTGTCCTTTGCCACCGCCATCGGCAAGACCCACCGGGTGGTGTCCACCGAGTTCAAGAAGGGCCACAGCTCGGTGGTGCTGCTCCGTCCCTTCTACAAAGAGGACGGCGTCACCCCCAACTTTGAGTCTCTCAAATCCAACTACTACATCGCCAGCCAGATGATGGAGGAGGGCATCGTCCTGTCCGCCTCGTCGGTGGGTTACGGCGGCATCGCAGAGGCCCTGTTCAAGATGGGCCTGGGCAACCATGTGGGCTTCCGGATGATCGCGGATATGTCTCCCGAGGAGATGTTCGAGCCCGCTTACGGCTCTCTGGTGCTGGAGATCGCCACCGGCGCGCCCGCCGGCAAGCTGCTGGGCGTCACCACCCGGGAGTACCAGTTCACCGCCTGCGGCGAGACGCTGGACAGCGCCGCCCTGCAGGAGATCTGGGAGTCCAAGCTGGAGCCGGTCTACCCCTACCGCAAGGCAGGCCCCACGGTGGAGGCCATCTCGGGCAGCGTCCGCGCGCCCGCGGCCCCCAAGGTGGGTGTGGCAAAACCCAAAGTCATCATCCCGGTCTTCCCCGGCACCAACTGCGAGTATGACACCGCCAAGGCTTTCCGCGCTGCGGGGGCCGAGCCGGAGATCCTGGTGATCCGCAACCTGACCCCGGCCGACGTCACCGCCAGCTGTGAGGCCCTGGTCAAGGCCATCGACCAGTCCCAGATCGTCATGCTGCCCGGCGGCTTCTCGGGCGGCGACGAGCCGGACGGCAGCGCCAAGTTCATCGCCTCCTTCTTCCGCTCGCCGGCGGTCACCGAGGCGGTGCGCCGGCTGCTGTTCCAGCGGGACGGCCTGATGCTGGGCATCTGCAACGGCTTCCAGGCTCTGATCAAGCTGGGCCTGGTGCCCTACGGGGACATCCAGCCCATCGGCCCCGACGATCCCACCCTGACCTTCAACACCATCGGCCGCCACCAGAGCATGCTGGTGCGCACCCGTGTGGCTTCCACCGGCAGCCCCTGGCTCAGCCGCTGCGTCCTGGGTGAGGAGCACCTGGTGCCCATCAGCCACGGCGAGGGCCGCTTTGTGGCCCCCAAGGCCGTGCTGGACCAGCTGGTGGCCAACGGCCAGGTGGCTACGCAGTACATCGACGCCGACGGCCGGCCCACCATGGACCTGCGCTACAATCCCAACGGCTCGATGCTGGCCATCGAGGGCATCACCAGCCCCGACGGCCGCATCCTGGGCAAGATGGGCCACTCGGAGCGCCGGGGCGACCGCCTGTACGAGAATGTGTCGGGCGACAAATTCCAGCCTATTTTCGAGGGCGGCGTGGATTATTTCCGCATCTGATGCCCCGCGCTGAAAGGAGAAACACCAATGTCCCAGCATGACCGCTATATCAGCCCCTTTTCCACCCGGTACGCCTCGGACGAGATGCAGTACATCTTCTCGGACGACAACAAGTTCCGCACCTGGCGCCGCCTGTGGGTGGCCCTGGCCCGGGCCGAGATGAACCAGGGGCTGGACAACATCACCCCCGAGATGGTGGCCGAACTGGAGGCCCATGTGGACGACATCAATTACGATGTGGCTGCCGCCCGTGAAAAGCAGGTGCGCCACGATGTGATGAGCCACGTCTACGCCTACGGCCAGCAGTGCCCCCATGCGGCGGGCATCATCCACCTGGGCGCCACCAGCTGCTATGTGGGCGACAACACCGACATCATCGTCATGCGCCAGGGCCTGGAGCTGGTGCGCAAAAAACTGATCGGCGTGCTGGCCAAGCTGGCCCGCTTTGCCCGGACCTACAAGGATATGCCCTGCATGGCTTACACCCACGGCCAGCCCGCCCAGCCCACCACCGTGGGCAAGCGCGCTACCCTGTGGGCCAACGAGCTGGTGATGGACCTGGGCGAGATCGACCACCGCCTGGCCGTGCTGCAGCTGCGCGGGGTCAAGGGCACCACCGGCACCCAGGCCAGCTTTATGGAGCTGTTCAAGGGGGATGCGGAGAAGATCCGCGCCGTGGATGCCTCCATCGCGCAGGAGATGGGCTTTGACCCCAAGGCCGTCATCCCGGTGTCGGGCCAGACCTACAGCCGCAAGGTGGATGCCTTCATCCTCAACGCCCTGGCCGGCATCGGCCAGAGCTGCATGAAGTTTGCCACCGACCTGCGCCTGCTGGCCAACTTCAAGGAGATGGAAGAGCCCTTTGAGAAAAACCAGATCGGTTCTTCCGCCATGCCCTACAAGCGCAACCCCATGCGGTGCGAGCGGATCTGCGCCCTGGCCCGCTATCTGATGGCGGATGTGCTCAACCCCAGCTTCACCGCAGGCACCCAGTGGTTCGAGCGCACCCTCGACGACAGCGCCAACAAGCGCATCGCCATGGCGGAGGGCTTCCTGGCCGCCGACGCGATCCTGAACATCATGCTCAATGTCACCGACGGGCTGGTGGTCTATCCCAAGGTGATCCGCAGCCGCCTGATGGCAGAGCTGCCCTTCATGGCCAGCGAGAACATCATGATGCAGGCCGTGGAAAAGGGCGGCAACCGCCAGGAGCTGCACGAGCGGCTGCGCCAGCACGCCATCGCCGCCGGCAAGCAGGTCAAGGAGGAGGGTCTGCCCAACGATATGGTGGACCGCATCGCCGCCGATCCCGCCTTTGGTCTGACCAGGGAGGAGATCCAGGCGGGTCTGGTGCCCGAGAATTTTGTGGGCCGCGCCCCCCAGCAGGTGGAGGAGTTCCTCGCAGAGGTGCTCCAGCCCATCTTTGACGCAAACCCTGACGCCCTGGCCCAGCACGCGGACCTGAGCGTCTGAGCCCTGCATAAAAACAGATCGACCAAAAAGCCCCCGGGACGGCATGACGGAATGGCCGGCCCGGGGGCTTTTGCGCTGTATGCAGTTAAAACACCTGTGTCAGAAGCCAATGGGCGCAGTAGAGATAAAAGACCCAGTAAATGCGCAGCGCTTCCAGTAGGACAGGGATCATGGCGGCACCTCCCCAAAAGGCTGAAAAAGGCGAAAGAGGATGGACAAGACTTATTTTAGTACAAATATTTACTAAAGTCAATAGTAAAGATCTTTACTGACCTATACTTTGTCTAATCTGAAAAGGGGAGGCAGGGTATGGAGTATGTCAAGCGGATCCGGGACTTGCGGGAGGACCGGGACAAGACCCAGCAGGAGATTGCCCAGGTGCTGGGCACCTCGCAGACCATGTATGCCCGCTATGAGCGCGGGGCCAATGAGCTGCCCATCCGGCATCTGATCGCCCTGTGCCGGTATTATGGGGTCAGTTCGGACTATATCCTGGGGTTAAAGGATACAATGAATTGATTCCCAAAGGCGGCAAAATATGCTATACTATACAAAAAATGAAAGAGAGGGGTTTCTATGCGACTGGATAAATACCTTGCAGAGGCGGCCCAGTGCACCCGCAGCGAGAGCCGGGAGCTGATCCGCAAAGGGCGGGTGAGCGTCAACGGCGCGGTCTGCCGCAGGCCCGAACAGCAGGTCAGCGAGATGGACTCCATTGCGCTGGACGGCAAGAGCCGGCCCCGGCAGGCGTTCGTGTACATCATGCTGAACAAGCCCGCAGGGGTGGTCAGCGCCTCGGCTGACAAGCGGGACACCACCGTGGTGGATCTGGTGCACAGCGCCTATCCGAGACGCGAGCTGTTCCCGGCGGGCCGGCTGGACAAGACCAGCACCGGCTTTGTCCTCATCACCGACGACGGGGCTTTTGCCCATGACATCCTGGCCCCCAGGCACCATGTGCCCAAGACCTACCGGGTGACCATCGACACCCCCCTGACCCGGGAGATGGCGGAGGGCTTTGCCCGGGGAGTAGTGCTGGCCGACAGGGTGCAGCTGGCCCCGGCCGAAGTTTCCCCCCTGACGGCGGACGGCAGGACGGTGCGGGTGGTGCTGCACCAGGGCGTCTACCACCAGATCAAGCGGATGTTCGGGGTGTATGGGGCCGGGGTGGACCAGCTGCACCGGGAGGCCATTGGCAGCGTCTGGCTGGACCAGGACCTGGCCCCCGGCCAGTGGCGGGAGCTGACCGAGGCCGAAGTGGCCGCCATCGCGGGCCGGTGAGGGGGCCGGCTTTCACCAGACTTTCAAACAAGCATCACATTTTACCGCTAAAATAGAGGTCAGAACCACGGTTTCAAGTGGTTTTTGGCCGAAAAAATGCCCTGGGAGATAATTTCACCAAGAGAATGCAATCTTTTTTGGTGAAATATGTTGCAAAAGTAAATTCTTTTGTGTAAAATATAGATTGTAGTGCGGCGAAATTGTGGAAATATGACAATCCGGTTTCCCGGCCCGTACAATCGAGGAAAAGGGGTATGCGTTTATGGCCAACAGAGTATTTCAGAGCGTGATCTACCAGATGAAGGACGCGATCGACCGTGTGGTAGGTGTGGTGGATGAGACTGGCGCCGTGATCGCCTGCTCGGAGCTGAATCTGATCGGCGAAGTGCAGGAGGACTTTGTGGCCGAGCGTATGTCTGGCAAGGACAGCTTTGCCCGGGGCGGTTACAGCTACCAGCAGTTCTCCAGCGCAAAGCACAATGACTACGCCGTCTTTGTGGAGGGCGCGGACGAGGTGGCGAGCCAGTTTGCGGCGGTGCTGGCGATCAGCTTGCAGAGCATCAAGCAGTATCACGACGAAAAGTTCGACAAAGCCAACTTCATCAAGAATGTAGTGCTGGACAACATCCTGCCCGGGGACATCTATGCCAAGGCCCGGGAGCTGCACTTTGCCACCGATGTGTCCCGGGTGGTGTTCATCGTCCGGGTGGTGTCGGGCGGGGACATCTCGGCTTATGACGTGGTCAGCAGCCTGTTCCCGGATAAGCAGAAGGACTTCGTATTCAACATCAGCGAGACCGACACCGTGCTGGTCAAGGAGATCCGCAAGGGCATCGACCGCGTGGATATGGAAAAGCTGGCCGCCAGCATCGTGGACACCCTGTCCGGGGAACACTATATCAAGGCAGTGGTGGGCATCGGCACCCCCATCTCCAATGTCAAGGACCTGGCCACCAGCTTCAAGGAAGCCCAGATCGCCATGGAGGTCAGCAAGGTGTTCGACACCGAAAAGCAGATCATCCGCTACGACAACCTGGGCATCGCCCGGCTGATCTACCAGCTGCCCACCACCGTCTGCGAGATGTTCCTCAAAGAGGTGTTCAAGCAGGGCAGCATCGAGAGCCTGGACCAGGAGACCCTGTTCACCATCCAGCGCTTCTTTGAAAACAATCTGAATGTGTCCGAGACCAGCCGCGGCCTGTTCGTGCACCGCAATACCCTGGTCTACCGGCTGGAGAAGATCAAAAAGCTCACCGGGCTGGACCTGCGGGAATTCGACGACGCCATCGTGTTCAAGGTGGCGCTGATGGTCAAAAAGTACCTGTCCAACAACCCCGCCAAATATTGATGCAAGCACCCCGGCGCTCCGCGCGCCGGTGCGGACCGGCCAGCGTGCCACCGCGCGGCCGGTCTTTCCTTTGCCTGCGGGCATAAAACGCGGAAATTTATACATAACGGAGACGTACAGACATGCCAGATGTACCGATGGTAAAATTTGAACACGTATCCATGGAATATAAAAAGGGCGGCCGGCTGGCTCTGGAGGACATCGACTTCCAGGCGGACCCCGGTGAGTTCGTCTTTCTGCTGGGGCACTCGGGCGCGGGCAAATCCACCCTGCTCAAGCTGATCTTGCGGGAGATCGTCCCCACCGAGGGCAAGGTCTTTGTCAACGGCAACGACGTGGCGGCTTTGCGCCGGCACAAGATCCCCTTTATCCGCCGCCAGATGGGGATCATCTTTCAGGACTTCCGGCTGATCCCCAGCATGACGGTGTATGAGAACGTGGCCTTTGCCATGCACGTGACCAACATCTCCAAAAAGGAGATCGAACAGCGGGTGCCCTATATGCTGGAGCTGGTCCACCTGGAGGACAAGGCCAACAGCTACCCTGACTACCTGTCGGGCGGCGAGCAGCAGCGGGTGGCGGTGGCCCGGGCACTGGTACACGCACCCAAGCTGGTCATTGCGGACGAGCCCACCGGCAACATCGACCCCGAGCTGAGCCTGGAGATGATGGAGCTGCTGGAGCGGGTCAGCCGCGAGGGCAACATCACGGTGCTGGTGGTCACCCACGAGCATGAGCTGGTGCACCGGTTCCATCAGCGGGTGGTCACGCTGAACCATGGTAGGATCGTTTCGGATGTGCCCGCCGTCCAAGAGGGGGTGCTGGTATGAAACTTTCGACCTTTGGTTTCCTGACCGGGCGCGGCCTGCGCAACCTGGGCACCCACTGGGCCATGACCATTGCATGCGTGGCGTCCCTGGCGGTCTGTATGAGCCTGAATACCCTGGCCAGTCTGGTAGAGGTCAATGTGGACAGCATGATCGGCTATCTGGGCCGGCAGAACGAGACGGTGGTCTTTCTGGACCCCGCCTGCGACGATGCCACCGCCCAGGCGGTGGGCCAGCAGATCTCTGCCATCAACGGGGTGAGCAACGTCAGCTATATGTCCAAGCAGGATGTGCTGGACACCTATGAGAGCTACATGGAGGAGTATGCCTCCCTGTGGGATGAATTTGAAAACGACAATCCCTTTAAAGCGAACTACCGGGTCACCGTTTCGGACCTGGGGCAGCTGAGCAGCATCAGCAGCCAGATGGAAAAGATCCCCGGGGTGGTCAAGGTGACGGCCCCGGTGGAGATGGGCAGCATCTTTGTAGAGATCCAGCAGGGCGTCACCCGGATGGGCCGCGCCTTTGTGCTGGTGCTGATGGTGGTCAGCGTCATCACGGTGGGCAGTACCATACGCCTGAGCGTCTTTGCCCGCCGCCGCGAGATCGAGATCATGAAGTATGTGGGCGCCACCAACTGGCTGGTGACCCTGCCTTTCCTGGTGGAAGGCCTGGCGATGGGCCTGATCGCGGGCGCCATCTCCTCGGGCGGTGTCCTGGCCCTGTATGCCTACCTGGTAGGGGCGGCCGACGGGCTGAGCGGCGTATGGGATGTGCTGGTGGGGACCTCGCTGGTGCCCCTGGACGCCGTGTGGTCCACCGTGCTCAGCAGCAGCCTGCTGGGCGGCGGCCTGGTGGGCGGCCTGGGCAGCCTGTTCTCCATCCGCAAGCATCTGAACGTGTGATCCAAAACGCTTGAACAAAGGGGGTCTTTCGGTGAAGAGGGCAAAACACGCCAAGAAGTCCCGGCTGGGCGCGCGGCTGCGCCGGACGGTCAGCCTGCTGACCGCATCGCTGTGCCTGATGGCCACCATCGGCAGCGTACCGCCGGCGGTGTCGGCGGCCAGTGTCTCTGACCTGCAAAAGCAGCTGGAGGAGATCCAGTCCAGCATGGCCCAGCACCGGCAGGAGCTGGCCGACGCCAAAAAACGGGAGAACGCCGCCGCTGCGCTGGAGGAGGATCTGCGCCAGCAGGTCCAGGTGATCCAGAGCCAGATCTCTGTGCTGGCCGGGGAGATCGCCCAGGTGCAGAACGCCATCGGTCAGAAGCAGCAGCAGATCACGGCCAAGCAGGCCGAGATCGACCAGAAAGAACTGGACATCGAAAACCAGTGGGACGACTTCAAGACCTTTATGGGCGCCATGCAGGAACTGCGGGAAGGCGGCAGCGTGGCGATGCTGTCGGCGGTCACCGACCTGTACCAGCTGCTCACCTTCAATGAGATGATGCAGGATATCTCGGTCAAGGAGACCCAGATGCTGGACGAGCTGGAAGCCGCCAAACAGGAACTGGAAAACGATTACCAGCAGCTGGCCAGGGAAAAGGCTTCCCTGGAGACCCAGAAGGCCAATCTGGACGCCAAAAACTACCAGATGAAGGCCAAGCAGAGCGAGCTGACCGCCAGCATCTCCCAGGCGCAGCTGACCCAGGAGGAGGCGGAGGCCGCCCAAAAGGCTGCCCAGGAGGCCATCGAGTCGGATGAGATGGACTACGAGGCCGTCCAGGGACAGATCCAGGCCATCATCTCCGCGGCAGCGTCCAAGCAGAGCGAACTGAGCTTCACCGGCTTTATCTGCCCGCTGCGCAGTTACAGCCGCATCTCCTCGGAGTACGGCTACCGCACCAACCCCGTCACCGGAGTGTACAAGCTGCACGGCGGCATCGACTTTGCGGCGCCGGGCGGCACGCCCATCTATGCGGCCGCCAGCGGCTATGTATCGGTGGCCGGCTGGAGCACCGGCGGCTACGGAAACTATGTGGTGATCTACCACGGTACCATGGGGGACGGCAAGGCCTACTCCACCCTGTACGGCCATATGAGCCGCATCGCCGCAAAACAGGGCACCTATGTCAATCAGGGCGATGTGATCGGGTATGTGGGCTCTACCGGCAACTCCACCGGCAACCACCTCCACCTGGAGGTGTGGCAGGGCAAGACCAACGCCGGCCGCGTCAACCCCCGCAGCTATGTCCCCATCTGAATTTTGAACAGCAAATAGAGAGAGGCGGAAAGAATCCATGAGAACCGACAAGCACAAGCGTTTTCAGCGCGCAGCCTGCATCGTGCTGGCAGTCCTGCTGGCTTTGTCCCTGCTGGGCAGCACCCTGCTGATGCTGCTGGGCTGATAGGAGGCACCGATGAACAAAAAGATATCGGTCGGGATGATGCTGACCATTGTGATCCTGGCGATGACCGTGACATTCTCGGTCACCATGCTGCTGGCCATGCGGCTGTTTGACAGCACCGTCAGCAGCGTCAAGGAAAAGGAGAGCATGTACAACAAGATCTCCGAGCTGGACCGCTATGTCCGCAGCAACGACTACTACACCATCGACGAGACCCGGCTGTACGACACCATTTCGTCGGGCTACCTGCTGGGCACCGGGGACCGGTATGCCCGCTACTATACCGCCGAGGCCTATGCCGAGCTGCTGGATATCCAGAACGGCGTCCTGATGGGCATTGGCGTCGAGGTGGCCCAGGACCAGACCGGCTATGCCAAGGTGCTGAAGGTCTATGACGGCAGCCCTGCCCAGGAGGCCGGGGTGGAGAAGGGCAACTACATCACCACCATCGACGGCACCGACGTGCGCACCATGAGCAGCGCCGACGCCATCCAGGCCCGGCTGCGGGGCGAGGCGGGCACCACCGTCAACCTGGTCTGGCTCAACAGCGAGTCGGCGGAGCAGACGGTGGATCTGACCCGTTCCAGCTACATCACCACCACCATCGACTACCAGCTGACGGCGGGGGACGTGGGCTATATCAAGATCCGCCAGTTTGACGCCACCACCCTCAGCGAGCTGGATTACGCCATCCGCACCCTGCGCAACGCAGGCGCAGCCAGCCTGCTGTTCGATCTGCGCGACAACGCCGGCGGTCTGCTGGACGTGGCTTTGAACTGCATCGACCTGGTGTGCCCCGAAGGGGTGATGGCCTGGGCGGAAAGCCGGGACGGCACCCGGGAAGCCCTGGGCAGCAGCAGCGGGGACAGTGTGGTGGATCTGCCCATGGTCTGCCTGGTCAACGGCAATACCGCCAGCGCGGCCGAACTGTTTGCCAGCTGCCTGCGGGATATGAGCGGCGCCCGGCTGGTGGGCACGACCACCTTTGGCAAGGGCACCATCCAGAGCAGCCCCCAGCGCCTGAGCGATGGCAGCGCCGTGGTGGTCACGGTGGCCCAGCTGATCCCCTCCAGCGGCGAGACTTTTGACAGCGTGGGTCTGACGGTGGACGTGGAGCGTGACCTGACCAGCGACGAGCAGGCTGCTTACTACGATTACACTTTGGAAACTGATCCGCAGATCCTCCGCGCAGTAAATACAGCCCAGACCATGAGCGGCAGCGCCACCGTGGGCGGCGTGAATGCCGCCTCCAGCGGGGCCGCCGGCAGTGAGGCTGCCAGCAGTGAGACCGCTTCCAGTGGAACTGCCAGCAGTGAGACCGCTTCCAGTGGAACTGCCAGCAGTGAAGCCGCTTCCAGCGAAGCTGCCTCCGGTGAAGCCGCCAGCAGCGAGGCTGCTTCCAGCGAGGCCGGCTGACCCGGTCCCGAGTCCGTATGTGACACCCCAAGACCCCCGGCCCTGCCGGAGGTCTTTTTGCAGCCAACAGAAAGGATTTGTATATGGAGCTGACCGACCTTGGCACCATCCGCACCCTGTGCGAAAAATACGACTTTGCCCTCTCCAAGGGCTTTGGACAGAACTTCATCGTCAACCCGGGGGTCCCCCCCAAGATCGTGGACGCCGCAGGCATCGACCGCCGCTACGGGGTGCTGGAGATCGGCCCCGGCATCGGCGTTTTGACCAAGGAGATCGCCAGCCGGGCGGGCAAGGTGGTGGCGGTGGAGGTGGACAAACGCCTGCCTCCGGTATTGCAGGAGACCCTGGCCGGCCTGGACAACGTGCAGGTGGTGCTGCAGGACGTCCTCAAGACGGACCTGCGCGCTTTGATGGCCCGGGAATTTGAGGGGATGCCGGTGGTAGTGTGCGCCAACCTGCCCTATTACATCACCAGTCCCATCATCATGAAGCTGCTGGAGGAAAAACTGCCGGTGGAAAACATCACCGTCATGGTGCAGAAGGAGGCCGCCGAGCGCCTGGCCGCCCAGCCCGGCACCCGGGCCAGCGGCGCCGTCAGCTGCGCTGTGCGGTATTTTGCCCAGCCCCGGGTGATGTTCACGGTGCAGGCGGGCAGCTTTTACCCGGCGCCCAAGGTCACCAGCGCGGTGGTCCGGCTGGATATCCGCCCCACCCCTGCGGTGCAGGTGCCGGATGAGGGCGCTTACTTTGCCCTGGTGCGGGCCGCCTTTGGCCAGCGCCGCAAGACCGCCGCCAATGCCATTGCGGCAGGGCTGGGCCTGTCCCGCCAGCAGGTGGCCCAGGCGCTCCAGGATGCCGGGCTGGACCCGCGGGTGCGCCCCGAACAGCTGACGCTGGAGGATTTTGCAGCCGTGGACGCCGCCCTGCGGGCAGGCCGATAAATTCTTCTTGCCAAAACGCCGCCGAAGTGGTATACTATCTGGGTAATAGCTTCTGCTAGTGTGGCGCAATGGCAGCGCAACTGATTTGTAATCAGTGGGTTGCAGGTTCAACTCCTGTCACTAGCTCCAGAGAAGGCCTCGCAACGATCGGGTTGCGGGGCCTTTTCCTATAACAGGAAAGCCTTGCCGGTTTGAAGGCAAAACCGCCTGTTCACTGTATCTCGCTTGCCAGTGGGCCAGCCGCCGTGCTATACTGGGATCGTACCGGTTTCTTGCCGGCACCTACGTCAAAAAGGAGGAATGCAATGTGAACGGATTCATAAAGAGCTGTGCCCTGGTCCTGGCGGCCTGCCTGCTGGCGGGCTGCGCTTCGGCCCCGGATCTGCCGCCCCAGCCCACCCTGGACGAGCTGCTGGCCGAGACCAATGCAGCCCATCAGGCGGTGACGAAGCCGCAGGTGGATGCGAGCCAATATATGACACGTCCGGCGCCGGATGAGGAAACAGTGAACTACTTTACCGGCGGCGAGCAGACGGCCTTTGACCCGGACGCCGTGGTGACCGCCGCCCAGGCCGCGGAGGATATGGAATACCTGTTCGACGCGTTCCGTACCCTGTACGGCCCTTACGATTTTTTCGGCGGGGACGAGACATTCGGTCGGCATAAGGCGGAACTGCAGGCCCGGCTGGAGGAAAAGGAGAGCTGGACCGCCGCCGAAGTGCAAGACCTTCTGCTGGAAGGGCTGCGCTTTTTTGAGGATGGGCATTTTGCGGTCAACGGCCAGAGACCAAACCCGTGGAAAGTCCCTTTCTTTTTCCGCGAGTCGGCTTTTTACCGGATGGAGGACGGCTACATCCGTGAGGATGGCAAGCGGGTGGCGTCGGTGGATGGGTACGAGGATCTGGACGAGCTGTTCAAACGTTCCATCTCACCGGAAGGGGAGATCGTCTACTATCCTATCCTGCTCGAAGAGGACGGGCTCCAGGCCGGTGATGTGACCTTGACCATCCACTATACCGACGGCAGCGCCCAGACCCTGACCGCCGAGCCGTTCGAGCGGTACAAGGAGCAGATCGAAGGGGATGCCATTACCGAATACCACAAGGACGGAGAGATCCCGGTATTTACGATCGATTCCTCTTACAATGGCGCTATGGACGAGATCGTAGCGGGCGCCATCATGGTTGCGAGATATCCGGTAGGGATCGTGGATCTGCGGGCCAATCTGGGCGGCTCGGATAGCATAGCGAACACGTGGCTGCGTCAGTATACCTATACGGATGCAGAACGTCCCATGTACAGGAACCAATATTTGATGAATGTCTTTTCCGGTGGGAGCGGGGCCGAGGACGGCTGGATCGAAAACGACCGTGTACTGATCGTCCTGACCAGCAAAAATATTGCGTCGGCGGCAGAGACGTTTGTGGATATGGCGCACAATGTGGAAAATGTCCTTTTCATCGGAGAAAATACCTGGGGAGCGCAGGTGGCGTCGGCTGCCTATCATGTCCAACTGCCCAACAGCGGGTGCGTTGTGACGATGGGGCACGGATTGTTTGTAGTGCCCCAGGACTGGGATTATTACGAGGAATTGCGCGGCTATCAGCCCGACCTCTGGGTCCCTGCCGGGGAGGCGGAGGAGCTGGCCGTCAAGCTGATGGAAAACCTGGGCGCAGTGCAGGCCGAAGGCGAAGCATCCAGCCCGGCCGCATAAGAAGGAGGCGTTTGCCATGAAAGGATCGATCCGTACGGCTGTCATCGGCATGGGGAATATGGGCAGCCAGTATGCGGCTCTGCTGGCGGCAGGGCAGGTGCCCGGTATGGAACTGGCGGCTGTCACCCGGGTGCGGCCCGAGATGCTGGCCGCCCGGGGGCTGGTGCTGCCGGCGGGACTGCCGGTCTATCCGACTGCGGACGCCCTGTTTGCGGCGGTGGACCGGGGAGAGCTGGCCCTGGACGCGGTGATCATCGCGACCCCGCACCGCCTGCACGAGCAGCAGGCAGTGGACGCCATGCAGCGGCAGCTGGCTGTGCTCTGCGACAAACCCGCCGGGATCGCCAGCGCGGCGGCCCGCCGGATGGAGCAGGCCCGCCCCGCAGGGCTGGTGTGCGGGTATGTGTTCCAGCAGCGCACGTTCCCCACCTACCGGATGATCCGCCAGCTGGTGCGCAGCGGCGAGCTGGGCAAGCTCAAGCGGGTCAGCTGGACGGTGACCGACTGGTACCGCTCCAACGCCTACTACGCAGGCAGCGGCTGGCGCGGCAGCTGGGAAAAGGATGGGGGCGGCACTCTGCTCAACCAGTGCCCCCACAACCTGGATATGCTCCAGTGGATCTGCGGTATGCCCGCCCGCACCCGTGCGTTCTGCCACAACGGCAAGTACCATCCCATCCCGGTGGAGGATGAGGCCACCGCCTATCTGGAGTGGCCGGGCGGGGCCACCGGCGTCTTTGTGGCATCCACCGGGGAAGCCCCGGGGGTCAACCGGCTGGAGATCGCCCTGGACGACGGCCTGATCCTCTGCCAGCCCGACGGGGTCAGGGTCGCCCGGCTGGACAAGCCCGAGATGGAATACCGCACCGCTCCGGGCACCGGCTTTGAGAAGCCCGCCGCCCACTGGGAAGACCGGCCCATGGAGAAAGAGCCCGAGGCCTACCGGGTGGTGCTGGCGGATTTTGCGCGGGCAGTGGCGGCCGGCCGCCCTGAGGATCTGCTGGCCCCCTGGGAGGAGGGCCGCAAGAGCCTGCTGCTGTCCAACGCCATCTACCTGTCCTCCTGGACGGGGCAGACGGTGGAGATCCCGGCGCCCGGCAGCGCAGAGGAGAGCGCCTTTGAGCGCGCTTTTGAAGAAAACTGGCGGCGGCAGTTTTAAACCGCCCATCCGCGCCCGGCAGGCTCTGCTGCCGGGTTTTTTTGTGCGGGCTTCCAGTTCTTTTCAGCCGCCCGGGCCGGAATAGGGCTTTTGTTTTAGCGCCGGGCATGGTACAATAGGACTGCATCAAAGGAAAAGACGATCGTTAGGGTGTACCTGAGAAGTCAAATATGCCGAGATATTCGCCCAAAAGTGCCGCATGCAGCGCAGCAGATGGCGCTTTTGGCAGAATGGACCAGCATGGGGGAGTTTTCGGATACATCCCAGGGATGATTAAGATAAAAAGACCGGCAGCCCGGATGCAATTTTTGCCAATGGCGAAACGTATCTCAGGTGAAAGGGCCTGCAATGCCGGCAAAGGAGCAACTATGTGGCGTATCAGTCAGGAAGAAGTATTCCGTCTTGCGGTGGAGAAATACAGCGATACGGTGTATCGCGCTGCGGTGCATCATTGCAGCAGCAGCGCCGATGCCGAGGACGTGGTCCAGGACGTCTTTGAAAAGCTGCTGAGATATCGCGGCAGTTTTTCCAGTGAGGAGCATCTCAAGGCGTGGCTGCTGCGAGTGGCCATCAACCGCTGCCACGACCTGACCCGGGCGTCCAGCCAGAAGGATGTGCCCCTGGATGAGACCATGCCGGCCCCCGCGGCCGCCGACGGCAGTGTGCTGGAAGCGGTGCGCGCCCTGCCCGAACAATACCGCAACGCCATTTATCTGCACTATTACGAAGGGTACACGGCGGCGGAGATCGGACGGATGCTGGGCGCGCCCACCAACACGGTGCTGAGCTGGCTGCATCGGGCGCGGGCCCTTCTACATACCATGCTGGAGGAGGAGATCGAGGATGAAATGGTTTGAATACAAAATGGAGGTAGACCAGCTGCACGCTTCGGATGAGCTGAAAGCCCGTCTGCTTGCCATGCAGCCCAAACCCCAGCCCCAGAGCACTTCCCATACCCCCGTATCCCAAGACACAAAGACCAAAGGCAGGGCGGTCCGCTTTCCCCATTGGAAGCGGTGGGCCGCCGGGATCGCGGCCTGTGCGGCAGTGGCCGTGGTGGGCCTGCAGGCCCTTGGCCCCGCAGGCAGCGGCATCGATACCATGAGCCTCCGGTCTGGCGGCGCGGCGTCCAGTACGGCCCTGGCTAGCGCGCCCCAGATGGCTACTTATGGCCTGGACATGGCCAACGGTGACCTTGCGGCCCGCAGTGCCGCCGGCACCGAGAGCGCCCTGGCCGGGGACAAGATCATCTACACCGCAGATCTGACCCTGGAGACCAAAGACTACGAAGGGGCCCGCGCCAGTCTGGAGCAGGCCCTGGCCGACGCCGGCGGCTGGATGGAGAGCAGCAGCGAATCCAACTACACCGGCGAAGCCCGCACCCTGTCCATGACGCTGCGGGTGCCCGAAGCCAACTACGAGAGCTTTCTGGAGGCGGCAGGCCAGACCGGCAGCCTGGTGAACAAGTACCAGCGGGCTGACGATGTCACGGCCCAGTACACCGACGTGGCCGGCCGGATCGCCAACCTGGAGGGCCAGCGGGACCGCCTGCGGGAGCTGCAGGCCAGCGCTGCCACCCTGTCCGATCTGCTGGACATCGAAGCCCAGCTGTCCGATGTGGAGTATCAGCTGGAGAGCTGGCAGGGCCAGCTGGACTGGTACGACGACCAGATCGCCAGCTGCACCGTCACCGTCACCCTGCAGGAGGTGGAGACATACACCCCCACCGGCGGTTCCTTCCTGGAGCGGCTGGGCACAGCCTTTGCCGAGGGCTGGCAAAACTTCATCCATGGGGCGTCCGCAGTCCTGGTGCTGCTGGCGGGCCTGTGGCCTGTGGTGCTGCTGGTGGCGGCTGTCGTGGCTGTGGTGGTGATCGTGCGCCGCCGCCGCAGATGACCTTCTGGCGACTCTGCCAAAAAATTTCTCCGAAATCTATTGACATTTCCCCCGCCCTGTGCTATTATAATGGAGCACCAAGCGATACGGCTTCCAAACAAAGCCGAAGGGTGCAGATCAAAGATAGCGCGGGGTGGAGCAGTCCGGTAGCTCGTCGGGCTCATAACCCGAAGGTCGTTGGTTCAAATCCAGCCCCCGCAACCACCAATATGACCGGTTGTATCCAGCCGGTCATATTTCTTTTTGTGTCAAAAACATATCAGACTGTCAAAAAGTCCCGTCCAGCCGACATGTGCGGATGGACGGGACACATAC
>MHCFR04200__coassemble_145_pt1 | contig 77436 bp, 72 predicted proteins | sample MHCFR04200__metabat2_high_PE_011 | metagenome-assembled genome bin MHCFR04200
TTCCCTGTATGTGTCCTGTCCATCCGCACATGTCGGCTGGACAGGACTTTTTTGATAGTCTACGCGTTTGTCCATTGACAAATGCAGTCCCATCCTATATAATGAGAAACACATGAGGGAGTAATTCCGCGTGAGAGCGCGAGGCCGGCCCGTCAGGACAACTCTTTATGAGTTCGGGCAGCTTTGATAAAGAATGAGACTCATGCACCGGAAGCCCATCCAGTGCATGGGTCTTTTGTTTTGTCGGGCACTCTTCGCTTTTGTGTTCGCCCTCACCATGCACCGGGGTGTATCCGAAAAACCACAGGTTCCATACGACGCCGGTGGTTTGGAAGACGCCCTATACCGTTAGGAGGAGAAAACCTAGAATGAAACAACAGGAGTATGTACAAACCCCGCAAGAGCTGATTGCGGAGCTGGACACCAGCCCCAGCGGTCTAAGCAGCGAGGAGGCCGCTGCACGGCTCGAGAAATACGGCCCCAACAAGCTGAAGGACGCTGAGAAGCCCACCCTGCTGCAGCGCTTCATCGAGCAGCTGAAGGACCCCATGCTGATCATCCTGATGATCGCGGCCGCCGTCTCTGCGGTGACCAACTTCATCTCGGGCGAGAGCTTTGCCGAGGTCTTTATCATCCTGATCGTGGTGCTGCTGAACGCGGTGCTGGGCGTCTTCCAGGAGAGCAAGGCGGAGGCCGCCATCGAGGCGCTGCAGACCATGACCGCCGCCACCTGCAAGGTGCTGCGGGACGGCAAGCAGATCTCCCTGCACAGCGATCAGCTGGTGCCCGGCGATATCGTCCTGCTGGAGGCCGGCGATGCCGTCCCCGCTGACGGCCGTCTGCTGGAGAGCGCCAGCCTGAAGATCGAGGAGGCCGCCCTGACCGGCGAGAGCGTCCCCGTCAACAAGATCATCGACGCGCTGGGCCTGGGCAAGGACCAGACCGAGATCCCCTTGGGCGACCGCAAGAATATGTGCTATATGGGCTCCACCGTGGTGTATGGCCGCGGCAAGGCCCTGATCACCCGCACCGGTATGGACACCGAGATGGGCAAGATCGCAGGCGCCCTGGCCAACACCGAGCAGGAACAGACTCCCCTGCAGCGTCAGCTGGACCAGCTCAGCCGCGTGCTGTCCAAGCTGGTGCTGGGCATCTGCCTGTTCATCTTTGTCTTTGACCTGATCGTTGCCGGCTCCTTCACCCTGGATTCCATCCTGTCCACCTTCATGGTGGCGGTGTCCCTGGCTGTGGCCGCCATCCCCGAGGGCCTTGCCACCGTGGTGACGGTGGTGCTTTCCATCGGCGTTACCAACATGAGCAAGCGCAACGCCGTCATCCGCCGTCTGACCGCCGTGGAGACCCTGGGCTGCACCCAGGTGATCTGCTCGGATAAGACCGGCACCCTGACCCAGAACAAGATGACGGTGGTGCAGCATCTGGGCGAGACCGCTCCCCTGGCCACCGCCATGGCCCTGTGCAACGACGCCATCCTGAACGACGCCGGCCAGGCCGAGGGCGAGCCCACCGAGGCCGCCCTGGTCAACTTTGCGGCCAAAGAGGGCCTGCCCAAGGGCCAGCTGGCCGCCGCCCAGCCCCGTGTGGACGAGGCTCCCTTTGATTCTTCCCGCAAGATGATGAGCACCATCCACACCGCCGGCAGCGCCTTTGTCCAGTACACCAAGGGCGCTCCCGACGAGATCCTCAAGCGCTGCACCTCCTACCTGGAGAACGGCAAGGTCCTGCCTATGACCGACGCCAAGCGCGCCGAGATCCTGAAGGCCAACAAGGATATGGCTGACCAGGCCCTGCGCGTGCTGGCCGCCGCCAAGCGCGACTGGGCCGAGAAGCCCGCCAAGAACGAGCCTGCCTTCCTGGAGCAGGATCTGTGCTTCCTGGGCCTGACCGGCATGATCGACCCGGTCCGTCCCGAGGTCAAGCCCGCCATCGTGGAGTGCCGTGAGGCCGGCATCCGCCCCGTGATGATCACCGGCGACCACAAGGACACCGCCGTGGCCATCGCCAAGGAGCTGGGCATCATCACCGACGCCAGCCAGGCCATCACCGGCGCCGAGCTGGACAAGATCCCCGACAGCGAGATCGGCGAGGCCGTCAAGAAGTACGGCGTCTACGCCCGCGTCCAGCCCGAGCATAAGGTGCGCATCGTCACCGCCTGGAAGGGCAACGGCGCCATCACCGCCATGACCGGCGACGGCGTCAACGACGCGCCCTCCATCAAGGCCGCCGATATCGGCATCGGCATGGGCATCACCGGCACCGACGTCACCAAGAACGTGGCCGACATGGTGCTGTCCGACGACAACTTTGCCACCATCGTGGGCGCTGTGGAGGAAGGCCGCCGCATCTACGCCAACATCCGCAAGGCCATCCAGTTCCTGCTGGCCTCCAACATGAGCGAGGTGCTGGGCGTGTTCTGCGCCACCCTGCTGGGCTTCACCCTGCTCAACCCCGTCCACCTGCTGTTCATCAACCTGATCACCGACTGCTTCCCCGCCCTGGCGCTGGGCATGGAGCAGGGCGAGGCCGACATCATGAAGCGCAAGCCCCGCAACTCGAAAGACGGCATCTTTGCCGGCGGGCTGGGCTTCGACATCGCCTACCAGGGCCTGCTGATCTCGATCATCACCCTGGCCTCCTATATCATCGGCCACTGCATGGAAGTGGGCTACTTTGAGATGCCCCGCGGCGTCAGCGACGACGGCATGACCATGGCCTTCCTGACCATGAGCATGTGCGAGATCTTCCACAGCTTCAACATGCGCAGCCAGCGCAAGAGCGTGTTCACCCTGCACACCCACAACAAGGTGCTGTGGGGCGCCATGCTGGGCAGCCTGGTGCTGACCACCGTCGTGCTGGAAGTGCCCTTTGTGGCCAACCTGTTCGGCTTCACCCCCGTTGACCTGGGCGAGTACCTGGTGGCCCTGGCTCTGGCGTTCCTGGTCATCCCCGTGGTGGAGATCGTCAAGCTCATCCAGCGCAGCACCGCCAAGGCGGAGTAACGCTGTTTTCCATCCCTGTTTTTTCAGCGATCCGGCCCGTGTTCCCCTGCCCGCGCAGAGGGGCACGGGCCTCTTTTTTGCTCCTGCGCATTTTTTGCATAATTTGTGTGGAAAAGGAAAATATTTCAAGTCCATTTTGTGTAAAAAATGCGAAATACCCCCTTTTCTTTTTCCTATTTCCTGTTATACTAATGTGTATCTGAGAAGTCAAAAATGTTGAGATATCCGCCCCGGAGGCGCCAGCTGCGGACAGCAGCACGGCAGGGAGCGCCCCGGTCAGGATGGAACGGCATCGCGGCGGTCAGATACAGGACATCTGGATGGCTGGCGGCACATCCTTGCCGGGGGCACCGCACAGGGCATCCAGTCCCACCTCTGGTCTTACTGGCAGCAGCCCATCCCGGGCTGCCGCACCACAAGCAAGGAGATCTTATGTTCGACTTTATCAAAAAGCAGTCGCCGGTGCGGGTCATTGCCCTTGGCTTTGCACTGGTGATCCTGCTGGGATCGGTGCTGCTGATCATGCCCTTCAGCGTACAGGAAGGGGCTGTGGTCCACTACATCGACACCCTCTACACCTCCACCAGCGCGGTCTGCGTTACCGGTCTGATCGCCATCGATGCGGGAGACAATTTCACCTTCATCGGGCAGTTCATCCTGGCGGCGCTGATCCAGATCGGCGGCCTGGGCGTCACTTCGGTGGGCGCGGGCATCATCCTGGTCATGGGCCGCAAGATCAATCTGAAGGAGCGCAGCGTCCTGCAGGAAGCCCTCAACCTGGACTCCGCCCAGGGCATCCTGCGCTTCCTCAAGCGGATCTTCCTGATGACCCTCTGCTTTGAAGGAGTGGGCGCAGCCCTCAGCTTCATTGTCTTTGTGCAGGACTATCCGCCCCTGCGGGCCCTGTGGATCAGCATTTTCCACTCGGTGGCAGCCTTCAACAACTCGGGTTTTGATATCCTGGGCAATTATCAGAACCTCATCCCCTACCGGGACAACGTGATGCTCAATCTGATCACCTGCGGGCTGATCATCTTTGGCGGCATCGGTTTCCTGGTCATCCAGGATGTGCTGCACAACCGCTTCCACTGGAAGAAATTCTCGATGCACACCAAAGTGGTCATTACGGTCAGCGCCATCCTCATCGTGGTGGGCGCCGTACTGCTCAAACTGACCGAGAACATCACCTGGCTGGCTGCTTTCTTCCACAGCGTGTCGGCCCGTACCGCAGGCTTCTCCACCTATCCCCTGGCCGAGTTCAACAGCGCCGGCCTGCTGGTGCTGATCGTGCTGATGTTCATCGGCGCTTCCCCCGGATCCACCGGCGGCGGTATCAAGACAAGCACCTTCTTTGTGCTGCTGCAGGGCATCAAGTCGGCTGCCACCAACCGGGGCGAAAAAGCCTTCCACTACGCGGTGCCCTCGGGCGCCTTCCGCAAGGCAGCGGTCATCACCCTGCTGGCTCTGTCGGTGGTGCTCACCGGCACCTGGCTGATGATGGTGTTCGAGCCCCAGCTGCGGCTGGTGGACGCCCTGTTCGAGATGACCAGCGCCTTCGGCACCGTGGGTCTGTCCACCGGCATCACCACCGGGCTGGGCATCCCCGCAAAGCTGATCTCGATCCTTACCATGTACATTGGCCGCCTTGGCCCTCTGACCATCGCTTCTGTCTGGTATTTTGACAAGGGCGAGCGGATCAGTTACCCCGAAGGCAACATCGCCATCGGCTGACAGGAGGAAAACAGTATGTTTGGCAAACCCAAGAAATCGAAATCTTCTTACGGCATCGTGGGCCTGGGCCGCTTTGGCAGCGCCCTGGCCATCGAGCTGGCCGAGGCCGGCGAGGACCTGGTGGTCCTGGACCAGGACGAAGAAAAGGTGCGGATGCTGCGGGATTACACCGAGAGCGCCTATGTGGTCAAAAACCTGGACAAAAAGACCCTGGAGGAGACCGGTATCCAGAACTGCGACGTGGCCGTGGTGTGCATTGGCGAGAAGATGGACGTCTCGATCCTGACCACCCTCCATCTGGTCGGCATGGGCATCCCCACCGTCATCGCCAAGGCTGCCAGCGAGGAGCAGGGCCAGGTCCTGCGCAAGCTGGGCGCCCAGGTGGTATATCCCGAACACGACATGGCCATCCGCCTGGCCCATCGCCTGGAGACCACCGGTATGCTGGACTTTGTCCAGCTCAGCGAGCAGGTCAGCATCTCCAAGCTGGAGGTCCCCTCCAAGATGATCGGCCGCACCGTTGTGGACGTCAATCTGCGCGGCCGCTTCGGCCTGAACATCATCGCCATTGAGAATGGCGGCAAGGTCAACGAGTCGGTCGGCCCCGACACCGCCTTCAAGGAGGGGGATATCCTCTTTGTGTCCGGCGATAAGAACGGCGCCAACCGCCTGCTGGACTGGCTGAACAACCAGTAACTGCGATCCCCTGCCTTTCTGCCTGAAAGACAGGGGATTTTTGCATCCGTCTGCAATCTTTTCCCATTCCGGGACGTATGGGGAAAAAGAAGTTTGGAAAAGGAGGGATCCGTATGAAACCGAACCGGGCGCGCAGCCTGTCCAGGACCCTTTTGTACGTTCTGCTTGGCCTTCTTGTGGTCCTGCTGCTGGCCCTCCAAACCGAGGATGTCCGGATCTACGGGGCGCCGCTCGCGCTGTCCATCGGGGTCGGAGCTGCTTACAGCATCGTGCTCTTCCGCTGGTGGCGCTGCCCCCACTGCGGCAAGCGGCTGCCCGATTTCGGGCTATACGCCCGCAGCCACATGATCACCCACTGCCCCTACTGCGGCGGGGCCATCGACGAGGCATAAACAAAGCCGGCCCCCTGCCGTTTTGGCTGGGCGCCGGCTCTTTTTGCATGGTTTTCAGAAGAAGCTCACCTGGCTGCTCTCGGGCAGGTCCCCCAGAGCGCCCACCTGGCGCAGTTTGTCGATGACGGCGCTGGAGACCCCGGCCGCCTGCTGCAGCTCCTCCACCGAGAGGTAGTCCTCGCCGTGGATGGTGACATTCTCGAGGGCCAGGGCGGCGGTGGCGCCCAGGCCCTTGATGGCCGCAAAGGGCAGACGCACCTTGCCGTCCTCGATGACATAGCGGGTGCCGCGGCTCTTGCCGATCTGGATGGGCAGGAACTGATAGCCCCGCATCAGCATCTCATTGACCAGCTGCAGCGACACCAGCAGATCCTCGTCCTTGGCGTTCTTCTCCTCTTTCAGGCGGCGGTTGACCTCGTTCATGTGGGCGCGGGCCACATCGGTGCCGCCCACGGCGGCTTCGTAATCGATGTCGTCCCCGCGCACGGTGAAATAGACCGCGTAGAACGCCTGGGGATAGTAGATCTTGTACCACATCAGCCGGATGGCGCTCATCAGGTAGGCCACCGCGTGAGCCTTGGGGAACATATACTTGATCTTGCGGCAGGATTCGATGTACCAGTCGGGCACGTCATGCTCCCGCATGGCCTCCTCCCAGCCGGGTTTGAAGCCGCCCTTGGCCACTTTGCCCTTGCGGACGTCCTCCATGATGTCAAAGGCCATCTTGGGCTCCAGGCCCTTGCGGATCAGGTACAGCATGATGCTGTCACGGCAGCCGATCACTTCGGCAATGGTACAGGTACCGCTGCGGATCAGCTCGTCGGCGTTGTTGGTCCACACGTCGGTGCCGTGGGACAGCCCCGAGATCTGGATCAGCTCGGAAAAGTTCTTGGGCTTTGCCTCCACCAGCATCTGGCGCACAAAGTTGGTGCCCATCTCGGGGATGCCGAAGGTGCCGGTCTGGCTGTCGATCTGCTCGGGGGTGACCCCCAGCGCCTCGGGGCTGGTCAGCAGGCTGTATACCTTGGGATCGTTCATGGGGATGCTGTCCACCGGCACCCCGGTATACTCCTCAAAATATTTGTAGAAGGTGGGCATATCGTGGCCCAGCTCGTCCAGCTTGAGAAGGGTATCGTGGAGGTATTTGAATTCGAAGTGGGTGGTCAGCAGGCCGCCGGCCACGTCGTCCGCCGGGTGCTGGATGGGGCAGAAATCGTAGATCTCGCTGGTGGCGGGCACCACCACCATACCGCCGGGGTGCTGGCCGGTGGTCCGCTTGACGCCGGTGCAGCCCAGGGTCAGACGGTTTTCCTCGGCGTGGTTGACCGTCTTGCCCCGCTCCTCCAGGTACCGCTTGACATAGCCATAGGCGGTCTTGTCCTGGATGCCCGAGACGGTGCCCGCCTTAAAGACGTTCTCCTTGCCGAACAGCTCTTCCGTGTAGCGGTGGACGTTGCTCTGGTATTCGCCCGAGAAGTTCAGGTCGATATCCGGTTCCTTGTCGCCGTAAAAGCCCAGGAAGGTCTCGAAGGGGATGTCGTGGCCGTCCACCAGCATGGGGGTACCGCAGACCGGGCAGTCCTTGTCGGGCAGGTCAAATCCGTCCTCCACGCTGCCGTCGGTGATGAACTCGCTGTGCTTGCACTTGGGGCAGCGGTAGTGGGGCGGCAGGCTGTTCACCTCCGAGATACCCGAGAAGTGGGCCACGGCGGAGGATCCCACCGAGCCACGGCTGCCCACCTGGTAGCCGCCCGCATTGGAGAAGGCCACCAGTTTGACCGCGATCACATACAGCACCGCATAGCCGTGGCCGCAGATGGAGTCCAGCTCCTTTTGCAGCCGCTCCTGCACCAGAGCGGGCAGGGGGTCGCCGTAGTCCTCCTTGGCCCGTTTCCAGGTGGCGTCCCGCAGCTGCTGTTCCGCCCCTTCGATGCTGGGCGGATAAGTGCCCCGCGGAATGGCACGGACGTTGTTGTCGATGACAGCCGCGATCTTGTTGGGGTTGGTAATAACGATCTCCCGGGCCTTTTCCGGGGGCAGGTAGTCGAACTGGGCCAGCATATCCTCGGTGGTGCGGTAGTAGAGGGGAGGCTGGTGGTCGGCGTCCTTGTAGCCGCCGGCCGCCTGCATGACGGTGCGGTAGACGGCGTCCTCCGGTTCCTGGAAGTGGATGTCGCCGGTGGCGATCACCGGCTTGTGCAGATCCTCCCCCAGACGGATGATGGTGCGGTTGAAGTCCTTGATCTTCTCCACACTGTCCACCCGGCCCTCCCGGACCATATATTCGTTGTTGCCCAGAGGCTGCACTTCCAGGATATCGTAGTAGGCGGCGATCTTTTTCAGCTCCTCATAGGGGCGCTCCTCCACCACCGCACGGTACAGCTCTCCCGCCTCGCAGGCCGAGGTGAGCAGCAGCCCCTCCCGGTACTGGTTCAGCAGGCTGCGGGGCACCCGCGGCTTTTTGAAGAAGTAGTCCAGATGGGCCTTGCTGACGATCTTGTACAGGTTCTTCAGGCCGGCCTGGTTTTTGACCAGGATGATGATGTGGTAATATTTTTTGCGCAGGACCTCCCGGTTGCCCCCCAGCCCGGTGTTGATCTCACCGATGGAAGCGATCTGCTTTTCTTCCAAATCCCGCAGCATGACGCAGAAGATGCGGCCCAAGGCCCCCGCGTCCTCGCAGGCCCGGTGGGCCTCGTAGGGGGGCAGCTCCAGGTGCTTGTTGATGGTGCCCTGCCTGTAATTGTGGAGGCCGGGGTACATGGTCTGGGCCATGGTCAGCGTGTCGATGTAGGTGGGGGCAAAGGCGATGCCGCTGCGGCCCGCCGCCGCCCGCAGAAACCGGATATCAAAGCCGTTGGCGTTGTGGGCCACCAGCACCCGGCCCCCGGCAAAGTCCAGAAAAGCCCGCAGGGCCTCCCCTTCCTCGGGGGCGTCCGCCACCATCTCGTTGGTGATGCCGGTCAGCTCGGTGATCTTGGGGGTGATGGCCTTGGGCGGCTTGACAAAGGTATCGAACTCCTCCACCACACGCCCGTCCCGCACCAGCACCGCGCCGATCTCGGTCAGGTATTCGCAGCCGGGGTCAAGGCCGGTGGTCTCGGTGTCAAAGACGCAGAACTCCCCGCTGAGGGGCTGGTCCTGGGCGCCGTAGACGCAGGGCACCATGTCATCCACAAAATAGGCCTCACAGCCGTAGATCAGCTTGAAGTCCGGGTCGGCCTTGTGGATATCGTCGGCGGCCAGCATGGCCTCCGGGTAGCCCTGGCACACCCCGTGGTCGGTGATGGCGATGGCGCGGTGTCCCATCTTGTGGGCCAGCCGGACGACCCCGCCCGGGTCACAGAAGCCGTCCAGGGCCGACAGCTTGGTGTGCAGGTGCAGCTCCACCCGCTTTTCGGGGGCGTGGTCCTCCCGGCGGCGGCGCTCCACGATCATCACATCGTAGGGATAGACGATGTAGTCGTGCTCATATTTGTCGTAGCTGCAATCCCCCCGCACCAGCAGGGTGGTGCCGTTTTTCAGGCCCTCCCACTTGGAGCAGTCCTCCCCCTCCTGGGCGCGCACCTTGAGGCAGATGGAGCCGGTATAATCGGTGATGGACACCGAATAGATCTTGCGGAAGCTGCCCTTGACCTCGGTGGCGAACACGTCGCCCCAGATCATGCACTTGCCGCCCTCGCCTCCCAGGTCTTTGAGGGGGACCAGGTCTTTGGGCTTGAAGGTCTTGCCGTGGAAGATCTGCACCGGCTTGTCGGTCAGGTCCAGCCCTTCCACCTGGATGGGAGGCGCCGTGCGCTTGGCCTCGAACTGGATCACCGGCGGGGCAGCCTTTTCCTCCAGCTTCTTTTCCAGGGCCAGACGCTCCTCTGCGCCCGCGGCGGAACGCAGGGTCACCTGGGGCTTTTCGCCGGTGTGGGCCTCGATGCGGGCGGCCAGCATCTCGTCGAACTTCAGATCGTGCAGAAAGCCTGTGCCGCCCCGCACCCCCACCGTGATGCAGCTGCCCTCCAGCTGCAGGGTGCACCGGTCCAGAAAGCCGTTGATGGGCACCCCGTCCTTTTTCATTTCTTCAAAAATGGCGCGCAGTTCCTCTTCATCCAAAGTGTCATAGGGATACTGGTTGAAGATCATCAGCTCATACCCCTCGTAGTCGGGCTGCAAAGACGCCAAAAGCCGCGCACACAGGCCCTTGTCCAGCGGCGCGGCACTTTTCAGTGTAAAGATCACCTTCTGCTCGACCCGCAGCATCAGGGCATGCTCCACCAGGACTTTGCCAAAGCAGGCGGCAAAGTCAGGGTCGGCCATGAACTGGGGCCACAGCTGGGATACCAGTGGTTTCAAATCGTTTCTCCTTCCAGCGGCTTTTCAAAGCAGGCAAAATCGGTGCCGTAGAGGCGGGCCAGCCCCACATAGACAAAGCCCTGCCCCTCATAGGCCCGCAGGGCCCGGCGGTTGTCCTTCGCCACCAGGATGCGGCAGCTGCGGCAGCCCATGCGGGCCAGCCGCGCCACGGCGTCGGCCAGCAGCCGCCCGCCCAGGCCCTGGTTTTCGTAGGGGGCCGCGGTCAGCAGGCGCACCACCTCGCCGGCGGGTTCCAGCCCCTTGGTCCAGAAGGTCTGGGCCTCGGTGCCCTCGTCCCCAAAGGTGAGGACGTAGGCCCCCATCACCTGGCCCTCCGGGTCTTTGGCGCAGAACAGCCGCCCTTCGGCCTGGTCGGCCTCCAGGGTGGCCTGATCAGGGTAATCCTGGCTCCAGGGGCAGTCGGGCCGGGCTGCAGCCTGACGGTAGTAGGGCAGCAGGGCCTCCAGGTCGGCCGGCGAAGCCGGGGCGAAGGTGCAGGGCGTTGCGTTCTCTTTCATAGCTTGTAGATCTCCTCCATGAACTGGTCCAGGATGTTGTCTCCCGTCAGCTTGCGCACCGGCTGGCCATGGACGAACAGCACCGCCTCGTTTTTGCCGCCGGCAATGCCGATGTCCGCCTCCCGGGCCTCGCCGGGACCGTTGACCACACATCCCATCACCGCCACCTTGATGGGCTTTTTGTAGCCCTGCAGCCGGCGCTCCACCTCGTTGGCGATCTCGATGCAGGGGTATTGGGTGCGGCCGCAGGTGGGGCAGGTGATCACCTCAGGCCCTGCCACCGCGTAGCCCACCGCCCGCAGGATGTTGAAGCCGGCCTCCACTTCCTTTTCGGGGTCGGCGGCCAGAGAGACCCGGATGGTGTCCCCGATCCCCTCCAGCAGCAGCCCGCCGATGCCCATACCCGATTTAAGCAGGCCCATCTGGTAGGTGCCCGCCTCAGTGACCCCCACATGCAAAGGGTAATCCGTGACCGCCGACAACTGGCGGTAGGCCTCCATCATCCGGGGCACATTCGAGCTTTTGATCGAGATGACGATATCCTCAAAGTCGAATTTTTCCAGCAGCCGCACATGGTACAGGGCGCTCTCCACCATGGCCTCGGGCACCGGAGCGCCGTATTTGGCCAGGATGTGCTTTTCCAAACTGCCCCCGTTGACCCCGATGCGGATGGGGATGTGCCCGGCCCGGCAGGCCGTCACCACTTCCTTGACCCGGTCATCGCTGCCGATGTTGCCGGGGTTGATCCGGATCTTGTCCACGCCCACCGCCGCGCAGGCCAATGCTGCACGGTAATCAAAATGGATGTCCGCTACAATGGGTATATCCACTGCCTTTTTGACCGCCTCGATGCACCGGGCGTCGGCGGGGGTGGGGCAGGTCACCCGCAGGATCTGGCAGCCCGCCGCCGCGCAGCGCCTGGCCTGGGCCACATTGCCCGGGATATCGTCGATGGGGACGTTGAGCATGGTCTGCACCGCAATGGGATTGGACCCGCCGATGGCCATGCCGCCGATCTTGACTTCACGCTTGCGCACACGCATGGGCGCACCTCCCTTGTTCAAAAGCCGCCCGTGAACAGGCGGATCACGTCGTTGTAAGTGGCAAAGATCATCAGCCCGAACAGCAGAATGAAGGTGGCCACCGTCAGCCCCTCCTGCAGCCGCTGGGATACGGGCCGCCGGATGACGGCCTCCGCCGCCAGGAACACCAGCCTGCCCCCGTCCAGCGCCGGGATGGGCAGCAGGTTGAACACGCCCACGTTGACGGTGATCAGGACCAGCATCTCCAGCAGGTCGGTCAGGCCGTAGCTGGCCGCCTGGCTGATGGCCGACACGATGCCCACCGGCCCCGAGAGGTTGTTGATGCTCTCCCGCCCCCGCAGCAGGTCCACCAGGGTGGTAAAGATGATCCGCCCATAGTACAGCTCGCTGTTCAGGCTCTCTTTCCATACGTTTGCAGGCGTTTTCTCCAGAGCGTATACCACAAAACCGATGTCCATGTGGGTGCCGCCCGCCTCATCCTGGTAGGTATCGAACCGGACGCCGGGCAGCTCCACCCGCCGGCCGTCCCGCAGCACGGTGAAATCAGCCTGGGTGTTCCGGGTACGCACCAGCTCATAGACGATGTCGTTGGCTATGAAGCAGCGCCGGCCGTTGACCGCCAGGATCTCGTCCCCGGGCTGCAGGCCGGTCTGGCCGCACAGGGCGCCCTCCTCGATGCGGTAGATGACCCGGCTGGCGATGGGGTCGGAGCGGAAGGCGATCAGCCCCAGCAACACCGCAAACCCCAGCACAAAGTTCATCAGCGGGCCTGCCGCCATGACGATGGCCCGCTTCCAGACCGCCGCCTCAGGGAACGGGATGCCGGTGCGCTGCTCGGGCGGGATGGGATTCAGGCAGGCGTCCTCCTGGTCCCCGTCGTCCTCGCGGGCGTCCCGCTCCCGCTGGGCCTGCTCCGACTCGGGGCTGCCCTCCCCTTCCATAGCCACATAGCCCCCGATGGGCAGCAGCCGCAGGGTGTACTGGGTGCCCCCGGCGATCTTTTTCAGCAGGGCCGGGCCCATCCCGATGGAAAACTCATTGACCTGGATCCCCGAAAGTTTCGCCGCCGCAAAATGCCCGAACTCATGGATGGCGATGACCGCGCCGAACACCAGCAGGGACGCCAGAAAGGTTATCAGTATCGTCATAATGCTCCTTTGATCACGCGTTGGCCCTCACAGGTGGCTGTGCACGAAAGCCCGGGCCATCCGGTCGCACTGGTACACGTCGGCCAGATCGTAGCTGCCTCCAAAAGCATCGCTGTCCACCACGGCCTCCACCAGGCGGCCAATGTCCAGAAAGCCGATCTTGTCCTCCAGGAACAGCTTGACGGCCTCCTCGTTGGCGCCGTTGGCGGCGCAGGGCCCAAGGCCCCCCTTGGCGATGGCCTTTTTGCAGGCGGCCAGGCAGCGGAACGTCTCCTCATCGGCCACGTCGAAGGTCAGCACCTTGAGGGCCGCAAAGTCCAGCTCGGGGGCCACAGGGCCTCCCCGCTCGGGCCAGGTGAGGGCATACTGGATGGGGATGCGCATATCCGGCACCCCCAGCTGGGCGATGATCGAATGGTCGCTGAACTGCACCGCCGAGTGGATGATGCTCTGGCGCTGGACCACGATCTGGATCTTTTCGGGGGGCAGCCCAAACAGCCACACCGCCTCGATCAGCTCCAGCCCCTTGTTCATCAGGGTGGCGCTGTCAATGGTGATCTTGGCCCCCATGTTCCAGTTGGGGTGGCGCAGGGCGTCCTCTTTCGTTTTGCCCCGCAGCTGGTCCGCTTTCATCCCAAAGAAGGGCCCGCCCGAGGCGGTGAGCAGGATCTTGGTGAGGGATCTGGCGCTGTGGGCGTCCTGCAAACACTGGAAGATGGCCGAGTGCTCGCTGTCCACCGGCAGCAACTTGACCCCATGCCGGGCCACCGCCTGGGTGACCAGGTGCCCGCCGGTGACCAGGCTCTCCTTGTTGGCCAGGGCCAGATCATGGCCGCTCTCGATGGCCGCCAGGGATGCGCCCAGCCCGGCGATGCCCACCACGCTGTTCAATACCACGTCGGGGCCGTCCATGGCGGCCAGCTGCCGCAGCCCTTCGGCCCCGCGCAGCAGCACCGGCGCGCCGGCACGGCCAGCCAGGGCGCCCTCCAGACGGCCGGCGGCGTCGGGGTCGGTGACGCACACCACCTTGGGATGGAACGTCTCGATCTGCCGCAGCAGCAGATCGGTGCGGCTGTGGGCCGACAGGCCGAACACTTCATACCCCTGGGCCCGGATCACATCCAGGCTCTGGGTGCCGATGGAACCGGTGGAACCCAGCAGGGTGATCTTTTTTGGCATAGCTGTCCCCTCCTTTTACCGGTAGAATACCGCCGTGATCACCATCGAAACAAAGGGTGCGATGAACATCACGCTGTCGAACCGGTCCAGGATGCCGCCATGCCCCGGGAAGATGGTGCCATAGTCCTTGATGCCGCACTGGCGTTTGACCACGCTGGCAAACAGGTCGCCGTAGATGCCCAGCACGGCGGCCACCACCCCCAGCAGAGCGATGATGGCATACATCGACACGCCGATGTTGCTCTGGGTGAAAGCTTCGGTGCGGTCGGCGATGACCGAATAGGCCACCGTGATGATGACCCCGAACAGCATGGTGCCCAGCACCCCGCCGATGGCGCCCTCCACCGTCTTTTTGGGGCTGACCTTGGGGCACAGCTTGTGCTTGCCGAAGGCCCGGCCTGCAAAGTAGGCGCAGGTATCCCCGCCCCAGGCGAAGCACAGCACCAGCAGGATGAAGAAAATGGCGTCGTAGCTGTACCGGTCCACCGGCAGCAGGATCTTCAGATGCACCAGCGAATAGAAGCAGAACAGGATGATCCCCGAAAAAAAGACCAGCCCGCTGACTTTTTGGAAGCTGACGCTGCCGTTGCGCACCACCAGGTAGATGCAGTAGAACATCAGCAGCACAAAAGACACCGCCAAAATCAGCCCGCGCACCATCTCGTAACTGGACAGCATCACCAGCAGGGTGTAGGGCACCTGCACCGCATACAGCAGCCAGTCCTTTTTGTCAAAGCCCAGGGCGGCATACACCTCGTGCATCCCGATCAGGGCCACCGCCGCCACCACCAGGTTGAACACCAGGGTGTTGAAGGTGAGCATGACCAGCACCAGCACTGCGATGCCTACAACGGCTGTAATCACTCTTGTTTTCATCGTTTCTCCTTATCTGGGACGGGCCCGGCTGCCCGTCAGATGCCGCCAAAGCGGCGGCTGCGGCGATTGAACTCCCGGATGGCTGCATCCAGGTCTGCGGGGGTAAAATCCGGCCACAAGACGTCCATCTCCACCAGCTCGGAATAGGCCGCCTGCCACAGCATGAAGTTGGACAGCCGCTTTTCTCCGCTGGGGCGCAGGATCAGGTCGGGGTCCTTCTGACCGGCGGTGTACAGCCGGGACGCCAGCATCTCCTCGGTGATGGCGTCCGGGTCCAGCGTGCCCGCCGCGGCCTGGCGGGCCAGGTCCCGGGCGGCCCGCACGATCTCCTGGCGGCCGCCGTAGTTCACCGCCACATTCAGCACCATGCCGGTGCGGTCGGCGGTGCCCTGCTCGATCTCGTCCATCAGCTGCTGGTAGCGGGGTTCCAGGGCGGTGCGGTCCCCCAAAAAGACGATCTTGTTGTTGCGGCTCTTGTAATCAAAGGCTTTCAGCAGGTACTCCCCCAGCAGCTTCATGATCGCGCCCACCTCCTCGGCGGGGCGCTTCCAGTTTTCGGTGGAAAAAGCATAGAAATACACCGAGGCCAGGCCCAGCTGGTCGCAGTAATCGGCGATCTGCTGGAATACCTCCGCCCCCTTCTTGTGGCCGGCGGTGCGGGGCAGGCCCCGCTGTTTGGCCCAGCGGCCGTTGCCGTCCATGATGATGCCCACCGAAAGCCCTTTGGCAAACTCTTCCGGATGCTGCGGCATACCATCCCTCCTGTTCATCTCATCGCAAAAAGTGCCGCGCACCATTCCCAGCGCACGGCACCTCCCGTTCGTTTGCAGCAGGTTCGGTCAGACCGACATGATCTCCTTCTGCTTTTCCTCCACGGCCTTATCCACAAGCTTGCTGTACTTGTCGGTGATCTTCTGGACATCCTCCTCCATGGTCTTCTGGCTGTCCTCGGTCAGCTCGCCGGCCTTCTTCATAGCCTTGGCCTTATCCATGGCCTCGCGGCGGACATTGCGGATGGCCACCTTGGCGTCCTCGCCCATCTTGGCCACCTCTTTGGCCAGCTGGCGGCGGCGCTCCTCGTTGGGGGCGGGGAAGTTCAGCCGGATGGTCTGGCCGTCGTCGATGGGGTTGATGCCCACGTCGCTGGCCTGGATGGCCTTGCTGATGGGGCGCAGCAGCGAGCGGTCCCACGGGGTGATGGTCAGGGTGCGGGCCTCGCTGACCGCCACAGACGCCACCTGCTGGATGGGGGTGGGCGCGCCGTAGTAGTCCACCGTCACCTTATCCAGCACGGCGGGGTTGGCCCGGCCTGCACGGACGGCGGCCAGTTCCCGCTCCAGATGCTCCACCGAGTTCTTCATCTTTTCCTCAAACACCTTGGTATTGCTGCTCATAGTCGTTCTCTCCTGTTCTTGTCTTATCCTGCCGGGCTGCGTGCCCAGACCCGATCCATATAGTATAGGGGCGGCTCAGCCTTCATAGACCAGGGTGCCCACCGTCTCGCCCTGGACGGCCCGGGCGATGTTGTCGGGGTCTGCCAGGTCGAACACCAGGATGGGCAGCTTGTTGTCCCGGCAGAGGGTGGCTGCCGTGCCGTCCATGACGGCCAGCTGGTCTTCCAGCACCTTGCTGAAGGTGAGGGTGTCGTATTTCTTTGCATCCGGGTATTTGTGCGGGTCCTTGTCGTAGACGCCGTCCACCATGGTGGCCTTGAACATCACGTCGGCGGACACTTCCACCGCCCGCAGGGCCGTGGCCGTATCGGTGGAGAAGAAGGGGTTGCCGGTGCCGCCCCCAAAGACGGCCACCTTGCCCTCCTCCATGGCGGCCAGGGCAGCCTTGCGGTCAAACACAGGGGCCACCTTGGGCATCTCAATGGAGGTGAACACCTCGCTGGGCACACCCAGCTGGGCCAGCTTGTCCGACACGGCCAGGGCATTCATGACGGTGGCCAGCATACCGATCTTGTCGGCCAGGGTGCGCTCCATCCTGCCGCTGGTGCGGCCGCGCCAGAAGTTGCCGCCGCCCACCACGATGCCGATCTGGACGCCCAGGTCATAGGCCTTTTTGACGCCGCCGCAGATCGAGTCCATGGCGGCCTCGTCAAAGCCGGAGCCTTTTTCGCCGCCCAAAGCCTCGCCGCTGATCTTTAAAAGGATACGGTTGTATTTCAGTCCCATTGCAATTCACTCCGCGCAGTTTAGATTCTCATTGTGCCTATTTTACAATAAAATGCCCGCAAAGTAAACAGGAAAACCGCTTTCCGGGCCAGAAAGCTTTCACAGAGGGCCCGCCGCCTCAAAAGGTCTTTCGCAGCGCCCGCAGGGCCTGTTTCTGCTCCGGGGTGATGCGGCGGCTCTCCAGAGCCTTCTGCACCGCCTTGGCCCGCACCCAAGGGTCCAGACGGGGCTGGGCCAGCCAGGGCCAGGCGGCCTGGGGCTGTTTGGCCAGGGCCGTAGCGAAAAACCAGGCCGCCATCATCCGCACATAGTATTCCTCCGACTGCACTTTTCCCGCCCAGTCCAGGTATTCGGGCCGGAACGCCTCGTCCAGATAGTAGCGCATCAGCATCCCCAGCCCATAGCGGACGGTGTAGGTCTGCCCCGAGCCGATCCACCGGCGCACCGGCTCCAGCAAAGCATCGGTGTGTTTTGCGAATACCTTGGGGCTGGTGGTGTCGCAGGTGGCCCAGTTGTCGATGTAGGGCAAAAAAGTTTCCACCCCCGCCAGGGCGGCGTCAAAATCCCGGATCCGCTCCAGCAAAAAGCCGTGCAGGTTGTTCTCCTCATAGTATGTGTGGGGCAGCGTCTCCAAAAAGACCGCCGCGTCCGCTGTGCCCGCCAGCTCCTTTGCGCAGCGGCGCAGATCGGGCAGCCGCACCCCGATCACCTTCCCGGGCGGGACGGTGGGGAGCAGCTTTGCCTGAAAAGCCTGATAATCCGTATCCTGCATGGCGAACAGCCGTTCCCGGATCCTCTCGATGGCATCGGTCATCCTGTGCCCTCCTCTCTTTTCTCTATCTTACCGAAAAGGCCGCCCGCTGTAAAGTCCATGTTTTTTGATTTTGGCTCTGGACTTTTGCTCCAAACCGTGGTATACTATCCTCCACAAGTGCGGGTATAGTACATCGGCTAGTATAACAGCCTTCCAAGCTGTGGAGGTCGGTTCGATTCCGATTACCCGCTCCAGAAAAGCGGCCCGGGGACTAACGTCTCCGGGCCGCTTTCGTTTGCCGTACCCCGCATCCCGCTTGCGCGGGGGCGGATTTCGTGCTATCATGGTCTGGAAATGGGAAGGGAGGTCCCGGCATGACATTTTCAGAGCTGATCCGGTCGGTGGCCGGATCGTTTGTTCCCCACAAGGCAGGGCAGCAGCCCCGGCAGGAGGCGCAGGCCCAGCAGCCTTCCCCCGCCCCCGAGTCGCTGGAGGCGGACGTCTACCGCCCCAATCCGGAGTGGACCCGGGTGAACGTCTCGGTGCAAAGCCGCCACAACGCATCCATCCTGGCGCCCAAATGTCTGGAGGAGGCCAAGCAAGCCGCCGACGTGCTGAACAAGACCACCGACCCCGACACCTTTTTCCGCAAATACGATTACCTTCTGGGCCGGTTCGTGATCCTGGCCGAGTGCACCAAATACACCCGCTTCGGGGGTGAACAGCCCACCGTCACCCTGGCCCGGCTCTACCGCCAGAGCTACCGCAACCACGTGGGCAAGGCCATGATCGACCGCTGCTTTGCCAGGGCCCAGGACAAGCTGGCTCTGCTGGCCAAGCCCAAGGACCGTCTGGCGGCGGCGGAAGCCTTCCAGAAAACGTTCGAGCCCTGTCTCGGGTGCATGGGCGAGGAATTGTGCCGCTACCAGGCCGAAAAATACAGCCAGCTGACCCGGCTGGCCGCAGGAGAGGACCTTTCCGCCCCCGCAGCCTCCGACGACAGCCCCGCTTCCCTCTGAGAAAACACCCCCGGATCGTAGCCGGGGGTGTTTTTTGTCTTGCCGGTTCACAGCAGCCCCAGCGCCAGCAGGTGGAGCGGATAGAACCAGTAGAAAAACCACTGGGCGAACCGGCGCCCATGGGCGGCCCGCCGGCCGTTGTACAGATACAGCACCGCCACGCCCTGCCGGCCGTTACCAGCCCCGGGCGGCGGGGTCCAGCTGGCCGGCGGCTGTATACAGCAGGGCGTTGCAGATGGCGGCGGCCACGCTGCTGCCCCCCTTGCGGCCCATGGCAGCAATGGCAGGCACTCCCAGGCGCCCGCACACGGCCATCAGCCGCTCCTTGCTCTCCACCACGTTCACAAAGCCCACCGGCACCCCGATGACGAGGGCCGGACGGAACTGCCCTGCCTCCATGGCGTCGCATAGGGCAAAGAGGGCGGTGGGAGCGTTGCCCACCGCAAATACCGCGCCGGGATGCAGGGCGGCCGCATGGCCCATGGCAGCCACCGCACGGGTGGTACCGGCAGCCTTGGCCGCAGCGGCCACGGCGGGGTCCGCCATATAGCAGAAGGCCGCGCCTTTGAGCTTGGCCAGGGCGGGCTTGCTGACCCCCGCCAGGGCCATATTGGTATCGGTGACGATGACGCCCCCCGCCCGGAGGGCCTGCACGCCCCGCTCTGCCGCCCCGGGGGTGAAGCGCAGCTGTTCCGCATAGTCAAAGTCGGCGGTGGCATGGATCACCCGGCGCACCACCGCCTGATTTTCAGGGGGAATGGCGATGCCCCGTTCCTCCAGCTCGGCGGCGATGATGGCCAGGCTGGTGCGCTCGATGTCCCCGGGCAGGCTGTGTTTGGTTCCGCTCAATATTCCACCCCCCTGCGTGCGGCGATGCCCCGGGCATAAGGATGCCTGTGGCAGCGCATCTCGGTGGAATAGTCGGCCAGCTCCTCCATCCACGGGGCGGGATGGCGGCCGGTCAGCACCACCTCCAGGCTCTGCGGACGGCTGCGCACTGCCTGTTCCAGCAGAGCGCGGTCCACCATGTCCAGCTCCCAGGCGGCACAGGCTTCGTCCAGCACCAACAGGTCGGCCGGGCGGGCCAGGGCCGCCTGCAGGTTCCGGGTCTGCAAGGCCCGGGTGGCCGCCTTTTCTTCCTCGTCCATCTGAAAGACGAACTTCTGCCCCGCCTTGCCCCGGTAGACCTCGGCGCCCAGCCGGCGCAGCAGGGGCACTTCGCCGGTGTCCGCCCCCTTCAAAAACTGTACGACGGTCACTTTGCAGCCGCTGCCCAGCGCCCGCAGGGCCAGGCCCATGGCGGCGGTGGTCTTGCCTTTGCCCTCGCCCCAGTACAGATGCACCAGGCCGAGGCCGTTTGTCTGTTCCATCATTGGTTCTGCCTTTCTGTCCGGCGCGCCGCTGCCGGCGGCCCGACGATCCACAGCTTCTCATCGCAGTCCCTGCCTGCTGGAGGGGCTCCGGTTCAGCCCTCCATCATGCGGTAGACCGCATCCATATCCAGCGCGCCGCGCACGGCGGCGGCCAGCTTGTCAAACTCCTGCTGCTGGAACGCCTCATGGCTGAGAGGGGCCGTCCCGGCAGGGTCCAGCCCCTTTTGGCGGCACAGTGCGTCCGCCAGACGGGCGGTGGCCTCCCCGGTGTCGAACAGGCCGTGCAGGTAGGTGCCAAAGACATTGCCCGCGGCACAGCCCTCGGCCCGTCCGTCCGACAGGCGGCAGAAGGCCGCGCCCTCCACCCGGGTGGCGCCCATATGGATCTCATAGCCGTCCAGCGCGGCCCCCGCAAAGGGTCCGGCCAGGGCCGTGCCCTGCACCCGGGTGCGGGTCTTTTGGGCGCAGAATACCGTCTCGGCGGGCAGAAGGCCCAGCCCCCGGCAGACTGCCCCCGGCTTTCCGCCCTCCACCCCGTCGGGGTCGGAGAGGGAACGCCCCAGCATCTGGTATCCCCCGCAGATGCCCAGCACCGGTACCTCGGCGGCGGCCAGCTTGAGGATGGCGGCTTCGAGGCCGCTCCCGCGCAGCCAGCGCAGGTCGTCCAGGGTGCTCTTGGTGCCGGGCAAAATCACCAGATCCGGCAGGCCCAAAGCCTCCGGCCGGTCCACATACCGCACCCCCACCAGCGGATGCTGCTCCAAAGGGGCAAAATCGGTGAAATTGGAGATGCGGGGCAGACGCACCACCGCCGCATCGATGGGGCGGCAAGCTTCGGTCTGGTCCAGCCGGGGCGCCAGGGAATCCTCGTCGTCGATCTGCACCCGGACATAGGGCACCACCCCCAGCACCGGCACCCCGGTCTTTTCTTCCAGGGGGGCCAGGCCGGGACGCAGGATCGCAGGGTCGCCCCGGAATTTGTTGATCACCAGGCCCTTGATGCGGGCCCGCTCGTCGGGGTCCAGCAGGGCCACCGTGCCGTACAGCTGGGCAAACACCCCGCCCCGGTCGATATCCCCTGCCAGCAGCACCGGCGCATCCACCATCCGGGCCAGGCCCATGTTGACGATGTCGTCCGCCTTGAGGTTGATCTCAGCCGGGCTGCCCGCCCCCTCGATGACGATGACGTCGTATTCCGCCGCCAGGCTGTCGTAGGCCGCCAGGATCTCGGGCACCAGCTGTTTTTTGTACCGGAAATACTGGGCGGCGGGCATCTGCCCCCGCACCTCCCCATGGACGATCACCTGGCTGCCCACATCGCTGCACGGCTTGAGCAGGATGGGGTTCATCCGCACATCCGGTTCGGCCCCGGCGGCCTGGGCCTGTACCACCTGGGCCCGGCCCATCTCCAGGCCCTGCCGGGTGACATAGCTGTTCAGGGCCATATTCTGGCTCTTGAACGGGGCGCAGCGCAGCCCGTCCTGCCTGAAAATGCGGCACAGGGCGGTGCACAGCAGGCTTTTGCCCGCCCCGGACATGGTGCCCTGCACCATGATGCAGCGCGCCCGCCTCATCCCAGCACCTCCTCCAGCGCCGCCAGCAGGCGGCTGTTTTCTTCTTCGGTGCGGACGGCGGTGCGGTACCAGCCATCGTCCAGCCCCGGGTAATTGCCGCAGCCGCGCAGCAGGATCCCCCGCTCCCGCAGAGGCCCGCAGAGTTCAGCCGGGCAGTGGAACAACAGGTAATTGGCCTCCCCCGGCACCACGCGGCACCCAAGCTGCCGCAGGCCCCGGGCCAGCCAAGGCCGCTGCCGCCCGATCAGCGCCCGGACGGCGGCCACATAGTCCCGTTCGCCCAGGGCGGCCAGGCCCGCCGCCTGGGCCGGTGTCGAGACCGGCCAGGGCTGACCCGCCTGCCGCAGACGGTCCAGCAGCGCGCCGTCGGCGCACAGGGCATACCCCAGCCGCAGCCCCGCCATGCCGTACAGCTTGGTAAAAGCCTTGAGGATCAGCAGGCCGCCGGGGGCCAGAAGGCCCTTGAGGGTATGGGCCTCGGGCCGGTCCAGAAAGCCGCCGAAGCATTCATCCACCACCAGCAGGGCCCCTGCCGCCCGGCACCGGGCCAGGATCCGTTCCAGCAGAGGGCGGGGGGTGGTCAGGCCGGTGGGGTTATTGGGTTCGCAGAGGAACACCAGATCCACCCCGGGCCGGATGGCCTCCAGGAAACCTTCCCCCAGCCGGAAATCCTCCTCCTGCCGTAAAGAAAAGCGCTCGGTCCGGCAGCCCACGGCCGCCAGGGCGCACTCGTATTCCGCAAAGGTGGGGGCGGTCACCAAAGCCCGGGCGGGGCGCAGGGCCAGGGCCGCCCGCCAGATCAGGTCCGCCGCACCGTTGCCGCACAGCACCCACTCCGGGGGCGTGCCCTCGGCCCCGGCGATGGCAGCGGACAGCTGCCGGCACAGGGGGTCGGGGTAGCGGTCGCACAGCCCCGCACATTCCGCCATCGCCCTCGCCGCAGCGGGAGCCAGGCCCAGCGGGCTGACGTTGGCCGAAAAATCCAGCAGCGGGGCCTCGGCCCCATACCGGGCGGCAAAGCCCGCCCAGTCCCCGCCGTGGGTCAATGTGATCTCGCTCATAGCAGCTCCCATAAAAGCAAGCCCCCCATCCGGGCGGCCAGCCCCAGCCCCAGGGCCAGCAGGCCGGCCAGATACAGCATCCGGTCCGCCCGCAGGATGTCCCCGGGAGTCACCGGACGTTCCGGGTCCCCAATGGCAGGTTTGTCGTAATATTCTCCAAAATACCAGGCGGGCCCTGCCAGCTGCACCCCCAGCGCCCCGGCGCAGGCCGACTCGGTCTGGGCAGAGTTGGGGCTGGCATGGCAGCGGCGGTCCCGCCGCCAGATCCGCCAGGCGTTTTTCGCGTCAAAGCCCCCCAGAGCCGCCGCAGCGATCCACAGCAGGGCCGCCAGCCGGGCGGGGATGTAGTTGGCCGCATCGTCCAGCCGGGCGGCCGCCCGGCCAAAATGCAGATAGCGCTCGTTCTTGTAGCCCACCATGCTGTCCATGGTGTTGATCGCCTTATAGGCCAGGCCCAGAGGCGCACCGCCGATCAGCAGATAAAACAAGGGGGCCGCCACCCCGTCCGAAAAGTTTTCGGCCACCGTCTCGACGGCAGCCTTGGCCACCCCTTCGGCCGAGAGCCGCTGGGTGTCCCGCCCCACGATCCGACTGACCGCCCTGCGGGCGGCGGGCAGATCTTCCCTGGCCAGCTGCTCGTAGACCTTGCCGCTCTCGTCGGCCAGGCCACGCAGGGCCAGCGCCTGCCAGCACCACACAAGCTGCACCCCAAAACCCAGGGCGGGATGCACCCGCCGGGCCACCGCGCACACCCCTGCCGCCAGCGCAAAGGTCCCCAGAGGCAGCACGGCCGCCAGGACCCGGCCTGCGGCCCGCTGCCCCGCGGGGCTGTCGGGAAAGAGGCGGCGCAGCACCTTTTCCAGCCAGGTGATGATCCTGCCCATCCAGACCACCGGGTGCGGCATCCAGGCCGGGTCTGCCAGCAGCAGGTCCAGCCCGAAGCCGCCCAGCACCGCCAGGGCGGTCAGCATCCGGCCTCCCCGGCGGCCCTGGTGTACCGGACCGTCCGCAGATAGCGCAGGGTATGTTCTTCCGCCCAGACGCCGGCGTCCCCTTCCAGCACAAAGCCTCCGGCATTGGGGCCGCACCACTCGTGGTAGCTCTTGCGGGGCAGGGCGTACCGCTCCATCACCGCCATCTGGGTGCCCCCATGGGCCATGATCACCAGCATCTCGTCCCCCCGGGCAAAGGCCTGATCGGCCAGCCGGGCAAACACCTGGCAGCTGCGGCGGGAAAAATCCGCCTTGCGCTCCCCGTCGGGGCAGGGGCTCTCGCAGTTGGAAGCCACCCATGCCAGGTAGTCGGGGTCGTTTTCCATCTCCACATAGTTGCGGCCTTCAAAGGTGCCGAAGTCCATCTCCCGCAAACCGGGCACAATGATCTGCTGCGCCTGAGGAAACAGCACCGCCGCCGTCTGACGGGCCCGGGTCATGGGGCTGACATAGACCCGGGCGGGCCGGATGTCCGCCGGGCACAGAGCCGCCCGCCCTTTGGTGGAAAGCGGGATGTCCCGCTGGCCCTGGTAGCGCTTCTCGGCATTATAGATCGTCTCTCCGTGGCGGAGAAGATAAATGGTCATCGTTCAAAGTTCCCCTTTCAATACAAGCGGCAGGCCGCAGAACACCCGCACCACACAGCTGGCCCGGGCCGCCAGCAGGCAGCCCAGCCGCCCGGCCGCTTCCCGGTCCCGCCGCACCTGAGGGTCCGTGGGCACCACGCCCCCGCCCACCTCGGTGAGGATCACAACTTCCTTCCCGGCCAGCCGTTCGGCCAGGGCCTCCAGGTCATCGCAGCCGGCGGCCAGCTCCTGTGCGTCCCAGACGGCCCGGGCCGCCAGTTCTTCCCGCCCGCAGCCCAAAAGGCGGCAGGCGAAGTCCCGTTTCCCGCTCCACAGCGGGCCTGTGATCAAGATCATGCCAAATACCTCTCCAGCAGCTGGGCCGCCACCAGGGCCCCCAGCATCCACAGCTCACACCGCTGTAAAAACCATCCGGCCAGGTCCCCGGTGATCCCGCCAAAGTCCCGGCGGGCCACTGCGGCATACCGCCACAGGGCCGCCAGAGCCGCCGCCAGCATGGCCCAGCCCGACACGCCCCCCAGCGGCACCAGCACCATCAGGGTGAGCAGGATCTCCCCGGTCAGGACCAGTCTGGCCCTGCGCCGGGGCGCCGCCTGGGCAAAGGTGTGGGCCAGGCCGGTGTGTTTGGCCAGGGGCAGGGCGGCCACCGCCCAGCCCGAAAGAGCCCGCTCCAGCACAAAGGCCAGCTGCATACAGCCCACCGCCTCGGTGGTCAGGGGCAGGGCGGCGCACAGGGCCAGGTCGGCCACAAACCAGCTGCACAGCCGGATCACCGCAAAGGCTCCGCAGTGGGGGTCCTTGAGGATGGCCAGACGCTTGTCCCGGTCGCCGTAGCTGGCCAGGGCGTCGCAGGTGTCGGCGTAGCCGTCCAGATGGATGCCGCCGGTCAGCCACACCGGCAGCAGGCAGAAGCCTGCCGCCCGCAGCAGCACCGGCAGATCCAGGGCCGCGGCCGCCCAGCCCCAGACTCCGAACGCCAGGGCGCACACCACCCCCACCAGAGGAAAAGCGCAGAGGGCATAGCGCATATTCCGCTCGTTCCACTGGGGCTGCGGCACCGGGATGGCCGAAAACATCCCAAAGGCCACCGCCGCCGTCTCTCCTGCCGTGCGCAGCCGGGGCGTCCAGCGTCCCGCCAGCCCTTTCAGACGGCCGGCCAGGACGGACAGCTTTGACGGCGGCGCAGGCTGGGATTCCTGCTGCGGCTCCTGCCAGCCCTCCAGCGGGGTGTCAAGGTCTTGTCTGCGGTTCCATTTCATCGTTCCTTCCCCCTTTTTTGTAAAAGACCGGCAGCCCAAAGGCTACCTCGCACACCTGGTCGGCCCGGGCAGCCAGAGCCAGATGGGCCCGGGCCAGCAGTTCCAGGTACGCCTCGGTGCCCGGGGCATAGTCCCGCCCGCCGGCAAAGATCTCGTTGGAGACCACCACCAGCGCGCGGCACTGTGCCCGCAGGCTGTCGATGCCGTCCAGGATGGCGTCCAGGGCGTCCTCCGGTCCGGCGCCTCCGGGGCTGTACCATTCGTTGGCGGCCAGGTTGCCCAGATCCTCCAGCAGCACCGCCCCCCGCCGGGGCAGACGCAGGCCCGCCAGGTCCACCGGACGCTCCACCGTCACAAAGCCCTTGCCGGCCCGCTGGGCCCTGTGCCGGGCGATCCGCGCGCCGCACTCCGCATCCATGGGCTGCATGGTGGCCAGGTAGTAACAGGGCCGGATCCCCAGCCCCCGGACCAAATCCTCGGCCCAGGCGCTCTTGCCCGAGCCCGCCCCGCCGATCACCAGGGTGAACATCTCACAGACCCCCTTCCTGGGGCTGATACGCTTCCACCCCGCAGGTCTCAAAGCTGTAGCTCTCGGCGTAGACGGCCCGGGCCATATCCCACAACGGGATGCAGGCCACTGCGCCGGTGCCCTCCCCCAGCCGCAGCCCCGCCGTCAGCAGCGGGGTCTTGCCCAGCGCCTGCAGCACCGCGCGGGCCGCCGGCTCGGCCGACACATGGCTGGCAAACACCGCTTTGGCCGCTCCGGGGCACAGGCGCACGGCGCACAGCGCCGCCACCGTGCTGATCAGGCCGTCGGCCAGCACCGGCACTCCGCAGGCTGCACCGCCCAAAAAGGCCCCGCACATCCCCGCGATGTCAAAGCCGCCCACCTTGGCCAGCACGTCCAGAGGGTCGGCGGGGTCGGGGCGGTTGACTTCCAGAGCGCGAGTCACCGCGGCCACCTTTCGGGCCAGGCCCGCATCGGACAGCCCCGCCCCCCGGCCGGTGAAATCCCGGGCCGGACGGTCCAGCAGGGCACAGGCCACCGCCGCCGATGTGGTGGTATTGCCGATCCCCATTTCCCCGGTGGCCAGCAGCCGGACCCCTGCGGCGGCCTGCCCGGCCGCCAGCTCCGCCCCTGTCAGGATCGCCTGACGCACCTGCGCGGCGGTCATGGCGGGGCCCCGGGTGATGTCGCCGGTGCCGTTGCCCACCCGGCGGCTGAGCACCCCCGGCGCGCCGGCAAAATCCAAAATGCCCATGTCCACCGGCACCACCTCGCAGCGGGCTGCGGCGGCCATCCGGCAGACAGGGCTCTGCCCTGCGCCCAGGCCCCGGGCCACAGCGGCGGTGGCTTCAGGGCCGGTCTGGGTGACCCCCTGGGCCACCACCCCGTTGTCGGCGCAGAACACCAGCACCGCGCGCCGGCTGAAATCCAGCCGGGGGCTGCCGGTGAGGGCGGCGGCGTCCTCCAGCATGGTCTCCAGCAGACCCAGGCTGCCCAGCGGATGGGCCAGGCTCTGCCAGCGGCTGTGCGCCTGCGCCCGGGCCGTATCGTCTGCGGGGGCGCCGGCTGCCCGGCAGAGCTGTTCGATGGTATCAAAACGCTTCATAGCGCGGTTCCTTTCTGTATGCGGCCGCAGCGGCTGCAAACCGCCCGGCCAGTGCGGGACTGCCCGCAAAATAGAGATGGGGAAAAGCCGCATAAAGGCTCGCGGAGGCAAAGCCGCAGTCCCAGCTGCGCCCATCCGGCTTATGGGCCGCAAAGGCGTCGCCGCAGGCGGAGCTGTCCCAATGGTGGAACTCATGCACCGGCACCTGCTCCCCTTGGCGGAACAGCAGGCTGTCCCGCCGTGCGGTGAGGGTGGCGTAGCCGAACCGCACCAGCCCCTCTGCCCGGCGGCCCTGTCCCGGCAGTACCCCCACCATAGGCCAGCTCCGGCCCGCCTCATCCGCCAGGGACTGCCCCAGATAGAGGAAGCCCCCGCATTCGGCCACGGTGGGCATACCGCCCTCCACAGCCCGGGCTATCGCCTGCCGCATGGCGGTATTCCGGCCCAGCTCCTGCGCGTGCAGCTCGGGGTAGCCCCCCGGCAGGTACAGCCCCGAGGCTCCGGCCGGCAGGGCCGTATCCCGCAGCGGGCTGAAAAAGGCGCAGCGCGCCCCCGCCTGCTCCAGGGCGGCCAGGGTCTCGGGATAGCAAAAGCAGAAGGCTTCATCCCTGGCCACCGCCACCACCGCCCGCCGCGGGACGGCAGGATCTGTCGGGATCTCGGGCGCCGGACGGCGGCACAGCTCCAGCAGCCTGTCCAAATCTGTGTTGGCTTCCAGGGCCTGGGCCAAAGCCTCCAGCCGGCCGTCCAGGCCGGCGATCTCCCCTGCCGTGTACAGGCCCAGATGGCGGCTGGGCAGCTGCGCGGCCTCCAGCCGGGGCAGGCAGCCCACCACCGGCAGGCCGGTCTCCCGCTCCAGGACGGGGGCCAGGCGGCCGGCATAGGACGACGAACACCCGTTGAGCAGGATGGCCGCCAGATGGCTGCGGGTGCGGAACTGGCGCAGGCCCCGGATCTGGGCCGCCAGGGTCAGGCTGGACCCGCCGGGGCGCACCACCAGCAGCACCGGCAGATCCAGCGTGTCGGCCACCTGCCAGGCGCTGGCGGCATCGGTCAGGCCCGCCCCGTCGTAATAGCCCATGGCAGCCTCCACCACGGCGGCTCCATGTCCGGCCAGATGCCCGGCATACAGCTGCCGCAGCCGGGCGGGCGCGGTCAAAAACAGGTCCAGGTTGCAGCTGGGCACCCCCAGCGCCGCCCTGTGGAACATGGGGTCGATGTAGTCGGGCCCGCACTTGAAGGCGCAGGGGTCCACGCCCCGCTTTTTGAGGGCGGCCAGCAGGGCGCAGACCGTCACCGTCTTGCCGCTGCCCGAGGCCGGGGCCGCCGCCATCAGCTGAAAACATTCCATGGTTTCTCCTTTATTTCCCTGCGGTGATGAGGAACACCGGGTTTTCCCCCCGCAGCAGGTGCAGCCGCCCCGTACCGGGGGCATGGGCTGCGGCGATCTGGGTCACATGGGCCTGCAGTCCCCGGCTGGTGAGGGCCGCTGTGGCGGCGGCCAGGGTCTCCAGGGCGATGGCCGAGATACACAGCCGGACCGCAGGGTTTGCCGCGAGGGCCCTGTCCAGGATGGGCGCAAGACGGCCCCGGCTGCCCCCCACAAAGACCAGGTCCGGGGCGGGCAGCTGTTCCAGCGCTTCGGGGGCCGTGCCCTCCACCACCCGGACGTTCCAGGCTCCATGGCGCCGGCAGTTGTCCCGGATGAGGGCGCAGGCCTCGGGCAGGCACTCCACCGCATACACCGGCGCGCCCCCATTGGCAAAGGCCAGTTCGATGCTGACGCTGCCCGTGCCCGCCCCCACATCCCATGCCGTATCCCCGGGCGTCACCGCCAGGCCGGCCAGGATCTGGGCCCGGACGGCCTGCTTGGTCATGGGGATGCCGTCGGCCCGAGCAAAGGCTTCGTCCGGCCAGCCGGGCGCACGCCGGGGAGCCCGGGGGGCAGCTTCGGCCAGCAGCACGGCCAGCGGGCCGAAGGCGGTTTCCGCCAGCTGCCCCGCCGTGCCCTGGGTGATTTTTTCGCCGGGACAGGCCAGGTTTTCCCCCACCGTCACCGGCAGGCCGGCCAGGCCGGCAGCTGCCAGCCGGGCGCACAGGGCCCGGGGGCTTCCCTCTCCTGTACCGGTGAGGAACAGCACCGGGCGTCCCCCGCACACCGCCTGCACCGGGTCGCACGGGACCCCGTGGGCGGACACCAGCCGCCAATCCTGCCAGGGCCGGCCCAGGCGGGCGGCCAGCAGCTGCACGCTGGAAAGTCCCGGCAGCACCCGGAACGGGATGCCCTGCCGGCGCAGCAGCTCCACCAGGCCGTCCGCCCCCGAATAAAAGCCGGTATCCCCGCTGTACAGGGCGGCCACCGGGCCTTCCGCTCCCTGCAGGGCGGCCAGCACATCGGCGCAGCGGACAGCGGGCACCCGGTCCGCCGTCACAGCGGGGGGCAAAGCGTCCAGCAGGCGGCGTGCTCCCGCCACCCGCCGGGCCGCCCGCAGGGCCGCATACCCCTCTTGCGTGAGGGTGGCGGCCGAGGCCCCCATGCCGATCAATGTCACTTCTGTCATGGGGCCATCACCTCCCGGCAGCGGGCCAGCACCGCCTGATAAGACGCGCCGGCCTCCCGGGGGCGGCGGATCACCACCAGACGGGCCCCGGCAGCCCGAGCCGCATCGGCCTTCTCCGCAAAGCCGCCTGGGGCTCCGCCGTCCTTGGTGACCAGCCAGCGGATGCCGTACTGTTCCAGCATGGCCCGGTTGAGGGCGGCGCTGAAAGGCCCCTGCATGGCGATGATGTGCCCCGCAGGGATACCCGCGGCGGCACAGGCGTCCAGAGATGCATGGGTGGGCAGCACCCGGGCATACAGCCGCTCGCCCCCCAGCGGGGCAAAAGCGGCCAGTTCTTTAGCGCCGGTGGCCACCAGCACCGGGCCCTGGGTCTGCTCCAGCAGCCGGACCGCCCCGGAGGCATCGGGCGCGTCAAGCGCGTCCGGCGGCAGAGGGCTGGCCGGGCGCAGCAGCCGCAGGTATTCCACCCCGGCGCCGGCACAGGCCGCCCGGATGTTGGCGCTGGCCTCCACCGCATAGGGGTGGGTGGCGTCCACACACAGGGCCGCCCCTGCCAGAACTTCTTCCATCCGGGGCCGGTCCAGCCGGCCGGTGCAGACGGTCAGTCCCTCTGTCCGGCCCTGCTGGGCGCTGCCATAAGGGGTGGCCACCCAGACCGTGGCCCGGATGCCCTCGGCCGCCAGGGCGCAGGACAGTTCCCTGCCCTCGGTGGTGCCCCCAAAGATCACCAGCTTTTTCATGCCTGATACCCCCTGGGGGTGACGAGCCTGTCCCCGGCCAGCCGGGTGGTGGAATTGCCGATGAAGACGGTGGTGAACATATCCACCGGTTCCTCCTGCAGCTGGGCCAGCGTGAGGATGCGGTGGGTCTGGCCGCCGCGGCCGATGTTGCGCACCCAGCCGCAGAGGGTGCCGGGTGCAAGGCCCGCCTCCTGCAAAATGGCGCAGGCCCGGCGCAAATGGTCTTTGCGGCGGCGGGAGGCCGGATTGTACAGGCACAGCACAAAATCCCCGGCCGCCGCGGCCCGCAGCCGCTTTTCGATCACCGGCCAGGGGGTCAGCAGGTCGGACAGGGACAGGATGCAGAAATCATGGCCCAGAGGCGCGCCCAGTACGGCGGCCCCCGCCAGGGCGGCGGTGACCCCGGGCACCACCTCCACTTCCACCTCGGGGTAGCGGGGGGCAAGCTCCAGCAGCGGGGAGGCCATGCCGTATACCCCCGCATCTCCGCTGCACACCAGGGCGGCAGTGCAGCCCCCGGCGGCCTTTTCCAGGGCCAGGGTGCACCGCTCCAGCTCCTGGGTCATGGGGGTGGACAGCAGTTCCTTGCCCGCCGCCAGAGGGGCGATCAGATCCAGGTACACCCCGTAGCCGCAGATCACATCGGCTTGTTCCAGAGCGGCCCGGGCGGCCTGGGTCATGCCATAGACCCCGCCGGGCCCCAGGCCCACCACATACACTTTGTTCATTCGGTCCACTTCCAATCCGGCCCAAAGGCCCTTGCGGCCACAGCCAGCGTGACGCCCGCCCCGGCCTGTTTTGGGACAAGCAGGTCCCCGCCCTGTGCGCCCAGCACGGCGGCCCGCTCGCATACGTTATCCACCCCCACCGTTTGGGCTACAAAAGCCGAGGGGGTAAAGCTGCCCGGCGCGTCCCGCAGCTGGGCGGCGGTATAGGTAGCCAGGGGCCAGCCATGGCTGCGGCAGAATTCCAGCAATCCCGGCTCATCGGCCTTGCGGTCGATGCTGCACACCACGCACACGCTTTTGGGGCACAGGCCACGGCCGGCCGCAAGGGCCTGCCAGGCCGCCTCGATGGTCCGGGCCGGGGTGCCGCGGCGGCAGCCCACCCCCAGCGCCAGCACACGGGGGACCAGCCACAGGGGGCTGCCCGGGTCCGTGAGGGTCAGGGCCGCGTCGCAGTCCTCTTTCCGGCCGGTGAGGCGGACTTCCGGCGGGGGCTGGCCCCGGATGGGCCAGTCGCTGTAAAGGCGGATGCCCTGCCCATCCAGCAGCCGGGCCGACACGGCCTTGATCTTGTGGGGATCCGCCACGGCACAGCCCTGGGCCCTGGCCCAGTCGTCGATGGGGAACCGTCCCGCCGCATCGGTGGCGGTGGTGAGCACAGGGACGGCCCCGCAGGCCGCGGCGATGGCCCGGGCCAGAGCGTTGGCCCCGCCCAGGTGTCCCGCCACCAGAGGCACTGCAAAATGCCCCTGCTCGTCCACAACCACCACGGCAGGGTCCGTCTCCTTGCTGCGCAGATGGGGCGCCACCGCCCGCACCGCGATGCCGCAGGCCCCCACATATACAAGCCCCGTCCCCGGGGCAAAGTGGTCTGCCGTCCACCCGGCCAGGGTGACGGGGCCGCCGCAGCGCTCCGCCCGGCCTCCCAAAGCCGACGCCAGTTTTTGGGCCAGGGCCAGGCCCCGGCTGCTGAAGGCCAGGTAGTACAGTTTCACGCTTTGCCCTCCCGGAAGCCGGTGGTAAAGGCAGGGTCATACAGCTTGCTGCGCTGGTAGCCCCCCTGGGCCAGAAAATCCCCCACCAGCACCAGGGCGGTGCTGCGCACCCCCGCTTCGGCGGCGGTCCGGGCCAGGGTGCCCAGGGTGCACCGCAGCAGCTTCTGCTGAGGCCAGCTGGCCTTGTAGACGATGGCGGCAGGGGTGTCGGGGGTGTATGCGCCCTGCAGCAGCCGGGCCTGCACCTCATCCAGCAGCCCCGCCGAGAGGAACAGCACCATGGAGCATCCATGGGACGCCAATGCGGTCAGGTCCTCTCCTGCGGGCACGGGGGTGCGGCCCGCCATCCGGGTGATGATCAGGCTCTGGCTGACCCCCGGCAGGGTGTACTCGGCCCCCAGAGCCGCCGCTGCGGCGCAGAAACTGGACACTCCCGGGGTATCGTCCCAGGAGATGCCCAGGGCGTCCAGCGCATCCATCTGCTCTTGGATGGCCCCATAGAGGCAGGGATCGCCGGTGTGCAGGCGGACGGTGTCCACCCCGGCGGCCTCGGCGTCCCGGATGGCCTGCAGCACCTGCTCCAGGGTCATCTCGGCGCTGTTGTAGACCGTGCAGCCCGCCGGAGCATAGGCCAGCAGAGCCGGGTTTACCAGGCTGCCCGCATAGATGACGCAGCCCGCCCGGGCCAGCAGCCGCATCCCACGCACGGTCAGCAGGTCGGCCGCGCCGGGGCCTGCACCCACAAAATGTACCATATCACCCCTCCTTTGGGTCTTTGACGATGATGGTGGCGAAATAGCCCGCCTCCAGAGCCGCCTGGGGCAGACCTTCCAGCGAGGGCAGGGCCAGCTGGCCCGGCAGGCCGCAGTTGGCCACCAGGGCGCTGGAGCCCGCCAGGCCCCGGTCCTGCAAAGCGTGCAGCACCTGGGGCAGACGGCGGGCGCTCTTCATCAGCACCTTGGTGCCGGGCAGGGCCAGGGCCGCTTCCAGATCCTGCTGCTGGCAGCTGGGGATGATGTGCAGAGGGGTGTCGATATCGGTGAGGCTCTCGTCCAGCAGGGCGGCGGCAGCGCAGAAACTGGGCACCCCCGCCACCCGGGCGGTGGTATAGCCCTGGGCCCGCAGCTGCCCGATCAGATAAGAACAGGTGGCGTAGATGGACACATCCCCCAGGTTGAGCATAGCCACATCCTGACCTGCATCCAGGCGGGCGCGCACCAGCTGCACGGCGGCGGCGTGAGCGGCGGCCCGGACCGCCGGGTCGGGGGACATGGAAAAATCCAGGGGCAGGATCTCTTTGCCGGACAGGTCCGCCGCCTGGCGGGCGATGTCCAGCGCCACCATCCCCCCTCCTTTGGTGCGGGGGGCCGCCACCACCGGGCAGGCCTGGATGGTGCGCAGGGCCTTGAGGGTCAGCAGCTCGGGATCTCCCGGGCCCACCGATACCCCGTAGAGGACGCCTTTGGGTTCATGCATGGGTATGCCTCCATTGGTCGATGAGTGTCCGGGCCTGGGGGCTGAGCCCCAGCAGGCCATACTGGTTGGAAAAAAGCAGCGCCCCCACCGCAAAGGCGCCCGCCGCCCGGCGTTCCAGATGCGTCTGGACCGCGGCGGTCAGGCTGGAGAGCACAGGGTCCCGCAGACCCTCGGCATCCAGCAGGGGGATGCAGGCGTCGGTGGTGGCGGCGTCCAGCAGCCGGCGGCACAGGGCGGTGGACGCCCCGGCCGCCGCCGCGTGAGCACAGAAAAGTTCGGTGCGGCAGTCGGCCTGGCGGGAGTGGGTGTTCATGATCCCCCCGGCCACCTTGACCAGCTTGCCTATATGGCCCGCCAGCAGCACCTGCTCAAAGCGCTGGGCTGCGGCGATGTCCAGCGCGTCCCCGATGAAGTTGGAACAGCGCACCACCGGCACGCCCAGACCGTCCAGGCCCTGGGCCGCGAGGAAATCCGCGCCATAGTTGCCGGGGGTCAGGATGAGCCGGGCTCCGCTTTGGCGGGCCTGGCGGGCCTCCACTTCGATGGTGTCCACAATGGCCTGCTGGCTCATGGGTTCCACGATGCCCGAAGTGCCCAGCACCGAAAGGCCCCCTTCCACCCCCAGCAGAGGGTTGAAGGTGCGGCGGGCCGTTTCCGCCCCGCCCGGGATCGAGATGGTCACCCCGGCCCCGCCGGGCCAGGCGGCCGTCTCCAGTTCCTGGGTCACCGCCCGGGCGATCATCTGCCGGGGCACCCGGTTGATGGCGGCAGCCCCCACAGGCTGGTCCAGCCCCGGCCGGGTGACCCGGCCCACCCCTTCGCCCCCCTGGATGGAGACGCCGGGCCCGGGCGTGAGGACCACTGCGGCCTGCACCAGCATCCCGTGGGTGACGTCGGCGTCATCTCCGCCGTCTTTGCGCACGGCGCACAGGGCGCCGCCCTCCTCCAGCAGACGGCAGAAAACCGGGGCCACCTCCACCACCCACCCCTTGGGGGTGCGCAGCGAGAGGCAGGACGGCGCCTGCCCGGTGAGCAGCAGCCTCGCCGCCCCTGCGGCAGCCAGGGCTGCGCAGGTGCCGGTGGTGTAGCCGCAGCGCAGCATCTTCTGGCCGCTGCGGATATAGTGTTCAAAGGCCATGGGCCCCGTCCTCCCGCAGCACGCCGCGCAGATGGGCGGCGTACAGGTCCTGGACCGCCTTTTCACTGCCCAGGCCATGCCGCACCCAGTCCACCCGGTAGCCCTGCCCGGCCAGCACGCTGCGCCAGCTGTGGGGGCCGGGGCCGGCCATGTCGTTTTGGGCGTGGTCGCCGGCCACCAGCATCAGAGGGACCAGCAGCACCCTGGAGGCCCGGCTGCGGGCCAGCGCGGCGCACACCTCCGCCAGCCCGGGCCAGCCTTCCACCGTGCCCACGCGGATATCGGGGCGGCTTTGCAGCTCAAAGATCCCCTGCAGGGCCGGGTAGACCACATTGGCCCGGTGGGCCGAACCATGGCCCATCAGCACCACCGCCCGGCCGGGCTCCGCGGGATACAGCGCGCCGATGGCGCCCGCCAAAGCCCGCAGGTCCCGGGTGTCGTCCAGCAGGGGGCGGCCCACCCGCAGCCAGTCAAAGCCGGGAGCGGCGGCCAGGGCCTGGGCTTTCAGTTTATCATATTCCACCCCCCAGAGGAAGTGGGTGGGCTGCACCAGCACCCGCCGGCAGCCCGCGGCGGCGGCCCGGGCCAGAGCCTCGGGCACGCTGTCTTCCGGCTGGCCGCGGCCGGCCAGGGCCGCGCGCACCATGCCGCTGGTATAAGCCCGCAGCAGCTGCCAGCCGGGGGCGGCGGCGGCCAGGGCCTGTTCCACCCCGGCGATGTCGGCGGCGGCTGTGGGGACGGTGGTGCCAAAGCTGGCGCAGACCAGCGCCTTCTGGGTCGTTTGCATAAGCGGTTCCTTTCCTGTCCTGTATAAAGAAGAGCGGCCCCCCGCCCTCTCCGCCATGGCAGGGAGTGCGAGGGGTCCTGGCAGAGCGCCCCCGCAAGTCAGGCCGGGCCATGCGCCGGGCAAAGGACCTGTCAGAGGCACCCCAGTGATTCAAAACGCTTCTTCGGGCCGGCGCTGCTGGGCGAACACCTCAGCGATCAGATCGTCCATGTCGGACAGATAGGTCAGCTGGCAGCAGGCCCGGCGCAGGGCGCCGGCCCCCTTCAGCCCTTTCATATAGTGGATGGCCTGGGCCCGGGCCTGGGGCATGGCGGTGCGCTCACCCTTTTGCTGCACCATCTCCTCCACCTGGCGGCGCAGAGCGTTCATGCGGGCCTGGAGGTTGGGCGCCGGGGGCTGGGGAAGCCCCTCGATGGCGGCGTTGACCCGCTCGAACAGCCATGGGTCACCCAGAGCGCCCCGGGCGATCATCACCCCGTCGCAGCCGGTCTCGCGCAGCATGGTCAGCGCGTCTTCGGGGGTCTGGATGTCCCCGTTGCCCAGCACCGGCACCGACACCGCCTGCTTGACGGCGCGGATGATCTCCAGATCGATGCCGGGGGTGTACATCTGCTGGCGGGTGCGGGCGTGGACCGTGATGAGAGCCGCGCCCGCCTCCTGGCAGGCTTTGGCGCAGGCCACGGCGGTGACGTGGTCTGCGTCCCAGCCCTTGCGCATTTTGACGGTGACGGGGCGGGAGGTGTGGGCCTTGACAGCCGCGACGATCTCGCCACACAGCTCCGGGTGGAGCATCAGGGCCGAGCCTGCGCCCCCCGACACGATCTTGGGGGCGGGGCAGCCCATGTTGATGTCCAGGAAGTCAAAGTCCTCCCCTTCGATGGCGGCCGCCGCCTGGCCCATGATGGCGGGCACCTCCCCGAACAGCTGCACCCCGTAGGGCGCGCCGGGGGTGCGGGGCCGCAGCAGACTGAACGTCTTGTGGTCGCCGAAGGTCAGCGCACGGCTGGACACCATCTCGCTGACGGTGAAACCGGCCCCGTGCTGGGCCATCAGGCGGCGGCAGGCAGCATCGGTAAAGCCCGCCATGGGGCCAAACACCGCCCGGTGCGGCAGCGTGAGGCCCCCAAACTGGATGGGTCGCATAAAAATCGGTTCTCCTTGGGTAAGCTTATTCGCCCAGGTGGATGCGGTCCAGCACCCCCTCGGCCTTGTCCCGGGCCAGCTCCAGATGGCGGGTCAGGGCAGCCGCGGCAGCATCCCAATCCCCCGCCAGGGCGGGGGTGAGGATGGCCAGGTGCTCCGAACAGGTGTCCTTCTGGCTGATCATCCCCACCTTGCCGGTCATGATGCGGAACCGCGTGTTCTGACCGGTGATGGAGTCGTGGGCAGACCGCAGGTACTTGTTGGGCAGCGGGCTGATGAGCAGCTCGTGGAACGCGTCATCCGCGGCATAGAAGTCGGGGATGGTCTCGGGGTGCTGCATCAGTCCCACAAAGCGCTCCAGCCCCTCCCGGGGGATCTGGGCCCCATACACCCGCAGGGCATAGGGCTCCACCAGCAGGCGCACTTCGTAGATGCTGTGCACGTCCTCATCGGTGATGGCCGACACCATCAGGCCCTTTTTGGGCAGAATGGTGATCAGGCCCTCCTGTTCCAGCCGTCCCAGGGCGTCCCGCATAGGGGTGCGGCTGATGTTGCCCATCTCGGCGCACAGCTTTTGTTCGTTCAAAAACTGGCGGGGGGCGTATTCACAGCTGAGGATCCTGGATTTTAAGTATTGGTATGCCTGCAGCTTCAGGCTGGTCTTGGTGGGTTGCTGCTGTTCAAGCTCTCGTTCTTTTTCTCTCATGATCATGATGCCTTCCATTCCCTACCGGGCCCCGTCCAGGGGCCAAAAGCCGGCCCTGCAAGCCGGCCGCTTATCGTGCTGTCCGCCCCGCAAAGGGCGGCGGCCATGGCGCGCCGGTGCCAAGACCCTGCAAGCTTGGCTGTGCCGGCATAGCGCCGTGCACAGGGCGGCCATTCAGTTTTATTATTTCACAACTTGGGCAGAAAAACAAGGCCTGGGGGCGGTGTTTGAGCCCCCTTCCATATTTTACACAAAATTCACCCGGAGTTTCGGGCATTTGAGAGCATTTGGCCCACAGACATCCCCGCCCCGCCGGGCTTGCACTTTGGGCCGGGGCAGGCTATAATAGCACCGAAAGGAAGTGTCCCCCGCCTATGGCACGCAGCAGTTACAATACCCGCACCCGCCAGCTGATCCTGGACTATCTGAGGGCCAACCCCAGCCGGGCGGTGAGCGCCGCCGACATCGTGGCCTATCTGGAGGCCGCAGGCGCGCCCGCCAACCCCACCACCGTCTACCGCTATCTGGACAAGCTGGCCGCCGACCAGCAGGTGATGAAATATGTGGCGGACAAGGGCGAACGGGCCCTGTACCAGTACACCGACCAGCAGCGCCACTGCCGCGAGCACATCCATCTGAAGTGCACCCGCTGCGGCGAGATCTTCCATATGGACTGCGGCTTTATGGCCGAGGTGCGCCGGCACCTGCTGGAGGAGCACGGCTTTACCCTGCAGTGCGAGGGCAGCGTTCTGTACGGGCTGTGCCGGCGGTGCGCCGCCGGCTCCGAGGTTGACAGCGGCGTCGAGCCGTGCTACAATAACATCCAACAAAAGCTTTGACCGGGAAAAGTAGGGCCCACAGGCCGTCCCTTGGCAGAGAGCGCGGGCAAGGTGCAAGCCGCGCGGGGGGCCGGGCCGCGAAGAACACCCGTGAGCTTCCGCCTGAACCCGCCTCGCAACAGCGGCAGTAGGGCCGGACGGCAGCCGCACGTTACGCGGCGGCGCTTTCAACGAGGAAAGCCATGAGCGGCTGGCAGGAGCCTTTCTGCCGGCAACACAGGTGGCACCACGGATACGGCAGCATTCGTCCTGAAACAGGATGTTTGCTGCCGTATTTTTTGAGCAAAGGGGTAACGAATATGTGTTGTATCATGGGTTATACGGGGCACGATGTGTCCGCCGCCGCTTTCAAAGAGTATCTGCTGCGCACCGCCAGCCGGGGTCCCGACGACCAGCGGGTGGTACAAGGGCCTTTCGGGCTGATGGGCTTTGGCCGGCTGGCCATCATGGGCCTGACGCCGGACGGGATGCAGCCCTTCCGGCGGGGGGCCGACTGCGTGGTGTGCAACGGGGAACTGTACGGCTTCCGGTTCGAAAAGGAGATCCTGCAGCGGGCGGGGTACAAGTTCCGCTCGGGCAGCGACTGCGAGATCCTGCTGCCCCTGTACTACGAGTACGGGCTGGATATGTTCCGGCATCTGGACGCCGAGTTCGCCCTGATCCTCTACGACAGCCGCAAAGACCGTCTGATCGCCGCCCGGGACCCCATCGGCATCCGGCCTCTGTTCTACGGCTATTCCAAGACAAGCCACCAGATCGCCTTTGCCAGTGAATTGCAGAACCTGGTGGGCTGGTGCGAGGACATCCGCCCCTTCCCCATCGGCAGCTACTACTGCGACGGGCGCTTTGTGCGCTATGAAGACGTGGCCGATGTGCCCGCCCCCCACGCCGACGGCATGGAGCAGGTGCTGGAGAACATCCGCACCAAGCTGATCGCCGGGGTGGAAAAGCGGCTGGACGCCGACGCGCCGGTGGGCTTTCTGCTGTCGGGCGGGCTGGACAGCAGCCTGGTGTGCGCCATCGCCGCCCGCAAGCTGGGGCGCATCCGCACCTTTGCCATCGGGATGGACACCGACGCCATCGACCTGAAATACGCCCGGCAGACGGCGGAGTACCTGGGCAGCGAACACCATGAGGTGATCATCGACCGGCAGACGGTGCTGGACAGCCTGGAGGAAGTGGTCCGCACCCTGGCCACCTGGGATATCACCACCGTGCGGGCCAGCGTGGGGATGTACCTTTTGTGCAAGGCCATCCACCGGGATACCGACGTGCGGGTGCTGCTGACGGGGGAGATCTCGGACGAGCTGTTCGGCTACAAATACACCGACTACGCCCCCACCGCCGACGCCTTCCAGCAGGAGAGCCAAAAGCGGATCCGGGAGCTGTATATGTACGATGTGCTGCGGGCCGACCGGTGCATCTCGGCCAACAGCCTCGAGGCCCGGGTCCCCTTTGGGGATCTGGATTTCGTGCGGTACGTCATGGCCATCGACCCCCAGATGAAGGTGAACCGCTACGGCAAGGGCAAATACCTGCTGCGCAAGGCCTTTGAGGGGGACTGGCTGCCCCCCGAGATCCTCTGGCGGGAAAAAGCCGCCTTCTCGGACGCGGTAGGCCACAGCATGGTGGACCACATCAAAGCCTATGCCGAGAGCCTGTACACCGATGAACAGTTCCAGATGCGCCGGGCCAACTATTCGGCCCACTGTATGCCCTTCACCAAGGAGAGCCTGCTGTACCGGGAACTGTTCGAGAAATATTATTACGATCAGGCAGCTACCGTCACCGCCTTCTGGATGCCCAACCGCGCCTGGCCCGGCTGCGATGTGGACGACCCTTCCGCCCGGGTGCTGGCCAACTACGGCGCCTCCGGCGTATGAGATGATCTTTACCCGTCCAGGGACAAAAGCAGGCCGCCCAGGGCGGGCAGGTCCACCCGCAGCACCCCGCTGCCATCGGGGGCAGGCAGAGCGTGCAGCCGCTGCCCCTCGGCGGAGGGGCCTTCGCCGCCCCACTGGGGGTCCTGGGTGTTCAGCACAACGGTGGCCGCGGCCGGCGTCTCCAGCCGCAGCGGGAAGCCCGGGCAGGGGCTGTCCTGGGTGTTGAGCACGCACAGGAGGGTCTGCCCTTTGGACCGGCGCAGCCAGGCGTAGACGCCCCGGGCGGGGCTGCTGCGCTCCACCCAGGCAAAGCAACCCGGGTCATACTCGCCGGCATAGAGGGCGGGCTGGGTGGCGTACAGCCAGCCCAGCCGGGCAAAGTACCGCTGGAAACTGTCGTGGAAGGGATAGGCCAGCAGCTGCCAGTCCAGCGGGCGGCGCTCGTCCCACTCGCGGAAGTGGGCCAGCTCGTTGCCCATGAAGTTCAGCTTCTTGCCCGGGTGGGCGAACATATACAGATACAGCGTCCGGAGCTGGCGGCATTTTTCCTCATAGCTGCCCCACAGCTTCTGGATGATGGCATTCTTGCCGTGGACCACCTCGTCATGGCTGAACGCCAGCAGGTACAGCTCATTGTAAAAATACTCCATGCTGAACAGCACCTTGCCATAGTGGGCGGGCCGCTCCCCGAAGGGGGTGGCAAAATAATCCAGGGTGTCGTGCATCCAGCCCATGTCCCACTTGTAGTCAAAGCCCACCCCGTCGTAGCGGGTGGGGGCGGTCATCTTGAGGTAGTTGGTGGAGTCCTCTGCGATGTAGACGCCGGTGGGCCAGCGCTGGTTCAGCCCGTGGTTGAGCTGCCGCAGAAAGTCCACCGCCCCCTGGTTGACCCCGCGGGCGGGGTCCCCCAGCCAATAGATGGCCCGGGATACCGCGTCCAGACGCAGGCCGTCCATATGGTAGGCCTCCATCCACAGCCCGCAGCTGCTGGCCAAAAAGCTTCGCACCTCGCCCCGGTAATAGTTGAAATTGCAGGTGCCCCACTCGCTGTGGCCCACATCGCTGTCGTATTCGTACAGGCAGGTGCCGTCCAGCCGGGCCAGCCCCCAGGGGTCCGCGGCAAAGTGCACCGGCACCACATCCAAGATCACCCCGATGCCCATGCGGTGGCAGGCATTGACAAAGGCCGCCAGCTGCGCCGGGCTTCCATAGCGGCTGGTAGGGGCGAAATAGCCGGTGGTCTGGTAGCCCCAGCTGCCGTCGAAGGGGTGTTCGGCCAGGGGCAGCAGTTCCACATGGGTGAAGTGGTGTTCGGCCAGCCAGGGGATCAGCTGCCGCGCCAGTTCCTCGTAATCGTACCACCCGTCCGAACCGTCGGGGGCGCCGGCCCCGGGCTTGTGCCGCCAGCTGCCCGGATGCATCTCGTAGATGTTCATGGGCAGGTCGTACCGCTTGGAACGGGACTCCATCCAGGCGCCGTCGTCGAACTCGAAGTCCAGCCGGGCCAGACGGCTGGCGGTGCCGGGGCGCAGCTCGCTGGCAAAGGCGTAGGGGTCGGCGTGCATCTGCATCCGCCCGTCCGCCCCGGTGACGCAGTATTGGTAGCTGTCGCCCTCGGCCAGGCCGGGCACAAAGGCGCTCCAGCAGCCGGTCTCGGCCCGCTGCATGGCGCACCGGCCCCATGGGCCGCATACCTCCACCGCCAGGGCCCCCGGGGCCCACAGCACAAACTGCCAGCCCTCCTGGCCCTGCCGGCAGGCGGGATGGGCGCCCATCCACCGCCATGCGTCGAAACATTCTCCTTCCCAAAAGCTCTGGGGGACCTGGGGATCACACATAGATACTCTCCTTGTTGTTCAGAATAAGATCGGTTCGTATGGAAAACGGCAGAACGCCGAAGCATTTGCCAAAAAGGGCGCAGCGGGCGGCGGGGCCGCCGCAGACAGAGGATGCATCCGGGCAGGTTTTGTGCTATACTGATGACAAGACCTTTAAGACAGGAGTGTGCTTTCTTATGCCTTGGTACGACAGTGCCGTATTCTATCACATCTACCCTCTGGGGCTGTGCGGCTGCGCCCACCAGAACGATGGCCAGCCGGTGCCCGGGGCCTGGCGCAAGCTGGACGACTGGGCCGCCCATGCCGCCGACCTGGGGTGCAATGCCCTCTATATCGGGCCGCTGTTTGAAAGCGGCAGCCACGGCTACGACACGGTGGATTACCGGACGGTGGACCGCCGCCTGGGCACCAATCCGGAGTTTGCCCAGTGGGTGGCCCGGTGCCACGCCCGGGGCCAGAAAGTGATCGTGGACGGGGTGTTCAACCACGTAGGGCGGGGTTTCTTCGCCTTCCAGGACCTGCTGGCCCACCGGGAGCAAAGCCAGTACCGGGATTGGTTCTGCGACGTCAATTTCTATGGCAACAACGAGTACGGGGACGGCCTGTCCTACGCCAACTGGGGCGGCCACAACCTGCTGGTCAAGCTGAACCAGCGCAACCCCCAGGTCCAGCAATACCACTTCGACACGGTGCGCTACTGGGTGGACGCCTTCGACATCGACGGCATCCGTCTGGACGCCGCCGACGTGCTGGACTTTGGCTTTATGGAGAACCTGCGCCGCTTCACCGACACCCTCAAGCCCGATTTCTGGCTGCTGGGCGAGGTGATCCACGGGGATTACAGCCGCTGGGCCAACCCCCGTATGCTGCACTCGGTGACCAACTATGAGCTGCACAAGGGCCTCTGGAGCGCCCACAACGACCACAACTATTTTGAGATCGCCCACACCATGCGCCGCTTGTCGGGCCTGTGCGGGGACACCCGCCTGTACACCTTCTCCGACAACCACGACGTGGAGCGCCTGCCCTGCAAACTGCGGGAGAAGGCCCACATCCGGCCTATCGCCATCCTGGTGTACACGCTGTGGGGCATCCCCTCCATCTATTATGGCTCCGAGTTCGGGGTGGAGGGCCGGAAGGAATGGGGCAGCGACTGGCCCCTGCGCCCCTGCCTGGATCTGGCCGACTATCCCGACTGCACGGTGTCCCATCCCATCGCCGCCCTGTACGCGGCTCTGGGCCGCCTGAAAGCCAGCGAGCCCGCCCTGACCTATGGCCGGGTGGAAGAGCTGGTGCTGACCACCGAGCGCTACGCCTTCGCACGGGTGCTGGACGGCCGGGCTCTGGTGACCGTGCTCAACAACGCCGGCTCCCCTGCTCAGGTGGAGTTCCGTGCCCCGGTGCCCGCCGATGCCGCCCAGGATCTGCTGGCCGGCCTGCCGGACAGCCAGGACGTGCCGGTGCAGGTGCAGGACGGCCGCGTGACGGTGCAGCTGCCCGCCAACTACGGCACCATCCTGGCCCTGGGCTGCTGAAAGGAGGCCGCGCCATGCACACAGCCGACCGCCGCCAGGCCATCCTGGAAAAGCTGGCAGCCAGCCCCCAGCCCCTCAGCGCCAGCGCGCTGGCCGGCCAGCTGGGGGTGTCCCGGCAGATCGTGGTGGGGGACGTGGCCCTGCTGCGGGCCGCAGGGGCCCAGATCGACGCCACGCCCCGGGGCTATCTGCTGCGGCGGGAAGCCACCCCCGGCTATACCGGGCTGCTGGCCTGCGCCCACAGCACCCCCCAGCAGCTGCTGCAGGAGCTATACACCGTGGTGGATCTGGGAGGCACGGTGGTAGATGTGATCGTCGAGAATGCCCTGTACGGCGAGCTGCGGGGCAATCTGAACGTCGCCAGCCGCTACGACGCCGACGCCTTTCTGCGCCAGGCCGCCGCAGCCCCCGACGCCCTGCTCAGCCGGCTGACCGGCGGGGTGCACCTGCATACCATCCGCTGCCCGGACGCCGAAGCCTTCGAGCGCATCCGGGACGCTTTGGCCGCCGCCGGCCTGCTGTACCAGAAAGAGGACGGGTGAGACGGACGGTCTGCTCTGTTCCCATTCTATCCCAGCCGCGGGAGTCTGTCCACTTACAAACCGGCCTCTGTGTAAGGGCCGGGAAAGGAGCGCTTATGTATCCCACCCAAGAGAAAGCCGAGGCTCTGCTGGCCGAGGCCAGGCAGCAGTACGACCTTGTCAGCCAGACCCATGGCCGCTGGGACGACCATTGCCGCACCGCCGCCCGCTGCGCCCGCGCCATTGCAGCCCGGTGCCCCGGCCTGGACCCCGACAAAGCCTATGTGCTGGGCCTGCTGCACGACATCGGCCGACGCTGGGGCGACGGGCACCTGCGCCATGTCTACTACGGCTGGCAGTATATGATGCAGCTGGGCTATGACGATGCGGCCCGCATCTGCCTGACCCACTCCTTCCAGATCCAGCGGATGGACGCCTACATCGGCCGCCGGGACATCCCTCCCCAGGCGCTGAACGAGCTGGAGCAGGCCCTAAAAGCAGCGGTGTACGACGACTACGACCGTCTGATCCAGCTGTGCGACTCCATCGCGGGCACCGACGGCCCGGTGGACATGGCCGCCCGGATGGAGGACGTACGCCGCCGCTATGGCAGCTATCCCCAGGACAAGTGGGACCGCAATTTTGAGCTGAAAGGCTATTTCGAGCACTGGGCCGGCGCCGGGCTGTACCAGATCGTAGGCGCTCCCTGCCCCCTGTAAAGCAAAACGCCCCCGTCTCCCTCCAAGAGGGCGGCGGGGGCTTTTATCTGCGATGGGTCAGGTGCCGGGGGTAGGGTCGGCAGGGGCAGCGGCAGGGGCTGCCTCCTCTGCGGCGGCCTGGGCCGCCTGGGCTGCCCGCTGGGCGGCGCGCTCAGCGGCGCGGGCCTTGGCACGGGCGGCAGCGGCCTCCTGGCGCTTTTTGGTGCGGATCTTGACCCGGCACACGCCGCACACGCCGTCGGCGCTGTCGGGGGGGATGGGTTTGCCGCACTCGCTGCACAGCTGCTTTTGGAACCGCAGCACGCTGACCGGGCCCAGGCTGGTCAGGGGGCGCAGCTTCAGGCCGTCGATGGCGTGGTGGTTGCAGCTGGAAACGCACATCCCGCACTCGGAGCACTTCCAGGGGGTGATGACCACCCGGCTCTGGCCGCCCTCCAGATCCTCCAGACGGATGGCGCCTGAACGGCAGTTCTTTACACACCGTCCGCAGCCAAAGCACTTGGACGTGAAAGCGGGCAGATACACTCCGTAGTGGAAGGGCGTCTGGGTGGCGGTCTTGAGCTGCTTGACCCGCTGGTGCAGCGCGTAGCGGAAGGGCTGGATCTGATGTTCCTCCTCCTGCAGGATGGGCAGCTGCCGCAGCAGGTACTTGGTGCCGTTCTTGGAGGAATCCCCCACATGGGCGAACATCTCCCGGCGGGACAGCTCCTTGGCCTGATAGGGGGCCTCATCGGGCTGATAGGCCAGGGTGATGCGAGCCTCAAAGAGGGGCTGGCCCAAAAACTCCACCAGGCGGGTCAGGTTGTCCCGCAGCAGCTTTGCACACGGGTCGTTCTCGCATTCGCCGCAGGGGGTCAGGTCCAGCACCAGTTTTTTGTGCAGGGCCAGATAGGCCAGCGCCTCCCAGCACAAAGCGCCCACGCAGGGGCGCACCAGGTCGTTGTGGCGGGCGCTGCGCTCGCAGCCGATCCAGATGGTGTCGGCGTCGGCGCCGGCGGCGGACAGATCCCGCTGCACCTGCTCCTCCGACGGGGTGATGCAGCGGGTCTTGCAGACCGATACGCACAGCCCGCAGTCGGAGCAGGGATCCCAGCTCTTGACCAGGTTGGGCCGGCTGAAGATATCCTCCCCATAGGGGCAGATATCCTTGCACAGGGTGCACTGCTCCCGGTGGGGGTGCAGGTTCCAGCACTGGGACCGCTCGATCTCGGGGTGGGTGTTGTTCATCAGGGCGTTCATGGCCGCTTTTGTAAAAAAGCCCATAGGTCATTCACCTTCTTTGGGGGTCTGCCGGTCATCCCCGGGGATGGGGTCCACCACCGAGGTGACCACAGCCTGTTCCAGCAGGAACCGCTGCACTTTCTGGCTGATCAGGGCGGCCGCGATGACGTCGGGCGGCAGAGTCTTACGGATCTCCTCCTCGGGGGTGTTGTGCCGGGCGGCCAGCCGGCGGTATTCCGCCTCTACTTCCCGCTTGGCAACGGTGATCCCCTCCGCCTCCGAGATGGCTTTGGCGGCCAGCACGCTGCGCATCCGCTTTTCGGCTATCTTGCGGAAGCTTTCTTTCAGCTCTTCGGGGGTGGTGCGGCAGGATCTGCAGTAGGCTTCCAGGGTCATGCTGCTCTTTTTCAGCCGGGCCTCCAGCTGCTGGTATTCCCGGCCGGCCTCCTTTTCCAGGGCCTGGCGGGGCAGGTCCACCGTCAGGTTGGCCCCTGCCATCTCCAGCAGGTCCTGGCCGGCCTTGCGGTCGGCGGCAGCCTCGTGGCTGGCCTGCTTTTCGGCGCGGATGTGGTCCTTCATGGCCTCCATCGAGTCAAAGCCGCGGCTGCGGGCAAAAGCCTCGTCGGCCTCGGGGATGTGCCGCTGGGCCACCGCATGGATGGTGATGACAAAGTCGGCGGTGACCCCCGACAGTTCCTCCACGCGGAAATCCTGGGGATAGGTGAAGTCGAAGTGGAAGGTCTCGCCGGCGGCATGACCGTACACCGCCTTTTCGGCGGCGGGCATCAGCTTGCCGGTGCCCAGCAGGATGGTGACGTTCTCCATCTTGCTGTCGGGGATGGGCTGGCCGTCCAGAAAGCCCTCAAAGTCCAGCGTGACCTTGTCCCCCCGCTTGGCGGGGGCCTGGGTGGGCTGGTAGGCCGCGTGCAGCCGGCAGCGATGGGATACTTCCTGCTGGACGGTGCGGTCCAGCACAGGGCGGACGTGCCGCGTGACGGCCAGGCCCTTGTATTGGCCCAGGGTGACGCGGGGGGTGGTGGGTTTGGTCTCAGACATAGGGATGTTGCTCTCCTGTTCTATGGTGTCAGCAGTCGGTGCAGGCGCCGCCGGCGCTCAGCCAGTCGGTGTCCAGGGTGACCGAACCGTCCTCCCACACAAAGGTGGGGATGCCGATGCGGCCCTCGGCCTTGACGGCGTCGTAGATGGGCATGGAATCCCGCATGGCCAAAAAGGCACGCAGGTCCTTGGTGCTGGCGGTGATATCGATGTATTCATAGGGGATGCCCTTGTCGTCCAGCAGCTGCTTGACTTCGCGGCAGGTGGAGCAGATGGGGGCTCCATACAGTTTCATCATAAAGGGTGGCCTCCTTGTAGCTTGCAGAATCGATGCCGGGCCCAATGCACGGCGCCCGGACACTTATTAAGTATACACCCGAAGCCGGTCCAGGGCAAGCCCCCCGGACTGCGCCCTCTGTTTCCCAGGGCCGTCCCCGGCAGCCAAGGGATGGACAGCCCGCAAGCGGTCTGGTATACTGGTATTACAACATCCCAAGCCGAAAGGAAGTCTGCCCCATGCCAACCACCGAGACCCGGCCCCGACGCCGCCTGCGCAAGGCGCTGCTGTTTCCCCTGACCCTGGCCCTGCTGTGCGCCGCAGCTGCCGCCGGGCTGGCCGCAGAGGCTTTCTTCCCCCTGCTCAGTTTGTGGGCCGGGGCGCTGCTGTTCACCCTGACCCTGGCCGCCGGCCGCCGGGCGGGGGTGCAGTTCGAGACCTTCCACTGGACGGTCCTGGCGGGGGCCTACCTGCTGCTGGCCATCTGCCTGTGTCTGGCGGTGGACAGCCGCACCTTTATCTACATATGGGATTACGGCAACTATCTCCAGCTGCAATATACCGCCGAGGCAGCCTTTGCCGCCGGGCCTTTGCAGGGGCTGTGGCATCTGGTATCCTCCTTCACCCAGGATTACACCAGTTTCATCTGCCTGTTCACCGAATTTCCCTTCTGTCTGACCGGCCACACCGGGGACAGCTACGTCAAAAGCATGGCGGTGAGTGTGCTGCCCAGCCTGCTGGCCGCCCTGGGCGCGGTGGTGTGCAAAGCGGGGCAGATGCTGCAGGTCCAAAACCAGCAGGGCTTTTTCCTGATGGGGCTGACCCTGTCGGCCTGCTGGCCCTTTGTGCGGCTGGCGGCGGCCCTGGGCCAGCCCGACTGGCTGGGGCTGGTGTTCGCCCTGATCATCCTGGTGCTGACCCTGGATTACCGCTTTGACGCGCCCGACCCCGCCCGGTGGGTGGGCCTGTTCTTTGCCACCATGGCCCTGATGCTCACCCGGCGGTGGTATCTCTATTTCATCCTGGCCTACTACGCCGTGTATGCCGTCACGGTGGCGGCAGGGGCGGCGGGCCTGGCCCGTCACCGGCAGGGCCGCCGGGCCGCCGACCGCATCCGGGGTCTGGTCACCTTTGGGGCCGGGTCGGTGGCCGCAGCCATCGTGCTGTTCTGGCCGGTGCTCCAGCACCTCATCTCTTACAGCTACGCCCAGCGCTTTGCCGCCTACAATGTGGGCGGCCTGGGGCTGGAGCTGTACAGCCAGGCCTGGCGGCTGGGGCCGCTCTACCTGCCCCTGGCCCTGGCCGGCGCGGTATGGGCTTTCCGTCACGGGGCCGGGGCCATGGCGGGCCAGGCGCTGGGGACGCTGGCCCTCAGCCTGGTCCTGTTCACCCGGGTGCAGAACATGGGCAGCCACCAGACTCTGCTGCTGGCCCCCGGGTACATCCTGCTGTTTTTGCTGGGCGCCGCCCCTCTGGCCGACAGCCTGGCCCGCCGCGCCCCCCTCAAGATCGGGCTGTGGCTGTTTACCCTGGCGTTCAGCCTGTCGGCGCGGCTGTCTCCCCTCACCACCGTGGCCCTTCCCGAACCCCTGGTGACCGCCCTGGGGCGGCTGCCGGTGTTCGCCCAGTTCGTGCAGCTGGACACCCTGACCTATGACCGGGAGGACCTGGCCCAGATCCAGGCCCTGTCTGCCTGGGTGGACAGCCACTGCGCTGCGGGTGAGTTCGCCTATATGATCCCCCATTCCATGACCTACTGTCCCGACACCTTCAAAAACGCCTCCCTGCCCGACCGGCCTTTGGAGGACAAGCTGGCTTTCGGCTTTGGCATTCTGGGCACCCAGTCCTTCCCCACCCAGCTGTTTGAGGCAAAGTATGTCATCACCGCCGACCCCTTCCCCTGGTGCTATGAGGTCAGCAGCGTGGCGGCCAAGCTGAACGACCAGTTCCTGGCCCTCCAGGACGCCTACTTCGTCCCCGAGACGGTGTTCGATATGGGCAACGGCACCCGCTTCACCATCTACCGCCGCATCACGCCCGCCACCCGGGCCGAGGCGGAGGCCTATCTGGCCGCCTTTGCCGCCGAAGATGCCCAGTACCCCGACCTGTTCAGCCAGGTCATCCAGGCCTGGCTGGCCCAAAAGGGGCTGTGAGAGGCCGCTGTTCAGGATTTTACCACCTTAAAGCATTGACACAAGCCCCGTTCGATGTTATACTTCAAGGCAAGCTGGCTTGAAAGCCAGATGGACTGTTACAACGGAGTGACGGATCGTTTTTCCGTTGCTCCGTTTTCGTTTTCCACTCAAAACGCGCCTTTGCACCGGCGCAAACTTTATAAAGTAAAGGGGAGTTTTTCATGCGTCATACCATCACCCGCCGTCAGTTTCTCACCGCTTCCGGCGTCACGGCTGCGGCCGCCTGCGCCGCCGGTCTGCTGTCTGCCTGCGGCTCCGGCTCCTCGGGTGCTTCCTCCGCTGCGGGCGGCCAGGACACCTCCAGCTATACCATCCTCTATTCCAGTCAGCCTTCCACCCTCAACTACCTCACCACTTCCTCGGACGTGGAGATGCAGGTAGGCGCCAACTGCGTGGACACCCTGCTGGAGTTCGACAACAAGGGCGCGCTGCGGGAGGGCCTGGCCACCGAATGGACCTTTGACGAGGCTTCCCTGACCTGGACCTTCCAGCTGCGGGACGAGAACTGGGTGGACTGCAACGGCCAAGTGGTGGCTCCGGTCACCGCGCAGGACTTTGTGGACGCTTTGCGCTACCTTCTGACCCCCGCCTATGCCGCCGCCAATGTGGGCCTGGTCACCTCCTACATCGCAGGGGCGGAGGCCTACTACGATTACCAGGTCAACCTGGCCAACGCCCAGGCGGGCTATGTGGCCGATGACGGCACCACCTACACGGTGGACGATGCAGGCGCGGTCACGGTGGCCGCCCCCGGCGCCGAGGCCCAGGTCTTCCAGCCGGTCAGCTTTGACGAGGTGGGGGTCAAGGCAGTGGATGAGCACACCCTCACCTATACCCTGACCTACGATTTTCCCGGCTTCCTCAGCCTGCTGGTCTATCTGCCCTATGAGCCGGCCTATGGCCCGCTGCTGGAGGAGATGGGGGACCAGTTCGCCACCTCCGCCGAGACCACATACAGCTGCGGCGCTTTCTATCTGTCCGAGTATGTCCCTCTGGAGAGCTGGGTGATGACCAAAAACCCCGAGAACTACGACGCCGACAACGTGTTCATCCAGACGGTCAGCCGCATTTACAACGCCGAGGCCGAGGTGAACGGCCCTGAGATGATCCGCCGCGGCGAGATCGATGAAGCCACCATCGGCTCGGATATCCTGGACAGCTGGCTGGCCGACCCTGAGACAAAGGATCTGGTGTCCATGGACCGTCCCAACACCAACTACACCTATTTCTATCTGTTCAACTTCATGCCCTACCGCCACGAGTTCTCCGGCCAGACGGTGGAGGGCCTGGACGCCGAGTATGAGCCGGACAACTGGGCCAAAGCCATCAACAGCACCAATTTCCGCAGGGCTTTCCTGTACGGCATCAACAACGCCGTCACCCTGGCGGTCACCGCCCCCGAGGGTTATGAGGGCTATATGCTGAACACCGTCACTCCGCCCTCCTTCTGTGCCAACGACGACGGGGTGGACTACACCCAGTGCGGCGACCTGGCCTCCTTCTCCACCTTCTTTGACGAGGCCAAGGCCAAGGAGTACCGGGATGCCGCCATCGAGGAGCTGACGGCGGCGGGGGTCACCTTCCCTGTCAAGGTGCAGCTGCCCTACAACCCCTCCACCAACGACTGGGACCGCCAGTGCCAGGTGCTCAAGCAGCAGCTGGAAAGCGTGCTGAACGACGGGGCCTCCTTCATCGACATCCAGATCACCCAGGGCCCCTCGGACAACTACCTGTCGTCGGTGCGCCGCGCAGGCAAGTACTGCTTCCAGCTGTGCAACTGGGGCGCCGATTACTCCGACCCTGAGACCGAGACCGATCCCTTCTACCAGGCCCCCGGTGAATACGGCGGCCGCTATGCCTACCTGCGCACCGCTGTGGAGGACGGCATCGTCACCGGCGAGACCGCCGACGCCATCATGGCCTATATGACCGCGGTGGAACAGGCCAAGGCCATCACCAGCGACATCAACGCCCGCTACGAGGCCTTTGCCAACGCCGAGGCGCTGCTGATCAGCAACGCCCTGGTCGTTCCCATGGGCATGAGCGTGCCGGCCTACCTGGCCACCCGCCTGAATTACTGGGAGGGCCAGTACGCCTCCACCGGTTTTTCCAACAAGCGGCTGAAGGGCATCCATGTGCTGGACCACTATGTCTCGATGGCCGAATACGAGGCCAACCGGGACGCCCGCTGAGCCCATTGGGGGCCGTGCCTTTGCACCACGGAGGCCGGCCCCCGTTTGTATCTGAAAAGCCAGACGGGACTGTGGAGGCACCTTTCAGATACGTCCCATCAAACCGAAAGGAAGTGGCGCAAGGGATATGGTAAAATACCTCGCCAAACGGATCGGCCATTCGATCCTGACCCTGTTCATCATTGTGACCCTGGTGTTCTGCCTGCTCCGGCTGATGCCGGTGGAGGGTTACTTTGCCAACTACGAAAAGATGACCCAGACCCAGATCCAGGCCGGCCTGCAATCCATGGGCCTGCTGGACCCGCTGCCGGTGCAGATCTTGCGCTTCTGGCGCGACGCGTTCCGGGGGGATCTGGGGGTCAGCCACATCTACCGCGTCAACGTGCCGGTGGTGGACATCCTGCAGGAAAAGCTGCCCATCTCGGTGCAGATGGGGGTGCTGGCCATGCTGGTGTCCCTGGCCGTGGGCATCCCCCTGGGCCTTGTGATGGGCCGGTTCAAACACCGCCTGCCCGACAAGCTGGGCACCGGGGTGGTCATCCTGATCCAGGCGGTGCCTGCGGCGGTCTACTACCTCTACATCCAGATGTACGGCACCACCGCTTTGGATGTGGGGCTGCTGTTCCAGGCCAGCAACTGGCGGTACTGGGTGCTGCCGGTGTTCTCCATGAGCCTGGGCAACATCGCCTTTTATGCCATGTGGCTGCGCCGCTACATGGTGGACGAGAGCAACAAGGACTATGTGATGCTGGCCCGGGCCAAGGGCGCCGGCGAGGACCGCATCGCCCTGGGGCATATTTTCCGCAACGCCATGGTCCCCCTGGTGCAGTACATCCCCTCCGCCTTCCTCAATACGGTGGTGGGCTCCATCTACATCGAAAGCCTGTACAGCATCCCCGGCATGGGAGGGCTGCTGGTCACCTGCGTGCAGCGGCATGACAACACCATGGTACAGGGCATCGTACTGCTGTACGCCTGCGTGGGCATCATCGGCCTGATCCTGGGAGATCTGCTGATGGTCCTGATCGACCCTCGCATCAGCCTGGGCAAGAAAGAAGGTGGACGCTGATGCTGTTCTTTTTGAAAAACGCCAAATCCCGGCAGCTGGAATCCGCGCTGCAGCAGCAGGTCCAGGACGGGCCCGCCGCCTGGGCGTCCCTGCCCGATGAGGAGCTGTTCACCCCTGCGGGCTTCACCGCCGAGCAGGCCGAGGCCACAGCCTATTCCAATTACAGCTACTGGGGCAGTACCCTGCGCTCTTTTTTGCGCAACCGGTTCGCGGTAGCCCTGCTGGTAGCGCTGGTGCTGGTGGTGGGCTTTGCCTTCCTGCAGCCCCACCTGCCCGGCCAGATCGATCCAAACTACTGCCGGGTGGACCCCGCCACCGGCATCCAGTACCGCAACGTAGCCCCCGGGGTGGACGGCTACATCTGGGGCTCCAACTCCATCGGCCAGGACTTGTGGGCCCGCATCTGGGCGGGCACCCGCACCAGCCTGATCATCGCCTTTTTTGTGGCCATGATCGAGGCGGTGGTGGGCATCTCGGTGGGGGTGCTGTGGGGCTATGTCCGCCAGCTGGACCTCTTTTTCACCGAGCTGTACAACATCTGTGACAACATCCCCTCCACCATCATCCTGATCCTCATCTCCTATGTGGCCAGCCCCAGCGTGCCCACCCTGATCCTGGGTATGTCCCTTACCGGGTGGATCGCCATGGCCCGCTTCATCCGCAACCAGATCCTCATCATCCGGGACCGGGATTACAACATCGCCAGCCGGTGCATCGGCACGCCCACCTTCCGCATCGTGGTGCGCAACCTGCTGCCCTACCTGGTGTCGGTGATCATGCTGCGGATGGCCCTGACGGTGCCTGCCGCCATTGGCAGCGAAGTGTTCGTCACCTATATCGGCCTGGGCCTGTCGGTGGAGACCCCCAGCCTCGGCAACCTGATCAACGACGGCCGCCAGGTGATGATGCAGGCCGGGCTGCGCTACCAGCTGCTCTACCCCACCATCATCCTCAGCTTTGTCACCATCGCTTTTTACCTGATCGGCAACGCCTTCTCGGACGCCGCCGACCCCAAGAATCATTTGCAGTAAAGGAGGCGGCGCGCTTTTGGACAGCACAACACCCATCCTCTCCGCCCGCGACGTGCACATCTGCTTCAATCTGCGGGGCCGCGTGCTCCACGCCATCCGGGGCATCGACCTGGATATCTTCCCCGGCGAGGTGCTGGCCATCGTGGGGGAGAGCGGCTCGGGCAAGTCGGTGTTCACCAAGTCCTTCATGGGCCTGCTGGACGCCAACGGCTCCATCACCCAGGGCACCATCGACTACTACGGCGCCGGCCGGCCCATCCGGCTGTCCGGTCTCAAAAAGGAAAAGGACTGGCTGGCAGTGCGGGGACGCGAGATCGCCATGATCATGCAGGATCCCATGACCAGCCTGAACCCCCTCAAGACCATCGGCCAGCAGATCCTGGAATCCGTGCACCTGCACCAGCACCTGAAAGGCCCGGCCGCCCGGGCCAAGGCCCTGCAATACTTGCAGGATGTGGGCATCCCCGAGCCGGAACGGCGTTTCAAGCAGTATCCCCACGAGTTTTCGGGCGGGATGCGCCAGCGGGTGGTCATCGCCATCGCCCTGGCCTGCACCCCCAAGATCCTGATCTGCGACGAGCCCACCACCGCCCTGGATGTCACCATCCAGGCACAGATTTTGCAGCTGCTCAAGGAGATGCAGGTCAAATACCGCCTGACCATCATCCTGATCACCCATGACCTGGGGGTGGTGGCCAACATCGCAGACCGGGTGGCGGTGATGTACGCCGGGGATATCGTGGAGATCGGCACCGCCGACGAGATCTACTACGACCCCCGCCATCCCTATACCTGGGCCCTGCTTTCCAGTATGCCCCAGATGGGGGTCAAGGGGGAGGACCTGTTCAGCATCCAGGGCACGCCCCCCAACCTCTTTGCGCAGATCCAGGGGGACGCCTTCGCCCCCCGCAACCCCCAGGCCCTCAAGATCGATTTCGTCCGCCAGCCCCCCTATTTTGAGGTCTCCCCCACCCACAGGGCCAAGACCTGGCTGCTGGACCCCCGCGCTCCCAAAATCGAGCCGCCGGCCGTGGTCCGCCGCCTGCGAGAGGAGGGGATCTGAACCATGGCACAGCCAGAGATCCTGCTCCAGGTCAAGGACCTGGAAGTCACCTACGGCTCCGGGCGCAAAAAGTACAAGGCCGTGTCCCACGCCAACTTCTCGATCTACAAGGGCGAGACCTTTGGCCTGGTGGGCGAGAGCGGCTCGGGCAAGACCACCATCGGCCGGGCCATCATGCGCATCCTGCCCACATCGGGCGGCCAGATCCTCTACAAGGGCCAGCAGATCAACGGGCACATCCGTAAGGAGCTGGACCGCCAGGTCATCAAGGAGATCCAGATGATCTTTCAGGACCCCCAGTCCTCCCTCAACGAGCGGGCCAAGGTCAGCTACATCGTGGGGGAAGGGCTGATGAACGTCCGCCCCGACCTCACCGCTGCCCAGCGGGAGGAAAAGGTGCGCCAGGTCCTGATGGAGGTGGGCCTGCTGCCCGAATTTGCCTCCCGGTTCCCTCATGAGTTCTCGGGCGGGCAGCGCCAGCGCATCGGCATCGCCCGGGCCCTGATCGTGGAACCCGAATTCATCATTGCCGACGAGCCCATTTCGGCGCTGGATATGTCCATCCGGGCCCAGGTGCTCAACCTGCTGCGGCATTTGCAGCAGCAGCGGGGCATCACCTACCTGTTCATCGCCCACGACCTGTCGGTGATGCGCTATATCTCGGACCGCATCGCCGTCATCCACAAGGGGGATATCGTGGAATTGGCCGCCGCCGAGGAACTGGTGGCCCATCCCCTGCACCCCTATACCCGCAGCCTTCTGTCCGCCATCCCCATGCCCAGCCCCCGGCTGGAGCGCCAAAAGAAGCTGGAGGTCTACGACCCCTCCATCCATCACTACGACGCCGACCCGCCCTCCTGGCAGCAGCTGCGGCCCAACCACTGGGTGCTGTGCAACGCCGGCGAAGCGGAGCGCTGGCTGGCGGCCCGTTCCCTGTGACATCGCTTCACAGCCGGACGCCTCTTTCCGTCTGCCTGTCCCGGACACCCATCTGCCGTGTGTCCGGGATTTTTTTGCCTTCGGATGATTTGTGTAAAATCAAAGTGAATACAAGGCAGCGTTCACTATTTCGTCAAATATTTCTGCTATACTGGCCCCTGTATGCAGCCAGGGGACAGCCGGTTTGTATTGACTTTCCCCGCCTGCACACCGTATAATGTGAACGACGCGCCCTCTGGCGGCCTTTTGCCTGCCGCCCTGCGCAAACCCCGCAAAATAAAACGGAAGAAAGAGGAACTTTATGCCTGTCACCCAAGAGCCGGTCTATGCGTCCAAGGCAATGCCCTGGCTTGCCTCCTACGACCCCAAATACCGGGATATGCCCGCACCCAACTGCTCGGCCTTTGACTACATCTGCCGCCAGAACAAGGGCCATCTGGCCGAGTGCGCCCTTATGTACTACAACAATCACATCACCTACGCCACCCTGTTCGTCAACGTCAAAAAGACCGCTGCCGCCCTGCGGGCTGCCGGGGTGGCCAAGGGCGACATCCTGACCGCCGTCAGCGTCATGACCCCCGAGCTGATCTACCTGTTCTATGCCTGCGACATGGTGGGCGCCACCCTCAACCTGGTGGACCCCCGTTACAGCCCCGAAGGCATCAACGAATACATCCGGGAGGTGGATTCCCGGATGTTGATCTGCATGAACCTGTTCTACGACAAGTGCCACCAGGCCGTCCGCCGCACCCACGTGGAAAAGGTTCTGGTGTTCTCCCCGGCCGAGTCCCTCAAGGGCGCCATGAAGCTGGCCTACACCGCCGCCAACCCCGACCGCAACCGCTACGCCTCCAATGTCATCACCTGGAAGCAGTTCATGGCGGCAGGCCAGGGGGCCAGCACGGCCAGCGAGCCCTACGACCCCGACCATACCGCCGTCATCGTGCACACCGGCGGCACCACCGGCAGTCCCAAGGGCGTACAGCTGGGGGACGCAGCCTTCAACGCCCTGGCCCAGCAGTTCGCCGCCTATGAGGTGGTGTTCCAGCGCCAGCAGAAGCTGCTGAACATCATGCCTCCCTTCATTGCCTACGGTTATGCCTGCGGTATCCATCTGCCCCTGTCTCTGGGCATCACAGTGGTCATCGTCCCCAACCTCGACCCCGCCGAGCTGGGCAAGCTGGTGCTCAAATATAAGCCCGCCCACATGTTCGGCGTGCCCGCCCACTACCAGGTGCTGGCCGCCGACCCCCACATGAAAAAGAAAGACCTGTCCTTCGTGCTCAACTTCTGCTGCGGCGGGGACGCCATCTCCCTGGGCGCCGAAAAGACGGTCAACGACTTTTTGTCCAGCCACGGGGCCCGCTACGCCCTGGCCAAGGGCTATGGCATGACCGAGGTCTGCTCGGCTGCCACCGCTGCCGCCGGTACCCGCAACAAGCCCGGCAGCGTGGGCCTGCCTTTGCCCGGCACCATGGTCTCCATCTTTGAGCCGGGCACCGAGACCGAATTGCCCATCGGGCAGCGGGGCGAGATCTGCATCTCGGGCCCCAGCATGATGCAGGGCTATTACGACAAGCCCGACGAGACCGCCATCATCATGCGCCGCCATGCCGACGGCCGGGTGTGGATCCACAGCGGCGACATCGGCTACATGGACCAGGACGGCTACGTCTTTTTGGACAGCCGCATCAAGCGGATGATCATCCGCCACGACGGCTTCAAGATCTTCCCCTCCATGATCGAAAACGTCATCAGCACCCACCCCGCCGTCTCGGGCTGCTCGGTGGTGGGCTGCACCGACAAGGACCATGTGCAGGGCCGCCTGCCCCTGGCCTATGTGGTGCTCAATCCCAACTGTCAGAAGAAAAAGCGTCAGATCGTCCGGGAGCTGCGGGCCATGTGCGCCGACGAGCTGCCCGAATACGTCCTGCCGGTGGGCTACAAGTTCATCGACAAGCTCCCCCTGACCCCCGTGGGCAAGGTGGACTACATCGAGCTGGAAAACCAGGTCACGCCCCAGGACTACTAAAGCCCCTTTTCCCCTGCATCCGCAAGCCGCTTTCTTTTGTAAAGAAAGCGGCTTGTTTTTTTGTCCAAATTCTGGAAAATGCCCCCAAAGGGTTGACATTTGCCCCCGGGGCTTTTATGATTGATAAATGTAACCATCCAAAAATACGTCATTTGTCCATATTTTGTCCGCATTTCAGCGGGTGTCCCGCACGGGCCGGGCCTCTGCGGGCCGATGGACAAGAAGGAGTCTGTCATGAAAAAACGCATTCTCAGCTTTTTGCTGGCGGCAGCACTGGTGGTATCCTGCACGCCTTTGGGCGCTTTCGCGGAAGATCCCGCGGACAGTGGGGTCACCGTCATCGGCGGCGCCGACGGTCCAACCGCCATCTATGTGACCGAACAGGCGCCTGCGGACGGCCAGACCGCCCCCCAGGACCCTGCCCAGGACCAGGTCACGCTGATCCCCGAGACCCCCGCCGAGGACGCGGCTGAAGGCCCCCAGGACCAGCACTCCTTCACCTATGTAGCCCTCGGGGACAGCATCGCGGCCGGCGTGGGCCTGAGCGATTTCTCCTATACCCCCGCCGAGATCTTCTACGACATCAGCCCCAACTTTACCGGCTACCCCGAGAGCTGCTATGTATCCTATGTAGCCCAGGGCCTTGGGCTGGACCGGCAGCACGCCCTTGACCTGGGCCTGCCCGCCCTGATGACCAAAGACCTGCTGGAGATGGTGCGGGACGGCCAGATGTCCGAGTTCAACCAGCCCGCCGGCACCTATTATGTCTATCCCTCCTTCCCCGATTACATCCGCGAGGCCGACGTCATCAGCATCCAGATCGGCATGAACGACGCCATGGTGCCCTTTGTGGTGTCCATCGGCGAGGCCACCAACTGGAAGTCGGAGCAGCTGGCCAATACCATCGTGTCGGGCGGCTACCGGGATATGGACTTTGATACCTTTGTCAATATGGCCCAGCAGCTGTTCGGGATGCGGCTGACCTTCAAGGAGACCAGCGACCTGTTCTACGCCCTCACCACCGGCGCATCCAAGGTGTGCAACCAGGCCTACGAGAACGTGGAGACCTACCTGCCCCAGATCATCGAGTCCATCCGGGCCATCAACCCCGACGCCCAGATCCTCCTGCTGGGCTGCTACAACCCCGTCCCCCTGCTGTGGACCTGGAGCCATTTCTTCAACCGCTACAACCGCTTTGTCCGCCAGCTGGCCGAGGACACCGGCTGCACCTATGTGGGCATCCCCCGCACCCGTACCGCCAACGACGGCCACCCCACCACCGCAGGCCACAAGTACATCGCAAATCAGATCATCGACGCCATCGACCGCTGAGCGGTCCCGTTTTGGCTGCACGATCCTTGTTCCCCGCCCGTGTGCACACATTGCCCGGGCGGGGCTTTTTTTGGCTGCGGTCCGCGCTGGAACGCATCTTTTTTCGGTGCGGCGGGGCGGCGAAAAAAATCCCGCACTTTTTTCCGGTTTTTTCTTGACAGACCGGCCCGATTATGCTATTATATCTCTCGCAGCCTGTGCCGAACGGCTGTCCCAACAATATCACCCCAATGGGATCAGGACGTGCGCCCGTAGCTCAGCTGGATAGAGCAACTGCCTTCTAAGCAGTGGGCCGGGGGTTCGAGTCCCTTCGGGCGCATTGCTGTGGTGCCCATAGCGTAGTCGGTTAACGCGCCAGATTGTGGATCTGGAGATCGAGGGTTCGAGTCCCTCTGGGCACCCCACCAAGCCTCTCTTGCCTACGCAAGGGAGGCTTTTTTTGCGTGACGGAAAGGTCATGTTCGCTTCTCTGCGTCATCTTGTGCTTGACACAGGCGGTCCGGATGTGGTAAGATACACTCGTTAGTAATAGCTAACCTTTGAGGCAGATTTTCCTGCCTTCTTTTCAGCCCGCAAGGTTAGCTTTAACTTACCATTTTGTATACCCGGCCCATTACCAGGCATACTGGATAGGGACCCATTCTGACTTGTGCGAGGTATGACCTTATGGAGAGAAACTTCGAGACCGTGATGATCGAGCAGTGCTCCCCCGTTCTGGCGGGGCTGAAGGCCGCCAACCTGTTCCGCCATGAATGCCGGGACCGGCAGGCCCTCTATGCCACCGTTGCCGGCTGGAACGCCCAGCTGAACGGCCGGGGCATCCGCCTGCTGGTTTTGAAGGAATGCCCCATCCGGCATTGGTTCCTGATCTACCTGTACCGGCCCGCCCGGCTGGAAGCGGTGCTGGGACGGCCCGAGGTGCGCCAGTTTTTGCAGCAGGAAGGCTACGCCCTGCCCTTGCAGGCGACCGGCGATGCCTGCCAGCCGCTGCTGGCCCAGCTGGCGGGACGGCTGGCCTGCGACGGCGATTTCCCCCACGAGATCGGGGTCTTTCTGGGCTACCCGCTGGAGGATGTGGTGGGCTTTATCCGCAACCGCGGGCAGAACTTCACCTGCTGCGGCTGCTGGAAAGCCTACGGCGACCCCGACGCAGCCCGCCGCCTGTTTGCCCAGCTGAACAAGTGCACCGCCGTCTATCTGCGGCTGTTCCACAGCGGCACCCCCATCCTGCGTCTGGCCGTAGCGGCCTGAGCTTTGCGTTCGGGCGGAGCCAAGTTCCATCCCCGCCTTTGCTTTGGCGTATCCGTTTCAGGCGCCAAAAGCGCCAAAAGCCGGTTCCGGCCAGGGAGGAAAATTGTTAGTTTTTACAAACTTACCAAATTTTGGTCAAAGCGATTGACTTTCGAAGTTAGTAAGAGTAAACTACCTACTGTGAAGTTTGTATGAACGAACCGCGCCGTCCCCTGCCTGCGGCGGCGCGCCGATGAAAGGAAGCTGTATCGATTATGATGCCTCTGACAATGGCAAGGCCGGGACAGACCGTCACCATCCGGCGGATCACCGGCCGGGACGAAGTGCGCCAGCATCTGGCCGAACTCGGCTTTGTGGTGGACAGCAATGTAACGGTGGTTCAGTCGATCGGCGGCAGCCTGATCCTGCAGGTCAAAGACGGCCGCATCGCCCTGGACGGCGGCATGGCCAACCGGATCCTGTTCTGACCCGCCCCTGTTTTGGTAAAACAGCCGGGGCCCCTTGCCCTGACGGTTTTGTATATTGCGATTTGATGCAGTAGGAGGAACAAACTATGAAAACGCTGAAAGACGCGAAGGTCGGCGAGACCGTCACCGTCGCCCGCCTGAACGGCGCCGGCCCGGTCAAACGCCGCATCATGGATATGGGCATCACCAAGGGCGTCCAGATCTATGTGCGCAAGGTGGCGCCCCTGGGCGACCCCATGGAGCTGAACGTCCGCGGCTATGAGCTGAGCGTGCGCAAGGCCGACGCCGAAATGGTCGAGATCAACTGACCCCCGCCGGGTGAGAAAGGAGAAGCTGTACATGGCACAAATCAAGATCGCACTGGCAGGCAACCCGAACTGCGGCAAGACCACCCTGTTCAACAGCCTGACCGGCGCCAACCAATACGTGGGCAACTGGCCCGGCGTCACGGTGGAAAAGAAGGACGGCAAGCTGAAGGACAGCAAGGATGTGGTCATCCAGGACCTGCCCGGCATCTACTCGCTGTCCCCCTATACCCTGGAGGAAGTGGTCTCCCGCAACTACCTGGTCAACGAAAAGCCCGACGCCATCCTGAACATCGTGGACGGCACCAACATCGAGCGGAACCTCTACCTGACCTCCCAGCTGATCGAGCTGGGCATCCCGGTGGTGGTGGCCGTCAACATGATGGACCTGGTGCGCAAGAATGGGGACAAGATCGACCTGGGCCGGCTGGGCGCCGCCATGGGCTGCAAGGCCGTGGAGATGAGCGCCCTGAAGGGCGAGGGCTGCAAGGCCGCCGCCGACGCCGCCGTGGCCGCCGCCCGCAGCGGCAAGCCCGCCGATCTGCCCAAGGTCTTTACCGGCAGCGTGGAAAAGGCCATCGAGACCATCGAGGGCCTGGTGCAGGGCAAGGTGGAAAGCCGCTTTGTCCGCTGGTACGCCGTCAAGCTGTTTGAGCGGGACGAAAAGGTGATGGCCGAGCTGCATCTGGACAGCGCCACCGCCGCCCAGGTGGAGCAGGCTGTGGCCGCCGTGGAGCAGGAGCTGGACGACGACGCTGAGAGCATCGTCACCAACCAGCGCTATACCTTCATCCACACCGTCATCCAGAAGGCCTATGCCCGCAAGGCCCGCAAGGACAACCTGACCGTTTCGGACCGCATCGACCGCATCGTCACCAACCGGGTGGCGGCCCTGCCCATCTTTGCGGTGGTGATGCTGGTCATTTATACCATCGCCATGGGCGGCACCCCCATTTCCTTCGGCACCATGGGCACCGACTGGGTCAACGACGTACTGTTCACCGAGATCGTGCCCCCCGCCGTGGAGGGCTTCCTCCTGTCCATCGGCTGCGCCGACTGGCTGGTGGGCCTGATCAACGACGGCATTGTGGCCGGCGTGGGCGCAGCCCTGGGCTTTGTGCCCCAGATCCTGGTGCTGAGCTTCCTGCTGGCCATCCTGGAGGATATCGGCTACATGGCCCGTATCGCCTTTGTGATGGACCGCATCTTCCGCCGCTTCGGCCTGTCGGGCAAGAGCTTCATCCCCCTGCTGGTGGCCTCGGGGTGCGGTGTTCCCGGCGTCATGGCCAGCCGCACCATTGAGCAGGACCGGGACCGCAAATTGACCATCATGACCACCTGCTTCATCCCCTGCAGCGCCAAAATGCCCATCATCGGCCTGCTGGCCGGCGCCATCTTCGGTGGCAGCAGTCTGGTGGCCACCAGCGCCTATTTCATCGGCATCGCCGCCGTGGTGGTCAGCGGCATCATCCTGAAAAAGACCAGGGCCTTTGCCGGTGACCCGGCGCCCTTCGTCATGGAGCTGCCCGCCTACCATGTGCCCGCTTGGGGCAACGTGCTGCGCGCCACCTGGGAGCGCGGCTGGTCCTACATCAAGCGGGCCGGTACCGTTATCCTGGCCTCCACCGTGGTGCTGTGGTTCCTGCAGGGCTTCGGCTTCACCGACGGCGGCTTCGGAATGGTGGAGGACACCAATACGTCTCTGCTGGCCGCCATCGCCGGCGTGGCCGCTCCCATCTTTGCGCCTCTGGGCTTTGGCACCTGGCGCGCCACCACCGCAGCCGTCACCGGCCTGATCGCCAAGGAGAACGTGGTGGCCACCCTGGGCGTGCTGTACGGCCTGGCCGAAGTGTCCGAGGAGGGCGAGGAGATCTGGGCCAACATCGCCGCCGATTACACCGCCCTGTCCGCTTACAGCTTTATGATCTTCAACCTGCTGTGCGCCCCCTGCTTTGCCGCCATGGGCGCCATCAAGCGGGAGATGAACAACCCCCGCTGGACCGCCTTTGCCATCGGCTATATGTGCGTGTTCGCCTATGTGGTCTCCCTCATCGTCTACCAGCTGGGCGGACTGATCACCGGCGAGGTCGCCTTCAATCCCTTCACCGTCGTGGCGGTGGTGCTGCTGGCCGTCCTGCTGTACCTGCTGCTGCGCAAGAACCCCTACGAGTCCAAAGACGGCGTGCGCCTGAACCGCAAGGCCGCCGCCAACGCCTGATTTTTCCCATCCGGGATCTGTGCCGGAGCGCGCCGGCCCAAAACGCCGGCGTGCTCTCCGGATCCCCCTGCACCCTGCAAGGAGGTTTGCCGTTATGCTGGAGTTTCTAGCCGCCAATCTGTCCACCATCGTGGTGGGTTCCATCGTGTTCGCACTGGTGGGGCTGTCGGTGCGCGCCACCGTCCGCGACCTGCGGTCGGGCAAGTGCAGCGGCTGCAGCGGATGCAGTCACTGCGGCTCCGGCGGCAGCTGCCATGGCTGCGGCGGCTGCCACTGAGCAGATCCGCAAGCGGGCGTGTGCCGCCTTTTCCGGGGGCCGCGCCCGCTTTTTGGCTTCCATTGTGCCGAAAGGAGCTGTTCTTTTTATGGAGCTTTCCGCCGCCCACCTGCGCTATCTGCTGGCCATCTACCAGACCGCCCACACCCAGCGGGACGTCAGTTCCCGCACCATTGCCGAGCGGCTGGGGGTCACACGGCCCTCGGTGGCCCGGGCCCTGGGCCAGCTGATGGACCGCGGGATGATCGTCAAGGCCCACTATGGCAAGATCTATCTGACCGACCGGGGCATCTTTGTGGCCCGGCGGGTGCAGCAGCAGCTGGACTGCGTGCTGGAGCACTTCCCTCCCCTGGCCCTGGAACTGACTGCGGACGAAAAGCACCGGGCCGCCCTGGCCCTGGCTGCCGCCCTGCCCGAACGTCTCTTTACCGGTGAATACGAGCGCCTGTTCGGTTCCGACGACGCCCTCACCGGCTGAACCAGCAAAAAAACGGCCCTGCCTCCCAAGCGGAAGCAGGGCCGTTTTGCGTTTGGATCTTCCGGGCGGCCTCACAGGCACAGGCACCCCACGGCAAAACCAAGGGCTGCGCCGGCCAGCACGTCCCCTGCCGTGTGCACCCCTGCCACCACCCGCTCGGCGCAGATGGCTGCATCCACCGCCGCCAAAACCGCGGCCCAGAGGGGACACACCGGCAGCCAGGCCATGGCGATCACCGCGCCGCTGACGGCGTGCCGGGAGGGAAAGGACCGCCCCCGGGTCTTTTTGGGCACCAGAGCCTCAAAGCCGGGCTGCTGGTAGGGCCGGGGGCAGTCCAAAACCCGGCGCAGCCAGCCGCAGCCCAGGAAAGCTGCCGCCGGCACCAGGACTGCGCGGGCCAGCTGCTGCATATCCTGATCCGTGGCGGCCCATCGCGCCCCCAGCACGGCCAGCAGCACCCCGTAGGAGGCCGCCGTCACCCAGGGCAGGCCCCGGTCCAGGGCCCGCAGGACACGCAGCGCCGCCGGGCGCGCCTCAAACCAGGCCCGTATCTTTTGGTACTGGGCCGGGGACATCCCCAGCCGGCTGCTTTGCATCATCCTTCCGCCCCCTCAAAAGCAGCTGTCCAGATACCCCTCCACATCGAAGGGCTCGGGCACCGCGTCCTTGCGCAGATAGAGCGGGTGGTGGGGGTGGCCCTTTTTGCTCCGCTTGCCGATGGTGACCCAGGGGATATCTTTTTCCCGGGTCAGCGCCACCATCTCCCGCATCAGGCCCGGCAGATAGGCCCGCTTTTCGATCAGGGTGCCCCAGGCCGCCCACATGGTGGGCTGTGTTTGGGCCAGCACCGCCGCCAGCCACCGCAGGTTCTCATCGCACAGGGCCCGGTCGGGCACAAGGTCCATATCGTTGGGATCGGTGGCCCGCTGGGGGTAGACATTGAACATGATCCAGCTGTCAAAGCCGTTGGAGGCCGCCAGCCGCTCCACGCTCTTGACCGTGGGGTCCAGCGCGCCGGGCTGTGCGGTGCTGGGGTTGATGCCGATGCACACCAGCGGCCTGTGTCCCGGCCGCCCCAGCACATACCGGTAGGGCATATAGACATGGGGCTCATAATACCACAGGCCCCCGGCGTATTCCCCCGCCTGGAGCGCGGGGAGGGTTTTTGTTTCCATCTTGATCCTGTTCCCTTCGTTTTTCTTTTATGGTACCTGAAAACCGGGCCGGTTGCAAGCGCCGGGCGCAAAAAAGGCCCTGCGCGTCCGCCCGGGGCGCCGGGGCTGCCGGCCGTCCCCCGCTGATGTATTCCAGCACTGTCTGCCCGACGGTAGAGACAAAACACAAAATCTGTGGTATACTGTAGGATAAGGCGGGCCGCCCCCGCCTTTGTGTGTGTGAGATCCGGCTTTTTTGCAAAGAAAGGAGCCTTTTACATTATGTCGATGGAAGAATATAAAGCAGCCCTCAAGGCAGGTCAGAAAGACTACCGCGCCCATGTGGCCCGGGGCCAGAACCCTTACCTGCCGGTGTTGGACGACATCCTTGTCAACGTGGACATTGTGGCCACCGAGCCCCTGGGCCTGGTGAATATGCCCAGTGAGAGCATCGTGGGCACCAAGACCAGCGGCCGCCACACCGCTTTTGCCCCCAACTTCATGCCCTTGCTGGACGTAGACACCGAGTTTGCCACCAAGTGGTCCAACCTCTGTGAGGCCCATCTGGAGGAGGGCATCCGCAACCCGGTCACTGCCTATGAGTTTTTGAACCAGTTCTATATCGAGGAGGGCAACAAGCGGGTGTCGGTGCTCAAGCACTTCGACTCGGCCAGCATCCCCGGCACCGTCGTTCGGCTCATCCCCGCCCGCAACAACAGCCTGGAGAACCGTATCTATTACGAGTTTCTGGATTTTTACAAGCTGAGCCGGGTGAACATCGTCCAGTTTTCGCGGCCGGGCAGCTACGCCAAGCTGCAAAAGCTGGTATGCAAGGCGTCGGGGGAGGAGTGGACCGATGACGACCGGCTGAACTTCAATGCCCTGCACACCAAGTTCCGCAAGCAGTTCCGGGCTCTGGGAGGCGCACAGCTGCCCCTGACGGTGGGCGACGCGCTGCTGGTGTACCTGTCGGTCTACCGCTACTCGGACGCCTGCGACGCCACCCCCGCCCAGATCAAGGAAAACCTGGCCCGCATCTGGGACGAGATCACCGTCCTGACCAAGGACCAGGCGGTGGAAGTGGTGCTGGAGCCCCACCCCGACACCGCCTCGCCCCTCACCAGCCTGACCAGCCTGACCAAGGGCAAGCTGAATCTGTTCAACCCCCGCCCCAGCGAGCTGCGCGTGGTCTTTCTGCACGAGTACAACGAGGCCACCAGCGCCTGGGTGCGCGCCCATGAAAAGGGCCGGGACGCCCTGTCCAACACCTTCACCGACCGGGTGATCCTGTCCTCCCGGGAGAACGTGGACCCCCAGGTGGACGCCGAGCAGGTGCTGGAGGAGGTGGCCCACGACGGCGCCGACGTGGTATTCACCACCAGCGTCCGGATGCACACCGCCTGCCTCAAGGTGGCGGCCCAGCACCCCAAGACCAAGTTCCTGAACTGCTCGCTCAACGCCCCGCACCCCCTGGTGCGCACCTATTACCCCCGCACCTATGAGGCCACCTATATCCTGGGGATGCTGGCGGGCATCCTCTCCCCCACCGACACGGTGGGCTATGTGGCCGCCAACCCCGTCTACGGCACCCCCGCCGCCATCAATGCCTATGCCCAGGGCCTGCGCTCGGTGCGGCCCTCCGGCCGGGTGGCGCTGCGCTGGGCCTGCCTGCCCGACCCGGCCCATCCCCTGGACTTTTCGGACCGCCCCGACGTGACCCTCTTTTACGCGCGGGACAGCCGTGAAGCTCCCGATTCCCACCGGGATTACGGCCTGTGCCAGCGGCTGCCCGACGGGGTCATCCGGCCCCTGGGCCTGCCCGACTGGCGCTGGGACGTGTTCTATGTGGAGATCATCCGCTCCATCCTCAACGGCAGCTGGGACAACGCCGACACCGGCAAGGCCATCAACTACTGGTGGGGCATGAAGAGCGGCGCCGTCAGCATCCGTTACAGCGACGGGCTGCCCGGCGGTTCCCTGCAGCTGCTGGGCCTGATGGAGACCCAGCTGCACAGCGGCCTGCTGACCATCTTCCCCACCAAGGTCTATGCCCAGGACCATCAGATGCACTCGCCCCAGAAGGTGGTCTACACCCCCAAGGAGCTGATGCTGATGGATTGGCTGGACGCCTGCGTGGAGGGCGAGCTGCCCGGCTACGACCAGCTGGACGTCAAGACCCGCGCCCTGGCCGACATCTGCGGCCTGGACGTCATCAAGGGCCAGCCCGAAGCGCTGGCCGCCCCCAAGGCAAAGCAGTGACCCCCGCTGCGGCAAAACGGCAAATGGTAAAAAGGTAAAAGGAAATTCAAACAGAACGGAGCATGAGGGAACGTGAAGATACTCGCAATTTCGGATGTAGCCTCAAAGGCGCTGTGGTCATCCCAATGCCGGGAGCGGCTGGATGGCGTAGACCTGATCTTGTCCTGCGGGGACCTGCCCCGCGCCTACCTGGAATATCTGACCAACTTCACCGCCGCGCCCATCCTCTACGTCCACGGCAACCACGACAACGATTACGCCCAGCATGAGCCGGGCGGCTGCATCTGCGTGGACGACGGGGTCTACAACTGGAAGGGCCTGCGGATCATGGGCCTGGGCGGCTCGATCCGCTACAACCGCGAGAGCCCCTATCAGTACACCGAGCGCGCCATGCGCCGGCGCATCGCACGGCTGCGGCCCAAGGTGCGCCGGATGGGGGGCATCGACGTGCTGCTGACCCACGCCCCCGCCCGGGGCCTGAACGACGGCGACGATCTGCCCCACCAGGGTTTCGCCTGCTTCAACAACCTGCTGGATGAGCTGAAGCCCAGGTGGTTCGTCCATGGGCACATCCATTTGTTCTACAACTACAAGCTTCCCCGGGTGTGCCAGCGGGGCGAGACCACCGTCATCAACGCCACCGAGCGCTATCTCTTTGAGGTGCCCGACCCCGAGCCTCTGGATACACGGAAAGTGTTCTTCTTCCGCTCCGTTATTGCGTCCATCTCCAAATAACGACCCGCTTTGGGACCCCCGCGGCTTTGGCTGCGGGGGTTTTCGTGTACCGAAAAACAGGCCCCGCCCGGACGCATCGCATCCGGACAGGGCCTGTTTGGATGAGGTTTTACGCCAGGCTGACGTCGTGGCGGGTCGGCTCTCCCCTGGCAAAGGCGGCGGCGCTCTCAAAAACGCCCCGCACCATGCTCTCCACATCCTCGTCGGTGTAGAAAGCGGTGTGGCAGGTCAGGAGCACGTTGGGGAAACTGCGCAGCAAAGCCAGCTCGGTGTTGGGGATGGGGTCTCCCGAGCGGTCATAGTAGTACAGGCCGTTCTCGTTTTCCAGCACATCCAGGGCGGCAGCCCCCACCTTGCCCTGCTCCAAAGCAGCGATGAGGGCGTCGCTGTCGATCAGGCTGCCCCGGGCGGTGTTGACGATCACCACCCCGTCCTTCATCCTGGCCAGGGCGTTGGCGTCGATCAGGTGATGGTTGCCGGCGTTGGCGTTGGTGTGGAGGGTGATGACGTCGCACTGGGCAAACAGGGTGTCCAGGTCCACATACTCGGCGTATCTGGCCCCCTCCTCGCTGGGGTAGAGGTCATAGGCCAGCAGCCGGCACCCGAAGCCGGACAGGTGCTGCAGCACCGTGCGGCCAATGTGCCCGGTGCCGATGACGCCCACCGTGCAGCCCGACAGATCCCGGCCGATCTTGCCTTTCAGGCCGTAGTCCTGCACCTCTCCCCGCTTGAGGATGTGCCCCACCCGCCGCAGGCTCATCAGCATCAGCATGATGGCAAAGTTGGCCACGCCCCGGGGCGGGTAGTCCACGTTGGATACCTTCATCCCCAGCTGGCGGGCCATCTCCCGGTCCACGTGCTCGTAGCCGATCGAGCGGCAGCAGATGTACTTGACCCCCAGCTGGTGGAACCGCTCCACCATGGCCGCGCCCATGTCGCAGGGGGTCATGGATACGGCGTCGCAGCCTGCGGCCAGGGCGGCGTTCTCATAGGTAGGATAATCCTCGCAGCCGTCAAATGCGATGCCGGTCTCGGCGCTGAGCTTTTGGGCGCAGGCCAGCTCGTCAAAAGGGCGGAGGGCATAAAAGAAGATCTTCATGGTGATCCACCTTCCTCATTGCAATGTTTGGGATACGGCTGCCTTTATGATAGCACGTTTTGGCCCCGGCGCGGCAGGCTTTTGGGGTGAATCTTTCTCACCTGCAAGGTGAATTCGGACGATATCCGCCGGCTCTTGTAAATGGAGGCAAAATAGAGTATCCTAAAAGGCAGAGAATTTCACCCCCAGGAAAGGAGCCTTGTCATGCGCGCTTACGAACGCCTGCTGCAATACGCGAAAGTTTACACCACCTCCGACCCCGAGTCGGGCACCCATCCTTCCACCGGCCGCCAGTTCGATCTGGCCCGGCTGCTGGTGGAGGAGATGAAGGGCATGGGGATCGAGGACGCCGCCGTGGACGAGCACTGCTACGTCTATGGCACCATCCCCGCCACCCCCGGCTGTGAAGGCCGGCCGGCCCTGGGCCTCATCGCCCATATGGACACCGCCCCCGACGCCAGCGGCGAGAACGTCCGCCCCATCCTCCATCAGAACTACGACGGCAAGGATGTCACCCTGCCCGGCACCGGCGCCGTCATGAAGGTGGAAGCTTTCCCCTTCCTGGCCTCCATGAAGGGCGAGACCCTCATCACCACCGACGGCACCACCCTGTTGGGCGCGGATGACAAGGCCGGCATCGCCGAGATCCTCACCGCCGCCGAGGCCGTCATCACCCAGGGCCTGCCCCACGGCAAACTGTGCATCGCCTTCACCCCCGACGAGGAGATCGGCGAGGGGGCCAGCCTGTTCGACCTGGAGCGGTTCGGGGCCGACTTTGCCTACACGGTGGACGGCGGCGATGTGGGCGGCATCGAGTACGAGAACTTCAACGCCGCTTCGGCCACCGTCACCGTCCGGGGCCTGTCGGTGCACACCGGCAGCGCCAAGGATACCATGATCAATGCTTCCAATGTGGCCATGGAATTCCATCTGGCCCTGCCCATGATGGCCCGCCCCGAGACCACCGAGGGCCGCCAGGGCTTCTACCACCTGTGCCAGATGTACGGGGACGTGAACCAGGCCAAGCTCGGCTATATCTTGCGGGATCACGACGCCGCCCGTCTGGAGTACAAAAAGGATGAGCTGCTCCAGATCGCCGCATGGCTGAACGGCCGTTACGGCCCCGGCACCGTCACGGTGGAGCTCAAGGACGGCTACCGCAATATGCTGGAAAAGATCAAGCCCCATTTCCATCTGGTGGAGACGGCCCGCACCGCCATCCACATGGCCGGGCTGGAGCCGGAGGAGATCCCTGTGCGGGGCGGCACCGACGGAGCCGTCCTGAGCTGGAAGGGCCTGCCCTGCCCCAACCTGGGCACCGGCGGCTTTAACTTCCACGGCGTGCTGGAGTGCACCACCGTCGAGCGGATGGACAAGGCCACCGAAGTGGTGCTGAACATCATCGGCCTGTACGCCCAGGAACGCTGAGCGCTTTGCGGCCCATCCTGTGAAAAATCATACTTTGTCTCTTTTCCCGCCCTCAACCGGTTTTAAAACTTGTCAGAATATGGTATACTGTCCTCAAACGTTTTAGGTGCGGGGCCTGCCGGGGTCCGGCGCCGTCCGCCGCCCTGCGGCGGGAAAAGGGAGGCATTGCGATGAAAGAACCTACCCCTGACACTTCCGGGCGCCTGGGCGGCACCATCATCAGCGACCGGGTGGTCGCCCAGCTGCTGGAAGAACTGCGCACCGGCCGGTACGCCGGCGCCGACCGGCTGCCTGCCGAGCTGGACCTGGCCGCCCAGATGGGGGTGAGCCGGACCGTCATCCGGGACGCCCTCAATACCATGGAGCGCTCGGGCTATGTAGAGCGGGTGCGGGGCATCGGCACGGTGGTCAACCGGGCTGTGCTGTCCCTGCGCAGCCGCCTGGACCAGAAACTGGAATACTATCCCCTGATCCGCTCCTTTGGCAGCTATCCCCATGCAGACGGCATCCAGGTGCAGCCCCAGCGCGCCAGCGAGGAAGTGGCCCGCAGCCTGGGGCTGGAGCCGGGCGCCGAGGTGATCTGCATCCGCAAGCGGGTGCTGGCCGATTCCACCCCGGTGATCTACTCGGTCAACTATCTGCCCCGGGCGCTGCTGGGCGGCCTGGATTACACCCGGCTGGATCTGAGCGGCTCCATTTTTGAGGTGCTGGACCACATCTGCGGCCAGCAGGTCTCCTCCACGGTGGCCCACATCAAGGCCAGCTGCGGGGATGAGACCATCCGCTCGGCCATGCGCCTGGCCCCCGGGGAGGCCATGCTGCTGCTGGACGAGGTGTGTTATACCCGGCTGTGCAGGCCCGTGCTGCGGGCGCTGAGCTACTACACCAACTTTTTTGATTTTTCCATCCTGCGCAAGCTACTGTAAGGAGGCAACTGCCCATGCGCCATCTGATCGACCCGCTTGACTTTACCCGGGAGGAGACCGACGCCCTGCTGGACCTGGCCTGCCGCATCCGCGAGGACCCTGCGGCCTACCAGGACGTGGCCGCCCGCAAAAAGCTGGCCACCCTGTTTTACGAGCCTTCCACCCGCACCCGGCTGTCCTTTGAGGCCGCCATGCTCAATCTGGGCGGACGCGTGCTGGGCTTCCCCAGTGAGAACGTATCCAGCGCCACCAAGGGCGAGAGCGTGGCTGACACCATCCGGGTGGTGTCCTGCTATGCGGATATCGCGGCCATGCGCCATCCCAAAGAGGGCGCGCCTTTGCGGGCCAGCCGCTACTCCCGCATCCCGGTGATCAATGCCGGCGACGGCGGCCACCAGCACCCCACCCAGACCCTGACCGACCTGATGACCATTCGCAGCCGCAAGGGGACCCTGAGCGGGCTGACCATCGGGCTGTGCGGCGATCTGAAGTTCGGCCGGACCGTCCACTCCCTCATCAAGACCATGGTGCGGTACGAAGGAGTGCGCTTTGTGCTGATCAGCCCCCAGGAGCTGCGGGTGCCCGACTACATCATCACCGATGTGCTGGAGGGCAGCGACATCCCCTATGCCGAGACCCGCAGTCTGGAGGAATCCATGCCCGGGCTGGACATCCTGTATATGACCCGGGTGCAGAAAGAGCGCTTTTTCAACGAGGAGGATTACATCCGGCTGAAAAACAGCTACATCCTCACCAAGGAGAAGATGGCCCTGGCCAAGCCTGACATGGCCGTGCTGCATCCCCTGCCCCGTGTGAACGAGATCGCCCTGGATGTGGACGACGACCCCCGGGCCGCCTACTTTGAGCAGGTGCAGAACGGCGTCTACGTCCGCATGGCCCTCATCATGACGCTGCTGGGCCTGCCCGACCCCAAAGCCCAAAAGGAGGGTGTATGAATATGCTGAACATCGACGAGATCCAGAACGGCATCGTCATCGACCACATCAAGGCAGGCACCGCCGTGGGCCTGATGGACCTGCTGGGCATCAAGGGGAACCGCACCGCCAGCGTGGCGCTGATCCAGAACGCCCGCAGCCACAAGGCTCCTTCGGGCCGCAAGGACATCATCAAGGTGGAGGGGAACGCTTCCTGGCTCAACCTGGACGTGCTGGCCTACCTCGACCCCAACATCACCGTCACCACCATCCAGGACGGCAAGGCCGTCAAAAAGGAAAAGCCCCATCCGCCCCGCCGGCTGGTGAACATCGTCTGCTGCCGCAACCCCCGCTGCATCTCCACCATCGAGGAGGAGTGCGACCAGATCTTTGAGCTGGGCGCCGGCGGCAAGTACCGCTGCATCTACTGTGAGCAGGAATTGCAGGTAAAATAATCCAGACAAAACCCCCGCTGTCCCGCAACGGACCGTGGGGGTCTGTTTGTTGTCATCCTTTCCCGCAGATCAGCTCCCGGATGGCCTTCATGGCGGTGGAGCGGGGGCGGGCGGTGTCCTCCACCAGTGTGATGGCCCGCTCGGGGACAGGCTGGTCCAGCGGGATGCAGAACAGCTCGCCCCGGGCGATGCGGGGCGCCACCAGCTGCTCGGGGTAAAAGCCCACCCCCAGCCCATGCTCCACCACCGGCAGGATCTGGTCCATGGTCGCCACCTCGATATCCACCCGGAAGGACAGCCCGTTGGAGGTGAAGAACTGCTGGTAAAAATCGTAGGTGCTGCTGTCCTGGCCGATGCACGCCAGGGGATACCGGGCCAGCTGGCTCAGACTGCACCGCCGGGTGGCCAGGTCGCTGAATGCCGGCCCGCACACCGCCACCTCCCGGAAGCGCACCAGCTCGGTCTGGCGCAGGCCGCGGGCGGTCAGCAGGGGGGCGGTGATCACCGCAAAATCGCTCTGGCCCTGCTTCAGCCGCTCGATGGCCTGGGGGGTGGTCTCATTGGTGATCCGCAGATGCACCCCGGGGTAGCGGGTGCGGAACACCGACAGCTTGTCCAGCAGGATCATATGCAGGGCCGCCTCGCTGGCACTGATGGACAAAGAGCCGCTCTCCAGGCTGCCGTCCTGGCGCAGCTCCTCCTCCCCCAGACGGATCTCCTCCATGGCCGCCGCCACCCGCCGGTACAGCCGCTGGCCCTCGGGCGTCAGGGTGATGCCCTTGTTGGAGCGGTGGAACAGCTTGCAGCCCAGCTCCTGCTCCAGGTTCTTCATGCAGCGGGTGATGTTGGGCTGATTGTTCTTCAGCACCTCCGCTGCCCGGGTAAAACTGCGGCATTGGGCTACCGCATAGAAGATCCGGTAATAATCATAGTTGATGGTCATAGAAACTTTTCCTTTATCTCAGGATTTATGCGCGCTTTGCCATACAAAAAATATATTGCTAGCATATTAACAAGATATTTTACAATTCCGACTGTCAATAGTATAATACGCTCGACCCAAAATTGCAATTTGACCATACAGTGTAGAAAGGAGTCTTTCCAAAACCATGAAGCAGAATAAGCGGAAACTTATCCTGTGGCTCGTCCTGATCGTGGTGCTGGCGGCTGCATGTGTCCTGACCGGCGGGTCCGGCGGGGAAACCGAGACCGTGCAGGAAGTCATGCGGGACGCGGTGCTCCATGAGAGCGGCCAGGTGAGCCTGTTTGGGATAAGGAATGTAAACCCGGGTCTGATCTCGGCCTATGTGGTGACGGCCCTGCTGCTGGTGCTGGCCGCCTGCCTGCGCATCTTTGCGGTGCCCCGCTTCCAGAATGTACCGGGCAGGCTGCAAATGCTGATCGAGCTGTGGGTGGGCACTTTCAGCGGGATGGCGCAGTCCAACAGCCCGCACCACAACAAGGTGCTGGGCCCCTATATCTTTGGCGCGGGCACCTATATCTTTGTCAGCACCCTGTTCGAGATGTTCGGCCTGCAGGCCGTCACCACGGCGGGCCGCTCCATCGCCCTGCCCGCTCCCCTGTCGGATATCAACGGCGCCATCGCCATGGGCGTGCTGTCCTACCTGTTCATCCTGTCGGGCGGCGTGTCGGCTGTGGGCCTGCGCGGCGTGGGCCGCACGCTCAAGGAGTTCTCCCTGCCCATCTCCATGAGCTTCCGTCTGTTCGGCGCTCTGCTGTCCGGCCTGCTGGTGACCGAACTGGTCTACTATTATATCACCCTCAGCTTTGTGCTGCCGGTGATCGTAGGCGTCATGTTCACCCTGCTGCACGCACTGATCCAGAGCTACGTGCTGACCATGCTGGTGGCTCTGTACTACGGCGAGGTGTCCGAGCCCGTCCATCCCAAGCAAGAAAAGAAGAAAGACAAGAAGGCAGTTGCGGCTTGAGGTTTTGCCGCTGATCTAGGAGGTAAATACGATCATGAAGACCCTGAACATCAAAAAAGTCCTTTCCGTCCTGTTGGTCATGCTGGCCATGGTGGTGACCATGGCCGCCCCCGCTTTTGCTGACGAGCCCGCTTCCGCCGAGCCCGCCGCCACCCAGTCCGCCCAGGCCGAGACCGAGGCCGGCGATTCCACCACCGGCAAGGCCATCGCTTCGGCTGTGGCCGTGGGCCTGGCCGCCGCCGGCGGCGCCATCGGCATGGGCCTGCTGGGCGCCAAGGCCACCGAGAGCATCGCACGCCAGCCCGAGGCCGACGGCAAGATCCGCACCACCATGATGCTGACCCTGGTCTTTATCGAGACCGCCATCATCTATGCCCTGCTGGTGGACATCCTGATCATCTTCGTTCTGTAAGGCGGGAGGTGTCATTATGAGTGGTCTCCCTCTTAACATCGATATCCAGCAGATCCTTCTGCATATGCTCAACTTTGTCATCCTGGCAGGCGGGCTGTATTTCATCCTGTATGCCCCGGTGAAGAAGTTCATGGACCAGCGCGAAGCCCACTACGCCGAGATGGACCAGGCTGCCGCCGACAAGCTGGCCGAGGCCGAAAAGCTGGCCGCCAGCCACCAGGCCCAGCTGGACAAGGTGGAGGACGAGCTGCGGGAGCGCCGCGCCGAAAGCCAGAAGATCGCCCAGGCCGCCGCCCAGCAGCAGCTGGACCGCGCCCAGCAGCAGGCTGACCAGATCATCGCCGGCGCCCGCAAGAGCGCCGAGAGCATCCGCGCCAAGGCCGTGGCCGACAGCCAGAAAGAGCTGAAGGAGCTGGCCATGGCCGCCGCCGAAAAGCTGGCGCTGGGCTCCAGCCGGGACGCCTTTGACGAATTTTTGAACCTGGCAGAGGAAGGGAAACGCAATGAGCAACATGAAAAAGCCTGATGAAGCCACTGCCGCCCTCCTTTACAGCGCCGACGCGCCCAGCGAGGCGCAGCGCCAGCGGTTTGCGGACTTTCTGGCCCGCACCTACCCCGACCGCACCCTGACGCTGGAGTGGAAGCGGGATATGCGCCTGAAGGGCGGTTTCCGCCTGGAGGTGGGCTCCGACATCTACGACTGGAGCCTCAAGGGCCGCATGGCCCAGCTGCGCAGCCGCATCGATGCGCTGGACGAGCGGCAGGAGGACATCCTGCCCCTGATGCGCCAGACCATCGAGGACTGGCGGCCCAACGTCAAACCCGAGGAGATCGGCACCGTGCTGACGGTGGGGGATGAGATCGCCACCATCAGCGGCCTGGAGGACGCCGTCTACGGCGAAGTGCTGCTGTTTGCCAACGGCATCCGGGGCATGGTACAGGAACTGCGCCCCCACGAGCTGTGCTGCGTGCTGTTCGGCGACAGCAGCGACATCGAGGCCGGCGACCCCGTCATCCGCACCGGCAAGGTGGCCGGCGTCCCGGTGGGCGAAGGCTTCCTGGGCCGGGTGGTGGATGCCCTGGGCAGCCCCATCGACGGCGGCGACCCCATCCAGGCCGACGCCTTCTACCCCGTGGAGCGGCCCGCTCCCGGCATCATCGACCGCCAGCCGGTCAACCAGCCCATGGAGACCGGCCTGCTGGCCATCGACGCGCTGTTCCCCATCGGCCGCGGCCAGCGTGAGCTGATCATCGGCGACCGCCAGACCGGCAAGACCGCCGTGGCCCTGGACACCATCCTGAACCAGAAGGGCAAAAACGTCGTCTGCATTTATGTGGCCATCGGTCAGAAGGCAAGCTCGGTGGCCCTGCTGGCCGAGAACCTGCGCAAGCGGGGCGCCATGGACTACTGCATCATCGTCAGCGCCTCGGCCAGCGACTCGGCTTCCCTGCAATATATCGCCCCCTACGCGGGGTGCAGCCTGGGCGAATACTTTATGCACCAGGGCCGGGACGTGCTGATCGTCTACGACGATCTGTCCAAGCACGCCATCGCTTACCGCGCCCTGTCCCTGCTGCTGGAGCGCAGCCCCGGCCGTGAAGCCTATCCCGGCGACGTGTTCTATCTGCACAGCCGCCTGCTGGAGCGGTCGGCCCACCTGTCCGACGAGAAGGGCGGCGGCAGCATGACCGCCCTGCCCATCATCGAGACCCAGGCCG